>WNFR01000068.1_pt1 | contig 109586 bp, 94 predicted proteins | sample 5400221 | NCBI WGS metagenome assembly WNFR01 (sample SAMN13153357, study PRJNA577476) | soil metagenome | isolation source: 40 cm soil under Madrone tree | place: USA:California | collected 2016-06-14
GAAAGGCTACCTCCGGAATAATCAATTCTTTTCAACGGCTGGCCGTCTTCAACCGGCAGGATCAGAATCTGGTGTTTTGATTCATTCCTTCCCACGCATGCAATCATTTTTCCGTCAGGCGATACCGAAGGCATTGATGCAATATAGCCAGTAAGCTGCAGAGGTTCGCCACCCTCAATTGAGACCTTCCACAGATGCCAATCGTCAGTCGCATTGTAAATAACCAACTTCCCATCCGGCGAAATTGTCGGATGGGTTTTGGCCACGCCGTTAGTGAGAGGGATTTGGTTGGCGCCGTCCAGGTCCATGCGCCAGACTTGAAACGCGCCCGTGCGATTCGATGTGAATACTATGTAGCGGTTGTCGTGCGTGACTCCAGGTTCTCCATTGACCGCACCGTTAACCGTTAGTTGTCTTTGTTCCGTACCGTCCGGGCGCATTATCCAAAGGTCGCGTTTACCGCTGGTCGTTGATGAATAGACAAGTCGCCCGTTAGGTGTCCAGCAGGTATCTATTGCTTGCGTTATCTTTTTGAGATTCCTGGGTTCACGGCTTTGCCCAACCCAAATGTCGGAGGCGCGAGTCGCCTGCGATGCAACGGCTCTGTCCGCGTTTGAGGCGACGCTGAGGTCTAAGTACGGGGACAATTCTTCGGTTATCCGGCTAATCTCCATGCCTGGATACGAGACTCGCCAGAGCTGATTGTTGTCCACAAGGTTCTTCCTCGCAGCCATTAGCAGTGCGCTCTTGTGTGGCAACCAGGCCATCTTTGCGATGCGAGAGAACCTATCGGAAGACAATTCTCTCTTGGCTCCATCGGCAACGCTGACTTCAATGATACTCACGTCCTGACCGCCACCCGCAGACGAGCCATATGCGCAAATGATCGCTCCGCCGTCCGGCGACCACAGGGGAATGTCCACCTCGTTCGGATAGAGTCCTACTAACAAGGTACGTTCGGCCGTTCCGTCAGAGTCGGCAATTATCAATGAAACCTCATCCTGTCCGGTACGACTTATGGCCCGACGAATAATGGCAATTTGCCTGTCATCGGCGGAAACGGAGAAGGTGCCTTCCAGCTTGTCAACTATTTTTGTCTGTACGCCGCCGAACAATGAAACACGATACAACGCGGTTGGGTCGCCCCTGACGAAATAGAGATATTCACCGCTATTAGCGAATGCCAGGCCGGAAATGCGATCGGTCGCCGGAACGACTTCGACGTTTGTGTTCGTGGCAAGCTGTCTGAGCCAGATGCTCGACTTTTTCTCGACTTGGCGCGTATAAGCGATGTGCTTACCGTCGGGTGAGATTGCAACGTGCCTGCTTTGGCCGGTTGCTGTCAACTTTTCGAGTTTGAGCGGCAACGCCGACGGAAGTCTTCCGTCATCTCGTTTACCTTCGCCTGGATTCCCGATTGAGCCATTTGAGAATTTCCAAAAAACAATTCCCACGATAGCCAGGGCTACTACGATTGCGGCAGCAAGAGCGAGATGTCTCTTGCTTACACCTGTCGAAGCTGTATCAGCGGCAGGTGTAACGGCGAAATGCTTTTCGAGTGTCGAGGCTAGATTCTCATTCGCTGATTTGATGACTGGTCCTGACTCTTGTGCTTCTATTTGGCTGATGAGTCCATTGTCGGTATCCGGTGACAGAACATCGGAAGTTTCAAAAAGCGGGGCGGTTTGACCGGCCGCCTGGCTCCTGTCGCTCAAGACCTCCTCTACGTCTGCGATGAAGCGATAACCGCGACGCTGTACTGTTCCAACGTAGCGGGGGTTGCGAGCGTCGTCGCTGAGAGACTTTCTCAGTTGTTGAATGTTGAAAGTTAGATTTGCCTCTTCAACAAAAGTGTCGGGCCACAGCCGCCTCATTAACTCTTCCTTCTCGACAATCCGGCCGCTGTTCTCGACTAGAATCAAAAGCGTGTCAAATACCTTCGGCGTGAGAGCGACGGGCTTGCCTTCGCGCAACAGGACTCGTTGATCGGTATCAAGAGTGAAATCTCCAAACCGATAAAAATGGTTGATGAGCAAGGACATAACTGCTCTTAGAACTTTCTTAGAACCTTCTTATAGGTTTTTCAGGACTTTCCAACGCCTCTTTGTGTAGGTTGGCTGCGCGCCTGACTACACAGACCAGGAGCGAATTCTAGCAGCAGCCTTCCGTTGGCGGCAATCAAGTTGCGCGGTAGGTATTGACTGCTCCTTTCGGCAGACAATTTTGAATGCCGATTCGATGAGAAAGGATAAGTTGAGATGGTAGGATTTCTATTGGTTGCTCTCTTCGTTGTCAGATTGGTCTGTAACAACTTTGAGCAAATTCAACGAGGAGAGCTTGCTTCCTCGGTGCCTACTGCTCGTCACATCCTTACAAAAACCGAAAACTACCGATTCAAATATAGGAGAAAGTTTATGCGTTTCATGAAAATCAAACATGTCATCGGGCTTGTCCTTCTGCTCACCGTCGCTGCGCTCGCGCTGGGATCCGTTCCGGCGGCACGGGCGGTCGACGACACCCGTCCGCCGGACTTGCCATCCCCTCTTTGCAACGACGTGCAGGTACCGTCGGGAAATAACGTGGCCTTCCATGTGTACGCGCGCGGCACGCAGATATACAGATGGAATGGCACTTGGGTGTTTGTGGCGCCATCGGCGATGTTGTTCGCCGACGCCAACTATCACGGGCAAGTCGGCATTCACTATGCCGGCCCTACCTGGGAGAGCAACAGCGGCAGCAAAGTGGCCGCCGCGCGTGTGATAGGGTGCTCCCCGGATGCGACCGCCATTCCCTGGTTGAAGCTCCAGACGGTCTCGACCAATGGTCCCGGCATTTTCAGTTCAGTGACCTACATCCAGCGGGTGAACACCACAGGCGGTTTAGCTCCCACTGCTCCCGGCTCATCCATCGGTGAGGCGGTAGAGGTGCCTTACACCGCGGAGTATTACTTCTACCGCGCGGAGGACTGATTCGCTTATCAGCTTCGTCTCTAACAACGATGAGCAACTTCAGCGAGGAGAGCTTGCTCTCCTTGCTGCGGCTCATCTCCATTACAAAAACCGGAAACTGCAGATTGAAATATAAGGAGTAAGTTATGCGCCACATGAAAATGAAACGCGTCATCGGGCTTGTTGTTTTGCTCACCGTCGTTGGGGTCGTCGGCTTCGGACGCACCGACAATTCCCCCTCGAACGAGGAAGTTGCTTTCGCGGAGCGGACAACCAATCTCTTGCAAAACGAGTTGCTCGCTGCGCTGTTCCAGGAGTTCAACGAGACCACCGCGGACAATGTAGCGGAGGGCAAGCAGGCGATCTCGCTGATATTCAACGACTCGAACAGGGATATGCGGCTGATCGGCATCTTTCCCCTGCTCCAGGGTGGGCTAAACGACCTTCCCAGCGACTCGTTCGAGCGCAGGTCACTGGCCCTCGCGCTCCAGGGCGACGGAAACACGTCCGTCGAGCGCGTGGGCAATCGCTGGTACTATCGACGCTCGATCGCCCTCAGCAACACCTTCCACACGAGTTGCGTGCTCTGTCATACGAACTTCACGAACCAGTTCTTCACCCAGACGCATAACGAGGGGCAGTGGGTGGGTGCGCTCACGCTACGGGTGCCGATCAAGGATGACTAATCATCGCGTCCGCCAGGAGAACGAATTATTGCGCCAACCAAAGGAAGTGGAACAATGGTTATGACTCGGAAGAAATCTAAGACGCTCGTGATGTTTGCCTGGGCAGGAGCTATGTGCCTCCTGACTGCTCCCGCTCTCGCTCAACTAATAGACAAGACTAAGGCGCCAAACATAGCCAACGAAGGAATAAACAAGTCGCTCGTAGAACAGATCGGTGCAGGACGCGGAGACTGGATGACACCGGATTCTTCCTCGTTCATTATCGCTCGGGATCCTTTCCGCGCGATCCGTCGCGGGCGGCAACTGTTTCAACGCAAGTTCACTCGCTCTGAAGGCAATGGCCCGAACATAGGAGACGGCGCCGGCGACATAAACACGGCTTTGGCAATCGGCGCGGGCGTGGCTGACAGTTGCGCCGCTTGTCACGGGCGGCCTCGTGGATCGGCTGGGGCGGGTGGCGATGTTGTCACTCGCCCTGACAGCCGTGACGCGCCTCACTTGTTTGGCCTCGGTCTCAAGGAGATGCTCGCGGATGAGATCACCGGCGACCTTCGAGCGATTCGCGCTCAAGCCGCAAGTGAAGGGCGATCAAATCACGTCCTGGTCACGAAGCGACTGACGAGCAAGGGGATTGACTTCGGCAGCATTACGGCGAACCCCGATGGGTCAGTGGACACGACTCACGTTGAAGGCGTGGACGCAGACCTCCGCGTGCGCCCGTTCTTTCATCACGGTGGCACGATCTCGATTCGTGAATTCATTGCCGGGGCGCTGCAAAACGAGATGGGGCTTCAGGCGGTTGATCCAGATCTTGCAAAGGCCGCAACTGGGGGAAGAATCACCAGTCCTTCTGGAATGGTGCTCGATGGCTCGCTCGATAAAGTGGATGCTCCGCCAACTGCCGATCCGACAGCAGACCCCGATGCCACCTGTCACATGCCGGACCTTCAGATCAATCACGACCGGAGGGTAGCCGATGTCGAGACTGTCTATGATCCCGTGAACGGGATCTTTAACAATCTGTTTGCGACTGCTGCGCCGTTATTAAGCGCGATCAATGATCAGAGCGGATTTCCAACCGTGAAACAACCGGGCTTTCAGCCGTTTCTGGTGAACAACATTTTCACCGATTTCAAGCGTCATGACCTGGGTCCGAGCTTCTACGAGCGCAACTACGACGGTACGATTACGAAACAGATTCTGACGACGCCGCTTTGGGGGGTGGGAACCACAGCTCCGTATGGTCACGACGGTCGCAGTATCAACTTGATGGAAGTCATCTTGCGCCACGGCGGAGAGGCTCAGACCGCACGGGACGCATTCGCAAGATTGGCAATCGTTAAACGCGCGACTCTGCTGGAGTTCTTAAGCTCGCTTGTGCTGTTCCCGCCAGACGACACTGCTTCGACACTTGATCGCGGGAACAGAAACGCGGCCGGATTCCCTCAGTTCGGACACGGCAGCATTAAACTGGGCGCTCTGTTCAACGACCCGAGAGACATTGAATGAATCTTGAAAGGGTTCCGTTCCACTCCGCTCAGTCTCGTAGCGAGTGAACAGCCGCGGCAGTGATTCCGTCAATTGATCCGAAGGTACGTGAGCGCCAAGCGTTCGCCCGAATGTTTTCGTGCTCGTCGACAGCTCGGTTCTTCGTTTCCGTTAGCGCGAGCTTGCAGACCTGAATCTTTCAGCAACCAACAGACTGGCGGAGCGATGGAGCTCGACTGCCGGCGCACGGCCATCTGGGAGACGCGCGACGCGAAGCGGCTGATCGTTCACGAACATGTGTCCGCGCCTCTGCCGGGGTAGATTGTTCTCGTGTCCTTAGGTTTCCGGCTCTCGGCGGTTTGTAAGATTGACCGCGAGCCGGAAACGATATTTTTACAAACTGAGCGGCAATCGCCGTATACTGGGTACCGCCTGGATACACTGTTCGCGAACTTAGTTTCCACCGCGCGGGCCCACACAACGAGATTTACATCTCAACCATCAGTGTAGGTAATATTTCATCATCTTAAGGACAGGCGGTTTACCTGTTCAATGTCTCCGGCCCCAATGCCGGCGCGCAGTTGGCACGTCGAATGCTGTAGCTGCGTGCTGAGCATTACCAATCGCGGTAAGCGCCCAAAGGTCGTTACTGAAACTTAATCGCCGTTCTGCATTGTCCGCGAGCACGCCTCGACGAACGAAGTATCGGAACCATCAGCTCAACGATTGGGTCATCGAAACAGGCTCAATAGACGGTAGTGTGCGTCGAGCGGTTGCGTTCCAGTTGTTGCGGCTCCTGCTGAAACCTCTCGGCTTAATCGTCCGTTGCTGTTTCGCGGGTGAATTTGCAGGCGACTGCGTAATACTTGCGCTCTGAAACCGAAATGAAACAGTTACCGTTCCATCGAAAATAGCCATGGAAGTTTCGCCCGGTATTGACATGTTACAACTCGGCTTGGGCTAGTAAAGGTTTCGGAAACGATATCGAGTTCAGACGCTGATGTGGTGGAGCGGTATGACAACAACCTAGAGGGCCAGATGCAGCAGCAGCATCCAGCCCAATATTTTCCACCCGCTGCGAGCGGGCAAGAAAGGACATCTTGCAATGTCAAAAGTAAGGTATCAGGTGCATCGAGCTAAAGCCAACCTTCGTTGTAAACCTGCCAGCCTGAGTCTGAGGCGCGCGGTCGTGTTCTTGTTACTGTTTCTTCTCCTGATAAACAGCAACGTGATTCTTTCACTAGCCCACCAAGTTGCTCATGTGAACCCAACGGTTATCGTTGGCCCCACCATTCAGACGGGGTTTGATGGGCAACCACTCGCCTACACGGTGACCGTGATTAACAATGACAGACCTGGCACGCCGATTTCCACTTTTTCAGTTATGGGCGATTTCCCCGAACCTGGATTCGAGCATGTCCCCATCTGCGTGACGATAACTTTGGCTCCAGGCGACAGCCAGTCGAGAACCGTAATCGTAAAGTCACCGTTACGTGCTTGCTCGGGCCCGAAGCGATTTCGAGAGATTGCCGTTAATGAGTGGGACCACAGCGTCTCGGGGTTTGGGGAAGCGGTATTCAATGTCGTCACTCTCGGACCGAACTGCGGACTCGGCATTTGTCTTCCAGTTTCGCCGAACAGAAAATCTAAGCAGAGTCTGCAAGATAAGCTCAACTCTCTGCTGAAAGACTCCGACGTTCCAAGTGCTTTGTCAGCTTTCTATTTTCAGATGGCACGGCGCTTCCTACTTGGCCTTAATCCAGCCAATTCGATTGAAGAAGCGGCCTTTAGTGCGTTTGGGAGCTTATCACCCAATATGCTGCAGATTTTGGCTTGCTCAGTGAGGAACTTTGATAGTCTGCCCGCGTCGACGAGGTTTCAGCTTTTTGCTCCAGAACTTACGAGACTCGACAGCGAACCTATATCTCTGGAAGCGTTAGCACAGGCGATTTCGAGCGAGATAATCCAGAGAGTCGGCTTGACTGTGTATAACGATCCTAATGGAGTAACGATGGAACGGGCCGGAGTACTAAGGGCGAGACAGTCGTCAATAACCGGCGGAGTAATAAGTAGCATGAGTCCGGTCATTAGTCGTATCAACAGTCTGCGGACAGACAGCTTCTTACCCAAGCTAGCGGGCGGCGACTTTAGTGAAGACGAAATAGAAAAGAAGTGTCGTGTAGATGCTAAAGGACAGGTAGTCTGTGACACGCTGATAGGGGAATTACCAACCGATTGTAAGGGTAATTCCGTTCCGGCAGGCTCAGGAAGAAGCTTTTGCCTGAGGGTGCCCAGAGTGATTCCAGGTCGGGCGGTGATACTAGAAGGGTTCAACTTCTTCAGCGAGGATGCTAGAGTTCGCGTCACTGGCCCGCAGCCAAGTAATGCCTCAACAGAAGTAGAGGCTCACGTAGTAGGAGATGCGAAGACGCCGGTAAAAGAGACCGTCGGGGGGGTTGAACACATCATTGCTGATAGCCGTGTGCGAGACATAATTACGTTCAAGGTTCCTGCGGTTAAGCCGGGAATCTACACAATTGAGATAGTCATTCCGGTCAACACTGAAAACGGCTCGAATGAACTCAAATCAGGAGAGCAATTCATAGAGGTCATCCCGGACCCGCAAACAACGTTTCAAATAGTGGCGGAGGCACTAGAGCCGATCTTGGAAACCGATTGCTTGCTTCCAGCTTGCCGCAGAATTTTTTCTGACGACGTTGGGCTGCGGTTTATTGGGGTGCGCATGGAGCTAGATGGAGCAGAGAATCCTTTGCCGCCGATCATCCTGTCAAAATCAAACTTCTCACCATTTGGACAGGTTGACTCTTGTGGAGAACCGTGCAAAAGCCCCATTGACCTCAACAATCGCGTCCTTTTCAACGGGAATAATTTTAGCGCTCTTGCTCTATCTATCATCGGGCATGAGATAGATAACGACGCCGCTTTCGAGCAGCAAACTGATGGTTACATTGATTCACTAATACTTATCCTGAAACAGATCCTACCTATCGCACTTGGTGTTGCCACAGTCGGAAAGCTTATTTTGCCGTTGCTGTTGCCAGAAGGGCTTATTACATCCGGAGCAGTTGCTGTAGCTGCGGCCATCCTTGCGATAGGCGTTCTCCTGGTCGCGATATGGGCTCCCGCGGATCTGATCATCCAGGATGCTATAGCGCTTGATACTACCGCGCTGGCGACGCTCACTGACAGTGAAATCCAACTTCCGGCGGGTAGTTTCAGGACTCAAAAAGGTATCGGCGTGGAGATTCTACCGTTGAGCAAGAGCAGTGAGGTCTTACCCAGCGGAAAGGCGAATAATATTTACCGAGAACGGCGTAAGTACACCAGCAAAGACGAAGGAAGTCGTTATGACCTAATTCTGCGCTACAATCGGTTTGATCCTTAGTGACTTTGCTGGTTGTTCCGGCGGATATGTGCTAGACCAGGATTCAACGCGGGTCATCACTAACGAAAGATCCGAAACTACAAAGCCGCCTTTGTGACTTCGCTATTGAAAACGTGCCTCGCGGTTGTAATAGCAGTGCCGGAAGGTGTTGATCGCGGTCCGCTTGGCACTTCGCGGGTTGCTGTGGGGCGCTTTGGGGAAGAGCGACAAGAACTCATCGACCAATAATCACCCAGGGCCTGAACTAATCAAACTCTACGCAGGTTGGAAATCATCTCCTAGTCGACGACTGCCACAGGAGTGGATCGCTCAAAAGCTGCCGCAACGCTAACGTGAGGTAACTCTGCATCCGCTAGCCGCGCTGCCTCGGCCTGAGTGACAACCTGCCAGAAGAGATCGCGGGTGCGCTCCCAGTCGGACAATAGTTCGCAAGCTCGAGCGCTGCCAGTCATCTTGTAGTGCCGCTCGATCATAGCGCGAACGGCCTGAGAGTTGTGTTCAGCGATCCTCACGAGCTCGACGAGTTCCCGATTGCATCTTGTAGGAAAGCTGCCGTGCTCATCGAACACAAACGCCACGCCTCCGGTCATGCCCGCGGCAAAGTTTCGCCCCACATCTCCAAGAACGACCACAACACCCGCGGTCATGTATTCACACCCGTGATCTCCAACGCCTTCGATGACGGCAAGTCCTCCACTGTTTCGAACGCAAAATCGCTCGCCTGCCCGGCCGGCGGCCAGCAGCGTCCCGCCCGTAGCGCCGTACATCACCGTGTTGCCGATGATCACATTCTGTGACCAGTCGAAATCGGAATCATCCGGCGGGCGAATTACGATCTCTCCACCGGACATTCCCTTGCCGACGTAGTCGTTGGCTTCGCCGATCAGAGTCAGCCTCAACCCGGCGATGTTGAACGCGCCAAAGCTCTGACCAGCCGAGCCTCTGAAGGTCAGGTTTATCGTTCCGTCAGGGATGCCAGCATCGCCGTACCGCCGAGCTATAGCTCCCGCAATCCGCGCGCCGATCGCTCGATCCGTATTTCTAATCTCAAATGTCGCCGCGATTGTCGAGCGGTCGCCGACCGCGTCCGAACATGCTTGCTCGATGGCGTTCGAAAGGAACTCGACGGGCTTGAGAACCGTCGCATCAGTAAAGCGCCGAGGCGCGGAGGCTTTCTTATCTGCGCGACGAAGAAGCGGACCCAAATCGATGCTCGCGCTCCGGGGGAGCTTTAGATCGGTCTTCTGCGATAGGAGGTCGCTGCGGCCGACAACCTGCTCGAGCGACTGGAAACCGATATCGGCGAGCAATTGCCTTATGTCTTCGGCCAGCGCTCGAAAGAAGCCCACCACCATCTCCGGAGTCCCGGTGAACTTGCGCCGCAGCGTGGGATCTTGAGTCGCAATACCGACCGGACAAGTGTTCATGTGGCATTGCCTGGCCATCACACAACCGAGTGCCACCACCGCGGCTGTGGCAAACCCAAACTCATCAGCCCCAAGCATCGCGGCGATTACCACGTCGCGCCCGGTCTTGAGTCCGCCATCGACTCGAAGTCGCACGCGCCCGCGCAGATCATTCATAACCAGAGCTTGCTGAGTCTCCGCCAACCCCAGTTCCCACGGCGTGCCGGCGTTCTTTATCGACCCGAGTGGCGAGGCGCCCGTGCCGCCATCGTGGCCGGCTATGTGAATCACGTCCGCGCCCGCTTTGGCAACGCCGGCCGCGATGGTTCCGATTCCAGCTTCGGCCACCAGTTTGACTGCTATTCGAGCCTCGGGATTGATCTGCTTCAAGTCATAGATCAGTTGTGCGAGGTCCTCGATGGAGTAGATGTCGTGATGCGGCGCCGGCGAGATCAGTGTCACCCCAGGCACCGAATGCCGAATGGCGGCAATCTCGGCGGTGACCTTATGGCCGGGCAGTTGCCCGCCTTCACCCGGCTTCGAGCCCTGGGCGATTTTGATCTCGAGCTCGTCGGCTGAAACAAGATATTCAGGAGTCACGCCGAAGCGGGCCGACGCGACTTGCTTGATTCTGCTGTTTGCGAGATCGCCGCCCGCTCTACGCTTGAATCGGCGATTATCTTCGCCGCCTTCCCCGCTGTTGCTCTTAGCGCCAAGCCGATTCATCGCGATGGCCAGATTTTCGTGCGCCTTTTTCGAAAGCGCACCGAACGACATGCCCGATGTCGAGAAACGCGCCAGCACGCGTTCAGCGGGTTCGACTTCATCGAGCGCGATAGGACGCCCCGGACGGAACTCAATCAGGTCGCGCAGGGTTGAAGGCGGCCGCCCGAGCACCTCAGCGGCGTATCGCGCATATTCGCCCGGGTCACCGCCCCTGGCGGCGCGGTGCAGCGCTCGAAACACCGCTGGATTAAAACTGTGATATTCACCGCCAAATCTATAACGAAAGAAGCCGGCGTCTTCAAGCGTCGGCTCGGTCTGTGCGCAAGCCGCCTCGTGGAAACGCAGGGCGTCAGCGGCGATCTCATCAAGGCCGATGCCGTTCAAGCGACACGGGGCTCCGCTGAAGTATTCTTCGACGAGACGCTTGTCAAGACCGACTATCTCGAAGGTTTGGCTTCCACAATAACCGGCCAGTGTCGAAATGCCCATCTTGGCCATTATCTTGAGCAGTCCGTCTTCGAGGGCCCTTCTGTAGTTCCTGAATGCATCGGAACTGGTCCGCCCTCGTCTCGGACCTTCGTGCGCGATCACGTCGAAGGCGAGTGACGGACTGACTGCGTTCGCGCCGAAACCGATAAGGCAGGCAACGTGGTGATCGTCTCGAGCCTCGCCGGTGCGGACGACGAGGCTCGCGCGCATTCGCAGACCTTTGCAGATCAAGTGACTGTGAAGCGCTCCTACCGCGAGCAGCATAGGAATGGGCGTTTCAGATTCGCTCACCGCCAGATCGTCGATTATCAGGATCGAGAAGCCTGCCTCAATGGCCTCGCCTGCGCGCCGGCGTAGCTCGTCGATTGCGCGCTTCAAGCCCTCTCCGCCCCTCGCGATGTCAAAAACCGAAGGCAAAGTGAGACACCGACGGCTGTGAGCGACATCACCAGGCGCTCGCGAATTGGATCTATCGCCGGGTTGGTGACCTGGGCAAAGCGCTGCTTGAAGTACGAGTACAGCAGTCTAGGTTTGGAAGATAAGAAGGCGAGCGGCGTGTCGTCACCCATCGACCCGACCGGTTCTTTGCCCTCGACCAGCATCGGCCCCAGTATTCTTTCGACATCCTCGACCGTGTAACCAAAGCTCTTCATTCGCCTGATCAAGGCGCGTTCGTCGTCGATTGCCGCGCCGTGATCATCGTTTAGATCCGGACACTGAACCGAGGAACGCCTTACCCAACCGGCGTATGGGTTCCGCGCTGCGACGCGACGCTTGATTTCATCGTTTGTGAGCAGAACGCCCAACTCGGTATCGACCGCAATCATTTGTCCCGGACCGAGGCGTCCTTTTTGAACAACCATCTCTGGAGCCAGGCTTATGACGCCCGCCTCCGAAGCCACAACCACACGGCCGTCGTTTGTGACCGCATACCTTGCCGGGCGCAGTCCGTTGCGATCGAGTGCCGCGCCAACGAAGCGCCCGTCAGTGAACGCGACGGCCGCGGGCCCGTCCCACGGTTCCGTAAGACTCGCCGCGTAATCGTAGAAGCCTCGCAGCTCTGGCGATATCTCATCTGATCTCTCGTAGGCTTCCGGAATCAGCATCATCACAGACTGCGTCACGCCGCGGCCGGACATCGCTAACAACTCGAGCGTGTTGTCGAGGCTTGCAGAATCCGAACCTTTGGTCCAAATGACTGATCGGCGCTCAGAAGGGTCGGCGGACGATGGCGTGCCCGTGGTTGCACGCTCGCGAGCGCGCATCCAGCTCCGGTTTCCAGAAATGGTATTGATCTCACCGTTGTGGGCCAACAGGCGAAAAGGCTGAGCGAGCGACCAGTTGGGAAAGGTGTTGGTTGAGTAGCGTTGATGAAACACGGCTAGCGCCGCTTCGAAATCCGGCTCGCTGAGATCAGGATAAAACGGTCCAAGCTGACTGCCGACGAACAGCCCTTTATAAACGACCGTGCGAGACGAAAAGGACGGTACGTAAAAGCCCTCGAGCTCCGATGTTTGCTGCTCGATCTCACGCCTTACGCGATAAAGTGTGGTTTCGAATTCGTTCTGAGATACGCGGCCGCGCGCGACCAGCAACTGCTCGATGCGCGGCGCGGTTGCCAGCGCCTTTGACCCTAACTCACTCTCATTGACGGGCACCTGTCTCCAGCCGAGCGGAGCGAGCCCGTGAGTCTCACTGATCTGCGACGTGATCTGGCGGCAGAGGGCGGCCGCACCTTCATCTCGAGGGAGAAAGAACATACCAACGGCAAGTTCATCCTCCGGCCTTTGTCCCAATAGCTCGGCTGCCCGCCGAAAGAACCTCAGTGGCAACTGAGTGAGCAGGCCTGCTCCGTCTCCAGTTCTGCCGTCGGCATCGATGGCGCCCCTATGTGTCAGGTTGCAAAGAGCTTCAAGAGCGTTTTCGACGATCTGGTGGGTGGCGCGTCCGGAAACATTGGCGACGAATCCCACTCCGCACGCATCGTGCTCGTCGAGCGGATCATACAACAATTCGTCGCGGGGTTCGTTTCCCATTTGTCTCCTGCGTGGATCGACGCATTCATCGGGCGTCGAACGTCCAGCCTTCTCGGTCCGATAAAGATAATGGAGCAATGACGCATTGCGACCTTACGAGGCTTCGGCTGTAGCAATGCCAGTACCATAGTTGACGACTTGGGTGATCAAAGTTGACTATTCGGTTCTGCGGAGAGAAAAGATCCTCGGACAGAGCCGTGGGAACATAGCTTGCTCAACAAAACTATTTGCCCGTCGACCAGAAGGCCCGTGTGAGACCCGTTTGATTGGCGACTGCTCCCTCTGCGCTCCGATAAATGATTTGACTGACGGGCCGCGGCCGACAATAATGTCGGCTGCCTGCCAGGACGTGACAATACTGTAGGTTGGATGCCTGAGGCTGAACCGTATGGCTGCCAGATCTGATCAAACTGGAGAGATTAGAAAACTGACGACGCTTGTCGAAATCAGTCAGGCGTTGTCGGGGACGCTCGACCAGAAGGCCGCCCTGCATCGTGTCCTGGAAATACTCGAGGATCACCACGGTTTTGTGAGCAGCGCCGTGACGCTGCTTCGTCCGGACTCCAGCGAAATCTACATTGAAGCGGCGTGCGGCCTGACCCCAGAGGGCCGCCGGGCGCGCTATCGACTGGGGGAGGGAATTACCGGACGGGTTGTCGAAAGCGGCAAACCAGTCGTCGTCCCACAGGCTAGCAACGAGCCGCTGTTCCTGGGACGCGCAGACCAAACGAAGAAGCTGAGCAGGCAAGAGATTACCTTCATCTGCGTGCCCATAACGCTGAACCGCAAGTCAGTCGGAGCGCTGGCGGGGGTGCTGCGCTACAAGAAAGATCGCGACTACGACCGGGCGGTCAAGTTCCTGAGGGTGGTCTCTTCGATCATAGCTCAGGGGCTCAAGGTCCATCAGATGGTCGAGCTCGAGAAGCAGCGCTTGCTCGACGAGAACATACACCTTCGGCAGGAGCTCAAGCAGCGTTACGACTTCACGAACATTATCGGAAACAGCGGCCCGATGCGTCAGGTCTACGAGCAGATCTCGCAGGTTGCTCCCACTAACACGACTGTTTTGATTCGCGGCGAGTCCGGCACCGGCAAGGAGATGATAGCGCACGCGATTCACTACAATTCGCCGCGGGCAAGCAAGCCTTTCATAAAGGTAGCCTGTGCCGCCCTTCCCGAGAGTTTGATCGAGTCGGAGCTGTTCGGCTATGAGAAGGGCGCGTTCACCGGAGCCAGCAGCCGCAAGAAGGGCCGCTTCGAAATGGCTGAAGGCGGAACGCTCTTTCTGGATGAGATTGGCGAGTTGAGCCAGGCCACTCAGATCAAGCTGTTGCGCGTGCTACAAGAGCGCGAATACGAACGCCTCGGCGGGACCGAAACGATCAAGTCGAATGTGCGCCTCATCGCGGCAACAAACAAGGACCTCGAGAGGGCGATACGCGAAGGTGTCTTTCGCGAAGACCTTTATTACCGCCTCAACGTATTCACGATCTATCTGCCGCCTCTCCGTGAGCGAAGGCCTGACATTCTCGAGCTGGCCGAGCATTTCATTGACAAGTACGCCCGTCAGCATCACAAGCGCATCAAGCGGATTTCAACCCCGGCAATCGATATGCTCACGTCTTACCACTGGCCAGGCAACGTGCGCGAGCTCGAGAATTGCATAGAGCGGACGCTGCTGGTGTGCGACGGAAACGTAATTCACGGACATCACCTGCCGCCAACGCTTCAGACCGCTTCCGCGAGCGACACGGTGACCCGGCTGTCGCTAACAGCAGCCATCGAGGCTTACGAGAAAGACCTGATTCAGGATGCGTTGAAGACCTCGCGCGGCAACCGTGCTCGTGCGGCGAAACTTCTTGATACGACCGAGCGAATTCTCGGCTACAAGGTCAAGAAATACACCATCGACTGTCAACGATTTCGCTAGCCGGAGTGTCCGACAAAACTTCAGTTTGTCGACATTAGCCGGCAAAACTAGCCACGACGACAATGTCCGACAAACTTCAGTTTGTCGACATCAGCCGGTTAGAACCAGCCACGACGACAGACTGAAGTTTGTCGGACCCGCGCTTCTTCCCACAAAATTGTCAGTGCCAGCCACAATGCCGACAATTTCGTAGCCCGCTTGCCTTGGCGGTTCTCCGCGCCCGCTCGGAAATTCAAAGAAATCTCCGCGAATCGCGCATATTGAGCTTGCAGGCAGGTGGCACACAGGTTGCCGACCACAGTGCGGCCATTGGCCTGCCGCGTTCCAAGTTTTCGGAGGTGCTAATGAGGCTCACGAGGAAATTCAGCGTTCTGGTTTTTGCAGTGCTGGTGATCGGCTTCCCGCTCGCCGCCTATGCTCAGAACAACGGTGGGGACGATCAGATCAAGAAGCTTCAAGACGCCGTAGCCGCGGCGCAGGGATCGGCGGATAACGGTTGGATGCTGGTGTGTTGCGCGCTGGTTCTTCTGATGACCGGGCCCGGACTGGCTCTGTTCTACGGCGGGCTTGTTAACCGCAAGAACGTGCTCGCGACCATGATGCAAAGCTTCGTGCTTATGGCCGTGGTGACGGTGCTGTGGTTCGTGTGCGGATACAGTCTTTGTTTCGGGGAAGGCGATGCGGTCATCGGTGGTCTTGGCCACGTCTTGCTCAGAGGCGTTGGAATCGCGCCCAACGCCGACTATGCCCCCACGATCCCGCACCAAACGTACATGATGTTTCAGTTAATGTTTGCCATTATCACGCCTGCACTGATAACCGGTGCATTCGCCGAGCGCATGAAGTTCGGCGCGATGTTGGCGTTTGCGGTGCTCTGGTCGCTCTTCGTCTACGCGCCGCTGGCGCACTCACAATCTGATCCTGAGCTTCATAGGAGCGTGTTTGCTGTGGGTCGGATGGTTTGGTTTCAACGCAGGCAGCGCGGTTTCAGCGGGAGGGCTTGCGACGAGCGCATTTGTTGCTACTCATTTCGCCGCGGCCGCCGGCGCGCTCGGATGGATGGCCGCCGAATGGGCGAGGACCAATAAGCCTTCTGTGTTGGGTGCGATTTCCGGGGCGGTCGCAGGTCTGGTAGCGGTCACTCCGGCGTCGGGGTTCGTTAGCCCGGCTTCGGCGCTGCTGCTTGGCCTGATCGCCGGCGCCGTTTGTTATGTGATGACCGCGGTGGTCAAGCGGAAGTTTGGATACGACGATGCGCTGGATGTGTTCGGAGTGCACGGGGCGGCCGGCACAATAGGCGCGTTGCTGACCGGCGTGTTTGCCACGGCTGCGATTAACCCGATCTTCAAAGACGGAAGCGGAAACGCGCTCCCGGTGGGAGCGGTAGACGGGAACCCCCATCAAGTAATCAACCAGTTGATAGCAGTTGCTTTCTCGTGGTTGATCGCAGCGGCAGGCACAACCGCCATCCTAAAGATCGTGGATCTGGTCATTGGTCTGCGAGTCTCGGAAGAAGAAGAGTCGATAGGGTTGGATCTAACACAACACGGTGAGCTTGCGTACGCACACGAGGCGGCGGCGGATTTCGCGCTCGAGGTTGCGTCGGGCCTCGAAGCTCCAGTGAATGCGAGGGGTCATTCGCCGGTGCTGAGCGAGGCGGGTGATTGAACCGAGCGCTGGAATAAGGAGCAAATCATGGAAATTGATGAAGAGAAGACTTACGGAGAATTGATGTCTTTCTTGCTTCAGAGGAGGAGACATCACGGGACTGACGATAGGTTCAAGGCCTACATAGCCGAGTCGGTACAGGTGCTTGCAAGGGACCTGCGAGACTTCGGCCTGGAGGTTGCCATTGAGAAACGGCCCTCGCGTCCGGAAGCGATACGCCGGGAGTTTAATAGCTTGAGTGCGGGCTGCGAATGAACGAGAGAATCTCAGCAAGGGATATGAGAAACCTCGTGAGATCATCGGTCGAAAAGGCATAGTCTCGGGCTCGCGGCGTATTAAGCAACAGTTCCGCGCTAAGAACTGACAAAGTGAATTCTGAGCCTCGCGCATTTGTGCGCGGGGCTTCTTTCGTTGGGCAAGACGATGTCGGTTTTGACTTCGAGACGCTTTGAAGGCACGAGCGCGAACGAAGACCCTTGTCTCGTCGACGGAATCGCTGGCGAGTGAGCCGGGTTCGCATGGTATAAAGCAGAAACCATGGTCGTCATGAAATTTGGCGGCACCTCCGTTCAGGACGTTGCCGCCATTAATCGCGTCGCCGAGATCGTTTCGGGCCGCATGGACCGCGAGCCGGTGGTAGTCGTGTCGGCGATGGCGCGCGTGACGGAGGCGCTGCTTCACGTGGCTCAAGTGGCAAAGGAGCGCCGCGTCGATGCAGCACTGGAGTGTATCAACGAGCTTCGGGAACGTCATCTGACAACGGCGCGAACGCTCCTCGCGCAATCTCAGGAGTTTCCGCTCGACGCTGTCGAGCGTGACGTTAAGAATCAGTTCTCGGAGCTCGATAATCTTGTTCGCTCAGTTGCCACCCTCGGCGAGCTCACCGCGCGCAGTCAGGATGCGATCGTCTCGTTTGGCGAGCGGCTATCGTCGGCGATTGTGGCCGAAGCCTTTCGTTCGCGCGGAATCCCGGCCGAGCTCGCCGACTCGCGCAGCTTTATCATCACTGATGATTGTTTCTCAAGGGCCACGCCGGATATGGGAGAAACAACTCGGCGGACCCGCGAGGCACTCGCTCCGATGATCAAGGCCGGTCGCGTGCCTGTTGTTCAAGGGTTTATCGGTTCAACTACCGACGGCGTTACGACTACGATCGGGCGCGGGGGATCGGATTATTCAGCCGCGTTGATCGGCGCGGCGCTCGGCGCGGAAGCAATCGAGATATGGACCGACGTGGATGGCTTAATGACAGCGGACCCCCGAGTCGTCCCCAACGCAAGAAGAATTCGTGTAATCTCGTTCGCCGAAGCCTCCGAGCTTTCGTACTTCGGTGCAAGGGTGCTGCATCCGAGCACGGTCCTCCCCGCGGTCGAACGAGAAATATCCGTTCACATTTACAACACTAACAACCCCGCCTGCGAGGGCACGCTGATAGTCGCTCGGCCACGGCCGTCTCGCAACCTGATCAAGTCGATCGCGTTCAAGAGAGGGGTGACGATCGTCAACGTGACCTCGACGCGCATGCTGCTCGCTTACGGATTCCTGCGAACGATCTTTGAAGTGTTCGACCGCCACCAGACTTCAGTCGACGTGGTGACTACTTCTGAGGTGTCGGTGTCGATGACTCTGGACAACACGGATCGGCTTGAAGCAATCAAGCATGACTTGAGTGGAATCGGCGCAGTGACCATTGAGCGCGAGAAAGCGATAGTCTGCGTAGTGGGTGATAACTTGAAGTTCACTCCCGGTGTTGCGGGGCGGCTGTTCCGGGCAATCGAGAGCACCAACGTGAACATGATCAGCCAGGGCGGCTCTGAGATAAATCTGACCTTCGTGATCGATGAAAGCGAGGTTGATCGAGTCGTTTGCCGGTTGCACGATGAATTCTTTGGTGAGGTTGACGCGGAAGTGTTTGCCTGATCGGGCGCGGTCCGGTAGTTTTGCGAGATACTACGGCTTCCTGTTTTTCAACCAGTACTCGCGAAAAGCTCTAAGCCGCGGCAGCGACTCTCGATCGCGTTGGCGGTTCGCGGCCGCTTTGCTGGCGATGATGTCGTCGAGATGGCAAACGGGGAAGCCTTCGACATCAATATGCCGCCGCCACGCGTCCTCAAACCGCTCGATTCCGTCGGGGGCGAAGATCAGGTCGAGGTCGAACGGTCCGCTCTTTAACTGAATGAGAGCCTTTCCGCGTTCGATCTCCTCCGCCTGCTCTCCGGTCAAGGCAAATCCCAACTCACCGAGAGCAGTTACCAGCGCGCGACCATTCTGGGCGAGCGATCCGGGAAAACATCTGCTTCCTGCGTGGTGTCTGCAAACCCCAGGAGGATAGCGCCGGACTTTCCGATGAAGAGGTATCGAACGCCGTGGCGCAGAAAAGCGTCTCGTATTTCTTGGGCCTGTCGATATTCAAACGCGGCCATATCCTAACCAGGAGGGCAGATTCTCTTCGCACCAACGACGATACTCTTCCATTGTGTCGAAGGAGCGATATTTTGCGTCGTCCATCACAGGCTTGTAGGTGTGAATGAAGCTGTAGCGCATCCTGACTTCGAGCGGACGGCGAGCCGCAGCCTCGAACTCCGCGAGCCAATCCGAAGGAATGTCGGGGCTCTCGTCGTTAGGGCCGATCAAAGACGGATTCGTCGATTCCTGATCGTCGTCAGTTTGCGCGCTCATCGTTCTAGGCCTGAATCTAGCATGCAGCGAGGATCACCACAACAGGGCGAGCTGTTGGCTACAGGCAGATTGAATCAAATGAACAACCCGGACAGCACGCGTGGGCGGGATTGGCTGACAAACGTCCACTCCACTTGCAACGAGTGCGCCATAGACCGCATCATATTCCCGATTCCACACGAAAACTGAATAGGTCTTCGTAGAATATATCGAGCAATGGGGGGTCTGATGCGTGTAAACCGTAACTTCTCTCGCACCTTTTCTGCGGCCGCGATCGCCGTACTGACATTAGCTCAGCTAACCGTGGCGCAAGCCGCGCACCGCAACGGCTCACAAAAAACCAGAATCTCAAACTTCGGATGCATCAATGAAACCTTCTATCGCGGCGCCCAACCAAAGGGAAGGGACTATGATGACCTTGCCGCGATGGGGGTGAAGACTGTCATTGATCTTCAGGAGGACGGCGAGCGCAACGAACAGCAGATGGTAGAGGGGGCTGGAATGAAGTTCTACCGCATCGGCTTGAGCGACAGTTCCTGGCCTTCACGCGACAAACCCGAACAGTTCTTGAAGATAGTTAACGACCCGGCGAACCAGCCGGTATTTGTACACTGTCATGGCGGACGCCACCGCGCCGGTATCATGACTGCGATCTATCGAATGACACACGACGGGTGGACTGCTGAGCGGGCCTATGCCGAGATGAAGCAGTACGGTTTTGACAGCGGGTTCGGCCACGGCGGGCTAAAAGATTACGTTTATGATTACTATGCTGGGATGAATCGAAAGGGTGTCGTGGTAACCGCGAACCAGTAGGGTCGTTCTACGTTCGTCCAAGCTCCAAATCCAGACATGATGTGTGATGTGCATGTCCATCGGCTCGAGGCTCGTTTGGGGTCCAGGTTCCGATTCCCCGAAAAAATTGCCCGGCCTGATGCAATCGATGCAATCTCTTGGGGTTGGGAGGGTGTTCCCAAAATGTCACACAGAATCCTCGTGGTTGATGATAACGACGATACGTGCGAGGTAATGCGCCTTTACTTAACGATCGAAGGCTTTACGGTCATTGTTGCACGTGATGGAAACGAAGGAACCGAAGCCGCTGTTAGGGAGAGCCCAGATTTGATCATTACGGATGCCCGGATGCCCAACCTGGACGGTATCGCGATGACCAGGCAACTGCGCGCTCAATCCATGTTCAAACAGTTGCCTATCATTATCGTGACCGGCTTTGGCTCCGGACTAGAACGCGAGGCATGGCAGGCTGGAGCCAACGAGGTTTTAGTCAAGCCCGTAAGCCCTGATTCGCTGGTTACCAGGATTAGAGACTTGCTAAGCTGAAATCCTTCCCTACGGCGGCAACACCATTACTTCAGGCCGTGAAGCTTAGTGATTGACTCCCGTTCGGCGCCGGGTGTATTCTTGGGACCGTTGACAATCTGATCGTGGCGATTTAAGCAAATTGCTCCACGTAAAAAACTGCTAAACAGTCCGGATTTCGACCCCGCGCAGTTTAGCGCGGGGTCTTTGCTTTCTTGGGAGCGTTTAGAGTACCGGCTTTAGCCGGCCAACTTCGGTGCTCAGAAATTCCGCCTGAAGGCGGTACTCTGAACTAAGAGCCTATGAAAGATTTTCGCAACGCAGTGACAGATGATCGCGTGTACGTTTTCGACGGCGCGATGGGCACGATGCTCTACCAGCGAGGCGTGTACATCAACCGTTGCTACGATGAGCTGAACCTTGCGAGCCGCGAGCTTGTGCTCGCCGTTCAACGCGACTACGTCAAGGCTGGCGCCGACATCATCGAAACAAATACCTACGGTGCGAACCGAATCAAGCTTGGCGGCTACGGACTCGAGGACAGGGCCTACGATATCAACCACGCCGGCGCGCGCATAGCACGCGACGCCGCCGGCGAGCGAGCGTTCGTCGCCGGCGCGATTGGAACGCTCGGCATTCGCATCGAGCCTTACGGCAAGACCTCCGCGGAAGAAGCGCGGGACATCTTTCGCCAGCAAGGGGAAGCCCTCCTCGAAGGCGGCGTCGATCTGTTCGTGCTCGAAACCTTCTCCGACGCCGCTGAAATCCATCAAGCTTTGCTTGCCATTCGTTCAATCACGGATCTGCCGGTGGTTGCACAGATGACCATTCAGACCGACGGTAACACCAGCTACGGCACTGCGCCCGAGACGTTCACCAAGCAGCTCGACGACTGGGGCGCCGATGTTATCGGTCTCAATTGTTCAGTCGGGCCGCACACGATGCTTGAAGCGATCGAGAAGATGCGCAACGTGACCAGGCGCAAGCTCTCGGCTCAACCGAACGGCGGGCTGCCTCGTCAGGTTGATGGGCGAATGTTCTACATGGCTTCGCCGGAGTACATGGCCAAGTACGCCAAGCGGTTGATTCAGGCGGGCGCAAAGTTCGTCGGCGGATGCTGCGGCACGACGCCCGAGCACATCAAGCAAATCGCAAACGCAGTAGCCGCGCTCTCGCCTGGCCGGTCAACCGTGCGCCTGTTCGTGCCCGACGAGAAGCCGCCCGACGTCAAAGTCGTTCCGAAAGCTGAGCGCTCGCGCCTCGCCGGGAAGATTTGTGCGGGCGAGTTCGTCACTTCGGTCGAGATCGTTCCGCCCAAAGGATGCGACCCGTCGAAGATGCTTGAGGGCGTTCGTCTGCTGAACGAAGCTGGCGTTGATGCCGTCAACGTTCCGGACGGGCCGCGCGCCCAGTCGCGAATGGGTGTGCTTGCGGTCTCCACGCTGATCGAGCAGCGGGTTGGGATCGAGACGGTCGTTCACTACTGCTGCCGCGACAGGAACCTGCTTGGAATGACCAGTGATTTGTTGGGCGCGGCGGGGCTGGGTCTAAAGAACTTGTTGATCATAACCGGCGACCCGCCAAAGATGGGGCCCTATCCGGAAGCCACCGCCGTCTTCGACATCGACTCGATTGGTCTGGTGAATATGGTCAACCGCCTGAATCACGGCCTGGATATTGGGGGCAATCCGATCGGCGGCCCGACGGCGTTCTTCATAGGCGTGGGTGTGAACCCTTGCGCGGTCGATTTGGATTACGAGCTACGGCGCTTCGAGTGGAAGGTGGAAGCGGGCGCCGAGTTCGCGATCACTCAGCCTACGTTTGACGTGAAGCAGCTCAAGAACTTTTTGAAGCGCATAGAGCATTGCCGCATTCCGGTGATCGCGGGCATCTGGCCGCTGGTCTCTTATCGCAACGCGGAGTTTCTCGCTAATGAGGTGCCCGGCGTCGTAGTGCCCAAGTCGGTTTTGAAACGGATGGAACGAATCACCAATAAGGACGCTGCGCGCGAAGAGGGATTGGCGATCGCTCGTGAAACATTGCTGGAGGTTCGAGACACTGTGCAAGGTGTGCAAGTCTCAGCGCCGTTTGGCCGGGTCCAGTACGCGTTGGATGTGTTTAGTGTGTTGTGAATTTGGTTTCTGGTTTTGCGGTTTCTAGTTTCTGGTTTGTGGTTTCTGGTTCTAGCTCTGGTTCTGGTCTGGAGGCCGGCCTTGGGTTTTGATTCGGAGTCGTGCAAACGAGAAACCACAAACCAGAAACCACAAACCAGAAATCACAAACCTGAAACTAGAAACCAGAGACCGCCCCATGCCGACTGTTTACGCGCTACAACACGTCGCTGCTGAACCGCTCGGCATCATCGAAGAGGCTCTGGAAGCTGGCCGGATAGGCGTTGAGTACGTCCACATGTTCGCCGGCGAGCCGGTCCCAGGCGATATGACCGGTGCCGCGGGTCTGGTCGTGATGGGAGGACCGATGGGCGTATACGAGCAGGCCGAATTCCCGTTCCTGTCGGAGGAGATTCGCTTGATAGACGCAGCACTGAAGGCAGAGAAACCGGTGCTCGGGGTTTGTCTTGGAAGCCAACTGCTCGCGTCGGCGTTGGGCGCTGAGGTCAAAAAGGGCGATCACAAAGAGATCGGTTGGTTCCCAGTCGCGCTAACCGAAGCGGCGAGCACCGACCCGCTGTTCTCTGAAGTCGAACGCTCTTTCTGGGCATATCACTGGCACGGCGATGTGTTTGACGTGCCCGCCGGCGCCGTATCGCTCGCGTCGTCGGCTCAAACGCAATGTCAGGCGTTTGTTTATGGAGTGCGGGCGTATGGGCTTCTGTTTCATCTTGAGGCCACGCACAAGATCGTAGAAGACATGGTTTGTGGCTTCGCCGGGGAACTTGATGAAGAGAAGATCGAGGGTACGGAGATCATCGCTCAGACACGCGAGCATTTGCCTCACCTTCAAAGAATCGGGGCTTCGGTGTTTCAAAGGTGGGCGAGCCTGATCGAAGGGTAGGAGGGGCGGTGTCCTAACTTCAATTCTCTGCGCCATCTCAGCGTGCTCTGCGTCTCTGCGGTGAACCCCACGCCGAAATCATTCACCGCAGAGACGCAGAGCACGCTGAGATGGCGCAGAGAAGAATGGAACTAGGACACTACAATGAGAGTCATCGCTTGAATTGGCTTTGGCCGCGATGATAGGTTGGAGAGCTTGAGCAGAAGGGCGATCACGGTGGGTTGAGCGGGTCGCGCGAGTCTAGCTCGGAGTTGATGTTAATGAAAAGGCGAATTGGCATTTCCGTTCTGGCAGCAGCTATTCTCGCGGTCGGAGCACGCGGGGCGCAGCAGCAAGGAATCACCACGGCGACACTGCGGGGATACCTCGAAAAGATGGGCCTGCGCTATGTGCCTCATCCGAAGAACCCGGACGCTCTGGTCGCGCCACGCAGCGAGAACAAAAACGCTGAGAGGCTCGACCTGTATGTTGAGGTTCGAAAGGATCAATCGCTGGTACTGACAGTTTATCCGAAGCTGAGAGGGCGTTACTTCACGCTGGCGCGCACCACCGACCGCGAGAAGATGTTTCAGCGGTTGCTCGAAGCCAATCACCGGGCGTTCGCGACTTTTTTCGTCGACGGACAAGGAGACATTGGCGCGCGATTCACCTTCACCACGGAAACGGGCGTCAGCTACGACGCTTTCCGAGTGGCGGTGACCGAACTGCTTCGAATCGCCGACGAGTACACGCCGATACTCGATGCGTATATGCGGAAAGAGGGACAGTGAAAGGCAAAAGTAAAAAGGCAAAAGGCAAAAGTTAGAAAAGCACGAAAGCCCTTTTTCCTTTTTCCTTTCGCCTTTCCCACACAGGTAGGTGCTATGAGCAAGACTTTGATCGCAACTGTAGCAATCCTGCTCGCGCTGGCCGGCGGGCAAACGTTCGCACAACAGGTCGGTCCCGAGCAACCTCCTAAGCTTCCAAAGCCGGCTCCGAAGCTCACGTTTGCCGACCGCATGAAGCAGTACTTGCAACGCACCGGTTCAACCGTGGATGAGAGTAAGAGCGCGCCCGACATGGTCGTGAGTGTCTATCCCGACGCGAAGGGCGGCAGGGTGACGATCGTGTTGGTGAACGACCGCCGGAGGAATCTGCTAGGCTTCTACATTTACAACTTCGGGAGCCTCAAAGGCGCGGCAAACAAAGACGAGGTCTACAAGTATCTGCTTGCGGCTAACGACTCGATAACGATCGGGAGTTTCTTTGTCGATAGCGATGATGACATTGGCTACAAGTATCTGGTGAGCAGCGTGCAGGCAATGAACCAGGCGGCGTTCGATTACGCGTACTTCACGATGGCTGCCGTGGCTCGTGAGCGCAAGCCCGAGATTAAGAAATTGCTTGGGCCAGTCAGCGACAAGGACGAGAAGCCTCCGGAGGTGAAGAAAGCGGCGGAAGAAAAGCCGCCGAATTAACAGTGGATGGACAGGATCGACTCGTTCCAAATCCTGCTCCTGTCGATTCCTGTTTGAATCACTATGGAACGCACAAAGCTACTCGAAGAATTACTGGCCGAGCGGATACTCGTGCTCGATGGCGCGATGGGTACGGCTATTCAAGCGTGCCATCTGACCGCCGACGATTTCGGCGGCGCGCAGCTTGAAGGCTGCAACGAGAATCTTGTGCTCACTCGCCCCGACGTAGTGCTCGACATTCACCGGGGCTACCTCGAAGTCGGCGCCGATATCATCGAAACCAACACTTTCGGTGGCACTCCGATCGTCCTCGCCGAGTACGGCCTTCAAGATCAAGTACACAAACTGAACGAGACCGCGGCGCGATTGGCAAAGCAAGCGGCGACTGAACTATCTACCACGAACAAACCCCGATTCGTCGCCGGTTCGATGGGGCCGACGACGAAGGCCATCTCGGTCACCGGCGGCGTGACTTTCGATCAACTAATCGACGGCTTCCACGATCAAGCCGCGGGACTGGTCGCCGGCGGCGCGGACATTCTAATCGTCGAAACCCAGCAAGACACTCGCAACGTGAAAGCTGCGCTCATCGGCATCTGGCGATTGTTCGACGAGATCGGTTTCAAAGTCCCGGTCATGGTATCGGGCACCATCGAAGCGATGGGCACGATGCTCGCCGGTCAGACTGTCGAGGCGTTCTCGACTTCAGTCATGCACGCCGATCTGTTGTCGGTTGGGTTGAACTGCGCGACCGGGCCCGAGTTTATGACCGATCGCATTCGGAGCCTCGCCGAGCTGGCTGAGACGCGCGTGTCGTGCATACCGAACGCGGGATTGCCCAACGAAGACGGCATATATCTTGAAACGCCCGAAAGCATGGCGACGACGCTCGAGCGCTTTGTCAATCACGGCTGGATCAACCTCGTCGGAGGCTGTTGCGGTACCACTCCGCCTCATATCCGTGCTCTCGCGCAGATGGTAGAGGGCAAGCGCCCGCGCCTTTCCGTGAAACATCATCGCAGTCTGTTTTCCGGAATCGACTTCGTCGAAGCAAGCGACGATCAGCGCCCGTTGATCGTCGGCGAGCGCACCAACGAAGTCGGCTCGCGAAAGTTCAAGCGCCTGATCACCGAAGAGAAATATGAGGAAGCGGCCGAGATCGCGCGGCAGCAAGTGAAAGGCGGCGCGCAAATCTGCGACGTGAACCTCCAGAACGCCGACCGCGAAGAGTTGTACGACGTCGATCGCTTCTACGAGAAGATGATCCGCGTGGTCAAGGCGCCTACCATGATCGACACCACCGATCCGGTGGCGATCGAGCGCGCGCTCACCTACTGTCAGGGCAAGTCGATCATCAACTCGATCAACCTTGAAGACGGCCTCGACAAATTCGAGCGCGTGACTCCTCTGGCGCGCAAGTACGGAGCGGCGTTGATCGTCGGCTGCATCGACGAAGACAAAGAGCAGGCCCAGGCCATCACCCGCGAGCGCAAGCTCGAGATCGCGCAACGCTCGGTGAAACTGCTCAACGAAGACTACGGCATCCGCACTGAAGACATCATCATCGACCCGCTGGTGTTTCCCTGCGCGACCGGTGACGCAAACTACGTCGGGAGTGCGGTAGAGACTATTGAAGGCGTGCGATTGATCAAGCGGGAGATTCCTTATGTAAAGACGATCCTCGGAATCAGCAACGTGTCCTTTGGTCTTCCAGAGGCGGGAAGGGAAGTGCTGAACTCGGTTTTTCTGTATCACTGCACAAAGGCGGGGCTGGATCTTGCGATAGTCAATTCAGAAAAGCTGGAACGCTACGCGTCGATCCCGGAAGAGGAGCGCCGTCTCTCCGAAGACCTGTTATGGAATCGCGGCGACGATCCGATAGCCGCTTTCGCCGCGCACTTCCGTAGCGCCACTTCAAGACAGAAGAAAAAGGCGAGCGATCTTCCCCTCGACGAGAGGATCGGGAACTACATCATCGAAGGCACGAAAGAAGGTTTGATCGCCGACCTCGAAGTAAAGCTCAAAGAGGCCGCGCCGCTAGACATCATCAACGGCCCGCTGATGGCAGGTATGTCAGAGGTCGGCCGCCTCTTCAACAACAACGAGCTGATCGTCGCCGAGGTGCTTCAAAGCGCCGAAGCGATGAAGGCCGCGGTCTCTTATCTCGAACAGTTCATGGAGAAGACCGCCGACAGCTCTCGCGGCCGAATCATTCTGGCTACGGTCAAAGGCGACGTGCACGATATTGGCAAGAACCTGGTCGACATCATCCTGTCGAACAACGGCTATCAAGTGGTGAACCTCGGCATCAAGGTGCCGCCCGAGGTTTTGATTCAAGCCGTGCGCGAACACAGACCCGACGCGATCGGATTATCGGGCTTGTTGGTGAAGTCTGCTCAGCAGATGGTGCTCACCGCTGAAGACTTGAAGGACGCGGGTATCGACCAGCCATTGCTCGTTGGCGGCGCGGCGCTGTCCGATCGCTTCACGCGCGGGAAAATCGCTCCGGCGTACGGCGGGACTGTTGTGTATGCAAACGACGCGATGAACGGGTTGGACATCTTGAACAGATTGATGGACCCGAAGTCGCGCGCGAAGCTCGAAGGTGATTTGCTCGAAAGAGACCTTGGCGTAGTCGCTCGTGTTTCGGAGCCCGTCGTTGCTGAGACGGAACAGCGCAGCTCGAAGATTTCGCTCGACCTTCCGATTCCGCCAGTGCCCGATCTGAATCGTCACGTGATCGAAGTGGAAGACCTCGACGAAGTGTGGAGCTACATCAACCCGCAGATGCTCTACGGTCGGCACATGGGTTTGCGCGGCAAGTTCACCGAGTTGCTCGCGTCCGGTGATCGACTCGCTCGCGAGCTTGAAGAAACAATCGATCGGGTCAAGGAAGAATGTCGCGCGGGCGCAATGCGTGCCCGGGTTGTGTGGCAATTCTTCGAAGCCGAGCCCTTTGGCAACTCTATTAACCTGTTCGGAGATGTTCGTGATTCAGCCTTTAGGCTGCCGGACGTTCAGAGTCCAGCCTTTAGGGTGTCCGGTTCTTCACCGCGCGACCCCGCGTCCTCCGCGGTTGAGAATCCAGTCGCAACCTTCCGCTTCCCTCGTCAACGCAAAGAAGACGGTTTAGCTCTGAGCGATCTGGTCTTGCCCCCGAGCCTCGACGGCTCGCCCCGTCGCCGCGATCACATCGCGCTGTTCGTGACTACTGCCGGCGGAGGCATCCGCGAAATCGCCGACGAAGCGAAGCACGCGGGCGAGTATTTGCGATCATACGCGCTTCAAGCGTTGGCCCTGGAAACCGCCGAAGGCGCCGCCGAATGGCTGCACTCACGGCTGCGCGCCGCGTGGGGCTTTCCGGATCCGCCGGATCTTGCACGCCAGGCAGTGTTCCAGGCTCGCTACCGAGGCAAGCGATATTCATTCGGCTACCCCGCGTGTCCGGACCTGGAATCGCAAGCCGAGTTGTTCCGCCTGCTGCGCCCCGAGGAGATCGGCGTTCAGTTGACGGAAGGCTTCATGATGGAACCCGAAGCTAGCGTCTCGGCATTAGTGTTTCACCACCCGGATGCGACCTATTTTTCGGTAGGCGCACAGGAACTCGCCGAGGCTACCGCAGATTGAGAGCAAGACCTAGCAGATTGAGAGCAAGACCTAGATGTCGCTCTCGATGCTCCGCGTTCGAGCGTCAGTGCTGATGCGAGCAGTCTGAAGGTTGAACTAATGAACCTCAGCTAGGGTGATCTCGACCGCTTGATGTAGAACGCGAGCCCTGCCACAACAACACACAGACACGCAACAAAAGCGAGCCAGAAGAACACCGTCCATTGTGTTGCGGCCAGCCTAGGCGAATGGTTAGTAGTTGAGCGCTCGCGATGCATCAGGTAGGCGCTTATGCTGCCGCCTAGAGTCATCGACAGCCCAACGATCGCCGGGATCTTCTCCCGGAAAAATCGCAACAGTCCCAGGGTAACGATCAGCAGCATGAGAATCGGCACAAGCCAAAGGAGTTTGTCGCCCGCGCGCGCAAGATCGTAGCCGCTTACCGAGTCTCGAACTCCCAAACAACTCAGCTCGACCCACGGCAGGAAGAAACATACGAGAACAAATGCCGCCAGGCTCAGGCTTGTTTTGCGCGCGTTGTCCACTTTCCCCTCAAAAGCAGCCATCAACCAACGGGGTTTGAACTAATGATAGGCCATTGCCCGCCGCGGCTCCAACTCCGCGAGCGTGCTTGAGCCTACTCACGCGTGTATAATGTTTTCAGGACGCTTGCCAGATTCCAACGCTTATCATCGCGCTTGAGCGAGACGATTCGAAATGTGATTGACCTCCAACAAGACAGCCTGATCCTTGTTGAACGTCGCGCACACATGTCGCGCACATGTGGCTGTTCGAAGAGTCAAAGGAGAACTTATGGAAACCGTTGTTGGAATTTTCAAGACGCAGGCTGAAGCAGGTCGTTCGGCAGGTTATCTAAAATCGGCAGGAATCCCGGAGGAACATCTAATCGTTCTGATGCCCGGGGCTTCTAAGGGGGAACTCGAGGCCGTGCCCACGACAGAGACGGAGGCGCCCGGTGTGGGCGCGGCGATTGGGGGCGTCGTCGGCGGAGCCTTAGGGGCCGCCGGCGGCATGAGTCTCGGCGCTGCTGCTGCCACCTTCTTTGTCCCCGGGGTCGGCCCGGTGATCGCTATCGGTCTTCTTGGAGCGGCCCTCCTCGGCACGGGCGGCGCTGTGGGCGGCGCGGCGCTCGGCGAGGCACTGGACGAAGGGCTGGTTGAAGGATTGCCAAAGGACGACCTGTTCGTTTATGAGGATGCGCTCAGACAGGGACGCTCGGTCGTCATTGTGTTTATATCCGAGGGCAGACAGGCCGAAGTCGTTCGAAAAATCATTGAGCAGGCGGGAGCAGAAGACATCGATTCGGCACGCAAGAATTGGTGGGTGGGACTGCGCGACGCCGAAGAAGAACACTACAGGGCGAGCGGACAAGACTTTGCGCGCGATGAACCAAACTATCGAACCGGGTTCGAGGCGGCCCTGCATCAACAGACTCATGGCAAGGCTTACACGGAAGTCGTCAACTATTTGATGGTTCGCTACCCTAAGATTTACAGCGAGGAGTCATTCCGGCGGGGATACGAGCGGGGCCGGACACACACAAAGAGCCTGATAAAGAGTTTCGAGAAGTCGGCTTAGCTGGCTTGGTTGTTCTTAATCAGGAAGGCTTGGTGGCGTGAAGTCTGCAAGCGCCGCGATAAGGTGCTGGCCCGCCTCGCTTATTTTGGCGGACCAGCATGACCCGGCGCTACTAATATGCGACGAACGGTTCGGTGTACACTACTTTCACTCGGACGCCGTTGATTCGCCTTGGAACGTTCGACAAGATTGGCGCATTGGAATCTATGTAGACGACGATGGAGGCCGCCTTCGGATCATTATCCGACGCTCCGACGCCGACGCCGATAATCCCCGGTCTCGACATTAGATCATTCTCCCGGGTTCGCATGACCTGCATTGCACGTTCGACGGATGCGCTCGACGGCTCGCGCGTCTGCGCACCGGCCGACGCTATTTCGGGAGCCGCCGTGCATGTGCCGCCAACGAAGCTCACTGCACTTCCAAGCGCAGTAGAAAGCTTCGAAAGTACCTCTCCGATTGGATTGCCAATCGTTGAGGTGCTACTGCCGGCAAACAGCAACGCGACCGGTTGATGACAGTTGTTGTTGGACACTATCAGCGAGCCTGAATCGCCGCCGGCGCTGAATGTGCTGCTGTTGATCACTACCTGGTTAGTGTAAGAGACCACGAACTTCTTACCAGAGCCGCAATTCTTCTGATATTGGACGCTGACGCTGGTGTTGATCGAGGCGATGGACCCGGTGGTAAGGCCAGTGGTGCGGCCGCTTTTTGCCACGGCCAGCCCGACGGTTGGGGCCTTAACGTTTCGGCTGATCGTCCCGATGTCCTCAATAAACCCGGTGGTGTCCATCGTTCCTGCCCGCAACTGCGCAAGGGCCGCATCGACGTTTGATCCGAGCGGTGAAGCCTTGGTGAAGTCCGCCACAATGGGAGGGACCTGGCAGTTGTTGTCTATCAGGCCTGGTTGGGAAATGTCTTCTCCTACTGCCGCTTGATCCGCTCGCGCCAGCACGTGGTTGTTGCTTAGGATGTAGTTAACGCCGCCCGCGTTGACGAGAGAGCCTAGCGTTCCGCTGCAGCAGAACGCCCTGGTTGTGTCGTTGACGTTGCCGCCCGACACACCGAAATGTGGGTTAGATACCTGATGGTTGGCTCCGCCATCGGCGTACAGTGACGGGCCAATCGTAAGCATACAAACCGCCAGCGTCAGAACGGCGAAGCGGCCGAACAAACCGAAAGTCTTCATTGAGTAGTAACCTCCCTTTTCCTGATGAACACTAACTCCGGAGAGTGTCTAGCACTCTCGAGCAAAAGATAAACGCGATTCTAGGATGGGCGCTAGGTTACCAACGATGTCGCGTGCATGTCAACAGTCGTCGGGCAAGTCGTCGGGCAAGTGATCTAAATCCCTTTGAGTGCGAAGTCAAGGGAAGCCGTGCGGTGCCTGCTTATGGCTTCCACGAAGCGACCCCGGTGCTGATTCTGTTGTGAGTGTGAGCCGACCCTGAACTCGCTGAGTCGGAGCAATCTACTGACGCCGTTCGATCACTGCTTCTTGAGCGTCGCGCTAATCTTAACAGTCGCCCCTTTCTTGACTGTGATTTCTTTCTGAAAAAACTTGTAGCCCGGCCTTTCGAGATCAACGGTGTATTTGCCTGGCTGGATGCCGGTGATCGTGGTCGGAGTCAGCCCTTTCGATTGAGGCTCGCCCGCTCCGCTTTCATCGTTAGAGATGAGCAGCACGCGAGCTCCCGTCGGGACCGAGCTGACTTCGATAGTTCCAGTGGAGCTCTGATTCGATTGCTGAGTCGGCTTGGTCTGCGAGGAGTTGGACGGCGCGGCGTTGGTGTTGATGTTGGACTGATTGGTGTTCGCCGGCGGAGCAGGAGTGCACGCTGTCTCCATCGCGAGGCTCAAACCAAGAAACAACAGGATCAAAACGTGCGGCCTTAATTTCATTCGTCTAGCCTACAGCACAACCAGCAGGCTACAAAGCTCCGAGGGGTTGTGAACGCCGCTCCCGACGTACATACTCCGTTTCTATGACAACCAGCAAGCAATTACAAATGGTCATGCGGGATATGCTTTTCATCACCTGGGCCGTCGAGCCTAAGGTTGTGCGCAAGCTGGTCGATGAGCGGCTGGAGCTCGACACTAAGATTGACTCCCACGGCCGCGTGGTCGCATTCGTGTCGGCCGTTTGTTTTTGCGTTGATGAAGTAAGGTCGAGGGCTCTCCCGTTGCCGAGCCTGAGCTTCCAACAGGTGAACTATCGGGTCTACGTGCGAGCTGGTGAGGTTCCGGCGGTTTGCTTCCTGGAGATGAAGGTCAACTCTCGAATGGTGACGGCGATGACCAGTTTTATGAGCATGCCGGTTCACTATGAGGATATCGACATAACAACCTCGCCGGGGAGCAACGGGTCGCTGCACTACACGGTCAAATCAGCAGGTCTTCGCGCCGAGGCGATGACCGGCCAGGGCGACGTAGAAACGGAGTTGGATGTGAAGGTTGTTGCGCAGTTCATAACCGATAGGCTTGTTGGCTATGTGGGGGCTGGCAACGGCATGTTCCGGATTGACGTCGAACAACCTGGGTTAGATGCTGTCTCGGCTCGCGTTCAGAGCGTACAGGCGCCAATTTTGGAACAGCTTGGTCTATTGACTCCGGATCAATCGGCCCAGCCTTATTCCGCGCTTTATGTACGAGAGGGGTTGTTCGCGGCTGATACGCCGGCTCGTGAATGGTAGACCCCCGGGCCTGCTGTTAATTGTTGAGCAGCGGCGCGCCGATGGGTTAGTATGTGTAACACGCCCTTCAAGGATGGAGTGACGATATGTCTTACAGGTCAATGCCCTTCCGGGTTCTTCTTCTGTTAGCGGGTGCGATTGCAATCGTAGTCTTCAAATCAAGCGGTCCCGGAAGTCGCGCGCAGAACAGACCTGCGCGGACATCAGCAAGTGAGCGCACTCAAACCGGTGTCAACGGGAACGTTGTGAGGCTATCCGCTTCCACGAAACCGGCTTCTGGAGCCGGCGCCAACGGCGCTAACCTCGCGATGTTTGACGCGGCGTCCAGTAGCAACGTGCTGCTTCAGACGACACTCGAGTGGAGTTTTGGGGGCAAAGTGCAGCACGGCTGGAGCCTTTACACTCCCTTGATCGATGATCTGATTGGCGCGGGCGTCGATGCCGGCGGTAGCGAGTTTGCGATGCGGCTGTCGCTCTGGCAGAGAGAGAAAGGCATCGAACCGTCTGGCGTGCTGGACGGCGAGACGTGGTCGCAAATGGTCGCGAAGTTTCAGGCTCGGAGAAATGTTGGCCGGGCTTATTCCGCCCCGAGCCAACTGGTCACAATTCCTATCTCGGACTGTTACGACCCTACGCGCGCCGAGGAGCTTCGGAGCGCCGAGCGCGAGACTTTTGCTGCTTACAAGCGAATGGTCGCGGCTGCCGTAGCTGATTCATCACTCGGGCTTCAAGTGGGCGGCAACGGTCAGCTCGCTTCAAATGAGAAGTTTCTAAAGATCGTCTCGGCGTTCCGCTCACCCGCGTATCAGCAGCAATTAAGGCGGCAATCTCCCAACACCGGGAGCGCAGGGCTTGCGATCAACAGCCCGCACTCGACGGGACGGGCGCTTGATCTCTACGTGGGCGGCGAGCCGGTGAGCACAAAAGACGAGAACCGCACGCTGCAAACTCAGACCGGTGTATATCGCTGGCTGGTGAAGAACGCCGCTCGCTTCGGGTTCCAACCTTATTTCTACGAACCGTGGCATTGGGAGTACATGGGTGTTGGAAGCACCGTGACGAAATGAACAAGTGATCGCGTCGCCAATATCCAGATCGGGTCTCTTTTCGTGCGCCTTGCTCCACCCGTAGTGTCGTGCCAACCTCTTGAGCAGTGAAAACGCCTCGTCAAAGAGTGAACGGATTCATTGAGCGACACGCGATGCTCGATGGAACACGCGGTGTATTGATTGCGGTGTCGGGCGGCGCTGATTCCGTTGCCTTACTCGATATGCTCGTGCGCCTTTCATTGGGGGATAGGGAATGGGGGTTGGGGGTTAGAGAAGAGCAAAGGGGCGCAGGCGGCGGGGGAGCGGAGGAGCTGGGGATCACGAACGCGCCTCCGCCCCCCTGCCTCTCTGCTCAACCGCTTTTCTCCAACCCCCAACCGCCAACCCCCATCCCCCATATTCACGTTGCTCATCTGGATCACATGCTGCGAGGCCGCGAGTCCGCCGCCGACGCCGAGTTCGTGCGCGCGTTAGCCGGCCGGCTAGGGCTCCAGATCACAATCAGCTCGGTCGATGTTCGCGGGGCCGCAAAGGCTTCGGGTCGAGGAATCGAGGAGATAGCACGAGAGATTCGGTACGATTTCTTGCTGGCGGTCGCTAATGAAGCAGGTTGCGATCGCATCGCGGTCGGACACACGATGACCGATCAAGCTGAAACCTTTCTAATGCGGCTCACTCGTGGCGCTGGACTGCGTGGGCTGGCGGCGATGCGCCCGGTTATTCCTGCCCACGCGTTCGGAAGTGGGGGAGCAGAGGGGCAGAGGAGTGGAGGAGCAGAGGAGAAGGGGAGCGCCTGTGCTCCTCCGCCCCTCTGCCCCTCTGCCCCTCTGCTCCCAGTCTCGTCCGCTCCGCGCCTCATCCGTCCGCTGCTGTGCATCACCCGCGAGGAAGTTGACGCGTATTGTCGCCAACGCGGCCTCGAGTTCCGAACCGACGCGACCAACCTAAGCTTGCACTACACCCGGAATCGGATACGGAACGATGTATTACCAGCGCTCAGGGCGATCAATCCGCGAGTCGCGGAATCGATCTCAAGGGCGGCTGAGAACATAGCGGGCGATCAGGACGCGTTGGACGGTCTCGCATCATCGCTGCTCAGAAAGGCCCAGTTCTTATCCGACGCGTGGCGAGGTATTGATGGAGGGACGGACGCTTACTCAGTTGCGGCGCTGCTTGAACAGCCCGCTGGCATGCAGCGGCGGATGATTATCGAAGCAATCCGGGTGATGCGCGCCGGGGCAATTCCGGAGAAGCGCTATGGCGCTGGCGAAGTCACTTCGGCGCACGTTGCGGCGGTCGAAGGTCTGCTAGCCGCGAATGCAAGCGGCAAGCATATCTCTCTGCCTTGTGCTCTGGAGGTATGGCGCGAATTCGATGCCCTTGTATTTAAGCCGCTCGCGCTCAAACAAGAGCCGTATCAATCGCCGATTAGCTCGGCGTGTCCGGATGCGGAAGCAGGCGGGTTCGCGTTCACACTCCAGCGAAACCTGCCTGTCGAGATGCTCAATTCGGTAATCGAAGAAACGCGGCGGGCGAAGCAGCTAGCCGGGCGAGACTGGATGACGGTGGCGCTCGACGATTGTGCATTGCCGGAGGAGCTGGTCATCAGGCCGCGACTCCGGGGCCAGCGGGCGCACGTCTTAGGGCAGCGCAAAACAATAAAGTTGAAAAACTTGATGATTGACCATAGAATCGCATGCAGCCGTCGAGCCACCTGGCCTTTAGTGACCACCCCGGACGGCGTATACATCTGGTCACCCGGTCTGCCCCCAGCCCTAGAGTTCGCCGCGCATGACGAGACGCAAGCCGTCGCCCAAGGCCTCGCCATATTGCGCGCTTCAGCCATCTGATTTCCGCCGGGGAATCCGCGCCCGAGGAGCTACAATGGAAAAGACACTCCGCATAGTACGATCAAAGGAAGAAATACAAGTCCGCATAAAGGAGCTTGCCGATGAAATCCGAGCCGCCGCTCCGGCTGGCGAGCTGACGATCGTCGGGATACTCGACGACGCCTTCGTCTTTCTGGCCGATCTGGTTCGCGCGCTGGACATCCAGATGAATTGCTGCTTCATGAAGGTAACGCGTCACCGGCACGGCGCTCAGAGCGAAATCATCTTCACCAGTGAGTTTGATCCGCGCGGACGGGACATCCTGCTGGTCGAAGGCGTCGTTGCGACGGGTGTGACCCTCGGCTATATAAGCGAGCACCTGGCCACGCGCGGCGTGAAATCCTTGCGCACCTGCGTGCTCGTAGATAGACCGGCGGATAGGCGAGTGGACGTAAAGCCAGACTTCACGGCGTTTCAGATGGACGGTGGCTTCGTGTTCGGTTATGGCCTGGGAATCCAGAACCAATATCGCCAGCTTCCGTATCTAGCAGTGATGGACGAATAGGAGATTGCCGATTTCCGATTGTCGATTGCCGATTTCTTATTGCAGATGACGAACAGGCCGGCGCAATCGGCAATCGCCAATCGGCAATCACGAGGCGGTCATTGCGCATCATAATGGTGTAAGTTAGAATTTCTTAAGCGGTCATGTCGCTCGTTTTGAATGGAGGTTTTCAAGTGAACTCTACGGTCAGGCAGGTAGTATTTTGGGTTCTTATCATCGGTGGCGCATTTCTTCTCTACCAGGTTTTCTCGGGCAGGAACACCCCGAAGGAAACGATTCTAAGCTACTCGGCGCTACTGGAGAAGGCCCAGCAAAAGCCATCGGGGATAAAGAAGGCCGTGCTCGAAGAGGGGCACGGAATCAAGGGTGAGTTGGCCCCAGGCGGCGAGTCTTTCACCACCGAGCTTCCCAACGAATTCGCCCAGGCAGACGTCGCTAAGACGCTGCGCGAAAATGGCGTACCCGAGGTCTCGTTTAAGAGCACGTCGTCGAGCCAGTGGCTCTTCGGCTTGATAAGCTACGCGCCGCTGCTTGTGTTCATCGGCCTGTGGATTTTCATGATGCGGCAGATGCAATCGGGCGGCAACAAGGCGCTCTCGTTCGGCAAGTCTCGCGCGAAACTCTTAAGCAATCAGCAGAAGCGGGTGACCTTCAAAGACGTGGCCGGCGTCGAAGAAGCGAAGGAAGAGCTGCAAGAGATTATTGAGTTCCTGAAAGAACCGCAGAAGTTTCAAAAGCTGGGTGGACGAATCCCCAAGGGCGTCTTGATGATGGGCCCGCCGGGTACAGGCAAGACGCTGCTTGCCCGTGCGATCGCCGGCGAAGCTAACGTCCCGTTCTTTTCAATCTCCGGGTCTGACTTCGTCGAGATGTTTGTCGGCGTCGGCGCAAGCCGCGTGCGCGATCTGTTTGAGCAAGGCAAGAAGAACGCTCCGTGCATAATCTTCATCGACGAGATCGACGCGGTCGGCCGTCATCGGGGGGCAGGTCTCGGAGGCGGACACGACGAGCGCGAACAGACCTTGAACCAATTGCTGGTTGAGATGGACGGCTTCGAATCAAACGACGGAGTCATCCTGATAGCTTCGACGAACAGACCGGACGTGCTCGACCCGGCGCTGCTTCGTCCCGGCCGCTTCGACCGTCGAGTCGTTGTGCAGCGGCCTGACGTGAAGGGCCGCGAAGGCATACTTGCAGTACACACCCGTAAGATCCCGCTGGGCGACGACGTTGACATAAACGTCGTGGCTCGGAGCACGCCGGGCTTCACCGGCGCGGATCTGGCGAACCTTGTCAACGAAGCTGCGTTGAGTGCTGCGCGCTACAACAAGAAAGCAGTCTCAATGCAAGACTTCGAGTGGGCGAAAGACAAGGTGTTGATGGGCTCGGAGCGGCGCTCGATCGTAATGTCCAACGAAGAGAAGCGCAACACCGCTTATCACGAAGGTGGTCACACGCTGGTTGGAATAAAAGTTCCGAACGCCGACCCGATTCACAAGGTCTCGATCATCCCGCGAGGCATGGCGTTGGGCGTGACGATGCAATTGCCCGAAGCAGATCGCTACTCGCACACACGCGACTACCTCGAAGGCCAGATCGCAATCATGATGGGCGGCCGAATCGCCGAGGAGATTTTCCTGAATCATATGACCACCGGCGCGGCAAACGACATCGAGAAGGCGACCGAGCTTGCGCGGAAGATGGTATGCGAGTTTGGAATGTCGAGCCTCGGACCGATAACCTACGGCAAGAAGGAGGAGCAGATCTTCCTTGGCCGTGAGATCGCTCAGCATCAGGACTACAGCGAAGACACCGCGATCAAGATCGATCAAGAGGTTCAGCGCTTGATAACAGATCAGTATAATCGGGCGCGCCAGATCATTCTTGAGAACAAAGACGCGTTGGTTCGATTGGCGGAAGCGCTGCTGGAGCGTGAGTCGCTGGACTCGATTCAGATTCGGCGGCTTGTTGCGGGCTTGCCTCTTGATGACGATGATCCCGCGCCGACTCGCACGGACAAGCCCAAGGCTGAAGCAAAACCATCGGTGCTGAACCCGATCATCCCGCCCGTACCAGGTGGCGCGCAAGCGTAGAGAATTAGCGGGCAGCGGGGGCTATTGTCCCCGCTGCTCGTTTTTGTCAGAGATAGTGAGGATCGTCAACCTTCCTGGGTAGTGTGTAAAAACATGAATCCGGAGGTTCCGATGAGCGACGAAAACGATACAAGCAGGTTGACTGAGGACGATGGATCGCTAGTGGGGGACGCGCTGATCCACGCCGTGCGTCGAGACATGCTGGGCCTGTTCAAAGCTCTCAATCACAAGGTTGAGGCTCTTGATGCAAAAGTTGAAGCTCTCAATCACAAGGTTGAGGCTCTTGATGCAAAGGTTGAGGCTCTCGATCAAAGAGTTGAGGCTCTCGATGAAAAGATTGGGGCTCTTGATGCAAAGGTTGGGGCTCTCGATGAAAAGGTTGGGGCTCTTGATGAAAAGGTTGGGGCTCTTGATGAAAAGGTTGGGGCTCTTGATGCAAGGGTTGGGGCTCTCGATGAAAAGGTTGGGGCTCTTGATGCAAAGGTTGAGGCTCTTGATGCAAAGGTTGAGGCCAGGCTGCGCGATACTACCCCAATGTGGGAAGTGGCGGTTTCTCGCCTCGACACGATAGTGGCCGAGCAAGCCAGCCAGGGCAGACGCCTTGACGTTATCGAAACTGAACTTAGACATCTACGGAGACGGATCGAGGGAATGATCGCTGAGCTGAGCCGCGATGTTGTCGAGGTGCGAGCCGCTCAGCACGACTTCGAGGGTCGACTTGAGAAACTCGAAAAACCACCCGCTTGATTTAATGTCAACCTCGCAACACAAATCGGTGTTGTAGCTGAAGCAGATCCAACAGAGCCCCGGGTGCTGCAAGCATCCGGGGCTTTCCGTTCGCCTTGCCTCTGGCAGCGCACCCAGAACTTCTGTTGAATTATTTCTTATGTGCTACTACCTGTGGGTCGTGATCCCACTTCGCTGACTGAAGCCAATCAAGCCCGTCTTGCACCATGGTCTTCTTCCCGGTGTCGGGGTCATACACGTACATTCCTCGCTGGGTTATCGTGAAGACCGGAACTCCAAACCTGTCGGCCAACCGCAAGTCGTACCCGGCGGGCTTTGGATCGACGCCATTCGGGTGAGTGTGCACCACCCCTATGATGTTAGAGGTCCAACCGAAAGTGAAATGTTTTTGCTCGGCACTCTTACCCTGTGATCTGGCCAGGATCGAACCGTCGGGGGTCGGGTACACTAGAACCAATCCCTCGAACCCGTCAGAGCCATTGCGGGAGATGTGCCAGGCTTCTTGAAACACTTTTGCTGCCGCGGCGTCTATCTTTGAGATTATGAAGGCAGTCTTTTCTCCGTGAGATCCGTTCTTCGTCTGTGCGAGCGAGGAGACGTCATGACAGATGAAAGTTCACGCAAAAAAAGCGGATAGGACGGTAGAGACTATCGAGCGCCGGTGACTGGTTTTCATAAAGCGATTCCCTTTGCGAAGCTCTCGGCTGGGCCGTGGCTCCGTTGAACTGGAGGGCGCTGTGTTTCTGCCCTCGCCTACTAGGTCGGGAATCGCGTCTGAGAACTATCATTGGCCGGTCAACTCCTTCAGGAATGCCAAATGGCAAGGGCGGCCGTGGTATACTCACGTCGCCTCTATTTGATCTCTCACTGCAATGAGGGCTTCATGACTCCCTCACCCGGAACAATAAGTAGACTCTTAGTGGATTGGCGCGATGGCGATAAGACTGCGCTCGATAGGCTGGTTCCTCTGGTATATCGGGAACTGCGCCGGTTAGCTGGTTATTACATGCGCCGTCAGCGCGCCGACCATACTCTACAAACGTCGGCGTTGATCAATGAGGCTTATCTAAGGCTCGTCGATCACAAGAATATGCGGTGGGAAAATCGAGCTCACTTCTACGCGGTAGCGGCGCAGGCGATGCGGCGCATCCTGGTAGATCACGCTCGAAGCCGCGGCTATGCAAAGCGAGGAGGAGGCGCGGTCAAAGTGTCCTTTGATGAAGCGGTCATTGGCGCCGCAGAGCGCGGGGCGGAATTGATCGCGCTTGACGATGCGCTGAAGGATCTGGCGGCAATCGACCCGCGCAAATCTCAGGTAGTCGAGTTGAGGTACTTCGGCGGGCTTAGCGTAGAGGAAACGGCAGAGGTGCTGGAGGTATCGACTGTCACAATAATGCGCGAGTGGCGAAGCGCCAAGGGTTGGCTGCTGAGAGCAATAAGCAAGAGAGAGCAATGACTCCACAACGATGGAAGCAGATAGATGAGCTGGTGCAGGCCGCGCTCGAACAGGAACACGATCAACGCCCAGTCTTTCTCGACCATGCCTGCGCGGGCGATACTGCGCTTCGGCGCGAAGTGGAATCACATATTGCTTATCAGCAGCAAGCGAGCAAGTTCCTCGAAGAGCCTGCGTTCAAGCACGCCGGCGAGTTGATAGCAGAACCTCAAACTGAAACTGAATCAATGGAAGGGCAGACCATCAGTCATTACAGCATCCTGCGCAAACTGGGCGCGGGCGGGATGGGAGAGGTTTATCTGGCCCAGGATAGGATGCTCAGCCGCAAAGTCGCGATCAAGTTCCTTTCGCAGAATTCAGCTGCGGGTGAGCAAGCCAAGAAACGCTTTGTTAGGGAAGCTAGAGCCGCAGCCGCGCTCGATCACCCTCATATCTGTGGTGTCTACGAAGTTGGCGAAGAAGCCGGTCACAGCTTCATCGTGATGCAGTATGTCGAAGGCGAGACGCTCGCAAGCCGCATTCAACAGCAACCCATCGCGTTTCGCGAAGCGCTGGATATCGCAATGCAAATCGCGGAGGCGTTAGCCGAAGCTCACTCCCATGGAATCATTCACCGCGACGTGAAGCCGCAGAACGTTATGCTAACGGCGAGTGGGCAAGCAAAAGTGCTCGACTTTGGGTTGGCAAGAGTGGTTCGCGAAGGCTCGCTGATTGACAGCATAGGAGAGAGCGAGAGCCTTCTCAGCGTTCCGGGATTAGTCATCGGCACGGTTCCCTATATGTCGCCCGAGCAGGTTCGGGGAGAGGAACTGGACGGCTGCAGCGACATGTTCAGTTTCGGAGCGGTGCTCTACGAGATGCTCAGCGGGAGTCATCCTTTTCAAGCTGAGAGCATGGGAGCAACGATGTCGGCGATCTTGACTAAAGACCCGGTGCCGCTGGCGCGCTACGCTTCGGATGTGCCCGATGAGCTGCAGAGGATCGTGCGCAAAGCGCTGAGCAAGGAGAAGGAGGGACGGTATCGGTCAATCACGAACATGCTGATCGATCTCCGGGAGCTCAAACAGAAGCTTGAGTTTGAAGCGAAGCTGAACCGCTCGACCGGGCACGAGTCTCGGGATGGAGCGACGACGAACGAACGAGACTCGAAAGGCGGGCAGGCGGAACTGGAGACAGCGCCCCAGCAGACGGTTGGCAGTGGCGAATCATTCACCACACACACGACCTCCAGCACCAGGATTGTCATCGTCGAAATCAAGCGCCACAAGCTAAGCGTTTCGCTCTCCCTCGCAGCGATAGTGATCGCCGCCGTCGCCGCTTACTTCTACTTCAACCGCAAGCCTGTTCTCACGGAACGCGACACGATCCTGCTGGCTGATTTCGACAATAAAACCAGTGACGAAATGTTCGATGGTACGCTCAAGCAGGGGCTGGCGCTGCAACTCGAGCAGTCGCCGTTTTTGAATCTCTTCCCGGACACGGGCGTGCGCGAGACATTGAAGCTGATGTATCGTTCGCCCGATGAGCGAGTGACGGCGGAGATCGGGCGTGAGATTTGCCAGCGTCAGGGCCTAAAGGCGCTGATTGCCGGTTCAATCGCTCCGTTAGGCCGTCATTACGTGGTGACACTGAGGGCAATCAACAGCAAGAGCGGCGAGGCGGTGGCCCGCGAACAAACAGAAGCCGAAAGCGCTGAGCAGGTGCTGAAAGCGCTCTCTCAAGCGGCGAGCATATTGCGCGAGAAGCTGGGCGAGTCGCTGAGTTCGATCCAGAATTTTCACGCGCCGCTGCAAGACACGACCTCATCGCTGGAGGCGCTCAATGCCTACTCTCTGGCCCAACCGCAGTATGACAGCGGCAAGATATCCGAAGCGATTCGGTATTACAACCGCGCAGTGGAGGTTGATCCGACCTTCGCCCTCGCCTACTTAAAACTAGCATTTAGCTACGCCAATACCGGCCAGTCAGGACTGACGGCGCCATGTGCGGCAAAGGCATATGCGCTAAGAGACCGCGTCAGCGAACGCGAGAGGCTAGCCATACTTGATTCCTACTACTACTTTGTGACAGGGGAAGTAGAGAAGAGAATTGAAAACGGAGAACTGCGGAAGCGGCTGTATCCACATGACTCCTCTGCTTTCACCAATCTGTCTCAGGCCTACTCGCGGATTGGTCAATTCGAGAAAGCGGTCTCGGAGTCCCGCGAAGCTTTGCGCCTCAATCAAAATTCAATGGTCCCATATGTGCAACTGGGAGGCTTGTACACCTATCTCAATCGCTTCGCGGAAGCCAGGGAGATTTACGAGCGAGGGCTTCAGCAGAACCTTGATCGGCCGAATTTTCACAGAGGCTTGTATCAGATTGCCTTCGCCAGCGGGGATACGGTGGCGATGCAACAGCAGCTTGACTGGGCGAAAGGGAAACCGGACGAGTACGTAGCCCTCGACTGGCAAACCGACGCAGCAGCCTTTTCCGGGCAGTGGCGGCGGGCCGCGGACCTCTCGCGTAGGTCAATTGAACTCGCTATGCGCAGCGACGCGAGTGAGGTGGCCGCCGGATATGCCGCTGAAGCAGCGTTGCGCGGTGCAGTCTTCGGTCAGTGCACCCAGACTAAGGCAGCGGCAACGCAAACGCACGCGGTCGAACACAATCTGTTGCCGACCACGCGCGCGGTGCTCGCGCTGGCATTGTGTGGTGAAACATCTAAGGCGCAACGGCTAATAGACGAATTCGCGAAGCATTCTCCCAAAAGCACCCGAATGAACGAAATATTGGCGCCCCTGATCCGCGCCGCAATGGAGCTGAAACGCGGCGATGCGGCACGGGCGATAGAGCAACTGCAGCCTGTCAGTCGCTACGAAGCTGCTGCCGAGTTCTGGCCGCAGTACCTGCGCGGCCTTGCTTACTTCAAACTTAAGCGAGGTGCAGAAGCCTCCGCCGAATTCCAGAAGATCCTCGACCATCGCGGCGAAGCTCTTCTTTCACCGTTGTATCCGCTCACCCATCTTGGTATCGCTCGCGCTCTAGCTCTCAGCGGAGACACGCTAAAGAGTCGCAAAGCCTATGAGGACTTCTTTGTACTTTGGAAAGATGCGGATACTGATTTGCCAATCTTGATTGAAGCGAAGAAAGAGTATGCGGGCCTGAAATGAGATGAAAGAGCGGCGTGAAAACTGCCGGTGCCAGTTCCCATTGATGAGCATCTAGAGAGCAATCAGCAAAAGAGAGCAATGACTCCTGAACGATGGAAGCAGATAGATGAGCTTGCCCAGGCCGCGCTCGAACGCGGAGGCGATCAACGCGCGGCGTTTCTCGATGCAGCCTGCGCGGGCGATGATGCGCTGCGGCGCGAAGTTGAATCCCAGATTACTTATCAGCAGCAAGCGAGCAAGTTCCTCGAAGAGCCTGCGTTCAAGCACGCCGCGGAGTTGATTGCAGATCGCCGAATCGAAACGGGACAGGTTCGCGGAGGTGAAGAAACAAGCCTTGTGATGGGAACGCAGTTTGGTCCCTACGAAATCCTTTCGCGGCTTGGCGCGGGCGGAATGGGCGAAGTCTATCGCGCCCGCGATACAAGGCTGAGGCGCGAGGTCGCTATCAAAGTCTTGCGTGCCGCTTTCTCCTCTAATGCTGAAGGGCTTCGCCGGTTCGAGCAAGAAGCTCGTGCCGCTGGCGCTCTCAATCATCCGAATATCCTTGCCATCTTTGACATTGGCTCGCACGACAATGCACCTTACGTGGTATCGGAATTGTTGGAAGGCGAGACAGTGGGCAAAATAATCAGTGCCTCGAGACTGAAGCAGGGTAAAGCAATTGATTATGCACGGCAGATAGCCCGCGGGCTCGCCGCTGCTCACGAGAAAGGAATAGTCCACCGCGATCTCAAGCCTGAGAACATCTTCATTACAAGAGATGGTCGCGCAAAGATCCTGGATTTCGGATTAGCCAAGCTCACGCAAGTACAACGTCCAGGCATGGCGCAGACAGAAGCTCCAATGATTCCCTCCGATTCAGAGACAGAATCGGGAGTGATACTGGGCACCACTGGCTATATGTCACCTGAGCAAGTTCGCGGTGAGCGCCTGGATCATCGCTCCGATATCTTCTCATTCGGCGCCGTGCTCTACGAGATGCTTTCAGGCAAGCGTGCCTTTCGACGCGACACAGTAATACAAACGATGAACGCCATTCTGACAGAAGAGCCTCCTGGGCCATCAGGAACAAACTCGGAGGTGTCACCTGCGCTCGAGCGAATCATTCAGCACTGCCTGGAGAAAAGACCGGAGCAGCGGTTCCAATCGGCGAGCGATCTGGCCTTTCAATTGGAGTCGCTCTCGGTAGTCTCTGGCGCGAGTAAGGCAGAAGCGGCAGTAATATCAATGCCAGCCAGGCGTCGTCTCTGGCCGGTGCTCCTCGGCGTCGGTCTCGCGTTCCTCACGGTGGGAGCAGTCGCCGGGATTCTCCTCTACAGCAATCTCCGAAAAGTCCCGCAACCTTCGTACAAACGCCTCACCTTTAGTCGCGGCACGATCTGGAATGCGCGATTCGCGCCCGATGGCCAGACCCTTCTCTACAGCGCCAGGTGGAATGGCAACCCGTTGGATGTCTTCTCGACTCGCGCCGGAAAAACGGAATCGCGCCCGCTAAAACTGGACAACACTGATCTGCTGGCGATCTCTGTCTCCAACGAACTGGCTGTCTTGCGCAACCGTCAATACCTCGGCCAGTACATCAGCCGCGGCACACTTGCTCGAATACCGATTGATGGTGGCGCCCCGCGCGATATTCTCGAAGACGTGCAAGAGGCCGACTGGTCGCCGGATGGAACCAAGCTCGCGGTGGTGCGGTGGGTGAATGGGCAGAATCATCTCGAATATCCCATTGGCAAAATGCTCCATAAAACAGCGGGCTACATCAGCCATCCGCGCATCTCGCCTAAGGGCGATCTCGTCGCCTTTATGGATCATCAGGTGAAAGGGGATAGTCGCGGATGGGTGGCGGTCGTAGACCTCACCGGAAAGAAGACGGTACTTTCAGGTGAATGGAGCGGTGAAGAGGGCCTGGCTTGGTCTCCGGATGGAGACGAGGTCTGGTTCACGGCAGGCAATGCTGGGGATACCAGTGCTATTTATTCCGTGACGCTCTCCGGGCGGGAACGGTTGGTCATGCGGATGACCGTTCCGTTGATTCTGCATGATATTTCTCGCGACGGGCGTGTGCTGATCGCCAGCTATAATGACTCGCAAAACCTCATTGGCCGTCCTCCTGGAGAAACAAAAGAGCGCGATCTTTCCTGGCTTGATCTCGGAAGGCTTTCAGACCTTTCCCCAAACGGCAACGAAGTCTTATTCACCTATTGGGGAGAAGGATCGGGAATCAACTATGCGGTTTACTTGCGTCGAACAGATGGCACACCTGCCATAAGGCTCGGCGACGGAACCTGGCCACGGCTATCACCTGACGGGAAGTGGGCGCTCGCAACCCTCTTCACGCCACCGCAACTGGCGCTGCTGCCGACCGGCGCCGGTGAAACCAGATCGTTGGAGCGGGGCCCCATCGAGGAATACAGTAACGGAGCTTGCTGGTTCCCGGATGGGAGGCAAGTCGTCTTCCAGGGCCGGGAACCAGGCCACGACTGGCGCTGCTACGTTCAGAGCATCGAGGGCGGTCCACCTCGTCCCATCACGATTGAGGGAACAACCGGGACCTCACAAGGAATCCTCGTCTCACCGGATAGCGGATTCGTAATCGTATCGGATGCTCGGCATCAGCGGTCTTTCTACCCGGTGGAAGGAGGCGCGCCGCAGCCGATTCTGTATCTGGAGAACGAAGATGAGATTATCGGTTGGAGTAGCGACAGAAGATCGCTCTACCTCGCTCGAACCCAGGAGATGCCGATCAGAGTATATCGGTTTGATCCCGCGACCGGGCGCAAAGAACTGCTCAAAGAAGTCATACCCGCCGACGCCGCTGGTATCTTTTGGCCCAACTCGATTCTCATGACGCCAGATGGAAAGGGGTATGTTTACTCGATCAGGCGCGTGCTTTCCGACCTCTACCTGGTCGATGGATTGAAGTGAGAGCGATAGCCACAGTGAGAAGAAGTTGAAAGTGATACTGGCGCGAGTTCTGCCGGCCGAAAGTTCCGGGCGCTGTACCTCTACGTTGCGCACCAACGCCCGTTACTATCAGACAACTTGCGGCGACGATCAGCAGTATTCGAGGCGCCGCTCGACGCGAAGGGGAAGCTTCCCTGGCATTCTGATGAGTCATCTCGTTTCCTCCTTAACAATCACTAGAGTTGCGCCAGCAATGGAAGCGGGAATCACCGGTCACATCTGTTTCGCTCTCTTAGGGTATGAGCACCGCGTCAATCACCTGGATCACAGAATTCTTTCCTTCGATGTCGCTCTTGAGAACTCGAGCCTTCTTGTTAATCAGAGGGTGATGTTCTTTGTCCGGGCTGGGAGGGTGCTCATCGCATTGAAACAGTGCCAGACCACCACCTGCTGTTTTCAGCGACTTGGTGACATTGTTCTTAGCTGCCGAACCGATGTCGGGCGCGAACATTTGTTTAAACAAGACCTTCCCGGGAAGCAGATGCGCGAGTAGTAGCTGACGCAGTGTCTTGGGGTCATTGGTCAACTTGGCGAAGTACTCAGGGGAGAGGTTGGCAAACGCAGCATTTGTGGGCGCCAATAACGTGTACGATGCCTTGGTGTCCCAAACCTCTTTGATAGCAGTCTTCCTGAGCAGGCCGATGAGGGTACTGAAGTTGTCGGGGTCTTGCTGTAAGGCCTCCATAATACTGATTGTCGGAGGATGGAAGATTGGACGAAAATCATCCGCCAAAGCGACCGTTGAGAGGGCGATGATAAGCATCGCAGCCACTAAGAGATTTTTCATTAGCTTTTCCTTTCTATCGTGAAAACTGACGAATCTGAAGTAAGGCACTTGGAAGCGGACATCAAGATCGGGTCTAAGAGCCTCGTTGGTGTAAACTATTGAACCTGATCTCAACGGCATCGGAAGCCGTTGCCTTCGGCCGAACAATCAGTCGCGCCTACAGGGAATGCGCGCATGATGGGGACGGTTCGACCGTAAGCCCAGTATTCGCACACGAGCGTTCGGTTGCCTCCGATGGTCTGCACGCTCACTCGCTCCAGCTTGCCGATCTGCGGCGTGATCCACCACGGTTCCGGCAATGGAGTTGTCACCTCCGTGCGCGCCTCTTTGACGGGGCAACCGACGAATTGTTCCTTAGTTGTTGGATAAGGTTCACCGAGGGGAGCGGCAAGGTTGGGGAGTTGTTTCTGATACGCCTCAGCTTCCTTATTTTGCTGACTGTCCGTAGGCTGCGCATTGGGCTGCTTTTTTTTGCCGGGCTGACAGTCAATGACAAACTTGGCCTGGTTGGATTCATAGCTGTTCGGCGAGAGAATCCTGATCGCGGTCCAGCCTTCATAATGAGTGAGACTCGTGCCGCCCAGTGTCCAGGTTGTTTCCACGTGCTTGACGCCCGGGCCTTCAAAGTCTATGAACCCTTCCGGCCCGGTCGCGCCATCGCTGCGGAAATAGGTGTACTTGACACGGCCTCTGGCGCTCGCCTGAATCTTGCCTTGGAACTTGATAAATCCCGGGCATGCGCCGCTGTAACTCGTTGGCACAGCTTCGAGACCCGCGCCTTCGACGCGAAACTCTTGCGCCGCCACCGCCAATGCCAGAGCCGCTATCAATCCAGTAACACACGCTATTGTCGTGAGCCTGTTGGTAATAATTTGGAACATGGTTTTCTCCTTCTTTCCTATCGCTACAAGAGTTTATGAATTATTCGTCGTCGCTCGCCCTCACGATTGTCCCCGACATGAATGATGGTCAACGGAATTTGTCCGTCGCCTAACAGGAACTCTCGTGACTGACGAGCGGGGCAGTTCTTCGTGCGCCGAACGCCGCTTGGATGATCATTCGTAACCGGCCATGGACCAGTGGCCGGCGTCGACCCTCATCTGGTTGGCGACCACGAGGGCCTGAGCCGCGAAGTCAAATGACGCGCGCCCATGGTTAGGAGTGCGCGCGCTATGGCTCGCTTCGGTAATCGCCCAGTGTTGCGCCGTGTTGACACTCGGAATCACTACTTCAAGAGTTGTAAATATCTGGTACGCCCCAGCGGCGTTCAAGACCCCGCCGCCAGGCGCGTAGGTGGATATCCACAATGCTCTGGTGGATTGCAACTGGGTAAGGGCGCCGTCGAGGGCGTCCGGAGCCCCCAGCAGCTTCGTCCCGACGTCGGCCGCGGCTTCGCTTCTGGCCCTCTTGAGCAGAGCGTAGATACTGTCGTACCTGTCCAGCGTGACTGCGGAACACGGGTCGAAAGGCGGAGGCAAGACCCTGCCGTCTATAGAGCGAGTCGCCGCGAGGGAACCCAACGCCGCGGCGCCTTGCGCGTCCTGCCGATGCGTTGATGTGATGAAAGCCAGGGTGAAGATCGAGAGCAGGCACGCGATTGCCGACCCTTTGTTGATTGAATGGTGCAACATTTCTTTAACTCCTTTTTCTATGTGCTCAAATTCGAAACTGTCGGTAGCCGTTGCCTGAATTCCAGAAACGATCCTTTGTGCGAGGCTCTCGGCTCGACCGTCCCTCCGTTGAACTGAAGGGCATCTCTCTTCCTCGCCTACTTCTGCCCTCAGCTACTAAGTCGGGAATCGTCCCTGAGAACTATCATTGGCCGATTAAGTCCTTTCTTAAGGGCTGATTGGGAAACGCGCAGATTGTTGTATAATCACGCCGTCCGGATTCAACTTCTCACTTCAATGAGGGCTTCATGACTCCCTCACCCGGAACAATAAGTAGACTCTTAGTGGATTGGCGCGATGGCGATAAGACTGCGCTCGATAGGCTGGTTCCTCTGGTGTATCGGGAGTTGCGTCGGTTGGCTGGCTATTACATGCGCCGCCAGCGCGCCGACCATACTCTACAAACCTCGGCGTTGATCAATGAGGCTTATCTGAGGCTCGTCGATCACAAGAATATGCGGTGGGAAAATCGAGCTCACTTCTACGCGGTAGCCGCGCAGGCGATGCGGCGTATCCTGGTAGATCACGCTCGAAGCCGCCGCTATGCAAAGCGCGGAGGGGGTGCGGTCAAGGTGTCGTTTGATGAAGCAGTCATCGGCGCGGAAGAGCGCGGGGCGGAATTGATTGCGCTTGACGATGCGCTGAAAGATCTGGCAGCAATCGACCCGCGCAAATCTCAGGTAGTCGAGTTGAGGTACTTCGGCGGGCTCAGCGTGGAGGAGACCGCAGAGGTAATCGGGGTCTCGCCTGTCACAGTAATGCGCGAGTGGCGCAGCGCCAAAGGCTGGCTGCTGAGAGCGATCAGCAAGAGAGAGTAATGACTCCCGAACGCTGGAAGCAGATAGATGAGTTAGCCCAGTCCGCGCTCGAGCGCGGAGCCGATGAGCGCGCAGCGTTTCTAGATGAAGCCTGCGCGGGCGATGGTGAACTGCGGCATGAAGTGGAATCCCAGATCGCCTATCAGCAGCAAGCCAGCAAGTTCCTCGAAGAGCCTGCGTTCAAGCACGCCGCGGAGTCGATAGCAGATCCTCAAACTGAAACCGAATCAATGCAAGGACGGACCATCAGTCATTACAGCATCCAGCGCAAGCTAGGCGCGGGCGGGATGGGAGAGGTCTATCTCGCCCAAGACACTACGCTCGGGCGCAAAGTGGCCATCAAGTTCCTTTCACAGAATTCGGTTGCCGGTGAGCAAGCCAAGAAACGCCTTGTCAGGGAAGCAAAAGCAGCAGCCGCGCTCGATCATCCTCATATCTGCGCGGTCCACGAAGTCGGGGAAGAAGCCGGTTACAGCTTCATCGTGATGCAGTATGTCGAAGGCGAGACGCTCGCAAGCCGAATTCAACGCCAACCGATCGAGTTTCGCGAGGCGCTCGACATCGCTGTGCAGATCGCCGATGCGCTGGCCGAAGCTCACTCTCACAGAATCATCCACCGCGACATCAAGCCGCAGAACGTAATGCTGACTGCGAGTGGGCAAGTGAAGGTGCTCGACTTCGGGTTGGCAAGAGTCGTTCACGAAGGTTCTCTGATAGACAGCATTGGGGAGACTGAGAGCCTTCTGACCATTCCTGGGTCAGTGATCGGGACAGTTCCGTACATCTCGCCTGAGCAGGTGCGCGGGGAAGCACTCGATGGTCGCAGCGACATCTTCAGTTTCGGGGCGGTGCTCTACGAGATGCTCAGTGGGAGAAATCCGTTTTCGGCCGAGAGCATGGGAGCGACGATGTCTTCGATCTTGACGAAGGAGCCGGCGCCGCTGGCGCGCTACGCTTCAGACGTTCCCGATGAACTCCAACGGGTAGTCCGCAAAGCGTTGAGCAAGGATAAGGAGGGACGGTATCAAGGGATTAAAGATCTTCTGATCGATCTCCGAGAGCTGAAACAAGAGTCGGACTTTGAAGCAAAGGTGGAACGGTCGATCGATCCGATGGTTCGTGATCGATCAACTTCGCGCGAGCGAGCTGAGAGCGCCGTGCGGGCGGATGCGGAGACAGCGCCTCAGCAAACCGTTCACACCGGCGAATCATTCACCACGAGCACGAACTCCAGCAGCAGGGTGGTTGTCGGCGAAATCAAGCGCCACAAGCTAGGCGTTTCGCTCACCCTCGCAGCGACAGTTATCGCCGCCGTCGCCGCTTACTTCTTCTTTCACCGCCAGCCGGTCTTGACGGACAGGGACACAATCCTGCTTGCGGATTTCGTCAACACAACCGGCGATGCCGTTCTTGACGGCACGCTGAAGACGGCGCTGGCCGTGCAACTGGAGCAATCCCCATTCTTGAATCTTTTCTCGGACGAGCGAGTGCGCGAGACGCTGCGTTACATGGAACGCTCACCCGACGAGCGCCTGACGAAAGAGATCGCGCGCGAGATTTGTGAACGTCAGGGAATCAAAGCCCTGCTGGCGGGATCGATTTCAAAGCTCGGCAGCCACTACGTAATTACGCTGGAAGCGAAGAATGCTCACACCGGCGATGTGCTGGCACTTCAACAGGAGGAGGCCGAGAGCGAGGAGCAGGTCCTGCATACATTGGGACAGGCAGCGACCAAGCTGCGAGGGAAACTAGGGGAATCACTCAGCTCAATCCAGAGATTTGACGCGCCAATTGAACAGGCCACCACTACGTCACTGGAGGCTTTCAAGGCATTTTCGTTAGCTTGGGAAGCGCTTCTCAAGGGCAATTCTTCGGAATCGATTAAGCACGCGAAACGCTCGGTCGAGCTTGATCCCAACTTCGCTCTGGCCTACACCGTGCTGGGAACGAATTACGGAAATATCGGGCAGTCAGAGCTTGCCTTTCAGTTTACGACAAAGGCGTTTGACCTTAGGCAGCGAGTCAGCGAGCGAGAGCAGCTCTACATCTCTTCGCAATACTACTTTTTCGTCACGGGGGAACTGGACAAGGGCATTGAAGTGCTGGAATCGATGACACAGGCCTATCCACGCTTCACCCCAGCGCACAACGATCTGGGTATTCAGTACGCTTTCCGCGGGCAACCCGAAATGGCTATTGAAGAATTCCGCAAGGCCCTGACGCTTGACGCCAATTTCGCCGCTACCTATGAAAACCTCGCGGTTGAATTCATTAAGCTCAACCAGTTCGCCGAGGCCAGAGAGATTCTTAAACAGGCGTTGCGGCGGAAACTCGATCTTCCTGATTACAACTTCTACCTTTATGAGATTGCTTTCATCAATGGGGATGGCGCCGAGATGAAGGAGCAGATTGACCGGGCGAGTGCGAGGCCAAGCGAGTTCTTCCATCTGGCTTGGCAGGCGCGGACGGCGGCTTTCGCGGGACAGGGGCGTCAGTCACGGGTATTCTCAAGACGGGCTTCTGACGCGGCAGAAGCCCGCAATTTGAAAGAGGACGCAGCAGGTGCTGCTACCTGGCAAGCGGTGGCTGATGCTGTGTTAGGGAATTGCGAACTAGTGAAAGAGGGTACGGCAAAGGGAATCGCCCCCGTGCAAACCGAAAGCCCTTCGTGGAACGCGCCGATAGCCCTCGCCTTTTGCAACGAAGTCGGCCGGGCGGCGGCGCTTGGCGATGAGTATGCAAAGCGGTTCACGAAGAATACTTTGAGCAACGCGATCTGGCTGCCTATGATTCGGGCCACGATCGAACTCCGCCGCAATAATGCGGCACGGGCGATTGATTTATTGGAGGGCGCGAGGCAGTACGAAGCCAACGCCCAGTTCTGGCCAGAGTACGTGCGCGGTCAGGCTTATCTGAAACTCGGCAAGGGAGCAGAAGCGGCGGTTGAGTTTCAGAACATTCTCGATCACAGGGGCTGGGATCCAACCTCCTTTTTGTCTCCTCTCGCACACCTCGGGCTGGCGCGGGCTTCCACGCTCATGGGAGACACTGCCAAGAGTCGCAAGGCGTATCAGGACTTCCTCGCACTATGGAAAGATGCCGATGCTGATTTGCCAATCTTGATTGAAGCGAAGAAAGAGTATGCGGGTCTGAAATGAGAAAAGTCTTGCCCCATTATGATCCCTTGCGCTCCGACCCGCGCTTCACAGACCTTATGCGCCGTGTCGGCCTCACACCCTAATCGGTTCACTGCGCAAGCCCCATGCGACTCAGCACCGCCTGATACCGAGGCTCTGATCGCAGCGTGATAAACCTCGTATCTACCAGGAGCGCGGTTGCGGCGACAGAGCGTTCGTCGTATGACTTCTCAATCCAGTCCAGCGCCTTTTCCTTATCACCAATCGAGGCGTACAGACCGGCAATCCACGTCGGGTCTACATATTCTGTTTTGTCCCGCTTTCTTAATCTCCTGAGAAACTCCTGAGCCTTCTCTTTCTGACCGGCAAACCCGTAGCCCATTGCGAGCTGGATCATCCTCACGGACCCTTCGCCTTCGAGATCAACCGCTCTTCGAAGTGGACCGAGCGCCTCGTCGTACATACCCTTCCCCCAATACGCGACGCCGAGTTGGGCATGCGCCATCGAGAAATTGGCGTCCAGTTCCAGCGTTTTCTGGCACTGCTCGATCGCTTCGTCGTATCGGTCCGCATAGCAGAGGATCCCGGCAATGTCCGAATTAATTACCAGATTGGTCGGGTCAATGTCTCGCGCCTTTCTGATAGCGGCCAGGGCCTCATCGAAGCGGCCCTGTTTGGCCAAAGTGTATGCAAGACCATGGTGAGCCCTGGCAGATCCCGGGCTCAGACTGATCGCCAGTTGGTGCTCCTTCAGTGCCTGGTTCCAATCCCAATCCGCGTCATAGACCCTCGAGAGCAGGGCGTGCGCTTCGCCGAGCGTCTCGTCAATCTCCAGGGCCTTCCTCGCCATTGCTTTTGCCTTCGGGAGGAGTTCACGCGACGGTGTCGAAGTGAAATAGACACTCTGGTGATAGCAGTCGCCTAAACCCAGGTAAGCGAGCGCATCGTTTGGATCAAGCTCGATCGCTTGATTGAAATACTCACTCGCTTTGCGAATGCTTTCCGCGGTCCTCTTGTTCAAGAATAAACGACCCTTAATGTAAAGCTCATAGGCTTGGGCGTTCTCAGTGTAGCGCTTCGTAAGCAACTTCCTCTCTTCACCTGTTAGTTCCAGCGCCAGCGCCTCTGTCACCCGCTGTGAGATAGCATCTTGCAGCGCGAAGATATCCGTGCAGTACTCATCGCATTTGTATGACCATAACGACGACCCATCTTGTACCTTGAGGAGCCGCGCAGTCAGTCGCACCTTGTCGCCCATCCTCTGAAAACTAGCTTCCAGCACCGCATCGACTCTCTGCTCTCGGCCAGCCGCAATCGGGTCCTGATCCGGCGAATTGTACTTGCGCACCGCGCTTGTGGGTCTGACGATGATTTGTCTCAAGTTACTCAGCTTCGTTATCAAGGTATCAGCCATCCCGAGCCCAAGATATTCATCGCTGCCATTGGCGCTCAACGGCTTGAACGGCAGCACGGCCATTGACCTGACCTGTGTGACGTGCGCTGCGTGTTTCGGTTCACCTGAACCTCGGAAATAGAGAAGCCCGATGGCGGCGGCTGCGAGCAACAACACGCACACCAATAGTATTCGAGCCGGCTTCAACAAAATCCATAAAGGTCGTGAGACGGCGCGCAGAACGTGTGTGTCGGACTGCATCAGGCGGACAGCTCTTGATGGTTCTCTGTCCTCCTCTTCAATTACGATCCTGACACCCTCGAGCTGCTCGGTGTAGATTGCCTGGTCCTCCGCGGAACTGCTGGTCACTACGGCGCCGAATATGTATCCGCGACGAGGCACAGTTTTGATGTATTCCTGTGCATCATCGCCAAGCGCGCGGCGCAGCTCTACAAGACACTGCACCAGCGAGTCATCGGTCACGAACGAGTCGGGCCAGACAGCCTGGATCAACTCGGCTTTGGTAACAAGCCGGTTGTTGTTCTCGACCAGGTAGCGCAGCGCGTCGAAGACCTTTGGGCGCAGCTTCACCTGCTGCTCGCCGCGCAGCAAGCCTCCGCGATCCAGATCGATGGTGAAATCATTGAATGAATAGGTATGGTGAATCTTAGTTGCTAGCTTTCTCATACTGATTCTCGACAGCCGAAAACTATTTGGTCAGGTCATCGCTAATCGTTGCTGGCTGTCAATTTTGCCGTTTCTTCGGTTTTCTTTTGGCTTTTCTTCGTTACTTGCCTCCAGGTCGGATGGTATTGTCCGACGTGCACCCAGAAGTCAGACGGGCTTTTGGCGGGCGAACAGCCCGGGCACCGGGATTATAAGTCAGAAGATGGCTTCGAGCCATCCCGCGCGAAGGCATGCTTTCGGGGTCAGATCTTCGGGGTGTTCCCGGAAGCTCGACCTGGTGAGAGAGGAACTCTTTGGGGACACGACGTCGAATAGAGATCACCGCTTTCAGGCGGGCGACGATAGTCTTTCGCCCTCAGGCCGGGAATGTCGTTGGCAGCGGTCCGCCAGTCGAAACTGAACGGTCGAGGCCAGTGGGCTTTGACTCGGCGCAGGCGGGAGAGGTTGATCCCGCGGAGACACAGCCTATGATGGTTGCGGACTCATCCGAATTGAGACTGTTAATCGACGCGCTGGTGAAAAACGATGGCGACGTCACAAGCGCCGCCAAACAACTTGGCCTCAGCCGTAACGACTTTCTTTCAAAGCTGTGCGGCATTGGACTCTCTATCGAGTAAATGGCTTCAATCTTTCGTTGAAAGGGGAAACAACATGCGTAGATTTCTTTTCTCAATAGCAATTGGGTTGTTGGTTTGCGTCACCTCATCACTTGCTCAGAACGCAAAGCGCTCCACACCCGAATGGGCCTTCAACGCTACGATCATCGAGGCGTGCAGTTGTCCAATGTTCTGCCAGTGCTACTTCAACACGAAGCCGGCGGCCCACGTCGGTCACGAGGGCCACGGCGCGATGTCCGAGCATTTCTGCCGCGCGAACTTCGCCTACAAGGTCAACAAAGGCAACTACGGCAACGTCAAACTTGACGGAGTGAAGTTCTGGTTAGCCGGTGACCTGGGTGGGGACTTCTCTCAGGGCCAGACCGACTGGGTAGAGGCGACATTCGAACCATCGGTGACCAGGGACCAGCGTGAAGGCCTCGCTGTCATCTTAAGCCACGTCTACCCGTTCAAGTGGAAATCGTTCAAGGTCGCGGCTGAAGATGCCACAGTGAGTTGGCAAGCCACCAAGGACCGCGCTGAAGCCAGGCTGAACGGCGGCAAAAACGGCGAGCTTGTGCTGCGGCGCTATCCGGGGATGAGCGATGATCCGATCGTGATAATGAATCTCAGGTACTTTGGTGCGCCTCGCAATCAAGGGTTCATCCTTATGCCCAACGAGGTAGAGGCCTATCGGGTCGGGGATAAGCCATTCGAGTACAAGGGTACCAATGGCTTTATGATCACGATTGACATTACTTCGAAGGATATCAAGTAACCCTCAACAAAAAGCTGTATTCAATACAATGCGGTGACGAATCTATGCCTTGTTCATCCGGCGTGAGACTTGGCCGTTACGAAATCCTCTCACCGCTCGGGGCTGGGGGGATGGGAGAGGTTTATCGGGCTCGCGACGCTCGTCTGGGCCGCGATGTCGCGGTCAAAGTTCTTCCGTCCTCTTTCTCGGCCGACCCCGATCGGCTTCGTCGCTTCGAGCAAGAAGCGCGTGCGGCCGGGATGCTGAACCATCCGAATATTCTGGCCATCTATGACGTGGGTGCACACGACGGATCACCTTACGTCGTCTCAGAGCTGCTGGAAGGCAAGACGCTCCGCGATCGACTGCACGGCGCTACCTGCTCCACGCGCAAGGCTGTAGAGTATGCGATTCAGATTGCGCAAGGTCTTGCGGCCGCGCACGAGAAGGGGATCGTACATCGGGATTTGAAGCCGGAGAACCTTTTCATCACCAGAGATGGTCGAGTGAAAATACTCGACTTTGGTCTTGCCAAGCTTGCGGAGCCGCAGTTTGCAGGCTCGGCGCAGACCGAAGCGCCGACGGTTGCGCTTGATGCTGATACCGGCCCGGGCGTGGTGATGGGCACCGCCGGGTACATGTCTCCTGAACAGGTTCGCGCTCAGCGCGTGGATCACCGCTCGGACATATTTTCATTAGGCGCGATTCTTTACGAAATGGTCACGGGCAAGCGTGCGTTTCGTGGGGAGTCCGCTGTCGAAACGCTAAATTCAATTCTCAAAGACGACCCGCCTGAGCTTTCGGAAACCACTCGCAATATCGCTCCGGGTCTTGAACGTGTAGTGAAGCATTGTCTCGAAAAGAATTCAGACAAACGGTTCCAATCAGCGCGCGACCTCGCGTTTGATCTGGAGGCGCTTTCAGGAGTATCGGGCTCGAGCGCCGCGCAGGCTCCCGTCGGACTTCAGCCCGTGAGGTGGAATCCGCTAGCGTCGTGGAGCCTGGCTGCCCTTACGGTCCTGATGGTTGGGCTGGCCGCCTGGTGGACATTGGGAAAGTCTGACCGTCGATTGGCTCCTCAACCGGTTCGCGTCAACCGCCTTACCGATTTCGCTGGACTCGAGGAGTTTCCAGCCATATCCCCGGATGGCAAGTCTGTAGGCCTTCACCGCCGACACTGACGGCAGGCGGCAGATTTGGGTGCGCCTGCTTGCCGGCGGCGCGCCGTTGCAGCTCACCCGCGATCCGGGAGATCATCAATTCCCACGTTGGTCAAACGACTCCACCTCTCTTATCTACTACTCGCCGCCGACTGAAGCCGAATCGCAAGGGATCATCTGGGAGATTTCAGCGTACGGCGGAACGCCGCGCCGAATCGCCGGCAGCCTTGCCGATGGGGATCTCAGTCACGATGGCAAGCAGATCGCCTTTCTAAGATTCAGCAACGGACAGGTGGAAGTGGTGACCTCGGCGCGCGACGGTTCTAATCTTCGAATAGTCACGCAGCTTGTCAGCGGGTTCATCTACCGGCATGTGCGATGGTCGCCCGATGGCAAGTGGATCGGATTTCAGCGCAACAGAGTATTTGAAGACGATCTCTTCATTGTGGATGCCGGTGGGGGCGAGCCTCGTCAGGTCACTCAAGATGGCAACCTGTTGAGCGGCTACGCCTGGCTGGCCGACAGTTCCGGCGTCGTGTACAGCTCGGCGCGAGGGAACACGGTATTGTACCTGCCGACATTTAATCTCTGGACTGTGAACCTCGGAGGCGGTGGAATCAGGCAACTGACATTTGGTGAAGCCTCCTACGTCTATCCGGACCTGAACGGCACAAGCCTGGCAGCAAGCCGCATACGCATTCAATTCGACATCTGGAAATATCCGGTAGATGGCAGCGGCGAAGAGAACGTTCGCCGTGGCATGCAGATCACGCGACAAACCGGGCAGATACAGACGCCTTCGGTTGGTCCTGGCGACCAGGAATTGGTCTACCTGTCCGATAGTGGGGGCCACGGGAATCTGTGGATCAGAAGCCAGGATGGGAGTGAGGCTCGCCAACTCACCTACGAGCGAGGTTCCGACGTAGCTTTAGGCGTGCCGGTGTGGTCGCCGAACGGGAAGCACATTGCCTTTGTGTCTACGCGCAATCTGCGGAGCTGGGATATCGGCTTGTGGCTGGTGAGCCCCGACGGCAGCAACCTGCGTAATGTGGCGGAGCGCGGCGGATGGGCGTGCTGGTCCGGCGACAGCCTGTGGATTTACTAAGCGGTGGCAATAGACGGCGTCTATCACATTGAGAAGATCATCGCCGAAGGTGGAGAACCAATCACCGTGCGCACCGACAATGCAATGGGCTGTGCAATCGCTCGGGATGGTTCGTCGCTCTATTACGCTGTCCCGCTGGCGAACGTGAATGGCGTGTCCGATTTTGAGATCCGGGTTGCGCGGCCTGAAGATGGCCCTTCTCAGCTCCTGGCTCGAATCCCTGGCTGGCGCATTCCGGCCGGGCAGACGATTCATCCGCTGATTTCACCGGATGGTAAGTGGCTGGCTTTACTGCTGAGCGATGGCGCCGGCGCGAACATCTGGGGGCTGCCGACGTCGGGCGGTCCGCTGCGCCGGCTTACAAACTTCGGTCAGCGCCGCACGTTCATAGCTCGCCGCGTGTCATGGTCTTCAGATGGTCGGTACATCTTTGCGGCATTGGGCGAGGGGGATGCCGACGCGGTATTGCTTGAGGGTCTCTTACCTTGATACCTAGAAAGCCTTCCTGCTATCAAGAAGAATCGTCACTGGCCCATCGTTAGTCAGTCTCACCTTCATCATTGCCTGAAAGATGCCAGTCTCGACTTTCACACCGAATGATCTCAGGCGCTCGACGAAGTACTCGTAAAGCTGATTTGCATTCTCAGGCTCGGCCGCGTCCGAGTAGGACGGGCGCCGTCCGCGACGCACGTCCCCGTAAAGCGTGAATTGCGATACGACCAGGATGGCTCCGCCGGATTCCAACAGCGACCGGTTCATCTTGCCTTCTTCGTCATCGAAGACCCGCAAGTTGACCGTCTTGTCCGCGAGATAGTCGGCATTGTCCCGTGTGTCGTCGCGCGCAACACCCAACAGCACGAGAAGACCCGCGCCGATTTCGCCGACGGGTTTCCCGGCGACTTCCACGCGGGCGTCCGTTACTCGTTGCACAACTGCACGCATTGGATGCTAGTTTGCATCGCCGGCATGCGGTGTGCAAGATCGCGCCTGGTTCGCACGAGACTCCGGTCGGGCCCTTACGATTTGATCTGGCCGAATCGCTCGGTCATCGATGGGGAGTTCAACAGCGATACAAACTGATCGATAGGGAGAGCCTCCAGGGTTTCAGTGACAACCAGTCCTCTGGCCGCCGCCGATAGCAGCGACTTTCCTATTCCCTTGGTGTCAGGGTATTCGGTGATCCATAGAAAATCGTAGTGGCCTTGGAGAGCGTATGCGCCGAGGACCTTCCCGCCATCTCGCGTGATCCATCCGGCCGCTTCTTCAACAGCTTTTCCAAAGTCCTTGATTTCCCTGGCGCCCTTCGCCGTGTTTTTGAGAAGTGTTACATAGATAGGCATGTTCGTTTCTCCTTTTTAGTAGATTTTCACTCCGGTCCTTTATTTCAAGAGCAGGACGCCTTCGCCGTTGCTAAAGATTCCTGCAACACATCCGGTCATCAACGTGGCCAGCGTCGCCGCCACCAACGCGCGCCATCCAAGAGCGGCGAGGTCGTCGCGCCGCGACGGCGCGAGCGCGGCAGTCCCGCCGACAAAGATCGCAACCGACGCCACATGCGCAAACCCGCATAACGCATAACTCAGGATCACAACCGTTCGCCCGTCGGTGACCTGCCCGTTCGAGATAACTTGCGCGAGGTCGTTGTAAGAAACAACCTCGGTTAAGATCACCCGCTCTCCCAACAGCCGCGCCGCCATAGGAATGTCACTCGACTGAATCCCAAGCAGGTACGCACACGGCCGGAAGACCCAACTCAGAATCCTGACCAGCGACAGCGGCTCAGTCATTCCGAACCACCCGCTCCCCAGCCCGAGCAGCTTATCTCCAAGAGCGACGAGCCCAAGTATCGCTATCAACAACGCCGAGATCCCTGCCGCCAGCTTCAATCCATCCATCGAGCCCTCAATGATTGCGCTCATCAGATTGCGCGCTCGTGCGGCCTCATCTTCCCGCGGAACGCCTAGCGCCGTCTCAGGCGTTTCGGTCTCGGGGACGAGCAGCTTGCACACGACGATCGCGGCGGGTATCGCCAGCACCGAAGCCGACATCAGATGTCCGGCGATTTGAGGAAAGACGCCGGTCAGGAAGGCCACGTAGATACCCAGCGTGCTTGACGCTACCGTTGCCATCCCGGTGGTCAATACGGTCAGCAGCTCCGAGCGCGTCATCTTGTTCAAGTAGGGCCTGATCACCAGCGCCGACTCGACGCCTACAAAGATGTTCGCCGCGCCGCACAGCGACTCGGCCCCGCTGATGCCCATCGTGCGATGAAAGACTTTCGCGAACAGGCGAACCACCCACTGGAGCACTCGGAGGTGATAAAGAAGCGCAGTGAACGCAGCGAAGAAGATTGCGACGGGCAGGACTTGAAAGAGCAGAATGAAACCGACTGAGCCCGTTTCGCCGGGACTTGCGGCAAGCGGCCCGAACAGAAAGACCGTGCCGGCCTTGGAGGCGTTCAGCAAAGCAAGCACTCCGTCGTTCATCCATAGGAAAGGCGTTCGTGAAACCGGAACGCGAAAGATCAGCAAGCCAATCACAAGCTGCAGGGCGACTCCCCACGCGAAGGTTTTCAGCGACACCTTTCGGCGATCAGTCGAGAGCAACCAGGCAATTCCGGCAAAGATCAAAAAGCCCGCCCCCGAGATCAGGTGATGGATCATTCGTGTTCGTCCTCTATACGGTTTATCGCGAGGCCGTAAGATTACGAGATGCAGCGGCGAGAGGCAAACCGGATGAAGGGAATGGTCTGATCGACACTCGAGGACAACGCGTGGAGGTGCTTGCAGGGATGCGGATTCTCACGTCGGTTCAAGGAGAGAACTGGTATAATCAAGCTCGCATGCGGGATTTGAAGACATTACGCGAAGGCTGGGATGAGGTCGCGCGACAAGAACGCCGTTCTGCCGAGCATCTCACAATCGAGCAGAGCGTGAGCATCTACCTTGCGCTCTGCCGGGATATGGCGCCTCAAATTCGAGAAACCGAAGAGATCTTTCGTCGTGATCGTGAAGCTTATCTAGCCGAGCTACAGTCGCGGCTGCGGCGGCTCAATGATCTCCGCCGGCAACAACATGGAAACCTATCCGAACCTGGTTAAGAGCGCTGCTCTAGCTCAGCTCGCATTGAGTGACGCAGGCATTGACTCAATCGTGATCGGCGGATTGGCAGTCGCGATCTGGGGTGAGCCGCGCCTTACACGAGACGTTGACCTGAAGGTGCTTCTCCAGCGAGACCGAGCCCAACTACTGGTGAAAGCGTTGCCTGCGGATTTTCGCTGCTTGGCGGATCAGCCGGAGGAGACGTTGCGTCGAGTCGGGTTCCTGTTTGTGCAGGATGCGGCTGGCATTCGCATTGATTTTCTACTGGCTGAAACAGGTTTCGACGTGGAGGCTCTTTCTCGCAGACGCCAAGTTGAAATGGTGGCCGAGAAGATCGCAGTCTGTACCGCGGAAGATTTGATCGTTTACAAGATGATCTCGACACGGCCTCGCGATCACGAGGATGTACTGGGCGTTATCCGGCGCCAGCGAGACAAGCTCGATGACGATTACATTACATCCTGGCTCTACCAGTTCGAGCAAGCGCTGGACGATTCAACTCTCGTTACCTCATATCGGCAGATGCGAAACACTGAGGGTTGAATCTGCGAATCACACGACCCTCCGGAACGAGGCGTCGATTTGCAATATTGCACGCCGGCCCTTGTTGGCTTGTTGCAGCATATGAGCAAAGAATCCGTCGAGCAAGTTGCTGAGCATACAGAGTTGTTAGTTCTTGCATAATGAGTATTCAGCCACAGGACACCGGCCTATTGGCCTATATCCGAGATCGGAGCCCACTCTACTACGGTAAGATTCTGGAGCTTCGAGAAGCGGTTCAGGCGTGGTTAGCCTATGTTCCGCAGACGTTCCCACACTATACTCGTCACACGGTTCAGCACAGCGACGAACTCGTGCTCCAAGCTTCAAAGCTTCTTTTCACTGAAGACGATCCATCCAGGCCCGTGATTGCGCTCTCAGCCGTAGAAGGCTACGTGCTGGTCGCAGCGGCCTATCTGCACGACGTTGGTATGGTCGCCGCCGATCGAGAGAAGGCTGAAATACTCGCTTCCGAGACGTGGCAGCGGTGGACCACGGGAGAAGGTGGAGGCGCCAATCGCTGGCGCGAGATCCAAGCTCTCCGTACAGCAGCTGAACCGGCAGACGACTCTCTACGACACTTCCTGGCTGACATCCAGGTAAGATTTCTGATAGCAGAATTTGTTCGACGCGCGCATCACATTCGGGCGGCCGATGTGATCCAACAACACCAAGCCTCCCTCGGACGGTTCGCACTCGACGATCCGGTACTCCAACGAACGGTCTCCGACATTTGCGTTGCTCACGGTCTTCGCCAGCACGAGCTTGAGGATAATGAGCGTTATCCGCTCCTTCGTGATATTCAAGGGCAGGCGACCAACGTTCGTCTTGTGGCGACTCTTCTTCGTCTCGCTGACTTGCTAGATATGTCTCACGACCGCGCTTGCCCGATGCTTTTGAATGCGGCCTGTCCGCTTCCCTCTGACAGCTATGCACATTGGACACAATATCAACGGATAAGCCATCGCGTAACGTCTCCGGATCGAATTGAGATCACGGCCGAATGCGAGAATCAGAATGAGCACCGAGTCTTACATGACTGGTGCCAATGGATAGTTGATGAAGTTCAAGCTGCTCGCCTCGCAACCGCTCGGTTCATTCGGCACAAGGACTGGTTGCCCCCGGTTGCGAGTCTTGAGGGTGCGAATCCAAGCATCAAAGTTCGGCCGCTACTAGGGGCTACTTATGTTCCATCAACCTGGGTCTTTGAGCTTGATCGCGACACGGTCTTTGAACGCTTGATTCACGATGTCTACGCGAATCCCTCCGTATTTCTACGAGAACTTGTCCAGAACGCGCTTGACGCTAATCGATGTCAAATGTACAGCGATTTGAGAGAGAGCGGCGTCGAGCCGCCGGACTTTTCCACTCAGGTCAATGCTGATTTCCGCGCACTGTTTCCTGTGAAGGTTGCGCTTCGCTCACGAAGGTTAACAATTCATTGTCGGGAGAGTCGGAGCGGCGCCAGGTCCTTACCGTGGAGGACGCCGGAATCGGGATGGATTCCGAAATAATCCACCGATATCTGCTTCAGGTGGGTCGTTCCTATTACACGACGGACGAATTCCGGAGGAAATACCGATTCGTGCCTTCGAGCCGATTTGGATTAGGCTTTCTTTCGGTTTTTGCAGCGAGCGACCACGTAACCATCGAGACGTACAAGCCTCGTGGACTAGGAGAGGACGGGCCAATAAGGTTGACGCTCACGGGTCCACGGCAGTACCTGCTTCGAGAAAGAGGCACACGGCGGTCGAGGGGGACAAGCGTTGAGATCATTCTGCGAGAGCCTTTCAAACCCGGCGCGGTCACCGAACTCCTATTTTCGTGGTGCAAGCGCGTCGAGTTTCCAATCGTCGTTGACGACTTCGGGGCAGTAACGACGATCGAAGCAGAGAGTTGTGACGACTTCACCTACGAGATTCCGGACGTTACGGAGGAAGGTGCGTCCTTAGCGGTTCGGGCATTTCCAATCAGTGAGCCCGGTTTGGAAGGAGAGATCTACGTCTTCGCTCGTATCGGTCGGGACGGTGAATCGTGGGACGCGTGGGGCTGGGCGACATACACCTATCCAAATGAGAGTCCGCGAGCCGCTCCACCCGACTTTCCACTATCAGTTATCTGCGTTAACGGGATTGTGGTAGCCAGCGAAAGCCGTCAGAGTGGGCCGCCAGCCATGAGACTCGACCATCGCGGCGAGGTATCCCACCTCCCGCTCTCTCGAGACATAGGCTCTTTCTATACCACAATGCTAGGCCGGCAGAAACTCAGCCATGATCGTCGGATTGATACGAGACTAGAGGTAATTCTGATGGAGCACCTTCGATTATCGCCGCGCGCACAGGGGGCCGATGCCTGGAAGTATAAGCAGCGTCTCGTAGATTCTTTTCGCCTTACATCGTTTTGGCTTCATATGCCTGAAATGATCCCGCTACGCCAAGATGGGGTGCGGCGTGTTGTTTCCCTTCAAGACGCCCTCGGCCGTCCCGTGATCACCGTCTTTTTCGGCGAGGTCGAGTACGTTTCGGAGGTTAGCGCCACGGCAGTCATGACAACTGCCGAAATTGAAGCTCTCTCGCGAGCGCACCGCGAGTTGCTCTTTCGAGAACGCGTCCCGATGAATCCTAGATGGACCGCCGCAAATCGCTTAGTGCTCGAGTGGGCCCGTGCTGAAGAGCCTGCTAAGCATTTCTCACATGATAGTCCGATTGAAGTCGTTGACTGGACCGATGGCTACATGATTGGATTCGAGGGGCATCATGCTACAAGCAGTATTTACGAGACAGTGATTCTCAATTCGTTTAACCCGTTGGTCGAGTGGGTCGTGCGGGTCCACATAGCTTGCTCGACTGGTAGCTACGGTTTAACGCTTAGGCAATGTGACCTGGTGCTCGAATTGCTGGCAGATGCGATTCGAAATTACTATGAAGACACTCGCCGCAAACTTGAAGTTTATCTCCAAGGCTGGCGCGCGATCCCGGGATTGCCGCCAGAACTCTATCCGCCGGAAATCGAGCTTGAACAAGACAGGTTTAGAGCTCGGCCGCCCAATGCCCGTTTGCGTGACGAGAGCAACTTTGAGCAATGACCTGGTTCTCCGGCATCGTCTTCTATAGCGACAAAGCCATGGCAAGGGACGGTATGTTAGAACCTGAACTTCCCTAAGGAGCAGAGGAGCGGTCCAATGAGCAATTCATTGCTAACGCAGATCGAAAGCCGCTTCATGCGTTGTCCCCCTCTGAGGAGCCATGGCTGATCGGACGCCTCATCCGTTACGTGAACGAAACTGCCGCGAAGAGGACGAGCGACCTGGACCAACAGTTGGCTTTGATGGCTTATGATCGCGAGATTCAAAACGAACTTCAGAGAATAGAACGAGAGTTTTCATACGCAGAACGGGATGGGTTGGCGACAGCCTGATGCGCGTTCAACGCGGCGATACTCACTTCGCTATTTGGTTGCCGCTTGAGCGTGATAATCCTGAAGGCTTCGCACCTGAAGCGGTTCTTCACGCAGCGCGCGAATCGCAGCCACAGTCGCGACGGCGCCGGTCATCGTAGTCACGCACGGAACCGAATACTGAATCGCTGCACGCCGGATCGAGCGCTCATCATAGAACGAAGTTCGGCCAAGGGGTGTGTTGATGATCAACTGGACTTCTTGGCTCTTCACAAGATCCGCGACGTTCGGGCGGCCTTCATTCACCTTGTATACGAATCCGCACGGCAAGCCTTCCGACTCGAGTTTCTTCTGAGTGCCGCGCGTGCCAACGATTTTGAAACCCATCTGGTGAAGCTCCCGCGCCAGCTCCAGAACTACCCGTTTGTCCTGGTCGTTCACGCTGAGGAACACCGTTCCCTCGCGCGGCAGCTTTGTTCCGGCGCCCTGCTGAGCCTTCAAGTAAGCGCCGCCAAAACCTTCGGCTACGCCCATCACTTCGCCGGTTGAGCGCATCTCGGGACCGAGGACCGGATCGACACCGGGGAACTTCGCGAACGGAAAGACCGGTGACTTGACGTAGAAGCGATCGACTTGCAACTCATCGGGCAAGTTGAACTCTGAGAGTTTTCTGCCGATCATCAATCGCGCGGCTATCTTCGCAAGCGGGACGTCGGTGGCTTTTGATACGAACGGAACGGTGCGCGAGGCTCGTGGGTTTACTTCGAGCACGTAGACCGTGTCGCGCCAGATCGCGAATTGAATGTTCATCAGTCCGATCACGTTCAGCGCACGCGCAAGCTCTCGTGTGTAACGTCGCATAGCGTCGAGATGAGCTTCATTGATACCCCAGGGGGGCAATACACACGACGAGTCGCCCGAGTGAATGCCGGCTTCCTCGATGTGTTGTTGAATGCCGGCGATGACCACGCGCTCGCCGTCCGCCAGGGCATCGACGTCGATCTCGACTGCGTCTTCGAGGAATGAGTCGATCAGCACCGGGTGTTCAGGCGAAGCTTCGACGGCGAAGGTCATGTAGTTGTCGAGCGTCGCTTCGTCGTAGACGATCTGCATCGCCCGGCCGCCCAGCACGTAACTCGGCCGCACGAGCACCGGATAACCAATCTCGATCGCGGCCTCGCGAGCTTCTTCATTTGACGTTGCGGTTCCGTTGGGCGGCTGTGGGATGCCGAGATCCACCAGCAGCGCGCCGAATCGCTTGCGGTCTTCAGCGAGGTCAATCGATTCGGGTGACGTGCCGATGATCGGAACGCCACCCTCGAGCAACCTCATCGCCAGATTCAAAGGAGTCTGCCCCCCAAACTGAACGATGACTCCAACGGGCCGCTCGCGCTCGACTATTTCCATCACGTCTTCGAAAGTAACGGGTTCGAAGTACAAGCGGTCAGAAGTGTCGTAGTCGGTCGAAACAGTTTCAGGGTTGCAGTTGACCATTATCGACTCGTAGCCTTCTTCCTTCAGCGAGAACGCCGCGTGACAGCAGCAATAGTCAAACTCGATGCCTTGCCCGATGCGGTTGGGCCCTGAACCCAGGATCATCACTTTCTTCTGCGAAGTTGTGTCAGATTCGTCTTCGTCTTCGTAGGTCGAATAGAGATAAGGCGTGAAGGACTCGAACTCTGCCCCGCATGTATCAACTCGCTTAAAGACTGGCCGGATTCCCATTTCGATTCGCGTGCCGCGAACCCGGTCTTCCGTCGTGCCGAGCAGGGTCGCGAGCCGCTGATCTGAGAAGCCCATCTGCTTGGCCTCGCGCAGATCGCCCGGCGAGATTGTTTCGATTCGTTCTCGTCGAAGCTGGCGTTCGTGCTCGATTATTTGAGCGAGGTTGTCGAGAAACCACGGATCGATCTTTGTCAGCTCGTGAACCTCTTCGGGAGGGTAGCCGATTGTGAGCGCGTGCATTACGAAGTAGACGCGTTCGGCCGACGGCACGACGAGCCTTCGCCTCAATTCGGTGTCGTCCAGATCGGAAGGCACCCGGAACGCGCTGCGAACCTCGAGAGATCGCAGACCCTTTTGAAAGGCTTCCTTGAAGGTGCGGCCGATTGCCATCGCTTCACCGACCGACTTCATCTGAGTGCCGAGCGTCGGATCACTCGAGGGGAACTTTTCGAACGCCCACTTGGGAATCTTTACCACGCAATAATCGATCGTCGGCTCGAAGCTCGCCGGCGTCTTGCGAGTGATGTCGTTGGGTATCTCGTCGAGCGTGTATCCAACAGCGAGCTTTGCGGCGATCTTGGCAATCGGAAACCCGGTCGCTTTCGACGCGAGCGCCGACGAGCGCGACACACGCGGGTTCATCTCGATGATCATCAATCGGCCGTCTTGCGGATTCAGAGCAAACTGAATGTTTGATCCACCGGTCTCGACTCCGACCTTTCGGATGATACGAATCGATGCGTCCCGCATCACCTGATACTCGCGATCGGTCAACGTCTGGGCGGGCGCCACCGTGATCGAATCGCCGGTGTGAATTCCCATCGCGTCGAAGTTTTCAATCGAGCAGATGATGACCACATTGTCCGCAAGATCGCGCATCACTTCGAGCTCGTATTCTTTCCAGCCGATGATCGACTGCTCTATCAGAGTTTCGTGGACCGGCGACGCGGTGAGCGCGCGAGTAACGATCTCTTCGTATTCTTCGGCGTTGAAGGCGATGCCCCCGCCGGTTCCGCCCAGCGTGAACGAAGGGCGAATGATCGCTGGATAGCCGACGGTCTTTGCGATCTCGCGAGCTTCGTCCATAGATTTGACGTAGCCCGAGAGGGGCATTTCGAGCCCGATCTCTTCCATCGCGCCTTTGAACAGCAGGCGGTCCTCGGCGACTTTGATCGCCTTGAGTTTGGCGCCTATCAGTTCGACGCCGAAGCGCTCGAGCGTGCCGTCTTCCGCGAGCGCGACCGCGATGTTCAACGCCGTTTGCCCGCCGACGGTCGGAAGCATCGCATCGGGACGCTCGCGTTCGATCACTGCGCGGACGGCTTCGGGTGTGAGCGGCTCAACATAAGTGCGGTCGGCGATTTCGGGATCGGTCATGATCGTAGCGGGATTCGAGTTGATCAACACGATCTCGAAACCTTCGCTGCGAAGCGCCTTGCAGGCTTGCGTGCCGGAGTAGTCGAATTCGCAGGCTTGTCCGATGACGATCGGTCCCGAGCCTACGATGAGGATTTTGTGAATGTCGGTGCGTTTTGGCATCTGATGGTTGTCAGGATGTTCTCTTGATTTCGTAAAAGTGCGGTGGCGCGAGGAGGGCGACCGCGCGATTGGGATAATCGTAAATGACACCGAAATTGTTGGTCACATCGCGGCCCAGCACTGACAACTCAGCGCTCTCGCCTTCGGTGAAGACGGCGAATGGGCCGCGAATTGTCACCACCTTGCCATCATCTCTGGTGAATCCGATGGCTGTATCTACAGTGATCGAGCCAACTCGACCGCCGACACCGGCCAGATGAATCTGCTCGGCTTCGCGGCTCCGGAGGGGAATAAGCAAACTGAGAAAATCTGCGCTGAAGACTGTGCGATCAGCGCCAGCATCCAGGAGAAAGGGAACTTCAAACACCTGACCATCGGGAGTGCGCACGACGCCAGTCACGGTCGGCCTGATCACTCCGTCCTCACAAATCAACCATTCACCGTTGACACGCATAAATGCGATCCAGTTTTTCGCGCTGTATGTAGCGCACGTGCGCCACCTCATCTGGATACTTCTCGCGCAGCAAACGATGGATTTCCTCTGGGGTATCCGCGACAAACAATTCACCTCCCGCCGAGGCGACATACTTACCGCGGTAACGCTTGTAGACCTCGAGCCCTGTTACGTGGTCATTGAACCACATCCGATTGCGCCTGGCGCTCTCAAATGCTCGCGCAAGTTCAGGTGTCATCGGCTCCTCCTCAATGATTAATGGCTTACTCATAGCACGATGATACGTAGTGGCCGATAACGGGGTCAATCTCTTTTTATCCGCAGGCCCGTTAGAACGCTTATCGACCGATCGCGATCATTGACTCTCGCCTAAGCGGGCTGGGTTGGCGGCGTTTGATCGCTCTCGTCGAGGAGATGGGTCGTGTGTTCCGTGACGCTGCTCTGCAAAGCGATCGGATCGGTCGCGTAAACCGGCGCGCCTATGCTCGCCTGGTCGGCCGGGAGCCGCAGTTGCTCGGGCGCCGCCGTCGGTGCTTTTCCCTTCGACGGAGAAAACCCAAGCGCTTTGATCTCGCTGCTGGAATTGTTCCACTTGACCAGTCCCCAGACAAAGGCGACCAGGCTCAGTAGCAAAAACCCCAGCGACAGGATTACTATCGGAATCATTTTTTCCGGGAAGCCAAGCAAGAAGGGGCCGGCCAGCTTGAACAACGCGAGCGCAGAGGCCGCGCCTCCGATCAACATCAAACGCCGGCTTCGGTAATAGTCCTTAAGCAGCGTCACCCGTCGCTCGTCTGTTTCAAGCCCGCCGGTAGTCCTCCCCCTTAGAGCATCGGAGACAACCTCAAGGTTAGTGCCGCAACGAGTGCAGAACTTCACTTCGTCTTGATTGTTCGAGCCGCAGCTTGGACAGTACACGCTGCCTCCTATGAAAGAGTTCGTAGTACGGCTTTTAGGCGGAAGTTTGTACCTGGTCACGCTCCCTTCATTGTGCGACGAACTTCCGCCTAAAGGCCGTACTACGAACTGGTCATCGTTTCAGGGAGTCGTCTCAGGCACAAGGCGACCCATTTCTACCGGCTCGGCTCTTGCTCGCGTTCCGGCGGTTTCGCATATCCGCGTTCATCCAGTTGCCGTGTTGTCTGTTCGGTGACGCTGCCCGGAGAATTCATTTGATCAGTTGAGAGCGCTCCAAGGCGTATGCGTGCGGGCTCACCAGATATTAAGCCGGTGTGATCCTCGGAGGAGCGCAATGACGTGTCCTTTGACGCAGCGCGCTCAATCGCTTTGATTTCGCTCGCGGCGTTGTTCCATTTCCCGGCTCCCCAGATCAATGCGATTAATCCGTAGACCAGCAACAACGCCGCGATGGTAGACAGGAAATCTGCTTTTACGGGGACGTTGATCAGAGCAAACAGGACTGCTTTGAATAACGCGATTGCGCACGCCACGCCGCCGATAATCACGCTGTTGCGGCCGGCATAGTAATCCTTGAACAGACTCACCATTCGCTCATCGATCTGAGAGTGGCTTGCGAGCTTTCCGTTTAGTGCATCAGAGACGACGCCCAGGTTCGTTCCGCAACGCGTGCAGTACTTCACTTCGTCTTGATTGTGAGAGCTGCAGCTTGGACAGTACATAGGTAAGGTCCTTAAGGCGGATACTACAGGAGAGGAGGTTTGCGATGCTACTCATACGCAAGCGCGGTGACCGGGTCTTGATTCGCCGCTCGAAGCGCCGGATAAAGCGCGCCGAGCGCGCCCGCCAGCAATCCCAACCCCAGCGCATAGAGCAACCACAACGGTTCAAGCTCGACGCTGATTGGCGTCAGCCGCGTGATGGCGAATTTTCCCGCGACCGCGAGCAGCGAACCTGCAAGCACCCCCATCGCGCTGATCAGCAACGCCTCCTTTTCGATCTGGCCTGCAATCCAAGTCTTTGACGCCCCGAGGCTTTTTAGCACGCCGATCTGCCTCGTGCGCTCGGCTACTGTCGTATACATCGTAAGCAGAATGACCAGCGAGCTGACCATGATCGACAGCGCGATCACGACGTTCAGGAAGGTCTGAAGTGCCGGTATGCCTCGGCCGATCAGTATCGGCAGATCGCGAGTGAGTGTGACGCTGTTGTCGGGGAAGAGCTCTTTGATGCGCAGGGCCACCTCTTCCTGCTTTGAAGGGTCGTCGAGCTTCACCAGCAACATCGAACAGAGCTGCCGGTTCAAAAACTGCTGCATCGTCGTCAGGGGCACTTTTATTCGTGCGAGTGATTCGGGCTCGAATATTCCGACTATGCGAAAAGGGCGATCAAAGATTTCAATTTCGCCGCCGACTTTCAGATTATTCCGCTTCTGCTGAATGCGATCGATGATCGCTTCGTCACCGGACGCCAACGGCCGTCCATCCACTATGCGCAGTTCGGATACACGGGTGAACGAGTCGTATTCGATTCCGTCAATGACGTGCCCGCTAAGATACTGACCCACCGGCACGACGTCACGTATGCCGTCGATAGAGCGTATTTTGCCCGCCAGCTCCAGTGAAAGTGAAAGCGTGGGGTTCAAACTCAAGCCAAACATCGAGCCCGGCGGGCCGAGGATGATTTCGGCGGTGACGGCTGCGTTGCGCCGGCCTTGATCGTGCAGGAAACCGTGCGCGATCCCGACGGTCATTACCACGAGGACCACGCCAAGCGCGACGCCTACCATAGTCGTGACCGTTCGGGTCTTGCGGTAGAGGATGTTTGATAAGACGAGGTTATCCATAAATTGAAATTTCGATTGAAAATTGAAAAACAGAAATTGCAAATTGAGGCCAACCAGCAACAAGGCGCTGCCAACTAGCGGTGCTGTTCCTCAAATTTCAAGTTTTCGATTTTCAATTCTCAATTTTCAATGTGCTGCTTTAGTTCGCAATGATACTAAAGTCGCCTGCCCGGTAACAACATCGGCTCTGAGTCTCCGCTGGCAAACGCTGTTCGGCGGAGCTTATGATAGCCAGTGACAACGCGCCGGAGGGTTAACCACGAGCTTCGCGTAACATGCGCAAGAATCTGCTGACTTTTCTCGATGACTGCCGTAAGCACAGTTCACAAACCGCGCTTGCCCTTCGTCGCGGACTCAGAGTCTCCCGCTGGTCATACGCACGTTTTCGAACGATGGCCTTTCAGTTCGCGCGCGAGCTCGATGCTCGCAACATATCGAAGGGCGACCGCGTCCTGTTTTGGGCGGAGAGCAGCCCCGAGTGGGTGGCTGCCTTCTTTGGCTGTCTTCTGAGAGGTGTCATTGTTGTGCCGCTCGATTTTGAAAGCTCGCCCGAATTCGCGACGCGCGTACAACAGCAGGTTCAAGCAAAGCTGATTCTCTACAGCGGCGACAGACTGCGCGATTCAAAACTGGGACTCCCCGGCTTGTTGCTTGAAGGGCTCTCGGACCTTCTGTCGATTCATTCGAGTGAGCCGTTCGCGGTGGAAGAAATCGTCGACGGCGACATTGCCGAGATTATTTTCACTTCGGGTACTACCGCCGAGCCAAAAGGCGTGTGCCTCACGCATCGAAACGTGCTCGCCAACATCAATCCGCTCGAACCGCAGATTCAGAAGTACCTCAAATACGAACGCCTCGTTCACCCAGTGCGATTTCTGAACCTGCTTCCGCTCAGTCACGTATTCGGTCAGTTCATGGGTATCTTTGTGCCGCAACTACTCGCGGGCGAGGTGTTCTTTCAAGACTCGCTGAACCCTTCGGAGATCATTGATACGGTTAAGAAGCATCGCATCTCAGTGATCGTCAGCGTGCCTCGGGTGCTCGACACTCTCCGCAATAAGATCGAACGCGACTACGACGCCCGAGGAGAGAGCGAATCGTTCAAGCGGAAGCTGATCGCTGCTGAGAACCATCACTTCCTGAAGCGATGGTGGACATTTCGCAAGGTTCATCGCCAGTTCGGCTGGAAGTTCTGGTCATTGCTTTCGGGCGGCGCCGCGCTGTCGCCTGAAACCGAAGCATTCTGGCGACGGATCGGGTTCGCGGTCGTGCAGGGCTACGGGATGACCGAAGCGGCTGCGTTGATCACCGTCAATCATCCGTTCAATCTGAGCCGTAGGTCGATCGGCAAGACGCTTCCCGGACACGAGGTAAAGCTCGATGAGCGCGGCGAGATCCTGGTGCGCGGCGAGAACGTGTCGCCCGGGTATTGGGGCGGCGCACTGCGGCCGATAACAAATGAAGAAGGGTGGCTGCGAACGGGCGACGTGGGGGAATTGGACGAGCTAGGAAATCTCTATTTCAAGAGCCGCAAGAAGGACGTGATAGTAACGGCGGCGGGTTTGAACATTTATCCCGACGATCTTGAGGCCGCGTTAAACGGCCAGCCTGAGATTCGTGACAGCGCGGTCATCGGCGTGGACACCGCGCAAGGAACCGAGCCCCTCGCCGTGTTACTGCTGAGAGACGAGGACGTGAATTCAGCCGCTGTTGTGAAGAGGGCTAACGAGATGCTGAGCCCTTATCAGCAGATTCGCCGCTGGACCGTCTGGCCTGATGAGGATTTCCCGCGGACGCCGACGCAGAAGATTCGCAAGCCTGTTGTGATCGAGAAGGTGAAAGAGTGGTCAGTGGCCGGTGGTCGGTGGTCGGCGCCGACAACTGACGGCGGGCAGCGCGCGCCGTCATCATTTATATTGAGCGCAGTTGCACGCGTGAGCGGCGAATCTCTCGCTGAGGTGGACTCGTCGGCGAATCTCGAGATGGACCTGAAGCTCGACTCGCTTGGCCGTGTCGAACTGCTGGCTGCGCTCGAAGACCATTATCAGATCGACATAGACGAGGCCGCTTTCACTGCTGCTACTACGGTGGACGACATCGAGAAGATGATCCGCGAAGGCGCGGGCGAGACAGGGACTCAGTACGAATACCCGAAGTGGGCGCAGCGCTTTCCCGCGACCTGGATTAGGTTCGTGGTCTTTTATCTTGTCATTCTTCCGCTCACCCGCTGGATGAGCCGCGCTACGGTGATCGGCAAAGAGCAACTGGGCGGCTTGAGCGGCCCGTTGCTTTTTATCGCAAATCACATTGCGATGGTGGACGCGGCGCTGATTCTTCTAGCGCTGCCGGCGAGGTTTCAAAGGCGGCTCGCGATCGCGATGGAAGGCGAGGTCCTGCGCGGCTGGCGACACCCTCCGGCAGGAACGGGCCTGTTCCGCCGAGTGATATCGCTCGCTCAATACGTCCTGGTTGTTTCGCTATTCAACGTGTTCCCGCTCCCACAGAAGAGCGGTTTCCGAAGGAGCTTTGCGTTTGCAGGCGAGACTATGGACAGGGGCTACAGCGTGCTAGTGTTTCCCGAAGGAGCGCGCACCCCGGACGGCCAGATGAAACCGTTCATGGAAGGCATAGGCTTGCTGGTTAAGAATCTCAATGTGCCGGTCATGCCTGCGAGGATAGACGGATTGTACGAGCTCAAGAAATCACGCAAAAAATTCGCACAGAGCGGGCAGATAACAGTTGCAATCGGCGAGCCGGTAAGCTTCTCACGCGATGATGATCCGGCCGGCATAACCAGGGAACTGGAGAAGCGTGTCGCCTCTCTTTGCCGCTGAACGATGAATCGGACTATCCGTGACTTATTGTTCAGCAGATGCCTCTTTCTTCGGCGCTTGCCTGTCACGGTGTTGCCAGCAGTAGCCGCCCCCCTTTACTTTGCGCCGGCAGGGCTTGCCTGATTTTGTTCGCGCGCCGCAGATTGCTTCTGCCGCGCTCGATGAGGTGACGAGCGGTTCGGGGTGAGTGAGGGTCTCGCTCCGCGGAGATGAAAGGCGATTGTTGGGGTCGGCCGAGCGTGCAACGCGGTTCGCGCCCAGATCGACCGGAGTGCCGATGAAATAGATGGGCTCACGCGCGCTGGTGTAACGGCCGATCGCGAATCCGATCGTCGCGCACAAGAAGGGAATAGCAATCAACATCACGCGGATGCGCTTGAAACGTGGCGAGCAGCGTGGGCAGAGCGAACGAAAGGGCAGAATACCGGGGCGCTTTACCCTCAGTCGCTCGCCACATTCGGAGCAGAATCTAGGTGCCGCCATTGATGGGACTCCTGCGGACGCCGTTCCGGCGTCCTTCTCGCGATGGATGTTCGGCTACAGCATCGTCGTTGAGCAGTATAAATCAAATCGAGCAAGGGAAGAACCAAAAGGGAAGGAACAAACCGCCGTCTTTTGCCTTTTTCCTTTTGCCTTTTCCTTGTGATACCATAGCTGTCCCTAGAGCATTACTCTGGCGGCTTCGCTTGTTGGACGAGAAACCCCCGAACTGTAGATCTTCGCGGCTCACGAGCGTTTTGATCGCTTTGTTGAATAGAAAGGATTGATAATGACCCAAGAGAAGCAGCCGGGCAGTCGAGTCCTTCACGTCTTTGGTAACATCATCCCCGACCAGCCCGCGGTTGCCAGCCTGCCCCCCGAGGTGCCGTCGCGCCGATGGATGTATTGGCAAATGACTCTAGCGGTGACGAAAAAGGTCGCGCGCGCACCGTTTTCAATTCACACTTATGGGGCAATGCGTCGGACGGTTCTGTCGAATTTGCTGCCCGATAATATCCTCTACCGTTACAAGGCTTATCAACGAGGCGAGTGCAATCGCTGTGGTCTCTGCTGCAAGATCCAGTTCCAATGTCCCTTCTTTGTGGACGAAGGTCCTTTTAACACTCGATGCTCGATCTACACGACTCCGCATGCCCCGCAAGCCTGCTTGAAGTTCCCGCTTGACCCTATGGATTTGAGATTGCTGCAGCGCGAGGTCGGCAACGCCTGCACTTTTTATTACGAAGGCGCCCCTCAGACGCTCTCGATACTCGAGTTCGTAAAGCTGTACACCCAGGGAGTGAGGCAACAGCTCGCCAAGCGCAAATTGAAGGAAGCTCCTGAAGGCGGTGATTGATCCGCCAACGTAGGGAGAGAACTTGCTGCGGGCGTTCCTCAGCGGGTGCCCGTCGTCGTGTATAGTTTCTCGTCAATGAGTAAGGGGCGCCCGCGGAGGGACGCCCCTACAAGGTTGGTTCTTCATTTCCAGCGAACTAATCTCCGCTCGCGCTCTTCTCTTTGCCGGGCTGCGCCACGATGCGCAGGTAAGGCTTAAGCGTCTTCCACCCGCCGGGGAATTTCTGTTTGGCGTCTTCGTCCGAGACTGCCGGCACAATGATCACATCGTCGCCGTCTTTCCAGTTCACTGGAGTTGCGACGCTGTACTTAGCAGTGAGCTGCAGCGAGTCGATCACTCTCAGAACTTCGTCGAAGTTCCGTCCGGTGCTCGCCGGGTAGGTGATCATGAGCTTGACCTTCTTGTCCGGGCCAATCACAAACACAGATCGCACGGTGAACGTGTCGCTGGCGTTCGGGTGGATCATCTCGTACAGGTCGGAGACCTTACGGTCGGCGTCGGCGATTACCGGGAAGTTCAGCTTCTGACCCTGCGTTTCTTCGATATCTTCTGCCCACTTCTTGTGCGAGTGGGCCGGGTCGACGCTCAAGCCTATGATCTTACAGTTTCGTTTTTCGAATTCGGGTTTCAGTCGAGCAGCTTCTCCCAGTTCGGTGGTGCATACTGGAGTGAAGTCTTTTGGATGAGAGAATAAGACGGCCCAATTGTCACCGATCCACTCGTGGAATCGGATCGGGCCTTCGGTTGTCTCCGCGGTGAAGTCTGGTGCTGTGTCTCCTAATCGAATTGACATAATCTGCGCTCCTCCCTTTCTTCTTAAATCAACGGCAATGCCTCGGCGCGTGCCAAGCAAAAACTAATTGGTAATCAAATATATTCTTGTGGGTATGAAACTTCAACCTGCTGCTGCTGAGGGCCGCACCTCCCGCCGGCTCGCGTGCTCAGTTGCACGGCAGGTTCTCAATCCGGCAGCGCCTCGATAAGCGCGTCGACCTCTTTGCGGGTGTTGTAGAAGTGAGGCGCTATCCGCAGACGATTCTTGCGCGGAGCCGTTATGATGTTTTGCGAGCGGAGAACCCGGAACAGATCGCCGGGAGAATGCCGAGGGTGCTGGCACGTCACTATGGCAGACGTTTCACCCAGATTTCGCGAGCCGGCCACTTTGTAACCCTTACCCGCGAGCCGATCAGCCAGATAATCGCTGAGGCTAAGCAGGTACTCTTCGATCTTTTCCGGACCGATTTCGAGAAACAAATCGAGCGCAGCTCGGAGGCCGTACACGCCAACTGTGTTCAGTGAGCCGCACTCGAAACGCAATGCGCCCTCGCGATAGTCCAACTTGGAGTCCAAAGCCGCATGAGAAAACTGGTCGTAGTTTCTCACCGAAGTCCAACCTACTGTGATTGGTTTTACCCGGTCGATCACCCGATCTGACACGAATAGCAACGCAGCGCCTTCGGTTCCCAGCAAGTACTTGTGCGCGTCGGCCGCAAAGGCGTCGACGAAGTCCCGCTCGACATCGAGTTTCAACCCGCCGAGTCCTTGAATGGCATCGACCATAAAGAACACTCCGCGCTCGCGGCACGCCTTTCCGATGCATGCAAGATCTGAGCGGAAGCCGCTCGCAAACTGGACCCAGCTTATCGTGAGGACGCGCGTGCGATCGTCGATCAGTGAGAGAAGCTCATCGGGATCGATCCGGCCTTCACGTTCGGGAGCGAGCTTCATCGTGACGCCTCGCTCCTCGCGAAGCCGCATCCAGGGATAAACGTTCGCGGGAAACTCGACGTCGCAGGTGACGACTTTGTCGCCTGCTCGCAGATCGAGTCCGTTGGCGACTGCCGAGATCGCGGCCGACGTGTTTTGCATGAAGGCAATTTCATGCGCCTGAGCATTTACGAGCCGCGCCGCCGCGGTTCGCGCAAGCTCGTAGGTGCGATACCAGTCATCATAGTTTGCGGTCCCGTGGCGCATCACGTCGTCTATGATTCCAGCCATCGCATCGCGCACTCGCGTTGAGAGTGGCGAGACCGCTGCGTGATTCATGTAGATGTACTTCTCAGTGACCGGAAAGAGGGAGCGAATGGTTTCGTTCATAGTTGAAACACCGCACGGACCTCGCCGACGTTGAGTCCACGGCGATTGTCAACGGCGAGCCGATGATACGAACTGAGCTGCGCAACTTCGTCGTCGTTGAGTACGCCAAGCTGGGCGAGTGTTTCCACGACGCTCGGTCCCAGACCACGGTGAGAGCCGTCTTCCATCTTGAGTGCGATCCCTGCGCCGCGAGGGAATCGCTCACAGGGAAGCACCCCGACTGAATACGAAGCTTCCGCACCGATCTTGCAAATCAGCTTGCCGTGGCCGGCTCGTAGAAGCTCAGTGTCAAATCTTCCTTTTGTGCCGCCCACCATCTCAGGGTGATTGATCATAGCCGCTACTATACGATGAGTCGCCCGGGCGGCTGCCGAGTCTTCATCCGACGGATTGACCAGGCGCGCGAAAGCTACAGCCAGCGAGCGAAGCGGAACTCCGAAGGTGGGAGCGCTGCAGCCGTCGATCGCCGTCGGAAGGGGTTCGTCAAGGCCAGCCATACGCGCGAACGTCGAGACGATCTCGCGCTGCACTGGATGCTCAACCGAAACATAGTCGTCCAGCGACAGCCGGCGAAGGACTGCGGTCATAAGCATGCCCGTGTGTTTGCCCGAGCAGTTGTTATGAAGCTGAGTGAACGGCTGCCCGGCAACATCAAGTTTCTTCGCGGCGTCTGCGTTGTAAGGAGCCTGAGCCCCGCAACGCAGCGCGCTCTCGTCGAGACCCGCTCGCGCAAGCATCCCGGCTACTGTTTCGGTGTGAATCGGTTCTCCCTCGTGCGACGCGCACACGATGGCAAGCTCGCGCTCGTCAACGCTGAAATGATCCGCCGCGCCGCTTGTGATAAATGGGATCGCCTGAATCGGTTTGATAGTCGAGCGCGTCGAGGTGACGAAGCCGTCGTCGCCGAGATGCTTGACGACGCGCCCGTCAGGTTCGGCGATTACTATTGCGCCGCGGTGCCGCGATTCGACGATCGCGCCTCGCCTGACTTCAACCAGTATTGGCAGCTCGTTTTGCATTGTGAAACGATGCCCGAGGAGAAGTTTACTTTAGCGCACGATATTGCACACGACAATCTGGCTGCGCGAGTTAATCGAAAGCGATCGACCTTCCAGGCTATTCAATACAAACCATCCGCGCGATCGTTCGGTATTTTCTCTCGCTGAAGCCTTCGATGATGATTATCTCTTCGGGTCGCCGGAACCGCCCGTGACGCTCGCGATAGTCGATGATTCGTTTTGCCATCACCTCACCGATGCCGGGAAGCTTGATCAGCTCACGGGCGGTGGCGAGGTTCAGATTCAGGCAAGGCTCCTTCGGCTTAGTCTCTGCGCCGGTTCTCTCGCTACCTCGGTTCGGTGACAGCGCGAGCGACTCGCTGTTTGTGACGCTTTGGCTTGACTTGCACGATGCGATTGCAAGGAGGGCAAGGGATAGAATGAACGTTTTCATGTGGACCACATTTCCACGGCGGGGGCTGGAGGAACATTTTCAAAGAATAGAATCCGCGGGCTCCTTAAGGTCAAACACCGTAGAGCTCGAGGCGAAACTCATCACCAAGCAGCGAGATTCTCGGCTCGCGACGGGCGATCGCGTGATGCGCGCGCCTAAGGGCTGGTATGCCGCGCTCGGCCCTCTCAATGCCGTATTCGTCGCTCGTGAATACATGGTGCAGCCGCGGGTTTGTGTGTTCGGTCGCGCCTAACTCGATCGACTTGCGTGTTGTTCCGTTGGTGCGGCTCGGATTGATGAGCTCCAACCGGTCGTCAAATATCAACACTCGGGCGCTTGACCCCACGATCGAGTAGTCGCGATGCACCAGCAAATTCGTGAGGCCCTCGATAACCGCGCAGCGCGAGTAGTTCGCGCGCGCGGGAATTGGCGCTTGCTTGTCGCCTTCGCCGTTTCCTGCTGATCGAGGCGGCCGGGTGTCCCACACATCGATGTAGCGTTTGAGGAAGAAGACCGCGTTATCGAACAGCCGGGTCACGTTGCCGCAGAACTCGGCGCGTTCGACAACCGGCGAGGCCGTGTCTTTGCCGGAGAATCTCGTGAGCGTGATCTGGCTCTGTGGGACGATCTGCTGAACCGCCGCGCTTCGGCCAAACAGCAGAAAGCCTGCAAGGCTGGGCGCGATGCTTCCGCCGTAGTCCGCCGCAAGCCTCAAGTCACGCATCGCCACCGCGGTTGGGAATCCGTCGGGCTCGCGAAACGTCTCACCTTCAAGATCGCGGATGTAACTCCACACCAGGGCTTCGTCAACATCTTCTACCGCGGCGGTCACCAGCGGCATGTCTTCCAGCGAGGCGACGCGCGACCGAGCGAACAGCGCGGCTATCTCCGCGCCTTCAGCCTCGCGTTTGGTCGATCCGATTCGGATGTAGTAGCGATGATCGGGAGTTTGATGCGGCGCGCGGCGATCATCGACCTGAAGCACGACAATGCGAGTGCCAGTGTCAAATGAAACTTTGTCGATGCGCGGGAAAAGCGGAGGCTTGATCTGGTTGCGGCAGATGTCGATGAGCTGTTCTTCAACCTGTTCCGGATTGTCGAGCCCTTCGACCCGCCGCTGATCGTTGACGCCGAATATGATCGCGCCGCCTCCGGCGTTTGCGAGCGCGACTATTTCGGCTACCACCTTTTCGGTGTTGACGAGGCGGATCTTGAACTCGAGGTGAGTGTCCTCTCCCCCACGAATGAGCCCGAGCAGATCAGTTCGATCGAGCGTGCGCGTATAGCGCCCGGTTAGTTTCTGCTCGAACAAAGAGCGCTCGGTATCGGGGATACGCCGCGTCGATCTGAACTTTCTGCCGCGTGCCATGATGAGTCCTCGCCTTGGTGTGGTGATCTCGTGTTGTCGCGTGATGAGGAAAAACCACTGCCTGCAACCACCGCGCTTGTACAAGTTCATTTCTGGAGTTGGGCCGGCTCGTACCTGACATGCGGGGTTGCCTCAGTCAAACACATCTTTCTCAATGGGAGCAATAATAGCAACATGTGACCCTCAAAGCGAGAGCCGTTATACTTCGAGTATGAGGTGTTGGCTTCATCAGCGAAAGGCGCTCGTTGCCGCTGCAAGCGTTCTTATTGGAATCCTGATGAGCTCCGCCATAGACGCAGGCCACGCTGTACAACGCACACGTCGCGAATCTCACCGAAAGCCACCGCCGCGAAGGGTACGGATTACGCCAGGGAGGATCAGTGAAGCGCAGCAGCGTCTGATCGATCTCGGCTATTGGATCGAACGAGCCGACGGAAAATGGGGCGAAGCTTCGCGGCAGGGGCTGATTGCGTTTCAAAAGGTCGAGCGCCGCGCTCGCACCGGCAAGCTTACACCGGACGAACTTCAGGCTCTTAGAGCCGCGAGCCGGCCCTCAGCGCGCGAAGCCGGCTTCGCTCATATCGAGGTGGATCTGAAGCGGCAGGTGTTGTTTGTGATTGATGACGCGGGAACGGTTTCAAAGATTCTTCCGGTTTCGACCGCAAGCGGCCAGTTCTTTACCAATGAAGGAGTAGCTGAAAAGGCTGTCACCCCCGTGGGGCGCTTCCGGGTCTATGGCAAGCTCGCGGGCTGGAGAAAGAGCGACTTCGGGCTACTGTACTATCCGAATTATATAGTCGGCGGCATTGCGATTCACGGCAACCCGTCGGTGCCGGCTCAGCCGGCGAGTCACGGGTGTATTCGAATCCCGATGTTCGCCGCCGTAGAGTTCAGCAAGTTGACGCCGATCGGCACTCAGGTCATCGTATATGACGGCTCGGTCCCTGCCCCACAGACCGCCGCGCCCCGCAGTAACCTGTTGGTCCGTAGTTCCGGCGCAATCCAAGCCCGCGTAGAGGGCGACAGCATTTAGCCCAGGGCAAGTCCGCGCAGCCGTCGGTTAAGGTCAGCGAAATCTAGCTAGCCCGCGTAGCGGGCGACAGAGATCGTCCCAAACTCAAGTACGTCGGTTTCTGAGAATCTGTCTAACCGTTATCCGGGCTACTGCTACGTTTGCTGTGGGCTTCCCAGGGCTGCGCGGGCTAGCGCCATGATGACCGCGGCTTGCCAGGGCTGCGCGGACTTGCCCTGGGCTACGCGCTGTCGCCCGCTACGCGGGTTAACTGATACGCGCGTTGCCAACTGATCCCTCGGTGTAGAAGGCAATAACACTCATTGCCGCGGCGATGACTTTCTCGCGCAGCGAATCGGGTTCAAGCACTTCCATTTTCGAGCCGAAACCCAACGCGTACTCAACGGCCATTTCTTCCACATCAAATCGCATCGCAACTCTGATCCATCCGTCCGAGTCCGGAGGGTCCGCGTGCTCGACGCGCGCGAACCTTCCGGCGAAACTCATTCGAGGGAAGACGTCGGGGTGCGCTCGCACCGTAGCCTGATAGCGAGGAAGCTGAGCCTTGAAGCTCACCGCCGACTGTTCCCAATACTCCGCGAGGTCGAATCCTTTGGGACGAAGGTAAGGTTCGTCGATTAACTCCGCGCTCAGGACTCTCGAAACTCTGTAGCTTCGCGTGTCGCCGTCGACTACAGCGACCAGATACCACACGCTCCCTTTTGCTACCAGCCCGAGCGGGTCCGCCAACCGCTCGACCGGATCACAGCCGCCAGCTCGCTCGTAGATGAACCGGAGTTTGCGCTCTTCCCACACGGCCTGTTGAAGCACCGGCAACAGCCGGACGCGCTCGTCGCCGCGGTTCCAGCCTGTGATGTCGATGTGGATGCGCTGGCGTGCGTGCTCGGCGTTGTCTCGATGCGCGGACGGCAGTGCGGCCGAGAGCTTGATCATCGCCGCGTCGGCAGCCTTGTCCAAGCCGAGGTCTGCAAGCAGTCGCAGAGGCTTGGTGAGAAACAGCGCCTGGATCTCGTCCTTGTTTAGCCCGGTCAGATTCGTCCTATAACCCTCGACCAGCATCCAGCCACCGCCGCTTCCGCGCTCGGCAAACACCGGAAAGCCGGCCGCGCTTAATGCTTCCATGTCGCGATGGATGGTGCGGTCCGAGACTTCCAGGCGCCGCGCAAGCTCTCGCGCCGTCTGACGGCCGTGAACCTGCAGTAACAAAAGAATTGATAACAACCGATCAGCCCGCATATGAGCCTCCCAGAGAACGTATGTTCGGATGGATGATAACTCTAGCAGAGAAATATGACAGAGGATGTCAACTAAGTGCGCGTATTCTGACTTAGGCAAGGACCTAAGGGACGCAAAGGACCTAAAGGAGGCAAAGGGAGGACGTTGTATGAAACCACTGGAAGGCAAGATCGCCGTCGTTGCCGGAGCAACTCGCGGCGCCGGCCGAGGCATTGCCTGCTCGCTTGGCGAAGCAGGAGCGACAGTCTACTGCACTGGGCGCAGCGTCCGAGGAAAACCCGCGACTAATGATCGGCCCGAGACGATCGAAGAGACCGCGGAGATGGTCACTGCGCGCGGTGGTATCGGTATCCACGCCCAAACCGACCACACCATTGAGAGCGAAGTTCAATCGCTCTTCGAGCGTGTAAGGAATGAGCAAGGCCGGCTCGACGTTTTGGTCAATGATATCTGGGGCGGGGACGCGTTGACCGAATTCGGCAAGACGTTTTGGCAGGCATCGCTCGACAAGGGACGGCTGATGCTGGAACGTGCGGTGTTCTCGCACATCATCACCAGTCATTACGCGGCTCCGCTTCTGATCGAGACCGGTCCGGGATTGATCGTCGAGATCACCGATGGAGACTCCTTTACTTATCGAGGGAACATCTTTTATGACCTGGCGAAGACTTCGGTCATTCGACTAGCGTTCGTGATGGCCAGAGAGCTCCGCAAGCGCAAGGTCACATCGGTTGCGGTAACGCCGGGCTTTTTGCGTTCTGAAGCGATGCTCGATCACTTCGGCGTGACCGAAGCGAACTGGCGAGAAGGAGCGCAGAAGGACCCGAACTTTCTCGCGTCCGAGACGCCGTTCTTCGTTGGCCGTGCCGTCGCCGCGCTCGCCTCGGATCCCGATGCGTTCAGCAAGTCAGGCCGAGTGTTCAGCTCGTGGGACCTTGCGGAGGAGTACGGCTTCACCGACATCGATGGACAACGCCCGATGTGGTCGAACCATTTCGAGGAGCATTACGGCAAGCGAGTCAAGAAATGCGACGAAGCGTTTTACGATTACTGGTTCGACACGCCGGACGCGATCGAGCTTCTGTTTCCTGATTGGCCGTGAGCACAAGGCAACTTGGGTGCTCAATCCGTGCAATCCCACCCACGGCAGTGGGCGGATTGTTCAAGAGTAAAGCTTTGCCGCAGGGGCAGTCCCTCTAGTAAACTCCTGCCTCGCCGGCCTGGAGGTTCGGGCGAAACCAGGCCACCAGCGAACACGACCGATTGCTTTTTTGGGTTGGCCCTTTGCGTGAGATCGCGAAGACGCTAGAAGCTTCCGAAAAGGAGCCGCAATGCCTTTGAAAGTTGCGACAAGAACATTACTACTGCTGATTGTGTCATTCGCTCTAATCAAGCCCGCTGCATTTTCCCAGCAGCGGCAGTCCGCGCCGCCCGCTGATCCCGTGCAAGAGCGGTTGCGCGCACTCGAAGAAGCGCTCGGCTTTCTTCAGCAGGTATTGTCGAAGGACATCGACGACTTGATGTGGATTCGCGCGCTGGACGACGTCGCGGTGGTCGATAAGGTTCGATATACCGGGCCCGCTCCGCGTGTAGTTCCCAATCCGACCGGACAGGGCGCGGGCAATCCGGTTATCATCACCGCATACACTTTCATACCGAGGAAGTATGCGTCAGCCGCCAAGCTGCCTCTACTGGTTTACGTTCACGGAGGCGTGCATGGCAACTTTGAATCGAGCGCCGTTCACATGGTTCGAGAGATGGTGGAGCAAGGCTATGCGGTGATCGCGCCCGATTATCGCGGCAGCACGGGCTACGGGCGTGAATTCTGGCGGTTGATCGACTACGGTGGGCTGGAGGTCGACGACGTGTTTGCGGGAAAGCAGTGGATGCTCGAGAACCACGCGAACATCGACCCCGAACGAGTCGGGATCATCGGCTGGAGCCACGGCGGTCTGATAACGTTGATGAACATCTTCGATCATCCGAAGGACTACAAAGTCGCCTACGCTGGAGTGCCGGTAAGCGATCTGGTAGCGCGGATGGGATACAAGAGCCAGAGCTATCGCGACTTGTTCTCCGCGCCCTATCATATTGGTAAAACTGCTGACGAGAACGTCGCCGAATACCGGAAGCGGTCGCCCGCCTGGAACGCCGAGAAGCTTCAGACGCCGCTGTTGATTCACACAAACACCAACGACGAAGATGTGAACGCGCTGGAGGTCGAGCATTTGATCGCGGCTTTGAAAGCGGCGGGGAAGCAGTTCGAGTACAAGATCTATCAGAACGCTCCCGGCGGCCACGTGTTCAACCGGCTGGACACGAAGCTCGCGAAGGACTCGCGCGCGGAGGTATATCGATTTCTGGCTAAGTATTTGAACCCGGCGAACCCGGTCAAGTGAGAATCACAGACGGGTGTAGTAGGCTTCTCCCGCGCAGCCACGGCAAAGAGTCCGGCCGTCGCGTAAGACTTCGCGGCGATCGTTTATTCCTTCGCCGCACTCTTCACACTGCACCCTTGAAACCGGCCTCCCAGGCTGATCCTGAGGCGGCACGTCCACACGAACTCGTTCGACTTTGAAGAGCTCTTCCTCGGGCAGAAGCTTGTAAGCGCGGAGCTGCCGCTCGTACTTGTTCTCGATTTCCGGGAACGCGCAGTTGGCGGCTTCGCGTGATGAGTCGAGAGCCACGATTCGAACAGCTTCACCTGTCTTGACGTTGAGGAAGGTCGCAGCGAGCTTGCCGTAGTCGAAGAACTTCAAAGTGCGCTTCCCAAGTCTGCATCCCGTGACGGTGTTGACTGCATCGGCGGCGCATCGGTCAATCTCGACAAACACGATCAGGCTCTTGCGATCTGCGCCGCGTGGGTCTTCGACGCCGACCGCCCGGCAACCGAGCATCGCCATTCGAACGCCGAGCACCTGCCCCGCGCACATGTGCCCGTGAGATTGTTCGGCTCGCTGAAGAAGTTCGTCGAGCGCTTCCATATGGGGCATTATAGACCACGAACGAGCGCGGCCGAAGTAGCATAGACTTTAGTCTGTGCCCGGTGATTGCTCCTTGACCCGAGCGGCCGGACACAGACTAAAGTCTATGCTACTCCGCTAGTCGTAAAGAAGATAAGTCTCGCGGCGTTCGCCGAATTCGCGCAGACCATCTCGCCAGCTCTCTTCGATCTCAGCCACCGGCCTTCCTGCCTCGATCTGTTCACGAAGCCGCGAGCTTCCATTGATCACATCAAACGGTAATTTGTCGTAGACGTATTCGTAAGGCGGCTGCTTCCACTCGAAGCCATCGGGATAGAGCCGGCGGATCGCGCTGGTGGTCGCCGCGCCGGTGATGACTGGCTTGAACGCATTCCGATCGACAACGTGAATCTGAATCCCCCCGCAGAGTTCGCCGGCGAACTTGTGAAACGTCGGTTGGAAATGAAGCGGACGAAAGATGACGGCAGGCAGATTGTCCTTTCTCAGTTCCTCGACCAACTCGTCCGGCTCAATGTAAGCTGCGCCGATGATCTCAAACGGCCGAGTCGTGCCGCGGCCTTCAGATATATTCGTGCCTTCGAACATCACACTGCCCGGATAGACGACTGCCGTGTCAATGGTAGGAATATTTGGTGAAGGCATCACCCACGGAAGGCGGGTGTCTTCGTAAAACATCGAGCGTCGCCACCCGTCCATCTTGACCACCTCGAGCTCGCAGCCGATTCCGAACTCGCGATTGAACATCAGCGCCAGCTCGCCGATGGTCATCCCGTGACGCATCGGAATTGGGAACATCCCGACGAACGATTGAAAATCAGGTTCGCGGAGGTTGCCTTCGATCTGAAGGCCGCCTATCGGATTGGGGCGGTCGAGCACGATGAATCGCTTGCCGCATTCGCGCGCCGCTTCCATCGCAAGCGCCATGGTGTAGATGAATGTGTAAACTCGGGTGCCGGCGTCTTGAATGTCGAAAACAAGAACGTCTGAGTTCGCGAGCATCTCGGGAGTGGGCTTGCGCGTTTCACCGTAGAGCGAATAAGCCGGCAACGTAGTCCGCTTATCGCGAAACGTCTGCCACTCGATCATGTTGTCCTGGGTCTCGCCGCGAATGCCGTGTTGCGGACCGAACAGGGCGGTGAGATTGATTTGAGGGTGTTGATGGAACAGATCGGCGGCGTGCTCGAAGCGGGAGTTGATCGAAGCCGGATTGACGATGAGCCCGACTCGAGAGCCGTCGAGCAGGCTGAGTCTTGAGTCGAGGAGGATTTCGAGTCCCGTCTTAACCATTAGTCTAACCACACAGCACGGACCCGCCGTTCACGTTGAGCACTTCACCGTTGACGTGGCTCGCAAGGTCAGACGCCAGAAACAGAATTGGCCCCGCGATTTCATCAGGCGTTGCTACTCGGCCGAGCGGGATCAACTCGCGAATCTTGCGGCGCTGTTTTGGGTCGTTCATCGCGTCCTCGGTCATGTCGGTCGCGACCCAACCCGGAGCTACGCAGTTTACGGTAATGCCGCGCGGGCCAAGCTCAGCAGCCAGCGATTTGGTCATCGAGATGATCGCGCCTTTCGTCGCTGCGTAGTGCGAATGGAACGGCTCGCCGCGCTGGCCGGCGGTTGAAGAGACCAGAATCATCGTGCCGCGCCGCCTATCGATCATTACGCGGGCAGCCGCGCGGCAGCATGCGTAGATCGACCTGAGGTTTACATCGATTGTTTCGTCCCATTCGCGCTCGGTCATCTTTTCGATCGCCGCTTCTTTCCAGATGCCGGCGTTAGCCACGAGAATATCGGCTGACCCGAAGTGATCTACGGTTCTTTGGACCATCCTGTCGACGGCCGCGACTCGCGAGACGTCTGCGCGGACCGGCATTGCTTCTGCGCCAAGCTTCTCACACGCGGCTGCGACTCGCTGTGCTGCCTCGCGATCTCGGTTGTAGTTGATCACCAGACCGCGTATGCCGGCTTCGGCAAGCTTGATCGCTGTGGCTGCGCCGATTCCCCTGGAAGCGCCAGTGATGATAGCGACTTTACCTGTGAGATGGATCATCGGTCACGGTGAGCTGGAAGATATGCTCCGGTCAGTACCGCAAACGGTCGCAAGCGCTGGCCTGATATTGCGACCGCACACTGCCGCGCTCGCTGCCGTACGTACTGACCCGATAATCAGTCGCCGCCTGCGGGTGCGGTTGCCAGATCCGACTCAACCACTGTGCGATGGATCGGCTCTTCGCGCGGAAGAAAGTAAGCCAGCACGGCGGTCACCGTCGTAACCGCGGAAGCCGCGATCAACACATTTCGGAAGCCGAACGCAGGCACGAAGTTCGAAAGCGCCTGAGGAGCCAGCGCGCCTACTCCCCACGCTGCTCCCATCATCAACGCCGAGACGGTGCTGGTCTGACCCGGTACCAGCTCTTGAGCCATCGCCACGATTACTGGAATCGTCGACAGCAACATGAATCCCCCAAGCCCCAAACAAACGATGCTCAGCGGGCCAGTCAACGCGAAAGCGCCAATCATCAATGGCCCGGCCAGCAAGCCTGAATACAACGTGACCGCGCGTCCGGAGTACCGCTCCGCAGTAAAGCCGCCCGCAACTCCTCCGATTCCGCCGAGCAATAGAAACACCGTCATCACGTTGCCCGTCTCCGTCAACGCATAGCCGCGGTCCTCGAGCATGAAGGGAAGGTAGTTGTTGGTGGTCATCTGCAAGCCTGAGCGGATCACGGTGATCAGATAAAGCAGAGTGAGCGGTTTCCACGCGGTGCGTAACGCCCCTAGCAACTGCCATTTGATCTTCTCAACTCCGGGCTGCGATGAGCTGTGCGCCGGGAGCGGCGGACATACACGATACAATATGGCTGACATCACCAGCCCGGTTCCGATTATGTAATACGAATGCTCCAGGCCGTACGCGGAAACGACTCGCGTTATCACCAGCGGACCGACTGCAAACCCAAGCGTGCCCAGCGCCGAAAACAACGCCATCCCGACTCGCCTGCGCTCGCTTGCCGCGGCAGCAGCCATTGCGGCGGCTTGTGGATGAAATGAACCGATGCCGATGCCGCCCGCTACCAGCAGGACGATCAAGATTCCATAAGACGGCGCCAGCCCTATCATCGATACAAAGACGCCGGTGATAGCCGGGCCGAATACCGCAAAGAACCTCCTGAAGTAGCGGTCCGAAATGAACCCATAGACCGGCTGCATCAGCGACGACGAGATCGCGTAGAGCGGCGCGAGCCAGAAAACCTGAGCGGAGGTGAGGCCGAGCTTGAGCTTGATCAGCGGCAGGAGTGGATAGATGATGCTGGAATAGGAGTCATTGACGAAGTGCCCTGCGCACAGGACGGTGAGTGTCAGCTTATCTCTTCTGCGCATGATGCCACGAAGACGGTTTGGTAGTAAGCACCACTATCTCTTTACAGATACCGGCTCGCCGGCGCGCGTTGCTGCCTTTTCGCGCGCGACGCCGATGAAATGGTTGAAAAGCGCCTGAGACAGCAAGTCGTCTTGCCAGCCGACCTCAGGGTGCCATTGCACGCCGAGGACGAACTGATCGGGTCGCGTGTTGATCACCGCCTCGATTACTCCATCGGGCGCCCAGGCTATGGGTTCGAGGTCGCGGCCGACGATGTCGATGGCCTGATGATGGTGGCTGTTGACGGTCGTGTGAGTCGACTCCGCGAGCCTGGCGATGAGCGAGTCTTCGGTGATGTTGATCGAGTGAGATCGCCGCCAGAACAAATCCCCTTGCATGTGCTTAAGCGGCTCTTTGACTTCGCTGTCTATGTCTTGAATGAGCGTGCCGCCGCGATAGACATTCAGGGATTGAATGCCGAAGCAGATCGCGAGCACCGGCAGTTGTCTCGCTTCGGCGGCCGCTAGCAACAGCATGTCGGTTTCGTCTCGGCGGGGAACAACGGGTCCGAGTTTCGGTCTCGGCTCGTGGCCGTAGCGGAGCGGATCGACGTCGTTCACCGCGCCCGAAAGCGCGATTGCGTCGACGTGCGCCATGACCGACTCGATGTAATCGGCTTCCGCAATCAACGGCAGGAGCAGAGGCGTGCCGCCCGCCGCGTAGATCGCTTCGGCGTACGTCTCTCGCAGCTCATAGTAGAAAGTGTTCCAGTTATAGCGGCAAGGTATGCCGATTATCGGCCTGTATTCGGTCACTCAAGTTCCTTTCAAGTATGTTTGCACCAGGGAACGACCCTCCCCGCGCGGGGGTCTGTTGTGAGAGCAAATCTGAGAATAGCCCGAGCCCCGAGATGCTGTCAATTCTGCGTGAATGACCAACGCTTCCGCTGCGACGCGTTGATCGCTCGATGAAAACTATTGTGAAGTCGGTCTGGCCACCCGATAATCGCCTATGAAATCGCCTCGAATCCGGAATAACAACTTGATGAGAAAGACTGCTGCTCTAATTCTGGGCACGGTCATCGGCTCGATTGCACTTTGCGCTCTTACTGGCGCGCAGTCGAGCCCGAAGAGACGCACTCCGGCTCTAACCAACGACGACCTTGGTTCGGCGCGCGAGGTAGTGCGGATGCCCGCCGAGAGTGAAACGCGACCTCTGGCCAGCAGAGACCCTGAAGTCGTACGCGGTGCGATCGCATGGCATCGTGATCCGCGGCGGGCGATCGAGGTTGCTCGAGCCGAAGGCAAGCTGATAGTCGCGGATGTTTACACGGACTGGTGTGGCTGGTGCAAAAAGATGGACAAAACAGTCTACTCAGATCCCGCAATCGTTGCGCTGAGCCGGCAACAAGTCTTCCTCAAAGTCAACGCTGAGGACCGAGGGGAGGGGCAGAGCTTCGCCAGGGAGATGGGTGTCAAGGGTTATCCGACAACAATAGTTCTCGACGGACAAGGCAGGGTGCTGAACGTCGCTCAAGGATACATCTCGTCACCGCAAGCTTTTGTTCAGTTCGTCGAACAAGCACGCGCGTCGCAAGCCAGGTGATCTTAAATTCGGGCAGTAACATCACGCTGGTTGGGGCTTCAAGCCACCTGCACGCTTAGCTAGTTCCGCGATGTAAGAGGGCAGCTCAGCGAATCTGACGTATTTCTTGACGAAGGGTGGAATCTCTGAGTCCTCGACATTCACGACGAGCGGCGTTACTCGCTTATGGAGTCCAGAAGCCGCACCCATTTCATATAACACCCTTATTTGACTCCGCTGCTGTGCAGTGTTAGGTTGCTCTTTCGCAACCCGTTCTTTAAATCTTATTCACGAGCTTCGGGTGCCCCGAGAGTCGGGGAGAATAGGGAAGCGGGTGAGATTCCCGCGCGGTCCCGCCACTGTAATGCTCTCGAAGCTGCCGGCTACCAGGCCACTGATCCCGGATCGGGAAGGCTGCCGGCGGCAAAGATGTGCGGTCAACTTCGACGCGCCTCTGCGAGACTAAGTCAGGAGACCTGCCAGAAGCCTTTGCGAGCCAACTGCTCTCCGCGCGAGAGAGCGAGGCGCGCAGGAGCACCTTCGAATCAGCTCCTGCTCGACCCACCGCGCGGATTGGGTTGGCAGGAGCTTTCTTTTTTGAACGCACGCAGATTCAACGCCGCGGATCGTGAGTCGTCGACTCGGCTTCGACGGATCGTAAGCCTGGTATTGTTTTCCCTTCTTCCGGCGACGCTGACGATCTCCGTCTCATCCTGCTCTTCCAGGAAGAACTCGCCTGCGACCTCGATGACCGTCACCGATGAGCTCGGTCGCACCGTTCAAGTTCCGGCGCAGCCTCAACGCATCGTGTCGCTCGCGCCTTCGATAACGGAAATCCTGTTTGCACTCGGCGTGGGCGACCGAGTCGCCGGGGTCACTTCGTATTGCGATTATCCGCCGGCGGCCCGCCAGAAGACGCCTGTCGGCGATACGCTGAAACCGAGCGTGGAAAGAATAGTCGCGCTCAAAGCCGACCTTGTCATCATTTCCACCGCCAGCCAGGTCGAAGCTTCATTTCGAAAGCTCGAAGAATTGGGCATACCCGTCTATGTCACCAATCCGCGCACCATCGACGGAGTGGTCGAATCCATTGATAAGATCGGAGAACTCATCGACGCTCGTGAGCGGGCGCTTGAGTTGACGGATGAGTTGCGTCGCAGGATCACAAATGTTGAAACGCGTGTTGCAAAAGCGTCTCGCCCTTCTGTCCTTGTGATCTTAGGGACCGAGCCGCTGATAACCGCCGGCGCCGGTAGCTTCATTAACGATCTGATAAATCGCGCCGGCGCGCGTTCGATTTCCGCCGAGGAAACAGCGGATTACCCGCAGTACAGCATCGAGGCAGTTGTCGCGAGGCAGCCGGAAATCATTCTTCTTCAAACGGGAGGGAATGAATTGATCGAACGGCTGCGCCAGACGCCGGCCGCGCGCTCGAACCGCGTGTATCACATCGACGACGACCTTCTGCTGCGGCCCGGGCCTCGCATCGTTGATGGCCTCGAGCAGCTTGCCGCGAAGTTTCATCCCGAGCTGTTCGAACGAGACAGCGAAAACTGAACGATGAGCGTGAAGGAACTGACACACCAAATCTTCAGGCGTGAGCGGCTGACGGCACGGCGCCTCGCGATTACTCTCGCGGTGCTTGCGGTAGTGCTTATTGCGGCAAGCGTTTTTTCGATCGCGGTAGGAAGCGAACACGTCGGGTTTACAAATGTCATTCGGGTCATTGTGGCAGAGATCACCGGGCGAACCGCCGATGTGTCGGCGGAGCAGAGAATCATCATCGCCGATATTCGCTTACCGCGAGTGTTGATGGCGATCGTAGTAGGCGCGGCTCTTGCGGTGGCGGGGTCGGCTTATCAGGCGTTGTTGAGGAATCCGCTTGCCGACCCCGGAATACTCGGCATTTCAAGCGGAGCTGCGCTGGGCGCGATCAGCGCGACGATCTTTGCGGAATCACTTCCGATCAGCCGCCCGGTTGCGGCGTTTGGCGGCGCGGTCATCACGATCGCGGTCGTGTACGCGGTGGGGCAAGGACGTCGGGAGAGCGGCACAGTGAGACTTATACTCGGCGGCGTGATTATCAACGCGCTGCTTTCGTCGATTGTAATCTTTCTGGTCACGACCGTTGCTGGGGCTCGGCAACGGAACGTGATTTCGTGGTTGATTGGCGATCTAAGCGGCGAATCCAGACTTCTGCTGCCGGTCGCGGCTTTCGTTTTGATCGGCATCGGAGCGGTGTATGTGAATGCGCGAAGTTTGAACCTGATGATGATTGGCGAGCAGGACGCACTCACGCTCGGAGTTGAAACACGGCGAGTGAAGATCGCGGTTTATTTGGCGGCGTCGCTTTTGACCGGCGCGGCCGTTGCGGTAAGCGGAGCCATCGGATTTGTTGGCCTGATCATCCCGCACGCGGTGCGACTGGTTGGCGGAAGCGACAATCGCCTCGTAGTGCCGGCGTCAGCGCTGGTCGGCGGCGTTTTTCTGATGCTGGCCGATACCATAGCGCGCACGGCAGTCGCGCCGCGCGAGTTGAACATCGGAGTGATCACGTCGCTGGTCGGCGCGCCGGTTTTTGTGTATCTGCTGCGAAAAACTAATTGAGTGTTTTTGGATCATTTTTCAATAGGACCAATAGGACGTATAGGACCTATGACCATTGAAGTAAGCAACATAAGATTCAGCTACACGAGGCCGGTGCTGAGGGGGGTGTCATTCAAAGTCGGCAGCGGAGAGTTGTTCGCCGTGCTTGGCCCCAACGGCTCTGGTAAAAGCACGCTGATCAAGATCATTGTCGGAATGCTGAAGCCGGAAAGCGGCAGCGCATTAATCGACGGACGCAATCCGGCTTCAATGTCACGTCGGGATATCGCCCGAGTCATTGGCTATGTCGCTCAAGAATCCGCGGTGCTGTTTCCGATCACCGCGATGGAGTTGGTGCTGCAGGGGCGGTTCGCGCAAGGGGGGCTCATCGGATTCGAGAGCGATCGCGACATCAGCGAAGCCGAGTGGGCGATGCGAGTAACCGAGACAACGGAATTCGCCGCGACCCCTGTCACCGAGTTATCAGGCGGCGAGCGGCAACGTGTAATGCTGGCCCGCGCTCTCGCAGTCCGGCCCCGGTTGCTGTTGCTTGATGAGCCGGTTGCGAATCTGGATATATCGCATCAAGTAAAGGTGCTTGATCTGGTGCGACGGCTCACCAGCGAAAGCGAGATGTCGGCGATCGTCGTCACCCACGAGTTGAACCTTGCCGCGGATTTCGCGACAAGCGCGTTGCTCCTGAAGTCGGGCGAGATGATCGCGGTTGGGAAGCCTCAGGATGTTATGACCGAGTCGCTGCTGCGAAGCGTCTTTGAGACGGACCTTCTGGTTGATGAGAATCCCGCAAGCGGGTCCCCCAGAGTGACGCTCATTCGAAGGAAATCCGAGATCTCGGATTTGAGAATGTGAAATCGCAGATGCTTTGAAAACTGAGTGTGATTCGAAGAAACAAGTTTGCTGTTTGCCAATCTGGATCGCCGTGCGGGGAAGGCGGTGAGAAGCCGCCACTGTCCCGCAACTGTGATGCGCAACGAAGCCGGCATCGCGTAGGAAGTCATTAGTCCGTAGTCCGTAGCTCGTGTTGGAACAATGCTTTGAGAGCCAAGGACTCCGGACTACGGACTAATGACTACGGACTACTAGGCGCTAAGTCAGGAGACCCGCCGGGCGATCTGTGGAGATAACTCTTTCGCGGAAAGGAGCAATTCCATGTTTGAACGATTCTTAACAGTCTCTACACAGCCGCCCACTTCACCGTTATCACTTGTTACACATCAAAGGATGAAACCTCAGAAGGCTTGCCGCGCTTCATCACCGGTGCCGTCGTCGCTTTTCATTTTAGTTTTGGTGCTCGCCTCGATCCTCACAGTCGCGGTAAGTGTGAGCGGCGCATCTGAGCGGGGCCGCGTTGAAGGAAACGTGAGGGACCAGTCAAACGCCAAGGTCGCCGGGGCGCGCGTTACACTTCGCGCCAACGCCGGGGTGACTCAGTACGAGACTCGCACGGACGAAGATGGGCAGTTCTCAATCTCGAATGTTCCCGACGGCAGTTACAGAGTAACGGTTGAATCGCCGGGCTTCACACAAACGAGCGAGGTTCGGGTTGAACTTCGCGCGGGCGTTACCACGACGGTGGACGTGCGGCTCGACGTTGCGGCGATCACCGATCAATTGGTGATAACCGCGACGCGGACGCAAACTGCCAGCAGCGAACTGGGTGGCTCCGTCTCGGTGATCACGAGTGAAGACTTGAAACGCGGCAACCAGTCGCTGGTCTCAGACGCTCTGCGCTCGGTGCCCGGCCTCGCCGTAGTGCAAACGGGCGGGCGCGGCGGTCTGACTTCTATTTTTACGCGGGGAGGAGAGTCTGACTATAACAAGGTCTTGATTGACGGCGTGCCGGTGAATCGCGCGGGCGGAGGCTTTGATTTTGGATTTCTCACGACCGAAAACATCGAACGCATCGAGATCGTACGGGGACCGCAAACCGCGCCGTTTGGATCGGATGCAGTGACAAGCGCAATTCAACTGATCACCCGGCGCGGTTCGACCTCCATCCCGGAGTTTGAATTCTCAGGTGAAGGAGGCAGCTTCGATTCTCACCGCGAAACCGCTCGGCTCTCGGGGTTGGCTCGATGGTTCGATTACTCGGCGAGTGTCGGCTACACAACGACCGACGGACGAGTGCGCAACAGTGACTATATCAACCGCTCGGCCTCCGCCAACCTGGGCTTTCGTCTTGCTCCGGCGGCGGAACTGAGAATCACCTCGCGCTGGAATAACAGCACGCTGGGAGTTCCGGGCCCGACCGCGATATTGTTTTCGGACCCCGATGCGCGGCAAAAGCATCGCGACCTGGCGCTTGCGGCGACGCTGAACATAGATACGACGAGCCGGTTCCACCAATCGGCGCGGTTCATCTACTCAGAGTTCGATACCAACAACTTCGACCCGGTAGCGGAGGATCTGACCAGGCCGGACACCCCGCCGCTTCCGCCCTTCTCGTTTGGCGCGGACTTCGCGTCGGCATTCAAGGACCACCAGAAGCGCAGCGGTATTCATTACCAGGGTGTCGCAGCGCTCAACAGCTCGAATTTGCTGACCGGCGGCGTAGACTTCGAGCACGAATCTGCAGTGATCACGAGCAGCAATGATTTTTCGCGCGCTCGGGTATCGCCCTCCCGAAAAAATCTCGGGCTGTACGTTCAGGATCAGGCGGCGTGGCGCGAGCGGCTCTTTCTCACAGCGGGAGTGCGAATCGAAAACAACACCGGCAAAGTGCCCGATGATTTGAGAAACGTCCTCCAGTCGCTGGGTTCGAGCGCGCCTTCCGGTGATGTTGGATTCGGATTGGCGGCCAATCCAAAGATCGCCGTATCGTTGCTCGCGCGCCGGCATCGAGATAATGCGGCGGCCGGCGCAACCAGATTCAAAGCCAGTTTCGGCACCGGCATCAAAGAGCCAACGCTGGACGAAGCATTCGGTCCGAGCATATTCGCTCTCGGCAATCCTGGTCTTGATCCGGAGCGCACGATTAGCTTTGATGCAGGCGTTGTGCAGGAGTTCCTTGCTCGTCGCCTCAGCGTGGACCTGACTTACTTCGACAATCGATTTCGCAACCTGATCATTTTCGAGTCAACCGCTGCATCCGAGCCAATACGGTTGGCAAATGGAACGTTGACGAACTTCATCAACGCGGATCGAGCGTCGGGCCGGGGCGTCGAGCTTGTGGCAAACGCGCGGCCCGGGGGTTCATTATCGCGGTTGCGCTTGTCGGGCAGCTACACCTTCCTGCGCTCGCGGCTCGATCGCGCGGCGGATGTGCTCACGTTTCTGCCGCCGACGTTCGAGGGCGTGTTCGTGCGCAACCCTGAGCTGGGGCTGCCGCTTTTGCGCAGGCCGAGGCATTCGGGCGCGTTCGAGGCCAGTTGGATTGATCAACGATTCGATGTAACGGTTGATGGCTCGCTTGTCGGCAGGCGAAGGGACTTCATTCCTTTTCCTTTCGCAAAGTTCGATGTGTCTGGCAAACCGGTTTTCAGCGGCGGGTATGCCAGGCTCAATGCAGCCGGGTCATATCACCTGAACAATTCTGTGAGCCTCTTCGCCCGCGTTGAGAACCTGCTGAATCAGGATTATCAGGAGGTGCTCGGCTTTCCTGCTTATCGCTTGAACTTCAGCGCCGGCGTGCGGGTTAGAGTGGGAGGGCGGAAGTGACGGGACACAACTCACCTCTAAGCTCAGCAGCCTCGAGGACAAAGTTCTCACGCAGGCTCTTCGCTTAAGGACAACTAGGCTGTTTCACTTCGAGCGCCTTCGCGCTTGAGCATTCGTTGATACATCTCGCGCAGGTGGAGGGCCAGTTCCAACCGCTTGCGCGAGATGCCCATCAGTTTTTTGTTGCCTCGCTGACGGGCAGCTTCGAACGTCGCGCGTAGAGACTTGATGTCGTCCTCTTGCGCTCGCAGTCGCTCTATGAAGTACTCTTCGGGCATACCGATACAACCCGATCAGTCGATTTGGTTTGAACTGAGGGGGGAGGCCAACCAGTTCCAACTTCTAACTTCCACTGCTTCGGGGCGACTTTCTTCAGCCGTTATTATACCTAGCGGTTTCTCTTGTGCAAACATCAAACAGCGTTATCAAAAACTCGAGTTCTAATTGCTCGACCGCTTCTTTTCCGTCTCGCTCACACTGTTGACCGGCACAGCGTAACCGTCGTTGCTGCGCTTTGGGACACCCAACTTCTTGAGCAGGGGCGCCGATGGTAAGCCGGTTTGTGACATGCCGTTCTTCGCTTGAAACTGCTTCATCGCGTCGATGGTGATGTCGTCGTATAGCCCGGAAGCAGGGCCGTCCATGTAACCGGCCTTGATCAGAGCGTTCTGTATCTGCGTCACGCGTTCGGCCGGGATGCCGGGCGCGGGCCGCGGCGCGCCGGAAGCAACTATCGGCTGGGATTCGTATCTCGTGCGGCCACGCCCTCGCGAGCGCGCCAGGCGACGTCCGCGTCTCCCGTGAACTGCGTATGTCTCGCGCCCGCGTTTCTCGCGGCGCGAGAGTGCGCGGTTCGAGCGACCGCGACGCGCGTCTCGCTTGACCTGGCCGCGGGCAGCACGGCTGGAGCGGGACTTCTTAGCTGAGGCAACGTCGGCGCTTACCAGGGTCAGCAACAAGGCCAACGTCAAAATACAAACCCAACTTCGCCGCATGAAGCAGTCCTTTCGTTGAAACAACCGAGGGAGAATACCTGTTGCTCTGCAAGGCTGGGGCGAGCCGAGTGCAGGATTATATCACTAATATCAAAGCTGGCAACAACAAGGCCACCACATATTCATCGCGTTAGTCTTGCCTTGCGTTTTCGTGCTTTAATAAGAGCTTCACGACTGGAGGACGGATGAAGGTCATCATAATCGGCGACGTGGTCGGCAAACCCGGCCGGAAGATCCTCGTCGCGACACTGCAGCGTTTAAAAGAGCGCCACGAAGCCGAGTTTGTGGTCGCCAACGTCGAGAACGCCGCTGAGGGCGCCGGTGTAATCCCGAAGGTGGGAGATGAAATTCTGAACGCTGGAGTCGATGTGATGACCTCGGGCAATCACATCTTCGATAAGAAAGAGGTCATCCAGTACATTGAGAATCAACCGCGTCTGCTTCGTCCCGCAAACTATGCGCCGGACGCTCCGGGGCGCGGGTTATGGCTTGGCTCGACCGCATCAGGCACTCAGGTAGCTGTAATCAACATTCAAGGCCGGGTCTTCATGCCGCCGACCGATTGTCCCTTCAGAACCGCGGACCGCTTGTTGGCTGAGATCGGCAATCGCGCTTCGGTGGTCATCGTCGATCATCACGCCGAAGCGACCTCTGAAAAACTGGCGATGGGACGCTACCTTGATGGACGAGTCTCAGCAGTCGTCGGCACACACACTCACGTTCAGACCGCGGACGAGCAGATTCTGCCGGGTGGCACAGGCTACATAACTGACCTCGGAATGACCGGTCCTTATGACAGCGTTATCGGTGTCGAGTCGCAGTTGGTGATCACGCGTTTCGTGCGAGGCTTGCCGATTCGTTACCAGACTGCAAGCGAGAATCCCCAGTTGCACGGTGTTGTCGTTGAGATTGACGAGCGCAGCGGAAAGGCTGTCAGCATTCTCAGGCTCCAGGTCAAAGATTAGTTTGAGCGGCCGCGGTTGATGTGGAGCGAGAAGTTCAGCGAGGGAAGAACGGTATGCTTCCAGACCGGTAACCAGATCCGTCTCCGAAGCTGACATCTTCGATTCTGACAAATACTCGTTTGGTCGCCGATTCAGGTACATCGTGGCGATTGAGGTAATGCTTGAGGCCTTCGCTCCTGGGCTGATCCAATCTCAGAACCGCCTTCTCGCCAGGGTTGATACCTATGTCTTCCGGCCTCGCCAACTCACGAGGATGAGCAAAAAACTCTTTCCTGCCATATGCCAGCGCGGTGCTTAACCCTCGAGGGATTCCATCTAGCTCAGTCGACTTCGGTACGTCTGGAAACGAGAGCGTCACACGGACGTAGTAGATCGGTTGATTGGATCTGTTCTCTATTTCCACTTCAAGATCTTTGATCCAGTCGGGCGCATCGAGATTTCTGACTGACGTAATGACAACCGGAATTGACCGTGAACTAATGTCACCGTAATTTCGTTTTGTGCCATTTCCCTCGACTTGGCCTGCGGCCGAAGCAGCTGATTGCTGGATACGAGCATCCCCAACAGCGACCGATACCAGGATAAGACCAAGTCCTGATGCCCGTAAGAACTCTCCGTTCATATGCTGCCTTGCCTGCTTTCTTGTTTATTTCACCGGCCTAAATTGAAGTCTGTCCCTTTGCGCAAACGCCAGTTAGCTTGCTTTGGTTTCAATAACTGCGATGTTTATAACTTCGGGACCGTCATAGGCTCCTCTCCCGAACCCCCAGGCGAACCTACTTGTGGACGATGTTCCAATGCGTGTTTGGATACAAGCAAAACAAACTAGAGGAATGTGCGGTTACTAGCGGATCGTCGGGTTTTCATCGCCGCCTTCTTTTTGACCCGAGCAAGAGGCACGGCTCTCCGTAGTCGTCGGCACACACATTCACGTTCAGAGTGCTGACGAGCAGATACTGGCGGGTGGCACGGAGTACATAACTGACTTCGGAATGACCGGTCCTTACGACAGCGTGATTGGCGTCGAGGCTCAGTAAGTGATCACTCGTTTCGTGCGAGGCTTGCCGATTCGTTACCAGACCGCAAGTGAAGATCCGCAGACGCGTGGGTTGTAGAGATTGATGAGCGCACAGGGCGAGCGGTGAGCATACCGAGGCTGCAGGTCAAACAGTAGGAATGGGGATCGTTGTCCCGGTCATGTTTTTCATCGCGATCTGCGCCAACGCTCTCCTGCTATGAACTAAGCGAAACGTAAAGGCCCGCGCGATACACGTGATCCGCGGGCCTTTCGGCTGACGACTCTTCAATACTTGGTAAAAACGCCTTTAGCGCAAAGGCAGTAAGAACACGTCCCACGCCCACCTACCTAGATGGTCGCCATGAGTGTCTCGAACCTTGGATCGATATCTAAACCTGTTGCCGTACTCATCAGTTCGCCTCGATTCCTTATAATCAAGGTCGATGGATGCCAAACCTAGCGCCGGAAGCGTATGAAGTTCGTTTGGCTCTGATATGCCGTTGTGATTTGTATCCTGCCATAAGCGTAGACTAACGAAGATCGCGTCGCGCCTATCAATCACGCCATCACTATTGCCGCCATTCGATGGCTTATCATATTCAGCCAGAGCGAGAAAACCGTTGGGGCGAACTCCTGGTACTCGAGGCTGCGGAGTGACGTTGCCGAATAGTTCAGCGCCGTTATCTATCACGCCGTCACCATTTCGATCAAGAGCCAGCCAGGCGTCATTTGAGCCGGCAGCAGTCCAAGACAAAGAGTCTCTCGAACCATTTCCCCTAAAGTCGAATGCGACGCCACCTGCTGCGCCGGTCATCTGGTATCCGTCACCAAGGACGTCAATCAAGATGGGTGTATAAGCAAAACATTCCTGCAATCCGATGTCACAGTAACCGCCGTCGCAGGCGTCGCACTCATAGTCACGGATGCATGAGCACCCTTCCTCGCCGCCGCCACCACCACCACCGCCGCCACCGCCGCAAGTATGCGGAAGTTGTTTTGTGGTTGGCGCTCCAAGGCCAGCACTTCCATAGTCGGCTCCCCCAAGAACACAACACACATGAACATCGGAGTTCCACACTCCTGGCGACACAGTTTGTGTAATTATTCCGTCCCCAACCATTGGGCATATGAACCCTGGCCAGCACGCATTATAAGTGGCTCCCCCCGTACAGCATACATCTGGTGTTGTTATGTGTTGGCACTCACCCGTTTCCGTTACTCTCCACTGGCTGGTAAACCCATCCGGGAAGGACACATTCCAAAGGGAAGCCTTCTTAACCTGCAAGGGCAACCCCGGATCATGATAACAATCACTGGGACTCGGGCCGCAGGTCCACAATAAATCCTTAACGAAGGCATAGCTGGGAACGCACGTGCCGGTTGCTGAATTAGCGATACAGTAAGCACCCGTTCCGCCATAATCGGCGTAACCGCACTGGCCGATCACATTAGTTGCACAGAATGACAGCAGTAGAATGGAAAGCACAGCTTGTTTCATATTTGTCCTACGCGGTATTGGAACAGTAATTTGGTTGTTGACGATTCCTATAGAACCGCGATTATTCTCTTATATGTATAAACAATTCTAGAGAGCCCAGTGTGCTGCATATCTTGCTTAGTTTCTAGAGACAGTGAGGCTTGTCCTGGCCGATCTTTAGTTACCATCTGAAGTTCTTGAACCATCCGCCACCTCTGATCGTGAATTCCCACTCTAGTATCATATGGCAAGGAAGGTTCAGGGATTTCTGGCAGGGCCGATATTCCAGAACTAACCTTTTCAATTGCTGATGCTAAAGTTTCTTTCTGGTTACTTAGAATCTTCTCCAACTGCGGAAGCGCTTCCTTAATCGCAGTTTTCATTCCTGAGCGATATTCTCGAATCGCTTTAATTGCCTTCGCAGCCCCATCACCTGTTCCGTCATCGAATATTACTGCAAGGATTTCAATCCCACGACTGTCTAATTCGGGCTCAGCCTCATTCTTAAAAGTAATGATTTGGTCAGGCTGTATCCAGTCCTTTTCATCGTAGATAAGTTCTCTTTTCAGAGTGACAATCCCGAAAGATAGTTGGAAAGCGGTTATTTTCTTATCGTAGCGATTTTGCAGTCGCAAAGATACCCCATCTTGATCCTCCGACAATTCTGAACCCAATAGCTTAAATGACTGAGTGTGATTCGCTATACTTAGATCCTTCACCTTTACGCGTCCAGATTTCAACGCCTCACTGACTTCCTCCTGCGTGTGTTTCTGTGTAAGTTTTGGTTTAGAGCTGAGAGACGAGTTTGACGACCGAACACCTATAGCCAGAACTAAACCAAAAACGACAGCTACGATAGGAATAAACGCCGCCAGCTGCGTAGACAGCCCCCCGGTTTTTCTCATTAGTGTCCTCTTCACTTTATTCGTCAGCGTCCTTCTCTGCGATCTTTGCGAAGTATCTTCCCAGGCGCGCCTGGATACAAGAAAAAAGAACTAGAGGAATTTGCTATCACTAGCGAATCGTGCTGTTTTCTCACGCTGACCTCTTTTTGACCGCCAGCCCAGCAAGATACCTCGCTCGACGTTGCAAAGGTGTCAAGCCGTAAGTTTTCTTGAATTCACGTTCGAAGTAAGTAGGGTCATTATACCCGACCTCAGCCCCGATCGCTTTCGCGGAAGCAAAGGACGTTACGAGAAGTCCACGTGCCTTTTCCAGCCTGGCTTTTTTCAGATACTGAATCAGTGGGATTCCCACCTCGCTCTTGAAGAGATGGCAGAAACGTGAGCGAGACAGTCCGACGGTATTGGCTACTTCAGCGACATAAATATCACGATGAAGATTCTCGTCGACAAAGGAAATGGCGATGCGTACTTTGGGGTTCATGTGTTTCGTACCCCAGAAGGCTAACTATTGTTGGACGAAATTGTACTACAACAGACGGTTCCTGTACAGGCGTGCGATGGCACCGAAAGAGGTGATCATTACGGTCAAAATACTATAATTTAACGGCCACTTCTCTCGGCTCGGGGGATGTCGGCGTTGGAAATGAGTCTACGTCGTCGAACTCGCGATTACACTGTCGATCGTATTCACGGCCCAGTCCACTTGCTCCCGGTCCACTATCAACGGCGGAGAGAACCGGACTGCCGACTCCCCCGCACCCTGGATCACAAGACCGCGATTGAAGCACTCGACGACGATCTTGTCTCTCAACTCCGGCCACGGTTCTGTCGCTTCGCGATCACGGGAGATCTCGACTCCAATCATCAATCCAAGGCCTCGAACCTCCGCGATCGCTGCGTGCTTGTCTTGAAGCTCGCGTAGACGATCCATCATGTAATCGCCCATATCGGCGGCGTTTTTCATCACCCCCCGTTCGAGTATCTCAAAGGTCTTCAGCCCGGCGGCGATTGCGACCGGATTCCCGCCGAACGTCGAAGCGTGCGCGCCGACGTGCCATCGCATCAAGTCCTCTTTCGCAAGCGTGACTCCCAACGGCAGTCCGCCTCCGATCGCTTTCGCCATGCACATAATGTCGGGAACGACGCCGAAGTGTTCGATCGCCCAGAGCTTTCCAGTGCGGCCCATCCCGGATTGCACCTCGTCGACGATGAGCACAATGCCGTGCTCGTCGCAGATTCGGCGAAGCTCGGGCAGGAAGTCGGGTGACGGAACAACGTAACCGCCTTCACCCTGCACCGGCTCGACTACGATGGCCGCGCAGTCTTCGGGAGCGACCGTTGTCTTGAAGATCGTTTGTTCGATGTAACGCGCGACGCGCCGGCCGACGCTCTCGCCCGAACGCCGCTCAAGCGGAAATCGAATCGAGTTTGCGAAAGGAACGTGCGTTACGTCAAGAGTCTGCGGGCCGAAACCCCTCCGCTGCGCGGCTCGCGATGCGGTCAATGACAGGGTGCCAAAGGTGCGTCCGTGAAAGGCGCCGCGAAACGCGATGAACTTATCGCGGCCGGTTGAATAGATGGCTGCCTTCAACGCAGCCTCCATCGCTTCTGCTCCGGAGTTACAGTAATGGACTTTCTTCGCAAAGCTCCCGGGAGTCACCTGCACGAGTTTCTCGGCTAGCGCCGTCTGATGAGGGTAGTAGTAATCGGTTCCGGATATGTGAACGAAGTCACGCGCCTGCCGTGCGATCACTTCAACTATTTCAGGATGAGCGTGCCCGAGCGCGGCGACTGCAACGCCTGCGTTGAAGTCAAGAAACGTATTTCCGTCGACGTCTTCCAGGATCGCTCCGTAGCCGCGCTGCACCACGAGCGGGTAGCTGCGCGTATAGCTCGGCGAAATGTACTTAGCATCACGGTTCAGTATCTCTTTGGCTTTCGGTCCCGGGAGAGTGGTCTTTATCTCAGGCAGAGTTGTCTTGGTAATCGTTTGCATAAAGCCTCCACGAACGGTTGAACAGAATGAGACATTCATCGCAGGCTATGTGCCTGCTCATCGTGCCTGGTTAATGGAGGGCTGGTCAGTCCGCGAAAAGGTTTCTGCGGATCGTGCAGGGGGCGCATATGGTTGTGTATCTCACCTGGGTCACCTCCCTTTTCGAGTGCTGAAATCTTAACACGGCTGGAGGTGGGCATCAATCATCCGGAGCGGTTGGACGCGGGTTGTCCCCGGGTGTAAGCCGAGCGGCCCGTCGATTGCAGGATGGTCCGGGTCAGTTTTTCTTTCATTTCCTAAGGTGCTTTCTTAAAAAGATTCTTGCGCGGGGCATGCCACCGTGTTAGATTAAGTGTTCAAAAGATTTACTAGAACGGGAGCTAACTAAACGGGCGCTTAGCGAGCAGCAGAATTTGACCGGGAGCTGGGTTTGGGAGTTGGTAAGGAACGACGGCCGTCATTCGATAAGCCTTACAGTGCGTTGTTAAATCATACACCGCGTCGGCTTTACGCCAAAGTGCGTGTTTCTCCCTTTGCATAAAAAGTTTCTTGCCTCTGTGGGTACCGCCCTTAGATGGGCCAGCGGGAACTGTGGACGAGGGTTTTCAATGAGCGTGTGTGCTCATTGGTCGGCAGGTGAGGAGACCATAGCTGCAGATGCAAGACGAAGCGGTAGGACTATCGATCTTCGAAGCTGCCATGAGGCTTCACGAGTCGCTGGACGCGAGTGAAATCGTGGCCCGCGCACTGGAGTTCCTTCCCGGTTTGGTTGAGGCGCAGTCGTGGGCGGTTTTCATTAAGACGGAGCAAACCAATCGATTGGAGCTGGTTAGAGCGATCAATGCGCCGGAGCTGCCGGTCGGCCCGTTTGTCGAAATCGAACAAGCGCCTCTTCCGATAGCTCGGGCCGTTAACGAGCAGCGGACGATCATTGCGGAGAGCACCGGCGGGCATGCGGCGGCCGACTCAGCCCTGGATGAAGATGAACTTGCGGCGTTGTGCGTTCCGCTGATTGCCAGCGGACGTCTGGTCGGCGCGGTGCAGGCGACTCGCAAGAGCGGTGGGGGCGATGCCTTCAGACAAGAAGAAGCTCGGGTGGTCGAGTTGGTGTGCGCGTCGCTGGCTACGGCGCTTGCGAACGCAATCGACTACCACGATGCGACGCGGCAGACGTTGATTGACGACCTGACTCGTCTGTACAACGTCCGTTATCTGTACCAGACGCTAGAGGGCGAGATCCGCCGGGCGCGCCGCTACGGCTCAGCGGTTTCAGTAGTGTTTATGGATCTCGATGGATTCAAGCTGGTCAATGATGCTTATGGCCACCGTGCGGGGAGCGCAACTCTGACTGAAGTCGCCCAGGTCATAACCAGGTCGGTGCGGGATTCCGACTTTGTAGCCCGGTACGGCGGCGACGAGTTCGTGTTGATGCTGCCCGAGACCCCGGCCAAACGCGCGCTTCAGATGGCCGAAAGAGTCCGACGGCGAATCGCGAATAACCGGTTCAAAGGCGGCGTCGGAGCAGACATCTATTTGACGGCGAGTTTTGGCGTTGCAAGCTTTCCCGAGCACGCTACTCAAGCGGAGAAGCTCATCGAGCTGGCCGATGCGGCCATGTACGAAGCCAAGCAGCGTGATAAGAACAACGTAAAGCTCGCTGCGTCCTAAATGTATTGTCGGAACACTGGTATTGGCGGGCGACGGTCCGTGGATATTCGAGCTAAAAGAGCGAAGATAAACGATGAGGCTGAGAAACCTATTCAACCCTTTTTCTAGCGACCTCGCCATTGATCTGGGAACCGCGAACACTCTTGTGTTTGCCAAAGGACGCGGCATCGTCGTCAGCGAACCTTCAATCGTAGCCATCAACAAGGTAACCAATAAAGTCGAGGCCGTCGGCAAAGAAGCCAAGGAGATGCTCGGCCGCACGCCCGGCAACATCATCGCAATCCGGCCTATGAAGGACGGAGTGATTGCCGATTTCGAGGTGACCGAGAAGATGTTGCAGCACTTCATCCGCAAAGCGCACAACGGCCGCTCGTGGGTTTCGCCGCGCGTCGTCATAGGAGTGCCGGGCGAGATCACCCAGGTGGAGCGCCGCGCGGTTGAGGACGCGGCATATCGCGCGAAAGCATCGAAAGTCTATCTGGTTGCCGAAGCGATGGCGGCGGCGATCGGCGCCGGGCTCCCTATCACTGAGCCTTACGGCAACATGATAGTCGATATCGGCGGGGGTACGACCGACATCGCAGTCATCTCGCTGTCGGGCATTGTGTACTCTCGAGCGGTTCGCGTAGCAGGTAACGAGCTCGACGAAGCTATCATCCAGTACATAAAACGAAAGTACAATCTCCTGATCGGCGAGCGTACGGCGGAGTCCATTAAGATCGAGCTTGGCTCGGCCTGGCCATGTGAAGAGCCGATTCAGATGGAGATCAAAGGACGCAACTTGATCGAGGGTGTTCCTCGAACGTTAACCATTACCGACGAAGAAGTACGCGAAGCGTTGGCAGACCCTATTTCGACTATTGTGAACGCGGTGCGTGTGGCTCTCGAGCGAACTCCTCCTGAGCTGTCGGCGGACATCGCCGAACGTGGCATCGTGCTCACCGGCGGCGGCGCGCTGCTCAAAGGAATAGACAAGCGATTGATGCACGAGACAGGAGTGCCCGTATCGCTGGCCGAGAACCCCCTATCCTCGGTCGCGCTCGGGACAGGGAAGATGCTCGCCGACTTCGACCTGCTCAGCCGCGTAAGCTGGGAAAATACTATGCTCCACCACGGACTGTAGAAATCAGGCATAGGGGTTGGGTTTGGGGGTTGTCCCAACCCCCAACACTGATCCCCAACCCCCATTCCGATGAGTGCAAACACTGCACAGCAGAAAGCACCCTGGATATTGGCCGCACTGTTGCTCTCGCAGGTAGTGCTCATGTCAACAAACGCTCGGCATCCCGACAGCGAGCAATCCGTCCTGCGCATTTGGCTGGTCACCGGCTTTGCGCCGGTTGTACGAGTGACGGACGCTATTTTGTCTTCGGTCAAGGGCACCGGCGCCAGCTACGTTGATGTCAGACACGCTCGCGAGGAGAACCTGGAACTCCGAGAGAAAGTCGACCAGTTGACAGCCGAGCGGAACAAGGCGCTCGAGCGTGCCGCCGATCTCGATTTGATCCGCACCCAACTTGCGCTGCCGACCCGCCCTCAGTATCGCGAGCTTGCTGCTAACGTGATCTCGCGCGACGCAAGCCTCTGGTTTCGACGCTTAACTATCGATCGCGGAACGCTGGACGGGATCAAGCGCGACATGCCTGTGGCTACGGCCGGCGGCATCGTCGGTCGAGTCATCTCGGTAGGACCCAATTTCGCAATGGTGCAAGTGATTACTGACAAGCACGCGGGAGTCGGGGCGATGCTTCAGTCCTCGCGCGCAATGGGAGAGATTCGTGGGCTCGACAACGATCGCTGTGAGCTGAAAAATATCTCAACCAGCGAGAAGGTGGAGGTTGGCGAGTCGGTAGTAACGACCGGCCTGGATAGGATTTACCCAAAGGGTTTGCTTGTAGGCACTGTGGAGAGTATTGAAGCTGACCCAAATGCGCCCTGGCATAAGATCGTCGTCAAGCCGGCAGCGCCCGTGGATCGCATAGAGCACGTGCTGGTGTTTTTGGTGGAGCCGAAGGATTTGAAGATCGACGGAATTGAAGTGAAACAGTGATGCGTGATGCGTGAACCGCAAGCCAGCGTTCTTGATTAAGCATCACGTTTCACGGATCACGTTTCACGGATTACGTTTCACGCATCACGCTTCGAGGTAGCCGAAAGAGTTCAGACCTTCAAAACCGCCCTGACCATCGTAGTTGCGCGCTTGCTACAAATGCTCCTTCCCAATCAGTTGAGATTCTTTCAGTACATCGATCTGCCGCTGCTGGTGACGGTGTACTTCGGTTTGCAGCGCGCTCCCGTGCTTGGAATGGTCACGGGAATGATTGCAGGCCTCGGCGGAGACGCCGTCGGGGGGGGCATTCTCGGAGTTGG
>WNFR01000040.1_pt1 | contig 109494 bp, 74 predicted proteins | sample 5400221 | NCBI WGS metagenome assembly WNFR01 (sample SAMN13153357, study PRJNA577476) | soil metagenome | isolation source: 40 cm soil under Madrone tree | place: USA:California | collected 2016-06-14
TGAACTCGAGTGACAGAAAGCAACGCGTGACCGCTGCGCTGGAGCGCGTCGGCATGGGTCATCGTGCCAAGCACCTACCCAGCCAACTCTCGGGCGGCCAGCAACAGCGCGTCGCAGTAGCCCGCGCTGTCGGCGGTCAGCCCAGCATCCTTCTGGCCGACGAGCCAACCGGCAATCTGGACTCAACCAACGGCGAATCGGTGATGGAATTGCTACGTGAATTGCACCGCGGCGGGGCCACCATCTGCATGGTTACTCACGACCCGCGTTATGCCCAACACGCAGATCGCATTGTCCATCTTTTTGATGGCCTTATCGTCGAGGAAGAGGCCGGAGCTAACCGGCGCGAGATTGAAGAAGCCAAACGAGAATTGAAAGAGAGCGGCTTCGGAGAGATCGCATGATCAAGTTAAACAACATCGAAAAGTCTTTGGTAGTGCTACAGTAGGAATGTTGCTGATTGGTTCTTTGAACTGGCTGCATCAAATATAGTTGAGCAACTAGACTTGACCAGTTTAATTTGTCAAGTTAAATTGACAAAGCTAGAACGTGATTCTACTATGTCAGTGACATAGTGACCGCCGTCACAGGACGCAACGAGCGTAAGCCGAACGGCGTTGATTTAGTTCTTTGACGATGTTTGAAAGAAAAGAGGGGCCGGATGTGAGCCGACCCCAGTGTAATTCCCCTCGGCACAGAGGGTACGTTCTTTAATCAGGTTTAGGGCCTCGCGGCCCTAGTTGGTACGACAACAACCGTAACGCTACCGTCTTTGGCAATCGTTACGATAACCACCCAATGACAGCGGATGATAAGCATCATCTTGTCACCGCCTTTCTTTTTCAGCTTTGCGGCCCTCGGTCTAGAGCACCGAGGGCTGTTGGCTTTTTAGGGCTCAACAAACAACGGGGAAGAAAGGCAAACCCCAGAGTCAAATAACGATGCTGAGGATGGTAGCGTACACCATCGCCGTTTGCAACGATGATCACCGAGCGACGGATGCCTTGCCTAGCTCCCTAGTCGCAATGCGTCTCAGCCGCTCTCTAACCCAGTCCGAAAGCGACACCCCGGCCCTTATCAGCCGCGCTGCGAAAAGTCTCTTTCTCGCCAGCCTCAAGCCGCACCAACAACGATTCGCTTCTTAGTTGATCCGCCTCTTTTGGTGGGCGACCCCTTCCGCGCTTCTTCATGCTATTTAGTGTATAAACAATAAATCGCTATCGCCAACGTGCGGATCGGTGATCCCTTTATTAAGTTTGTGACGATTTTGCATTGAACGAATCCCCAAATCTCATCCGCTTCAACATCTTTGACGGCGATCCCTTTGATGCGGTCTGCCATTAACTTCTCACAACGCTCGCCAGCTAAAACCATCAGGTCAAGGATCGTCTTTTGGTGAAGGCCAGTGATCCGCTGAATGGATCGAACTGACATACCCTCAAGCAAGAGGCGCAAACACATCTCAGCCTTGTCTAGGGAAATACGCATTTCGCCCAGAGGCCCTTGCGCCTTTTCATGCTCTTCTGAGAATGTGCGCTTGCATTGGTTACAGCGGTAACGCTGGATCATCGCGCGCCTCAATCGGAGGGATCAGGTGATGGGGCGCTCGTATCGCTCCCGGCCTAAGAAGCTGGGTGGCAAGCTAAAACTGATTAGAGTGTCGTTCGGCTTGACGCAGCCAGAGATGATCAGCAAGTTAGCCGTGAAGGATGAGGCGCTTTATCCGTCCAGCATTTCTGAGTATGAACGCGGGAAGCGGGAGCCGCCGCTGCTGGTCTTGCTGAAGTATGCCAGACTCGCGGGAGTGTCAACGGACGTGCTAATTGATGATAAGCTGCGCCTTCCAAAATAGAACCTAGCCAGCAACATTCCTAATAGAGCACTACCAAGTCTTTCTCTCAAGGCGTGACGAAGACCTACGTGTTGCGCCGCATCGATCTGGACATCAAGCAAGGCGAGTTTGTTTCGATCATGGGGCCGTCAGGCGCCGGCAAGTCGACTTTACTTCACATCCTCGGCATGCATGACCAGTCGTGGGGCGGGGAATACTATTTCGACGAAGCGGCCGTCCACTCGCTCAATCCCAGAAAACGCGCTGAGCTGCGCAATCGCAACATTGGCTTTGTCTTTCAAAGCTATCACCTACTCGACGACCAGACTGTCTCTGAGAATCTCGAGCTGCCGCTTTCTTATCGTGATGTTAATAAGAAGGCCCGGCAATCAATCGTCTGCGACACGCTGGATCGGTTTCAGATCGTAGGCAAGAAAGATCTTTTCCCCAGCCAGCTCTCCGGTGGCCAGCAACGGTATTGTTAACTTAACTCAAGAAGAAACAAAATTAGCGACTCAGACAGACGAATCCACCTTTCGTCATCTGGTTAACTAACAATCGCCCTCGACGCAGATCGCCTCTTCCCATACTGCGAATCTCCGTTTCATCACTGCTCGGTAATTGCTAGCTCTGTACAGATGTCTCCCCACTCGGAAGTGTGAGGTAATGATTCCGAAGGCCGAGAGAAAGCGTTGGGCGTGGCCCGCTGACTTGAACCGCTTCATCACTCGCTCCCGCAACCTGACATTGATGTTGACGGGGGCGGCCCGATATCTGTGTCTGGCCCGGATGGACAGGATGTCTCGAAAAGTATCCAGCAACGATCGTTCCTGCTGCGCAGTGAATCAGGGGTCATTATGGTGGCGCGCTAATCGGTTCCTTTGATAACTTTACAACTAGCTTCGTTATCGGAAAGGAAGCAACCTTCACTATCCCTAGCGAAGCAGAACTACGACTTGCGGTCAACGATTTTGACGGCGGTTTCGGTGACAACAGCGGCAATGGATTTGAGGTTGCGGTTTCAACACGCGAAAAGTGGGCGCGTCCGAGCAAGGCATCTCTTGGCAGACTACGCTTACGCTCTAATAAGTCTATTCAAGGTGGACGTGACTTCTTTAGTGGCCGCGGTCAAGTTTACGGCGCAAGGAACGATTACGCGCTATCCGGGGTGACCAGGGACGGCCTTGACCCGATAGGAGTCTGGGGTTCGGTCCCCACGCGCCGTCCAGTGGTCCAGAAAAATTGTGGGGAAATTGTGGGGGGAATTTACAGAAACACACCGAATGTGGCGCATACTGGCGCACTGGTGAACGGCTGCAACTCGTAACAAATGTTAATGTTGGTGCATACGCCGTAAGAGGCGCACACGTTCAAGGCCGGGTTCGATCCCCGTCGCCCGCTCCAATTTTTCCTCAGTTATTCTCACATTCAATTTTTCAAAGTCGCAGGACGCCCCGACAACGTCTGGCATTTTGGTCCTGCCAGTGTCGCCTCCCTCTCTTTTCCGTCAAGCACATAAGAGCTTTTTGAGTTTTGCTCACCTCGTTCTGACGTAGTTTTAGTCGCGACATCAACCTTGTCGCCGTCTTGAACGATTGTCACGGTCTGATCCACGCTTGGAGGAAGGCCGTCGCTTTTAGCCTGATCAAGCGCCCAGATACCAGTGAAATTAGGTTTCTGGATCGCGACCGTTGGTAATGCATTGAGGGTCAAGCCAACTCCCAATGTGAAGATGGCCGTCATTATTCTGCTTATCATTTTCGAAATCTCCTTACTAATATCCAGCCAGGGTATGGGTAGCATTTTCACGTTGCACCTGCCAATCATCTAGTATTGTCCGTTTTAGTTTTGTCAGTAGGTTCGAACCGTAGCCTCGAGGACGCTCAAGACAACAAGTCATGACTCAGCGCATTCTCGTTGTTGAAGATGAATTAGGCTTGGTGATGACGCTCTCTGACCGGCTTACAAGTGAAGGCTATGCCGTGATAACGGCTCAAGATGGAGAAACGGGGCTCGCCCGCGCTACGAACGAAACATTCGATTTGATCATCCTCGACGTAATGCTGCCCCATCGTGGTGGTTTCGAGGTCTGTCGCGATTTACGCCAGCGTGGAGTGGGTACACCGATCATCATGCTGACAGCGCGCGGTCAAATCACTGACAAGGTAGTCGGACTAAGGATCGGCGCGGATGATTATGTCACCAAACCTTTCGAGATGATGGAATTGTTGGCCCGCGTGGAAGCACAACTAAGGCGAGCTACCGTTGGCGGCACACTCTCTTCCGAGGTTTATCAATTCGGAGACGTGCGAGTTGACTTTCGCCGGGCAGAAGCTTGCCGCGGTGAGGATGTTGTCGAACTCTCAGCCAAAGAGTTCAGACTTCTACGCTACTTGATCGAACACCGCGGGGCGGCCTTATCACGCGACGAACTATTGAACGAAGTTTGGGGCTACGATGCGGCGGTATCCACGCGCACGGTTGACGTTCATGTCGCGTGGCTGCGTCAAAAGCTCGAGCCTAATCAGCGCCATCCGCAGTTCATCCTGACCATTCATGGACTGGGGTATAAATTCTCCGGTTGAGGTAGATCGTTCCAAGCCTACATCACCGATACCCAACTAACGCAGAAGAAAATCCGCTGGCACGAGTCCAATAAGCGTTCTCGTGAGTCCTTCAAATGCGGTGGAGTGCTATCCATGCCGCTAAGTTCCGTTGAATTACAATAGGTCGCTTCTCTTTCACGGCGGTGACACGGCTAGACTCCCGTCTCGATTCAAATTACCAAGCACCCGGGCCGGAGCCGACTAGCTTGGGGAATTCAGTCCCTGAGTTTGTGCATATTGATTTTCAAGATGAGGGGGTTACCTGCTGATACCAAGTCCGACGTAGCTTGCTTTGACGGCTGAAACGTCGGTAAATACTACTTGGTCACACGTAGTAAAATGAGGTGAGTGCACATCGAACGGACTTAAAATCCGTTGGGAGTAAATCCCGTAGGGTTCGAATCCCTCCTTCGACAAATCAATTTCTAAACGCTAGAAAAGCAAGCCGCTTAAAGTCTCAGGAAAATTTGGTGTCTACGAAGCTGCGAAAATAGACACCAAGAGTCGTATGTTTCGAGCAGAAATCCGCGCCTGGCCATTTCCACTCCTTCCGCACTCGTTTCCACAGATTCCATTGTTTTCAAGAATTTGCGCGGAAGCCCCTTCGTTTCTTGATTCGGGTTGCCAGCCATTAAATGGAAGAGTCCTTCAAGTATTTGCATTTTGGTTTGCGAAAATGGGACTCTTTCATCCCGCAAGTGAAACATATTTCGCCTTCCGCCAATCCTTAACGAAAGCTTCTTACAACTTCGCATAAGCGCTCCGAGTGGCAAATAGTTTAGTAGTTATCACCACACTCCACCGATCGGATTCAAGGTGAACTGTCGCTGTCGCCGATGGCACAGTCCTTGAGTATGTGTCCCGGCGGAGAACTCTAATGCGGCCGGCCAGAATGCTGTGGACGCGCCTGGGATCAGCTACCCGGCATACTTACAAGTTCTTAGGACGATTCGGACGGCGTGATGCTGCGAATTATCGAAAGTATATATGGACATCAAACGGCCTCCCAAGTCTAAATTCAAGAAACGCATTCGTACTGGCATCTTGATTCTCGTCGGGTTGGCAGCCATTGGCGGCATCACGTATGGCCTCAGCAAGATGAAACCGGCGGCGCCAACATTGGACCGCTCGACCACTGTGATTGGCACGGTCAAACGCGGTGAGATGGTGCGTGAAGTCAGTGGGAATGGAACCCTCGTTCCGCAGGTAACGCGTTGGATTCCCGCGCCCGCCGACGGGCGAGTCGAGAAGATTCTGGTCCAGGCAGGCGTCGAAGTAGGCGCCGGCGCGGTAATCGTCGAGCTTTCAAATCCGCAGATGGAGCAACAAGCAATTGACGCGGAGTTTCAGGTCAAAACCGCCCACGCTGAAGCTGAGAATCTGAAAGTGCGCCTGGAAAGCGACAGCATGACGCAGCAGTCACAGATTGCGAGTATCAACGCGGAATACAGTCAGGCAAAGTTGCAGCTCGATACCGATGAGGTCCTGGCAAAGCAGGGCCTGGTGGCGGATCTGCTTTTGAAGATTTCGCGGGTGCACGTCCAGGATCTCGCGAACCGGCTAAAGGTCGAGCAGCAACGACTGGCGATAAGTGCTAAATCGATTAAAGCGCAAGTCAATGCGCAACAGTCCCGGATCGAGCAACTGCAAGCTCTGGCCAAGCTAAAAAAAGATCAGGTTGACGCTCTTAAAGTACGCGCCGGCACGAACGGAGTCTTGCAACAGGTGTCCGTGCAGGAAGGGCAACAAGTTACTCCTGGTCTGAATCTCGCGCGCATAGCCGATCCGGCCTCGCTGAAAGCGGAGCTGAAGGTTGCCGAGACGCAAATCAAAGATGTTAAGGAAGGTCAGAAGGCCGTGGTTGATACGCGCAACGGTGTCATTGAAGGCCGCGTGTCGCGCATCGATCCCGCAGCGCGCGAAGGAACGTTTACAGTGGATGTTTCGTTTACTGATGCACTGCCCTCGAGCGCTCGTCCCGATCTAAGCGTTGACGGAAAAATAGAGCTCGAGCGTCTGACTAACGTTTTGTATGTCGAGCGGCCTGCTTTTGGACAGGGACAACAAACAGTCGGCATGTTTCGTTTGAGCGCCGACGGCCAGGAAGCAACGCGCACACAGGTCAGTTTGGGCCGTAGTTCAGTAAGCACGATCGAGATCCTGAGCGGATTGCGCGAAGGCGATCAGGTAATCATTTCCGACACATCAACCATGGACAATTACAACCACATTCGTGTGCGGTGACGAATGACGCCCCTGACCTTTTAGCATTCAACAAAAAAAGTGCGGACACTGAATTAAAGGAGCCAACGATGAGTTCAACCGATCCCCTCATTCATCTCGCTGATGTTAAGAAGGTTTTCTACACCGACGAGGTTGAGACACATGCGCTCTCCGGGATTCATCTCGACTTAAAAAAGGGCGAATATCTTTCGATTGCCGGGCCTTCCGGATGTGGCAAGTCAACCTTGTTATCAATCCTCGGCTTGCTCGACACGCCGACGGACGGCGAGTACGTGCTCAACGGTAACGCCGTGGAAAATCTTTCGCTCTCGCAACGCGCGCGTATTCGTAATCGCGAAGTTGGTTTCATCTTTCAGAGTTTCAACTTGATCGGCGACCTGACGGTCTATGAAAACGTTGAGCTGCCTTTGACCTATCGCGGAATGAATTCCGGAGAAAGAAAGAAACGAGTCACCGAAGCGCTCGAACGCGTTGGCATGGCCCATCGATCGAAGCATCTTCCCAGTCAACTTTCCGGTGGTCAGCAGCAGCGCGTCGCTGTTGCTCGCGCGGTTGGCGGTCAGCCGAGCATTCTGCTTGCCGACGAACCTACGGGCAACCTGGATTCAACCAACGGCGAAGCGGTGATGGAACTCTTGCGCGAGCTGCATCGCGGCGGCGCGACCATCTGCATGGTCACGCACGATCCGCGATATGCCCAGCAAGCGGATCGCATCGTTCATCTGTTCGACGGCTTGATCGTGGAAGAGGAAGCCGGAGCGAATCGCCGTGAAATCGAGGAAGCTAAAAGAGAATTGAGAGAAAGCGGGTTCACCGAAGTCCAATGATCAGCCTCCGCAACGTCGAAAAATATTTCTCCCAGGGCATGACGAAGAACTATGTGTTGCGGCGCATCGATCTCGATATCAAGCCGGGCGAATTCGTGTCGATCATGGGGCCGTCCGGCGCCGGCAAGTCTACCTTGCTCCACATCATTGGCATGCACGATCACTCGTGGCACGGCGAATACCTTTTCGACGACGTGGCCGTCAATTCATTGAAGCCCAAGCAGCGCGGAGAGCTGCGCAATCGGAACATCGGATTCGTGTTTCAGAGCTATCACCTGCTCGACGACCAAACAGTGTTTGAAAATCTTGAGCTGCCGCTTTCTTATCGCGACGTAAACAGAAAGGACCGCCAATCAATCGTCTGCGACACCCTCGATCGATTTCAGATCGTCGGCAAGAAAGATCTCTATCCAACTCAGTTATCAGGCGGCCAACAGCAGCTTGTCGGCATCGCGCGGGCCGTCGTCGCGAACCCGCGATTGATTCTGGCCGATGAACCGACCGGCAATCTTCATTCGGCGCAGGGGAAGGAAATCATGGACATGTTCAAGCGCCTCAACGATGAAGGCACGACGATTATTCAAGTGACGCACTCTGAGACAAACGCCGAGTACGGCAACCGGATCGTGCGGCTTGAAGACGGTTGGATCGCCGGTAGCTAGATCTAGAGACAGGTGTTGTTTTGTTCCCTCTTCCTCTGGGAGAGGGTCAGGGTGAGGGTTTAGTCGCGGCTAATCACAATCCCTCACGCCAACCCTCCCCAGAGTGAGAGGGAGAATTTGGACCTTGAATCAGTTGGAAAGCAGAAAAAGTCGTGAGCACTCTAACGGCGCACATTCCTCGTACCCTCATCGCGGACGATCAGCCGGACGTTCTGGCGGCGCTTCGCTTACTACTTAAAGGCGCTGGTTATCAAACCGAAGCCGCTAGTTCTCCTAAAGCTGTTCTCGACGCGATTAAGAAACGCAACTTCGATGTCGTGCTGATTGACCTCAACTATGCACGGGACACTACGTCCGGCAAAGAAGGGCTCGATCTCATCTCACGCATTCAAGCCGAAGATAACTCGCTGCCGATCGTCGTGATGACGGCGTGGGGGAGCGTCGATCTCGCTGTCGAAGCGATGCGTCGCGGCGTGCGTGACTTCGTGCAGAAGCCCTGGGAGAATTCACGCCTGCTGCAAGTGCTGCGGACGCAAATCGACCAGGGCCGGACGAGTAGACGTTTGCGGCACGACGCTTCGCAACTTCGCGCGCGCAGCCGCGAGTTGGACTTTGAACTAAACGAGGCGCGCGAAATACAAGCACGCTTAATGCCTTCTAAAGCGATCCACCTTGAGGGCTTCGACGTGTCTTGCGCGTGGCGCGCCGCTCGAACAATCGGCGGTGACTATCTGGCCGCCTTTCCGCTCGGCAAAGATTGGGCGGCGCTTTGCGTTGCCGACGTGGCCGGCAAGGGCCTGCCCGCCGCGCTGATGATGTCAAACCTGCAGGCCGCGCTGAAATCGGCAGCGTCGAAAGATCTCATGCCGGACAATCTCTGCGCGCAACTCAATCAACTGATGTGCGGCAACATCCCAATCAACAAGTTCATTAGTTGCTTCTACGGCCTCCTAGATACTCGCCGTCGCGTTTTGCGTTTCACGAACGCGGGACACAATCCACCGCTGCTCGTGCAGAGCAATGGCCAGTTCTCGCGACTTGAAGCGGGCGGACGAGTTCTGGGCACATTTACCGGTTCAATCTACGAACAACGAGAAATCCAACTGGGCTCAGGCGATCGACTTGTGCTCTTCACCGATGGAGTTACGGAAGTTCGCAATGCCTCCGGTGAAGAATTCGGTGAAAAGCGTCTGCGCGAATTATTTGCGCGAGAACATCGACGCGATGCCGCGCAATTGCAGTCAACGATCATGAATAAGGTGAGCGAATTTTGCGGCGATCAATTCGACGATGATGCCGCCCTGATGGTCGTCGAAGTGAAACAGCATCGGCGAGGGCGCGGCAATCTTGATGATGCGCGCTAAGGAGGCATGAGATGAATCAAGAAATATTCAAGTCGATGGCCCTCGGTGCCATCTTAATGTTCGGGACCTTGCTGTTGACGCCGTCACTTCGGTCACAGGAAAAGTCCGGACAAAGCACCTGGACCTGGAATAACTCAGACGACGGCCGGAAAATCGAAGTTAAGGTCGAAAACAAAGTCGAATTCAACGACGACTACTCGGACGTGTCTTCAGTCACGGATGACGGTGCGTTGCGCATCTATGACAGCCGCGGCCCTCGCACCTTCCGCCTGGTAGTCACGCGCGGGGTGGGCGGCGACCTGCGCCGCGATTATTCAGTTGACGGGCAGAACCGTTCGTTCGACGCAGAGGGACAAGCGTGGCTGCGCAAAGTTTTATTGAGGGCTGTTCGCGAGGGCGGACTCGATGCGCGTAACCGCGTTCAGCGAATCCTCAAACAGCGCGGGACCCGCGGCCTGATTGAAGAGATCACTTACCTCAAAGGCGATTATGTGCGCCGGATCTATTTTGAAGCGTTGCTTCAAGCTCCGGGTGTAAGCACTCAGGATCTGAAGAGCGCGTTACGTAACGCTTCGACCAAAATCAAAAGCGATTACGAACGGTCGCAGTTACTGCTGCAAGTCGCATCAGTTTTCCTCGTCAATAACGATTTAGTCCCGGAATATTTCGACGCCGCTTCGAGCATTGGTTCGGCTTATGAACACGCTCGCGCCTTGACCGGTGCGCTCGCACGCGACGATCTGAGCAAACAAGCGCTCGTCGCGCTCGCGCAATCTGCCGCAGCCATCGACTCAGACTACGAAAAGGCCACGCTGCTGATTAAAGCGGCCGTGCGCTATCAAGCCAACCTAACGTTGCGGACCGAATGGCTGCATGCCGTGCGCACAATCGGCTCTGATTATGAACATCACCGCGCGCTGAGCGGCGCCCTCAAAGCAAGTGAACTCAGCGCAGAAGCATTGTCCAGCCTCGTGGAATCGGCAGCACGCATTCAATCCGATTACGAGAAGGCGTCGTTTCTGATCGAGGCGATGAATCACTATCGCACTGATGCGCGGTTGAGAGCCGCGTTCGTCGAGGCGGCGAAATCCATCGGGTCTGAATACGAACGCGGACGCGTGCGAAAGCGATTTTATCAAGCGGACTTCTAAGCCTTCGCGCCGACTGAAGGAGAGGAAGAAGATGCGCAACTATTGGCAGGACTTGCGCTACGGACTGCACGTGCTTTTTAAGAATCCGGGCTTCACGGCCATCGCGGTGCTGACTTTGGCGTTGGGCATCGGCGCGAACACTGCGCTGTTCAGCGTCGTCGATGCGGTTCTGTTCAAGAAGTTGCCGGTCAAAGATCCCGATCGCCTGGTGCTGTTTCGGGCCACCTGGGATCGAGAGAAATTTAGTCCCGGCGGCTACAACGGAAGCAATCAACGCGACCCCGCTACCGGTCTGATCAACGGGACGTCTTTTCCCTTCCAGACTTTTGCCAGATTGCGTCAAGAGAAGAGCGCGCTTCAGGATGTCTTCGCCTTCGCTTCGGTCGATCTAAATCTCAATGCGGGCGGCCAGGCTGAGGGAATCAACGGACAGGTGGTGTCCGGAAATTATTATTCGACCCTTGGAGTTCCCGCGCTCATCGGCAGAACGATTGGCGACGCCGACGACAATGCGGGCGCAACACCCGTGGCCGTCCTCAGTCATCGATATTGGTCGACTCGCTTCAACGGCGACCAGTTAATAGTCGGCAAGCAGGTCAATCTCAATAACGTTGCGTTCACGATCATCGGCGTCACGGTGCCCGGCTTCGATGGTACGGGACAGGTGGGCTCGTCGCCGGATGTTTCGATCCCGCTCGCGTGGGAGCAGCAGATTGCCGGCGAGCGTTCGTATTCAAAGGGGGCCGGCATTTGGTGGTTGAGAGTCATGGGCCGGCTGCAGCCGGGCGCGACTCTTGAACAGGCGCGCGTCGCTCTGGAAGCAACCTTTCAGCAATCGATCCTGGAACATCGGGCTGCGCGGCAAACACAGACCGGCAATCCAGCTCGGCCGCTCGAAGCAAAAGACTATCCGCGACTCGCCATCGACTCAGGCAGCCAGGGCGAGATGAACGCGCGGCGCTTCTTAACTAAGCCGTTGCGTCTATTGTTTGGTGTGGTCGCCCTGGTGTTGCTGATTGCCTGCGCCAACGTCGCGAACCTTTTGCTGGTGCGGGCCTCAGCACGGCAGAGAGAAATCGCCGTCAGGTTGGCGGTCGGCGCGAGCCGTTGGCGACTTATACGCCAGTTACTAACCGAGAGCGTTTTGCTGGCATTGCTCGGTGGCGGGCTCGGAGTTTTATTTGCGCTTTGGATCAAAGATGGTTTGCTGGCCGTTAGCGACTGGGCGGGTCGGGATAGCGTGCTGAATCCTCATCTTGATCTGCGAGTGCTCGGCTTTACTTTTGTGCTTTGTTGCCTGACGAGCATGCTGTTTGGTCTGGTGCCGGCTCTGCGGGCCACGCGCGTCGATCTCACGCCGACACTCAAGGACACAGCCAGAGGATCGAGCGGCCAGACGCGATCGTGGCTCAGCAAATCACTGGTTGTCGTGCAAGTGACGATTTCTGTTTTGCTCTTGATTGGCGCCGGGCTTTTGATTCGCACCTTGCGCAATTTGCAACGAGTCGATCCCGGATTCAATGAGCGCAACGTGCTGCTCTTTAGCGTCGAGCCAAGACTGATTGGCTATAAGGACGAACGGTTGGCTACTATCTATCAGCAGTTGTTCGATCGACTGGAAGCAGTTGCAGGCGTGCAATCGGTCACATTCTCACGACACGCGCTTCTGGCCCTGGGAGCTACCACAACTTCACTCTATTTGCCGGGAGGCAAAACTTCAGCGGACGGGCGGACAATCGAGAGCGGCGATGTCAAGATCCACAACGTGCGCGAGAATTTCCTGCAGACAATGGAAATCCCTCTGCTATTGGGCCGGACCTTCATGGCCCAGGACGACGCGAAGGCGCCTCAGGTCGCAGTCGTGAACCAGAGTTTCGCGCGCAGGTATTTCCCGAATGAAAATCCGATTGGCAAGCGTTTGGGGTTCGACTCTGCTAAGCCCGGTGATTTTGAAATTATCGGTCTGGCGCGCGACGCCAAGTACACCAGTCAACGAGACGAGACTCAACCCACAGTTTACGTTTCCTGGAAGCAATCGCTGCGGTCGATGGGCTTCAGCACTTTCGCCGTGCGCACCATAGGCGATCCGGCGTCGTTTGTCGGTTCCGTCCGCCGGGCAGTCGCCGAGGTCGACAGTAACCTGCCCCTCAGCGACGTCAAGACACAGATTGCCCAGGCCGATGAAACCCTCGTCATGGAACGGTTGTTTGCGAAGCTGCTGAGTTTCTTCGGCGTGCTGGCGCAACAACTCGCTTCATTCGGTCTCTATGGCGTGCTCGCATATTCGGTTTCACAACGCACGCATGAGATTGGAATTCGGATGGCGTTGGGCGCTGATCGCGGCAAGGTGCTGAAGATGATCCTGAGACAGGGCATGACCTTAACATTGATTGGAATAGCAATGGGTCTTGGTGGCGCATATGTGCTGACGAAATATCTGGAGAGTCTTACCAGTATGTTGTTCGGGGTTAAGCCGACGGATCCGTTGACGTATGGAGCGACGGCGGCGTTGTTAATAGCGGTTTCGTTAATCGCTTGCTTTGTACCTGCGCGCCGCGCAACCCAGGTCGATCCGATGGTGGCGCTGCGTTACGAGTGAAGTCGTTGCCGATTGCTGATTTCCGATGTCGGCTCGGACAGAACGCGGCAGTTCAAATCGGCAATCGGAAATTGGAAATGATCTTATGGAAACATTAATTCAGGACATCCGCTACGGCTTTCGGATGCTGCTCAAGCACCCCGGATTTACAGCGGCGGCGATTCTCACGCTGGCAGTTGGGATAGGCGCCAACACCGCGATCTTTAGTGTCGTTAACGCGGTCATTCTGCGGCCCCTGCCCTTTCCACAGCCGGAGCAACTGGTAATGGTTTGGGAAACAGACAAGAGCGCTGGGCCGAGCAACATGGGCTATCCGACGTTCGCCGACTGGCGCACTCAGAGTCACTCCTTCAAGGCGATATCGGCGGTTGGCGACTGGAATCCAACGCTCTCAGGCATTGGTGAACCCCAAGCCCTCAATGGGATGAGAGTGACTGCGGATTTTTTTCGCGTGCTTGGCGTTAAGCCGATGTTGGGACGTGACTTCACCGCAGAAGACGACCGCCCGAATGCAGCACGCGTGGCCATCATTAGCTATGGACTCTGGGAGCGAAGCTTCAACCGCGATTCTTCGTTGTTGGGAAAACCGATTCTTCTGACCGGCCTCGAGCGTACGGTGATTGGGGTGATGCCGCCGGATTTCCAACCGCTTCTTAATCCGAATAACAAGCGAGTCGATGTCTGGCGTCCGCTCGGCTACGATGGCGAGAGCCCGCCCGCCTGCCGCACATGCCGGCACCTTCGCACGATTGGTCGAATACAGGATGGAGTTACGCAGACTCAGGCCCAATCGGAGCTAGCCAACATCCAGCAAAGAATCGAGAGAGACCATCCGTCTGATTATTCATCGACGGGCATTGCGCTCCGGCCTTTGCACGAACAGTTTGCAGGCGCAATCAAACCGGTCCTATTTCTACTATTTGGCGCTGTTGGCTTCGTGTTGCTGATTGCGTGCGCGAATGTCGCCAATCTCATGCTGGCGCGTACCGCATCCCGCAAAAAGGAGCTAGCGGTGCGGCTGGCGCTGGGCGCCGGCCGTTCACGCATCCTGAGACAGATATTGACTGAGAGCATGCTCCTGGCGCTGTTTGGCGGCGCACTCGGGGTATTACTGGCGATGTTCGGTACGCGCTGGCTCATCTCGCTGGCTCCCGGAACTATTCCCAGAATTGAGCAGGTTGAATTAAGTCCGGTGGTCCTCGCTTTCGCTCTGGTCGTTTCTTTTCTTACCAGCATTTTATTTGGATTGATGCCGGCGCTTACTGCCGGCCGAACGGATTTGCAAAGAGTTTTGAAACAGGGAGGCCGCGGGATAGGCGTAAGCAATCGTTGGTTACGTAACGGACTCGTAGTCACGGATGTTGCTCTGGCCATGGTGTTACTCGCGGGCGCAGGTTTGATGTTGAAGAGCATGGCCCGTCTGCTCGAGGTTCCGTCCGGAATGTCGCCGGAGAACGTGTTAACGATGAAGCTTTCGCTGTTCGGCCCAGAGTTTTCGGGACCAGATGGCAACACGCGCACTCTGGCGACCTTCCGGCAAGCGCTCGAACGAGTCACTTCGCTTCCGGGCGTTAAGGCAGCGGGCGCTGTCAGTCAACTCCCGCTCGGCGGCGACTTCGACATGTACGGCGTGCTCATTAAGGACAAGCCAATCGCCAACCCTGAGGACGCGCCCGGCGCTTTTAGATACGGAGTAACGCCGGGCTATATCGAAGCCCTGGGAATTCCAGTCCGTCGTGGCCGCACCATCACCACGCAGGATGATGAAAAGACCGAACCAGTCGTCCTCATCAACGAATTGTTCGCCGCCCGGATCTGGCCGGGTGAAGATCCGCTCGGCAAGATGGTTCGGATCGGAGGCCCGAAGAGACCGTGGAGAACGATTGTCGGAGTTGTGGGCAACGTTCGGCATGAGGGACTGGATGAACCACAGAGGTTACAGCTCTACGTGCCCGAAGCGCAGTGGTTCGATCCCGACTCGGATATGGTTCTCGCCATTCGCACCAATGGTGATCCGGCAGCGATCGCTACGGCGGGCCGGGAAGCCATCTGGTCGGTGAACCGAAATGTCCGGATCACTGAGGTCGCTCCGATGGACCAGGTCATTGGCGCTTCGTTGGCCCAACGTCGTTTCCCGCTGATGATGCTCGGGCTGTTTGCAGTGGCGGCGCTGTTGCTCGCGGCCCTGGGTCTCTACGGGGTGATGTCCTACGCGGTTAGCCAGCGGATTCCGGAGATTGGCGTGCGCATGGCGTTGGGCGCGCAGCCTGGGGAAGTGTTGCGGCTGGTGCTGCGCCAGGGAATGTTCCTCGTCAGCATCGGCGTGGCCGCCGGTCTGGCAGGCGCGCTTGCTCTGCGGAGCCTAATCACCGGTTTGCTTTTCCAGGTGAAGGCGTCTGACCCGGCAACGTTGGTTTCCGTAGCGCTGCTCCTGATTGGGGTCGCGCTACTCGCTTGTTACATCCCCGCGCGCCGGGCGACGAAGGTCGATCCGCTGGTGGCGCTTAGATACGAGTAGCAGAGACTTGATTGCGAGAATGATGGAGTCAGTATCGGCCAGGTAGGTACTGGATCAGGGAAGAGGCACTTGCGACCACGATTCAAACACAGCTTCATTCAGTCGAGCCGGCGCTTACTGTCTTTAACGTCGCACATTGTTCGAGCATGTCGGGCGATCCCTCTACGTCGAAAAGATGGAAAGCCTGCTGCTAACTCTGTTTGGATCGCTCGGGCTGATACTGACGGCGATTGGGATCTATGGGCTGGTCGCTTATTCAGTTGCGCAACGCACGCGCGAAGTCGGAATTCGTATGGCCCTCGGCGCGCGAAAGGGAGACGTCTTAAAACTGATCCTGGCGAAAGGGCTGACATTGGTTGCCTGGAGAACCGGGTTTGGTCTTATCGGGTGCTATTGGCTTTCGCGCCTGGTGTCGAGCCAACTCTATGGCATCAGTCCAAACGATCCCGCGACCCTGGCGGCGGTTGCTGTAGTGCTGCTCGCTGTTGCCGTGTTTGCGAGTTATGTCCCGGCGCGGCGCGCGACGAAAGTCGATTCGCTGGTAGCTCTGAGGTACGAGTAGCACAGACCGTAGTCTGTTAGCCAAAAGAGAGTTATGGAAACATTTTTCAAAGACCTCCGCTATGGCATTCGAAGTTTGCTAAAGCAGCCCGCGTTTACGTTGGTGGCAGTAAGTACCCTCGCGCTGGCTATCGGCGGCAACAGCGCGATGTTCACCGTCGTGAACGCGGTGTTGTTGCGGCCGCTCCAATATCCGGAAGCATCTCGAATCGTGGTGCTCGAAGGCGTAAACCCATCGAGAGGAATCACGCAATCCAATATGTCGATTCCGGATTTCGCTGACTGGCAAAACCAGAACCAGGTCTTCGAGCAGATGGCCGGCTTCATCGCCGGTGGCGTGCTCCTTAATAATGGCGATGAGACGGAGCGAGTGCACGGCACGGCCGTGACCGCTGATTTCTTCACCCTGTTTCGGACACCCGCTCTGCGCGGCCGCACTCTGCAACCTGACGACGCGCAAGCCGGACGAGACCCGATTGCAGTCATCGGTTATGGATTGTGGCAACGCCGTTTCGGCGCAAGCCTGAACGTCGTCGGCAGCAAAGTCACTATTAGTGGACAGCCCACGACTATCGTTGGCGTGATGCCGCCGGGCTTCGACTATCCGTTCCAATCAGAGACCTGGGTGCCACAGCCTTTGAATCCCGCAAAGGAAGCTCGCGACAATCGGTTCATCAATGTCATCGGTCGTCTCAAACCCGGTGCGAGTGTGGCGCAGGCACAGGCGCAACTGGACACCATCAATCAGCGTCTGGCCCAGAGCTACAACGAAACCAACAGGGGCTGGACCGTTAAGGTAACGAGCCTGCAAGACCGTTTGGTCAGCGGCGTGCGGCTTTCGCTGCTGGTGCTGTTGAGCGCCGTCGCGTTCGTCTTATTGATCGCGTGCGCGAACATCGCGAATCTGTTGTTGGCGCGTGCCAGTTCGCGACAGAAAGAGATGGCCGTGCGGACGGCGCTGGGCGCGAGCCGCTTGCGAATAATTCGCCAACTGCTAACCGAAAGTTTGCTCCTTTCATTCTTAGGCGGGGGGTTAGGTTTGCTGCTCGGCTTCTGGCTTACCCGGCTGCTGATTGCCGTCAGTCCCGCCAACACGCCACGCTTTGACGAGATTCGACCGGACACTCGCGTATTCATTTTCACGATTGCGCTTACCGTGCTCACTGGTTTGATCTTTGGCCTGGCGCCGGCACTCCAAGCTTCGCGGTCCGATCAATCTGAAGGGCTAAAGGAAGGTTCGCGAAGTAGCGCGGGCAGTGCTCGCAGCAATCGCGTTCGCAGCACTCTGATGGTCGCTGAGATCGCTATGTCTTTCATGCTTTTGGTGGGCGCGGGATTGCTGATTAAGAGCTTTATGCATTTGCGCGAAGTGAAGCCGGGGTTCAATGCGGACAACGTGCTTACCGTGCGCATTTCGGCGCCGCCCGGAAAGTTCCCGCAAGGCGAACCGCGCATTCAGTTTTTTCAACAGGCGATCGATCGCATTCATTCGCTTCCGGGTGTGCAATCGGTGGGAATGGTTTTGAGTCTTCCTCTAGGCGGCGACACATTCAACGTGTGGCGCGGCTACATCCGGGAAGGACGACCGGCAACGCCTGAAGAAAACGGCGACGCAGCTTATCTGGCGGCTACGCCTGACTATTTTCGGACTCTGCAAATTCCGTTGATTGCCGGACGCGGGTTCACTGACCGTGACGTCGAGAATGCGACCAAGGTCGTTGTAATCAACGAAACAATGGCGCGCAAGCTGTGGCCGGGCGAGAGTCCCCTTGGCAAACACATCACTATCTGGCGCGATGAAAAATTTCCGCGCGAGATCGTCGGCATAGTCGGCGAAACCAAAGCATCGCTTGATAACGAACCCGGAGAGCAAATGTACGTGCCGTACGGGCAGGATGCGACCTGGGGGAGTATGTCGTTTGTCGTTCGCACGAGCGGCGATCCCGTGAGTGCCGCCGCCGCAGTCAGAAACGAAATTCGATCGCTCGAAAAGGGCGCGCCGGTCTTCAACGTCCGCACGATGAATGATGTGCTGGCCACTTCGGTTGCGCCGCGCAGAACGCCGATGCTGTTGCTCAGCGCGTTCGCGGGCACGGCATTACTGCTGGCGATGATCGGCATTTACGGCGTCACCGCCTACTACGTTACTCAACGAACCCAGGAGATCGGCATTCGCATGGCGCTGGGAGCGCAGACGAGTGACGTTCTCAAGCTGGTTTTGAAAGGCGGGATAGTGCTCGCGTTGATTGGGATCGGAACGGGCTTGGGCGGAGCTTTCGCGTTGACGCGCTGGATGACGACCTTGCTGTTCGGCGTCAAGCCGACGGACGTGCTGACATTCATCGCCGTATCGATCTGTTTGCTCGTGACTGCGTTGCTGGCTTGCTATCTGCCGGCGCGACGCGCAACGAAAGTCGATCCGCTGGTGGCGCTGCGTTACGAGTAAGGGAAAGACGGGAGATTGAGATGCAAACACTGTGGCAGGATCTCCGTTACGGGACCCGCATATTACTTACGAAGCCGGGCTTCACAATCATCGCGTTGTTGACCGTGGCGCTTGGGATTGCCGCCAGCACTTCCATCTTTACCGTCGTGGATGCGGTCCTGTTGCGGCCACTGCCGATGAAAGATCCTGACCGCGTCGTTGTCGTTCACAATCAACTGCCGAAGCTCAATTTGCCGCGCACTGAAGTCTCCGCGCTTCAATACATCGATTACAGCAAAGAAACGACCGCGTTTGCCTCGACAGCGTTAATGACTCAGAGAAATTTCAACCTCACCGGATTGAATGTGCCTGAGCGAGTCCAGGCTGCACGCGTCACCGCCAGTTTTTTTCCACTGCTCGGGATGAACCCTCTGGCCGGCCGATTCTTCCGCGAAGAAGAAGACAAGTTCGGAAATGAAAGAGTCGCGGTCTTGAGTTTCGCGTTGTGTAAGCGGCTCTTCGATTCGAGCACGGCCATTCTGAACAATACTATTGAGTTAAACGGCGAACGTTACCTCGTAATCGGCATCGCACCCGAACAGCTCCAGGAAATATTTCCGCGTTCTGATTTGTGGGTACCGATGGCTTTTTCTCAGGTCGAGCTCTCTGAAGATCGCCGCGGGACCTTGGCATACACAATGTTTGCTCGTCTGCCTCCAAACAGAACTCTTCTTCAGGCGCAGACGGTGATGACCGGCGTGGCCCGCAACATTCCCGGCAATAAATCGGGCAACTTCAACATCGAGGTTCGTTCACTTGCCGATGAATACGTGAGTGATGTTCGCAAGCCGCTGTTCGTATTGTTGGGCGCAGTCATCGCAGTGCTGCTGATCTCGTGCGCGAATGTCGCCAATCTTCTGCTGGCGCGCGCCAGTGTTCGCGCCCACGAAATCGCGGTCCGCGTGTCACTGGGCGCAGGTCGCGCGCGCATCATTCGGCAACTGCTGACCGAAAGCATTTTGCTTTCGGCTTTGGGTGGCGCATTGGGAATTATGTTGGCGTCCTGGAGCACCCGCACTTTACTGGCACTGGCCCCCGACAGTTTGCCGCGGGTCACCGCGGTGCATCTCGATCTTCGCGTGCTGCTATTTAGTTGTCTCTTGTCGCTGGCGTGTGGCGTGCTCTTTGGTATGGTTCCGGCCGTAATTGCCTCAAAGACCAGCCTCATTAGTTCACTCAAGGAATCAGAACGAACAGATACGGCCGGGAGCATGCGACAGCGTTTGCGACGAATGCTGGTGGTGACGGAAGTTGCCATGGCTTTCGTGTTGCTGATTTGTGCGGGTCTCTTGGCGCGCAGCTTCGGGAAGCTCCTCGATGTGCGGCCCGGTTTTGACGCCAAGAATGTCCTGACGGCACGTTTATCGCTGCCTGGCACTCGATACGACGGCGTCAAAAAGGTCGTGGCATTCTACGACGAGTTGCTGCCACGTATAGCCGCGCTTCCCGGTGTCACTCATGTGGCGGCCGCCAATCAACCGCCTTTCATGGAACCGGACAATTCGATCTTCTCGATTCGAGATCGTCGTGCAAATCCCAACGATCCACCGACGCATGCTGACTATGCATTCGTGTCGTCCGATTATTTCAAATCGATCGGTCTGCCGATTCTGAAAGGACGCGACTTTCAATCGACAGATATGCGAGCGGGCGATTTCTTTGGATCTAACTCAGTCGCGATTGTTGACGAAGAACTTGCCAAACGCTTTTGGCCCAACGGCGATGCTTTAGGAGGCGGCCTCAGTTGGAGTTCGACGGGCCCCTGGGCCACGGTCGTAGGCGTCGTCGCGACAGCGCAGCTTAAGGATCTCACGGAAGAATCGAAAGGCACATTTTACTTGCCCACATATTCTGGCCGCTCGACTCTGGTCGTTCGAACGACAGGCGATCCGCGCACCTTGACACAAGCAATTCGCCAGCAGGTCCAGGCGGTGGACGGCAATCAGCCCATCTATGACGTGAAGACGATGGATCAGCGCGTGAGCGCGACCCTTGATACGCGCCGGTTCGCTGTCGTGCTGCTCGGCATGTTTGGTGGTCTGGCGATCTTACTTGCCGCTATTGGCGTGTACGGGGTACTCGCGTTCGCGGTGGCCCAGCGCCGCCGTGAGATCGGAATTCGTATGGCCTTGGGCGCGCAGGCGAGGGACGTCTTGCAAATGGTGATCAAACAGGGCATGTCGGTGGTCCTTTGGGGTGTGACGCTGGGCTTTGCGGGGGCATATCTGTTGACCCGCCTGATGCAGAGTTTGTTGTTTGGAGTGACGGCTACCGATCCGCTGACATTCGGCGGAGTTTCGCTGTTGCTGTCATTGGTTGCAGTTCTGGCTTGCTACATCCCGGCGCGACGCGCGACAAAAGTCGATCCGTTGGTGGCGCTGCGTTACGAATGAAACGTATTGCCGATTGAAATGCTTTCGGCATCGGCGGGGCCACGGCATTCGGTGGTGGGTCAATTGGGGATGAGGTCAGTACCGGGAGCGGTAGCGAACGGGTCGCAGCTTTTTAGATCGGCAATCGACAATCGAAAATGATCTTATGGAATCACTAATTAAAGACATTCAGTACGGTTTTCGGAACCTGGTGAAGCGGCCCAGTTACACCGCCATCGCTTTGATCACGCTTGCCCTGGGCATTGGCGCGAACACGGCAATCTTCAGCCTGGTAAGCACCGTGTTGTTGCGGCCGCTGCCGGTGCCACATCCGGAACGACTGGTCGAAGTCTACGGCACGTTCCATCAGGGCGCTGACTACACGATTCAGTCTTATCCTAATTACAAAGACTATCGCGATCGTAACAACGTGTTCTCAGGTTTGATGGCTTATCGATTTGCTCCCATGAGCATCAGTCATGAAAACCGCAACGAACGTGTATGGGGTTACCTGGTTTCCGGAAATTACTTTGACACGCTCGGAGTGCAGCCCTTTCTAGGACGCTACTTCCTCCCTGAAGAAGACAAGACGCCGGGTTCTCATCCGGTCGCCGTTATCACTTATGCGTGCTGGCAAAAGCGCTTTGCGTCGGCGCCCAACGTGATCGGACAGCCGCTAAGAATCAACGGCCAGGTTTTCACAGTGGTTGGCGTCACCCCGGAAGGATTCAGGGGCACTGAGGTCGCTTATGCGCCAGAGCTGTTCGTGCCGACGATGATGGGACACGAGATTGAACCGGGGAGCACCTGGCTCGAAGAGCGTGGCGACGACAATCTTTTCGTCGTTGGCCGGTTGAAACCGGGCGTTACCTCGACCCAGGCCGAGAGCGCGCTCAGCGCGATCACTCTTCAGCTTGGCAAAGAATACCCGCATGAAAACGAAGGCCGCGGTGTGCGGCTTTTGACGCCCGGGCTTTTCATACCTGATATACGCAACTCAGTGATCAGTTTCAGTAGTGTGCTGATGGGTGTCGTCGGATTGGTGTTACTGCTGGCCTGCGTGAATCTCGCGAACCTTTTGCTGGCGCGCGCTACCGAACGCCGCAAGGAGCTCGCTATTCGGGTGGCGATGGGCGCCAGTCGCACTCGCATAGTGCGACAGTTGATTACGGAAACGCTGATGCTTTCGCTCGGCGGTGGTTTGGGCGGAATCTTCATCGCAGGTTGGATCAATGCAATCGTCTCTTCGATGAAGCTGCCGACCGATCTCGCTTTTGTGATCGATCTGCAATTGGACTGGCGAGTACTTTCGTTTGCGTTCGGCGTTTCGCTCGCCACCGGGATCGCGTTCGGGTTGTTGCCGGCGCTGCAATCGTCGCGTCCGGATCTTGTTCCCGCGCTGAAGGACGAAAAATCGATGGCCGGGTTTCGCCGCTCGCGCCTACGGAATGCATTGGTGGTTGTGCAGGTCGCCCTGTCATTAGTCCTGCTTGTTTGCGCGGGTCTCGTCATCAGAAGTCTTCAGGTAGCGCAAAGGACTCGCCCCGGCTTTACTCCGGAAAACGCAGTTGCGCTCTCGTTCGATTTAGGACTGCAAGGCTACACCAAAGAAAAGGGCCGCGCGTTTCACAAACAGATTCTCGATCGCGCGCAGTCGCTTCCGGCAGTGCGTTCGGTAGCGCTGGTTTCCACTCTGCCGCTCTCGTTGGATTACAGCTACTCGTCAATTTATGTGGAAGGGCAGTCAACCACAACCAGTACCAATTTGCCGGTGGCTGTGCCTACCGAGATCAGTCCGAACTACTTTCGCACGATGGAAATCGCCCTGCGCGGCCGCGATTTTTCCGATCGCGATGACAAGGAGCAATCGCGCGTCGCGATTGTGAACGAGACTTTCGCGCAGCGCTTCTTTCCGGGTCGCGATGCGATCGGCTCCCGCTTCAACAATGGGGGGCCGGAAAAGCCTTATTGGGAAATTATCGGCGTGGCGGCCGATGGCAAATACAACAGTCTCGGCGAGGACGCGAAGCCGGCTTTCTATAGACCAATGCTGCGTGACTACAGCACGAATGCGACCTTGGTGGCCCGGATAGTGGGCGATTCGCCGGCTGCAATTGCGGCGCTACGAAACGAGACGCTGCGCCTCGACTCAACGCTGCCGATCTATAACGCAAAGACTTTGACTGAGCACATGAGTTTGCCGCTGTTTCCTTTTCGCATGGCGGCGATCGTGCTCGGCAGTTTCGGTGTGCTGGCGATCATCCTGGCAGCGATAGGCATTTATGGCGTGATGTCGTATGTCGTGGCCGGACGGACGCGCGAAGTTGGCGTGCGCATCGCACTCGGAGCTGCGTGCAGCAACGTGCTTTTTCTGATTATGAGACAGGGAATGTCGCTGGCGCTGATTGGTGTTGTGTTCGGCCTCCTGGCTGCGTTTGGCGCGGCGCAACTTTTGGTGAAGGTCCTGTTTGGAGTTAGTCCGGCTGATCCGCTGACATTCATCGGAGTTTCTTTGTTGCTGGCACTGGTTGCGGCGTTGGCTTGCTATATCCCGGCGCGGCGCGCCACGAAAGTCGATCCGTTAGTGGCACTGAGGTACGAATGAAGGCAAGGAGATGATCTCATGGAAACGTTGGTCAAAGATATTCGCTATGGCATTCGAAGTTTGCTCAGCCGCCCGGCCTTTACTTTGATTTCCGTCGTGACACTCGCTCTGGGAATTGGCGCGAGCACCTCTATCCATGCAACGCTTGTCGAATAAATCCGTGGCGCGTTCACGATTCAACACAATGCTGCTGCCCATTTTTGCTTTTGTGGCGCTGGCCCTGGCGGCCGTTGGCACCTATGGCGTCACGTCTTATGCAGTCACGCAGCGTACTCGCGAGTTCGGAATCCGAATGGCACTCGGCGCCGGCGCAGTCGATAACTTGAAGCTGGTGCTACGCCGGGCCATAGGACTCGCGGGGATTGGGGTGGTTATCGGATTGGCAGCGGCGTTCGCTCTGACGCGTTTACGTTCAGCGCGGTGCCGTTGAGCTTGATCGCGATCGCTCTGCTCGCGTCATACATCCCGGCGCGGCGCGCAACCAAAGTCAATCCATTGGTGGCGCTGCGGTACGAATGAAGTCATTGCCGATTGCCGATCTCAGATTGCCAATTGCAGGCACGGATAGAACGGGGCAGTTCAAATCGGCGATCAGCAATCAGCAATCAGCAATCGGAAATTGGAAATGATTTTATGGAGACATTAATAAAGGACATCCGTTACGGCATCCGCAGCCTGATTAAGCGGCCCAGCTTTACTTCGATCGCCGTAATCACTCTAGCGCTTGGCATTGGCGCCAACACCGCTATCTTTAGTGTGGTCAATGCGACGCTGTTGCGGCCATTGCCATTCAAGAATCCGGACCGCATCGTTATGGTGTGGGGTTATATCCCTAAACTCGCGCACACGGCGGACAAGTTTCCTTCATCCGCAGGGAACTATCTGGGCTTGGCAAAGCAAGAACAAACATTTCAGGAGCTTGCGGCGTTTCGGCAATGGTCATGGCAACTCACGCACGCAGGCGAGCCGGAGCAGTTGCAGGGTGTGCGAGTCTCAGCGAATTTCTTTGAGACGTTGGGAGCAGGCCCCGTCCTCGGGCAAACATTCACGCCTGACCAGGACCAGGAGGGCGCGGCGCCAGTCGCGATCATCAGCAATCGTCTTTGGCAAAGGGAATTCGCTGCCGACAAGAATGTCCTGGGAAAAAGTTTGACGCTGAACGGCCGTACGGTAACGGTGATCGGCGTGATGCCGCGTGACTTCGAGTTTCCCGGCGGCGCCAACATGATTCCCGGTCTTCAGTTCGCTACGAAGAACGACATCTGGATGCCGCTCGCGATGACGGAGCAGGAGCGAAAGAACCAGGGAAGTCTCAACCTCGCCTTGCTTGGCCGGCTGAAGCCCGGCGTAACCATGAGCCAGGCCGAGAACGAAACTCGCGCTATCGAAACTAGTCTGCCACTCGGGACGATTGGCTATACGGTAAACCTCGTTCCACTGCAAAAACAGATGGTGGGCAATATCCAACGACTGCTGCTGGTGCTTCTGGCCACGGTCGCGTTTGTGCTGCTGATTGCCTGCGCGAATGTCGCTAACCTTTTGTTGGCCCGCGCTTCGTCGCGCCGGAAAGAGATGGCCATTCGCGGCGCGCTCGGCGCCGGACGTTTCAGAATAATCAGGCAATTGCTGACTGAAAGCATGCTGTTATCTTCCCTCGGCGGCATGCTCGGTTTCCTGGTAGCGATTTGGGGAACACCGCTGCTTGTCTCTTTGATTCCTGAGAAAGTTCCGCGCATTCATGAGATCAATGTCGATCTTCGGGTGCTGGGATTCGCTCTGCTGACTTCGATTGTCACCGGCATCGTGTTCGGCCTCGCCCCGGCGCTGCAAGCATCGCGCATTGATCTGAACGAATCACTCAAAGAAAGCGCGAGAGGAACGACCGGAGGCCTGCGCCAGAATCGACTGCGCGCTTTCCTGATTGTCTCTGAAGTCTCGCTGGCGGTCGTCTTAATGATTGGCGCGGCGCTGTTGGCCAAGAGCTTCGTTCGCCTGCTGGATGTGAAACCCGGTTTCGATCCCTCTCAGACGCTGACGATGGAAGTCTCACTGCCAACTTTGCCGCCATCGAAATATACAAGCGAACAGGAGCAAGCGGCTTTTTTCCAGCAAGTGCTTGAGCGTCTCAGTCATTCGCCCGGAGTGACGGCCGCTGGAGCCGTCCTGAGTTTGCCGCTGACAGGGGCCGAAGAAAGCACCGACTTGTTTATCGAAGGGCGGCCGAAGCCAAGTGCCGAGCAAAGACCGGAAGCCGATTACACCGTTGTCACGCCTGATTACTTTCGGGTGCTCCAGATTCCTTTGCTGAGAGGGCGGCAGTTCACTGACCGCGACAACAAAGATGCTCCCGGGGTGATCATTATTAATGACGCTCTCGCGCGTCGATACTGGCCGGATGAGGACCCAACGGGCCAGCGCATTACGATTGGTTTTGAGAAATCGCCGCGCGAGATTGTCGGCATCGTCGCCAGCGTCAAACAGTCGACGCTAAGCTCCGGCGCCAGACCGGCGATGTATCTGCCGCATCTTCAACTCCCGACCGGCGGCATGTCGATCGTCATCCGCACCAGCGGCGATCCAATGTCGTTGGCCATTCTTGCGCGAACGCAGATCCATTCGGTGGACCCAGGCATACCGGTAACAAATATCAGGACTATGGATGAAATTTTTTCGGCATCGGTCGCGCAACAACGTTTCTCGATGCTCCTGGTCGGCGTGTTCGGTGCCTTGGCGTTAGTACTCGCGGCCATCGGCATCTACGGCGTGATGGGTTACACGGTTACGCAGCGCAAACACGAGATCGCTGTACGAATGGCGCTGGGCGCAAAGACAAGTCAGGTCTTGAGACTGATTCTCAAGGACGGACTAGTCCTGGCGTCGCTGGGTGTTGGGATCGGGCTGGCGGGAGCGTTTGCGTTAACGCGCTTGATGAGCAGTTTGCTATTCGACGTGAAACCGACGGACACGCAGACCTTCATAGCGGTTTCGGCGTTGTTGATATTAGTCGCGTTGTTGGCTTGCTTCATACCGGCGCGACGCGCCACGAAAGTCGATCCGCTGGTCGCGCTCAGGTACGAATAGGGGCAATGATCACATGGAAACATTAATTAAGGACGTTCGCTTCGGTGTCAGGAGCCTGCTGGCGCGTCCTGGCTTCACAGTCCTCGCTATATTTACCCTGGCGCTTGGCATCGGAGCTTGTACCGCAATCTTCAGCGTCGTTGACGGGGTCTTGTTGCGGCCCTTGCCATATCCGCACCCGGAACAGATCGTGCAGCTTCGTGAAATCAACTCGGCGGGTAGACAGATTGCATTTGCCGAGCCCAATTTTCGCGATGTCCGCAGCCGCAGCCGCGCGTTCGAGGCCATTGCCCAGTTCAACGGTGAGTTAACGACGGTCACTGGAGGGAGTGAACCGGTCCGCGCTCCCGTCATTGTAGTCTCAGCTGATTTCTTTCGGGTGCTTGGCACCAAGCCGTTGGTTGGTCGCAGCTTTCTCCCGGAGGAAAGCAAACCGGGCGGCACTCCGGCAGCCGTTGTCAGTTATGGCTTTTGGCAACGACTGTTAGGAGGGAAAACAGATCTGACAGGAACAACTTTACGGTTGATGGACCAGACCGTCACTGTTGTTGGTGTAATGCCAGCCGATTTTGCCTTCCCTCAGAACGCAGAGGTTTGGATTCCACGAGAGTTATTTCCACAGGAAATCTCGCGCTCGGCTCACAACTGGAGCGTCGTTGCCCGGCTGCGTCCAACCATCAAAACCGAAACAGCGGACTCCGAAGTGAGTTTGATCGCCAAACAACTGAAACAGGAATACGGCAAGGACGTTGATGCGGTGAATTTCACCGTGGTGCCACAGCAGGAATATATGGTGGGGAACGTTCGCCGTGCTCTGATGATGATTTTCGTGGCGGTCGGGTTCTTGTTAGCCGTGGCTTGTGCAAACGTCGCAAATCTGTTGTTGGCTCAGATGACGGCGCGACAGCGAGAGATTGCGGTGCGCTCGGCGCTGGGAGCGACCCGGTCGCGTCTGGCGCGACAGTTCATCACCGAGAATCTGCTGCTGGCTCTTACGGCCGGCGCACTCGGAGTCCTTCTTTCGTTTTGGGGAGTTGATCTACTACTCGGCTTGAATCAGCGAAGCCTGCCGCGCATGAATGAGATCGGAGTAAATGCGAGAGCGGTCGCTTTCACCCTCGGCCTTTCATTGTTGGTTGCGGCGGTGCTCGGAGTTGTGCCACTCCTGCGTTTTTCAACCAGAGATCTGGAGACGAGTCTGAGAGAGGCTGGAAGCGGCTCGCGCGGATACGCGGGCCGGTACATGCGAAGCTTGTTGGTGGTAGCGCAGACGGCCTTGACGCTGATCTTACTGGTGGGCGCGGGATTGTTGGGGAAGAGCTTCTATCGCCTGCTCCGAATTGATCCGGGTTTTCGCACGGAGAGCGCCGTAGCAATGGAGTTATCGCTCCCTAACCCGCGCATGGACGAACAGCGTTATAAACAGTTCATGCAGTCGTACAAGCGCTTGCTGGAACAGGGCATCGCTCCCGACAACAGCGTCGAACCCAGCGCGGAAGAAGAACAACAGAGACTCTTTCAGAAACAGCTGCTCGAGCGCCTGAGCACGACTCCGGGCGTCGTTGCAGCCGGCAGTATAGATAGTTTGCCATTAACTGGCGGCGGAGCTGACGGAACTTTCCTGATCGACAACAACCCGGCGAGAAAGGGACACGCGGAATATCGTCTGGCCAGCTCGGGTTATTTTGCCGCGATGAGAATCCCACTACTGCGCGGTCGTATTTTCGATTCCACCGATCAACCCAACTCGCCTAGTGCCGCAGTTGTCAGCCAGTCTATCGCGCAGAAATATTGGCCCACCGAGGATCCGATTGGTCAAACGATTCAGTTCGGAAACATGGACGGGGATTTGCGCCTGCTGCACGTCGTCGGGGTAGTGGGCGATGTGCACGATTACGGCGTCGATTTGCCGATTACCCCAACAATCTATGGGAATGCACTCCAACGATTGCCATCATCCAGCCTGGCCATGGTGGTTCGGGGTCAGGTCGAGCCTTCCGCGTTAGTCCCGGCGATGCGTGAAGCAGTCAGATCGCTTGATCCGCAACTGCCGCTCAAGTTTCGCACGCTGGACGAGGTCTTCTCGTCATCTTTGGATCAGCGACGCTTTAGTCTGGTGATCTTCGGAGTGTTTGGAACGGCGGCCCTGTTGTTGGCAGCCATGGGTATTTACGGCGTCACCAGCTATGCCGTCGCGCAACGTACCCAGGAGATCGGAGTCCGCATGGCGCTCGGCGCCCAGGCGAGTGACGTGCTGAAGCTGGTGCTGAGAAATGGGATGTCGTTGGCTTTCAGCGGCGCGGCCATCGGAGTGGCCGGCGCTTACGCCGTCACGCGCGTGATGCGGAGCCTCTTGTTCGAGGTTGTCCCTACCGATCTCGCAACTTTCACCATAGTCTCAGTGGGTTTGATCACGGTGGCGTTGCTGGCCTGTTTCATCCCCGCGCGGCGCGCAACCAAAGTCGATCCATTGGTGGCGCTGCGGTACGAGTGAGACGAGGCGCCCGGTTTTAACAATTTCGTGGGGAGGATGAAATGTTTCGAGACTTGCGATACGGCTTGCGGATGCTGCTCAAGCACAAAGGATTCACGGCCGTCACCGTGCTTTCATTGGCCCTGGGCATCGGCGCGAACACCGCGTTGTTCAGCGTTGTGGATGCCGTGCTGCTGAAGACCTTGCCGGTCACTGAGCCGGAGCGCCTGGTGCTCTTTGAATGGCAAGCTGGACGCCCATTCAGGGTAAATGGGATGAGCGGCACATCGTCCGTGCCGGGGCCGCCGGACGTTAAGGGGCTTTCGCTGTTTCGCTACGAGGTCTTTGAAAAAATGCGCCAGGCGCGCGTGCAAGCGTCTGACAACCCGCTCAATGATTTCTTTGCCTTCGCTCCGATACGTGAATTGACGGCAGTAGTGGACCAGCAAGCAGAATTGATCAGTGGGCAAGCCGTGTCAGGTGGCTACTACGCCGGGCTGAAAGTGCAACCGAGCCTGGGGCGTGAGATCACTGACGAAGATGACAAAGCAGGCGCAGCGCCGGTCGTCGTGCTCAGCCATCAGTTTTGGCAGGAGCGATTCGAAGCCAACCCAGCCGTCATCGGCCAGCCGCTCAAACTCAACAAGCAATCATTCACCATCATCGGTGTCACGCCGCCTGCCTTCACTGGAACCTTGCAAGTGGATTATCAGCCCGCAGTCACCGTCCCGTTTGCCTGCGAGCCGCTGCTGCGGGGCGAACGCAGCAACTTGGGCACGGCCAACCAACCAGGTGTCTGGTGGATAAATTTGATGGGACGGCTCAAACCGGGCGCGACCTACGAACAGGCGCGCGACAGCTTGAACGGCGCTTTCCAAGCCGCCGCGTTGAAGGTCATGCCGCCACCGGGCAAAGCGAACCAACCGGCGCAACTCGAGCCGAAAGATTACCCGCGCCTGATTGCGGAATCCGGTAGCCGTGGAATGCTGGACAGGCGCAGAGAGTATTCAACCACCATTTATGGACTGTTCATCGTCGTGGCGCTGGTGCTGCTGATTGCGTGCGCCAACGTCGCGAACCTGTTGCTGGCGCGGGCGGCCTTGCGCGGCGCAGAGATCAGTGTGCGGCTGGCGGTCGGCGCGGGGCGTTGGCGTCTGGTTCGGCAACTGCTAACCGAAAGTGTGCTGCTCGCGGCGTTGGGCGGCGCAGTAGGCGTGCTCTTCGCCTTCTGGGGTAAGGGCGTGCTCCTGGCTCTGACCGACAAAGACGCGAGATTTTTGCCTGGCGGCGTTGACCTCAATCTGAACTGGCGTGTGCTGGCTTTCACGCTAGCCGTCTCGCTCCTGACGGGCGTGCTGTTCGGATTGGCGCCCGCGTGGCGCGCGACGAGCTTGGATTTGGCGACCTCGCTCAAACAGAGTCGCCGCACAACGGGCGCAGTATCGCGTTTGAGCAAGGGGCTGATCGTCGCGCAGGTGGCGCTCTCGTTGCTGTTGTTAGTGGGCGCAGGTTTGTTCATCCGCACGCTTTACAATCTGCAACGCGTCAACCTCGGCTTCAATCAAGAGCACCTCCTGGTCTTCACCTTGCAGCCGGAGCAGAGTGGGTACAAAGACGAACGGCTGTTGCAGTTCTATCAGCAACTCTTGACGCGGCTGGACAATCTGCCTGGCGTGCGCGCGGCGACGTTTGCGCGCGTCGCGCTCATCGCGAATGACAATTGGCTTACCGACATCTTGTTGCCCGGCGAGATCGAAAACACTGCCGCGGTGCACGAAACCACGCGGCAGATGGTGCGCGAGAACTATTTTGCGACGATGGAAATTCCGCTGCTGCGTGGCCGCGGTTTTACAGTGCAAGACGACGCGCGTGCGCCCAAAGTCGCCATCGTCAGTCAAACCTTCGCTCGCAAGTTCTTCCCGAACGATGAGGTGCTCGGCAAGCAAGTCACGGTCCTTTACCACAAGCATGAGGTCGAGATCGTCGGGGTGGTGGCCGATGCCAAGTACGAGAGCCAGCGTGAAGAGATCCAGCCTCTGCTTTACACCCCGTGGCAGCAAGAAGGCCAAGTGCTCGGCGGGATGCATTTCGCCTTGCGCACCACGGGCGAGCCAACTGCGCTCGCCGCCGCAGTGCGCCAGGTCGTGCGTCAACTGGACAGCAATCTGCCCGTCACCGAGGTCAGTAGTCAAACGGCGCGCTCGCAAGCAACCCTCGGGCAGGAACGCTTTTATGCCAGGCTGCTGACTTTCTTTGGCGCCGCGGCACTCTTGCTCGCGGCGATCGGACTCTCCGGCGTCCTGGCATATTCGGTTGCGCAACGTACCAACGAGATCGGCATTCGCATGGCCCTCGGCGCGCAAACGGCGAACGTCCTGCGCCTGGTCGTCTGGCAAGGAATGAGATTGGTGTTGCTCGGACTGATAGTGGGCGGGTTAGGTATATATGCATTGAAGCGCCTGCTTGCGAGCCAGCATTTCGGAGCGGAGGCGTGGCAGCGTCAGATGGCCGAGTTGCTTTATGGCGTGACGGGTACTGATCCGCTGGTCTTCACGTTGATCGTGGGATTGCTTACGATCATAGCTCTGGCTGCCTGCTGGTTGCCTGCGCGCAAAGCGACGAAAGTCGATCCGCTGGTTGCGCTCAGGTACGAGTGACCTTTCAAGAGTGGGTCGCCAATGAAGAAAGAAGGGTACCAGCAAATGCTTGGGGGAGCCTCCCTAACGGTCGGGCAATGCCCCGGCGGTCAGCGTGAATGTGCGATCTTTTAGATCGTCAGTGCGCAAAGCATTGAGAACAACAAGAAAGGCGAGGCACAGAATGTTTCATGACTTGAGACTTGGACTCCGAACGCTGGCGAAAGCGCCAGGCTTCACTGCGGTGGTGGTATTGACGTTGGCACTCGGTATCGGAGCCAACGTCGCACTCTTCTCGGTGGTCAATGCCGTGCTGCTGAATCCGCTGCCATTTCCGCAGCCGGATCAGCTCGTGACCCTCGACCAGAGCAAACCGAATTTCGACATGGGCGCTATTCCGTATCCGAATTTTCGTGACCTGCAAAAAGAGAATCGGACCTTTGCCGCCATGACGATTTCGCGCGGGATGAGCTTCAGCCTGATAGGAGCAGGCGAAGCCGAGCGCGTCAACGCCCGCGTGATCTCCGCGGACTTCTTGTCGGTCCTCGATGTGAAGCCCGCGCTGGGGCGAGCCTTTGCGCCCGGCGAAGATGAGCCCGGCGTCGGGCCGGTGGTGATGATCAGCACCGACCTTTGGCAGCGTAAGTTTGGTGCTGCGCAGGATGTTTTGGGAAAAGGCCTGACTCTGGATGACAAGACCTACACCGTTATCGGTGTTATCCCCGCGAACTTTAGTCTCTTTCGTGGCACCGACGTCTTCGTTCCCATCGGTCAGTGGAACAATCCCGCGCTAAAGCGTCGTAGCGCCGCTTTGGGCCTTCACGGGATTGGCCGGCTCAAGCCTGGTGTCACCATCGAGCAGGCGCAAGCCGACCTGAACCTGGTGATGGCGAGACTGGCCACCGCTTACCCCGACACCAACAGAGGCAATGGCGCGAAAGTCTCTTCGCTCAAGCAAAGAATGATCGGTGGCATTGGGTCGACCTTGTGGCTGTTGCTTGGCGCGGTCGGGTTTGTGTTACTGATCGCGTGCGTGAACGTCAGTAACCTTTTGCTCGCGCGCTCGACCGGTCGGACACGCGAATTTGCCATTCGCGCCGCGTTGGGCGCGGGCCGGTGGCGCTTGCTCCGCCAATCTCTTGTCGAAAGCATGTTGCTGGCCCTCGCTGGCGGAGGACTGGGGTTGGTTGTCGCAAGTTGGGGCACACATTCCGCGCTCGCGGTGCTGCCCACCACGCTGCCACGTGCGTCTGAGGTCCATCCGGATTCTCGCGTCCTGATTTTCGCTGTGGCCATTTCACTGCTCACCGGGATTTTGGCCGGCCTCGCTCCGGCGCTTAAGACCTCGGGTTTGTCGGAAACGCTGAAGGAAGGCGGGCGCGGGTCGAGCAGCGCTCGCGGGCGGGGGCAGGGCGTTCTGGTAGCGGTTGAGATGGCGCTCGCGGTCGTCTTGTTGATCGGCGCGGGATTGATGATCCGGAGCCTCAGTGCGCTCTGGAAAGTCGATCCGGGTTTTCGACCAGATAGCGTGCTGACGTTTGGACTGAGCCTTTCACCGCCGTTGCGGATGGCCAGTCCGGATGCGATTCGTGCCAACCTGAGGCAACTGAACGAACAATTGAACGCGACGCCGGGCGTTCGGGCCGTTTCATTTACCGACGGAGGCATCCCCCTCCAGGGTGCAGACGACACTCTCTTTTGGATTGAGGGCCAGCCTAAACCGGCGAGCGGGAGCGAAATGAATTCGGCGTTCGTTTACAGAGTCGGGCCCGGTTATCTGACGGCGATGGGTATTGAGCTGAAACAGGGACGATTCTTTAGCGATCAGGACACTGAAAAGTCTCAACCTGTCGTGGTGATTGACGAAGTCTTTGCTCAGAAATATTTCGGGAACGCGAACCCAATCGGCAAACGCATTCGCCAGGGGGACGAGGAGGTGGAGCCTCAGCAGATCGTTGGCGTTGTGCGGCACGTAAAGCAGTGGAGTCTCGATGCCGACGAAGAGCAAACACTTCAGGCGCAGCTTTACGAACCATTCCGGCAGTTTTCAGATGACTCGATGAGGGGACTGGCAGCCGGCGTGGGTGTAGTGGCACTTTACAACGGATCAGGGCCGACGCCTTTCGACTCGATCCGCCGCGTCGTCCAAAACCAGAACAAAGAGAATGTCGTCTCGAGGCCGCAGACGATGAATGAGGTGATCGCGGACTCGCTGGCTCCGCGGCGGTTTTCGATGATCCTGCTCGACGCCTTTGCCGTGGTGGCACTGCTGCTCGCAAGCCTCGGACTCTACGGCGTCATCTCTTATCTCGTGGGCCAGCGCACACATGAACTGGGAATCCGTCTGGCCCTCGGCGCGCAACGCGGGGACATTCTCCGGCTCGTCTTGAGTCACGGAATGAAGATGGCCCTGAGCGGGACCGCGCTGGGCCTGGTCGCAGCATTTGGACTGACGCGCCTCTTGTCGCAAATGCTCTACGGCGTAAGTGCGACAGACCCGATCACGTTTGGAGTGATCGCGATGATCCTGGTTGGGGTGGCCCTGCTCGCCTGCTTCATACCAGCGCGACGCGCAACCAAAGTCGATCCGCTGTTGGCGCTGCGATATGAGTAGGAATGTTGGACTGCGGATTTCGAATTGCGAACGGGCAGAACTTACGGTGGGAATCAGAGACGTGTTGGAGATGAATACGTGGACTCGATAATCAAAGACATTCGTTTCTCAATTAGAATACTTTTGAAGCGTCCGTGCTTCACCTTGATTGCGGTTCTTACGCTGGCATTGGGCATCGGCGCCACTACCGCGATCTTCAGTGCCGTGAGTCCCGTTTTGTTGGAGCCGCTGCCTTATCCGTCTGCAAATCGCCTCACGACGATCTGGTATGCCGGCGCCGATGGGTCGCGAGTCGAGCAGGCTTTTGGCACCTATCGCGAGTTGGCGCAACGTAGTCTGTCCTTTGACTCTGTTGCCGTGATGAAATCCTGGCAGCCACACCTGACCGGCACAAGCGAGCCGGAAAGACTTGTCGGGCAACGCGTGAGTGCGAGCTACTTCAGAGTACTGGGTGTGAGACCAGCGCTGGGACGAGATTTCGATTCAAACGACGATCTCCTGCATGGCCCCAACGTCGTGATCATCAGCCACGAATTGTGGCTGCGGCGTTTTGGAAGCGATAAAACGATTGTGGGACGCCAAGTCACACTCGACGACAACGTCTTTGACGTCATCGGTGTGATGCCGCGTGGGTTTGAAAACGTTATGGCTCCGTCGGCGGAGCTTTGGTCACCGTTGCAATACGATATGTCGTTGGGTACCGCCTGGGGTCACCACCTGCGGATGGTTGGCCGGCTGCGGTCAAACCTGGGAGTGGAGCAAGTCAGGCATGAGCTTGACACCATCGCCCACTCGCCCGTGCCGGAGTTTCCCAGGGTGCCGTGGGCGTCCGCCGGTAAGGGCTTCATTGTGAACCCGCTTCAGGACGACGTCACAGCCGGCGTTAAGCCCGCCCTACTCGCGGTCCTCGGCGCCGTCACACTTCTCCTTGGGATTGCGAGCATCAACGTAACCAATCTGCTACTGGCTCGCGGCGCACAACGGCGCGGCGAATTTGCTGTACGCGCTGCACTCGGCGCCACGCGAACGCGTATGGTTCGGCAAGTGCTGATCGAGAGTTTGTTGCTTGCTCTGCTTGGCGGCTCGATTGGCATCTTATTGGCGGACTTCGGCGTACGCGCGCTGGTTGCACTTAGCCCGCTAGGCCTGCCGCGGGTGAATGCCATCGTTGTTAACACCACCGTCCTCGGCTTCACACTCGGGATTACCACGCTGATAGGAATAATCGTGGGATTAATTCCAGCAGTGTATGCGTCACGAAACGATCTGCACACAAGTCTGCAACTGAGTTCACTGCGAACAGCCGCCGGCCAAAGTTTGGCGCGCCGCGGGCTAGTCGTCGTGGAAGTCGCACTGGCGCTCATCCTGTTGGTGGGCGCGGGATTACTAATGCGCAGTCTTCAGCGTCTATTCGCGATCTCTCCGGGATTCGATACTGCGGGGATGCTTACGATGCAGGTACAGACGTCAGGACGGCGATTCGATCAGGCAACCAACGATCGCTTTTTCGCACAGGCCCTGGAAGCCGTGCGCCGGACTCCCGGCGTTACGGCAGCGGCCTTCACCAGTCAGTTGCCACTCAGCGGCGACGACGATGAGTACGGCGCGCGCTTCGAAGGCGACGATCCCAATTCCGGTTACAACGTCTTTCGGTACGCGGTGAGTCCGGGCTACTTCGAAACAATCGGCGTCCCGCTAGGCCGCGGTCGTCTTCTCAACGAGCACGACATCGCGGACGCACCCCTGGCCGTCTTGATCAGCGAGTCCTTAGCCAGACGCAAGTTCGGAGATCGCGATCCCATCGGCCAACGGGTCCATGTAGGACCCACCGACAGACCCTGGTACACGGTCGTCGGCGTGGTTGGCGACGTCAAGCAGGTTTCGCTGGCAGTGAATCAGCCGGACGCAGTGTACATCCCAACTACTCAATCATGGTCCGTGGAGGGCGTGCAATCGTTGATCGTCCGCGCGCGCGGGAATGCAGCCGGATTGACTCCTGCGATTAAACAAGCCATTTGGTCAGCCGATAAGGATCAACCGATTGTGCGAATCGCAACGATGGATGCGTTGCTGACAGCCTCGGCCGGCGAGCGCCGCTTCGCACTAATCTTGTTCGAAACCTTTGGACTCGTTGCTCTGGCGCTTGCGGCGACCGGCATTTATGGAGTGCTCGCCGGCAGTGTCGCCGAACGCACCCGCGAGATCGGGATAAGGTTGGCCCTGGGCGCGCAAAGATCTGACGTCCTTCAACTGATCCTAAGACAAGGTCTCATACTCACGCTCAGCGGCGTCGGCTTTGGATTGCTGGCCGCCTGGGCGATGACGCGGTTGCTGACCAAGCTTCTTTATGGAGTTACCCCCACTGATCCTTTTACCTTCGGCGGGGTTGCTCTGTTGTTGAGCACGGTCGCACTGCTCGCTTGCTATATACCTGCGCGCCGCGCGACCAAAGTAGATCCATTGGTTGCGCTCAGGTACGAATGAGCTTTCTCCCTTCTCCCTTTGGGAGAAGGGCTAGGGATGAGGGCTTAGGCAACAGGCCTACACCCTCACCCAAGCCTGTCCCATGGGGAGGGCTAAAGGCTTGCAAATTGAAAATGATCTTATGGATTCACTATTCAAGGACATTCGTTATGGCGTTCGCAGCCTGTTGAAGCGCCCGGGCTTCACCGCGATTGCGGTCATTACCCTCGCGCTCGGCATTGGCGCGAACACGGCAATTTTCAGCGTCGTCAATACGCTGCTACTCCGTCCGCTGCCCTTCAAAGAGCCTGCCAGGTTAGTTCAGGTGTGGGAGGCGAACTACAAGCGCGGCCGGAATACAATGGACGTTTCATATCCGAATTTTGTGGACTGGCGCGATCAAAATCAGGTCTTCGAGCAGATCGCCGCTTATTCGGATAAGACATTCAATCTTACAGGCACCGGCGAGCCGGAGCGGATCCAGGGCGAGATTGTGTCGCCCTCTATTTTCCCCTTGCTCGGGATCAAGCCCGTGCTCGGCCGGGTGCTATTGCCGGAAGAGGATCATCCGAACAAAGTCTTCTCAGTGGTGATGAGCGAAGGATTGTGGCGGCGGCGCTTCAACTCGGATCCGCAAATCATCGGTCAGACGATCAGACTCGATAGCGAGAGTTTTACTGTCGTCGGCGTGGTTCCAAACATCACGGATCTGTTTGACCTGCAAACTGACACTGAACTTTGGGTTCCCATCTCTCACAGCTTCGGTTTCAATAATCGTTACGGTCACTACCTCGACGTAGTGGCCCGCTTGAAGCCGGGCGTGACGCGCGAACAAGCCCAGACGAATATGGACATGATCGCCGGCGGGTTGGCTGCGCAGTATCCATCTTCCAATGTGGATCATGCGGTCAGCCTCGTTCCCTTGCAGCAGCAGATCGTCGGCGACTTCAAGCTGGCGGTGCTGGTGCTGCTCGGCGCGGTTCTCTTCGTTTTGTTGATTGCTTCGGCCAACGTCGCCAATATGCTGCTCGCGCGCGCGGCCAGCCGCAAGAGAGAGGTCGCTATTCGCACCGCACTCGGCGCCGGCCGTTGGCGCATCGTGCGCCAGTTGCTCACCGAAAGTCTGCTGCTTTCGGCTCTGGGCGGCGCCATGGGCCTGCTGCTTGCGCTGTGGGGAGTCTATCTGCTGGTCGCGTTTGGTCCTGCAGATCTGCCGCGCGCCAGGGAAGTGGCGGTGGATGGTCGCGTGCTCATCTTCACGTTCGCAGTCTCGCTGCTAACAGGAATCATCTTCGGCTTTGTGCCCGCGCTGCAAGCTTCGCGGCCGGATCTTAACGAGACCCTGAAAGAAAGTGGCCGTAGCACGACAGGCAGCGCCGGTCAGCGGCGGGTGCGAAGTCTACTGGTCGTCTCTGAAATAGCGCTTTCACTGATGTTATTGGTTGGCGCCGGCTTGTTGATGAGAAGCTTTGTGAAGCTGCAAGCGGTCGATCCCGGATTCAATCCAAACAACGTGCTCACGATGAAGGTAAGCCTGCGTGGGCCGAACTATCAAAAAGGCGCTCCGATCATCGCCTTTCACGATCAACTGGTCGAGAAGATCAAGGCACTGCCCGGCGTGCAGGCTGTCGCCACCCGCTCACATGTTCCCATCGCGGCCGATGATGGTTATGCGAATTTGAGCTTTGGCATCGAGGGACGATTGCCTGACGCAGCCAACCGGTCGATAGCTTTCTACAACGCTGTGAGTCCCGATTACTTTCAGACATTGGAAATACCCGTGCTCAAGGGTCGTCTGTTCGAAGCGCGTGACGATAGAAAGGCGCAGAGTGTGATTATTATCAACGAGACGCTCGCGCGGCGCTATTTTCCCGGCGAAGACCCCATCGGCCGGCGCATGACGTTGAATGACGAGGATCCGAAGGAAGAAGATTGGGCCACGATTGTAGCAGTAGTAAGAGATACCAAACCTCGCGCGGTAGATCTTACTGCTAGTCCTGTGGCGGAAATGTATATGCCCTTCGCTCAACAGCCTGAATCCTCGACGGCGCTAATGATCCGAACGACAAACAATCCTGAGATCGTCGCCGCCGCCGTACGGCACGAGGTGCAAACGCTCGACAAAACTCAACTGGTTCACAGCGTCAGAACTCTGGACAGCGTGATGTCAGAAGCAGTCGCCACGCCGCGCTTTCGCACGTCGCTGCTTGGAGTTTTCGCCGTCGTCGCTTTGATTCTGGCAATGGTCGGCATTTATGGCGTAATGAGTTACGCAGTCACGCAACGGACGCACGAAATCGGCATTCGCATGGCGCTGGGTGCGAGAACAACAGACGTCCTGAAGCTGCTCGTAAGGAATGGAATGGGGCCGGTGCTGTTAGGTGTGACGCTGGGACTGGCAGGAGCCGTGGGACTCACACGATTGATGGTGAGTTTCCTATTCGGAGTGACGCCAACCGATGCGTTGACGCTGGCAACTGTCTCAGTCGGTCTGATTCTTGTCGCGCTCGTCGCGTGTTCCATACCAGCACGCCGCGCGACGAAAGTCGATCCACTGGTGGCACTCAGGTACGAGTAAACAGTATTAATGGGAGCGAGGTGAGGGTCTTTTGGAAGTGTATCTGAATCCTCTCTAACGGTCGGGCTAATGGTCTGTCGGCGAGCGGGAATCGGCAATCGCGCATCGGAAATTGAACCATGGAAACTTTAGTTAACGATATTCGCTATGCAATCCGCGGATTGCTGAAACGCCCTGGTTTCGCCGCAGTGGTGATTGTCACGTTGGCGCTCGGCATCGGCGCGAATACGACGATTTTTACGCTGGTAAATGCCGTGCTGTTGAAGTCCCTGCCGGTAAGGCAACCGCAGGAGCTGGTCCTCTTTAGTAATGCTCAGGGCGAAGGAACTTCGACTGGTGATCCCCGCGTGGGTAGATGGGATCAGTTTTCTTACCTGGCATATCAATACATCCATAATCACAATCAGTCCTTTCAGGACATCTGCGCATTTCGCAGCGGTGACACGCGTCTCAGCATCCGCAAGACTGGGGTCGAATCAGGACAACCGGCGCAAAGAGCCCAAGGCCATCTTGTTTCCGGTAATTATTTTCCAGTCCTCGGAGTCACGCCGTTCAAAGGGCGCTTACTTACGCCCGCGGATGATTCGGAAAGCGCGTCGCCGGTTGCGGTTATCTCTTATCGATATTGGCAGGAGCAGTTGAACAGCGATGCCTCGATCGTCGGGAAGAATCTTCTCATTAACAACACCAACTTCAGTGTCGTCGGCGTTACTCCACCCGAATTCTTTGGCGAGCGCGTGCGCAGATCACCTGACTTGTGGTTGCCGCTTTCTTTTCAGCCACAGGTTGAGCTGCGCGACTCGTATCTGAAGAACACTAACGCGTATTGGTTGACCCTGATGGGCCGCCTTAAGCCTGGCGTGTCAATGGACCAGGCACAGACGCAAAGCAACTTTACACTGCGACAGTTTCTTACTGAGCAGGCAGGCAGCGACCTCACGCAAGAGCGGCAACGTGACATTCAAAAAACCCACGTGCAGCTTAGCGAAGGTGGTCGCGGAATTTCCGGGCTCCGGTTTATTTATTCGAAACCGCTTCACCTGCTAATGGCAATCGTCGGCGTGGTCTTGCTGATCGTCTGCGCCAATGTCGGCAGTGTGTTTCTATCGCGCGCCGCGGCGCGACGAGCCGAGATCTCTTTGCGGCTCGCACTTGGCGCCAGCCGAACGCGCATTATTCGACAGTTATTAACTGAAAGTTTTCTGCTGGCAATCCTGGGCGGCGCGGCCGGCATCATGCTCGCTCAATGGGGAGTCAAACTGCTCGTAGGCATGGTCGCTGCGCAGGCCCCGTTGGACACGCATATCGACACCTATGTGCTGTTCTTTACCGCCGGCGTGTCGATGCTCGCGGGATTGCTTTTTGGTTTAGCGCCGGCGATCCAAGCGAGCAAAACGGATCTCACGTCGGCGTTAAAAGAAAAATCGCGGCTGCGTCACGGACGGCTGCGGTTTGGTCTTTCGTCAGGCCTCATTGCAACGCAGGTCGCGCTCTCGATGGTCTTGCTGACGGGCGCCGGCTTGTTCGCCCGCAGTCTTCTGAAACTGGAAAAGGAAAATCTGGGGTTCAATCGCGAGAATGTTCTGCTCGTTAATGTGGATCCACGTCTTGGCGGTTACAAGCCTGCCGAGCTCAATACGTTGTATCAGGAGTTATTCGATCGCTTGAGCGTGGTCCCGACGGTTCGGTCGGTCACGATGGCTACTTACTCGCCGATGAGTGGAAGGTCGTCCACAAGAAACATTGCGATACAGGGATACACGCCCCAACCGGGTGAGGACATCATCGTACAAACTCTCCTAGTTGGACCAAACTACTGCGAGACGCTCGGAGTTCCCCTTCTGCAAGGCCGCGAACCTGGGCCGCGCGATACAGCCGCGTCGTCACCGGTGGCTGTCGTGAACAAGGCTTTAGTCGATCGATATTTCAAGAGCGAGAATCCAATTGGGCACACATTCTTTTTTGGCGAACCGGGCGATACTGATGTCAAACGGATCGAGATCGTCGGCGTCATCGAAAACATCAAGACGTCTGATGCCCGGGAAGATGCGAGTCTCGCTGTCTATCGCCCCATGTTTCAGGCGCGCGATCAAGAGGCTTATTCGGTCACGTTTCACGTGCGCACTGCCGGCGACGCGGCCTCCCTCGCTCCTGCGATCCGCGAAGCAATTAATCAGGTCGATAGTAAGCTTCCGGTGTATGGCGTGACTACGCTTGACCAGCAGCTCGGCGACAATCTAAAGCAGGATAGCTTGATCGCACGGCTGATGACGTTCTTCAGTTTGCTCGCATTGGTGCTTGCCTGCATAGGTTTGTATGGCGTGATGGCCCACGGCGTTGTGCGGCGCACGAATGAGATCGGCATACGCATGGCGCTGGGAGCTGGACGTGGAAACATCGCGCGCATGATCTTGCACGAGGCGCTGACAATGGTGCTGGCCGGACTCTTGATTGGAATTCCAATGGCCCTGGCCGCGGGTCAGCTCGTTTCGAACCAGTTGTTCGGATTGAAACCGAGCGATCCAATAAGTTTTGTTGCCGCCGGCGTCGTCTTGCTGGCGGTGTCCTTGCTCGCGGGTTACTTGCCTGCGCGGAAAGCATCACGCGTCGATCCTCTGGTGGCGCTGCGATACGAATAGACTTCGTTTGATGTTGGCAATAGAGAGAAGAAAAGGACTATGAATACCATTCTTCAAGATGTGCGCTATGGCGTGCGAATGTTGATCAAGACTCCGGCGCTGACGTTTGTGGTGATACTTGCGCTGGCGCTTGGCATTGGCGCGAACACGGCAATCTTCAGCGTCATCAATGCGGTTGTGCTGCGGCCGCTGCCGTATGATCACGCTGAGCAGTTGTTGTTTTTGAACGAGCGCAGCCCGGTATTGGATGAGATGTCGATCTCTTATCCGAACTTTACGGACTGGCGCAATCAGAACCACGTCTTTGAAAAGATTGGAGTTTACAATCGCAATAGTTACAACCTGACAGGGTATGGTGAAGCAGAGCGAATCCTGACAGCCCAGGTCTCTGCTGATCTCTTTTCCACTTTGCGTGTCAACGCCGCTTTCGGCCGTATTTTTACAAACGAAGAAGACAAACCCGGTGGTCCGCCGGTAGTAGTGCTTAGTTATGCTCTGTGGCAGCGCCGCTTTGGCGGTCAAACCAATATCCTTAACCAATCGCTGACCCTGAACGGCAGAAGCTACACGGTGCTCGGAGTGATGCCTCCGGATTATGCCTTCCCCAGCCGCGTCGAAATGTGGGTGCCGGTGGGCCAATTGTCCGGCGATCCGAATTGGCAGGAGCGCGGTAATCATCCGGGCTTGTACGCGGTCGCGCGACTCAGGCCCGGCGCCAGCGCAGCCCAGGCGCAGGCGGACATGAACAACATCGCCGCCAACCTCGAAAAGCAATATCCTGATTCAAACTCGAGCAACGGCATCCGGATTCGTCCAATGATGGAAGTGCTGGTGGGCGACACAGTGCGCGACACACTTTGGATCCTTTTTGGCGCAGTCGCTTTCGTGCTGCTGATCGCGTGCGCGAATATCGCGAATCTCTTGCTTGCACGGGCGAGCGCCCGGCGAAAGGAAATGGCAATTCGCGCCGCGATGGGCGCCGGGCGCTGGCGCATCGCGCGGCAACTGCTGACAGAAAGTTTGCTGTTGGCGATCGTGGGCGGAGGTCTGGGGCTGCTTATAGCCCGCCTCGCAATCAAACTAATTCTCTATGTAAGTCCCACCGCAATTCCACGCTCGCGCGAAATCACGCTCGATTGGAGAGTGCTGGCATTCACGCTCGGTGTTGCTTTGCTGACCGGAATCCTTTTCGGGCTAGTCCCGGCAATCCAGGCCGGTGAAGTCGATGTGCACGAAACATTGAAAGAGGCGAGCCGCGGCACCTCGGCGAGACATTGGTTGCGCAGTTCGCTCGTCATAGTGGAAGTAGCCACCACAATGGTCTTGCTGATTGGGGCCGGCTTGATGATTCGGTCCTTCTACCGGCTCGCGAACGTGAATCCAGGGTTTTCTTCTGAACATCTGACGAGTTTCACGGTCTCGCTGCCGCAGAAAAAATACGCGACCGAAGAACAACGAAGCGAATTCTTTAACCGCCTGGTGGTAAATCTTCGCAGCTTGCCCGGCGTGCAATCTGCCGCCGCGGCTTCCGGGCTGCCGCTGGGCAACAATGGTTGGCAGACGTCGTTCGTGTTGGACGGTCGACCGCAACCGGCGCGCGGCGATACTCCGCTGATGGAAGCGTGCACGGTCACGCCGGATTATTTTCGCACCATGAATATTCCGCTGCTGCGCGGACGTTACTTCACACCGCAGGACAACCGATCATTCATCGCCGGTCGCGACCTCAGCAAGTACAATGAAGGTGAACGAATGATCAATGGCTCGAATGTGATCATCGTTGATGAAGAGTTTGCGCGACGTCATTGGCCCAATGAAGAGGCGGTCGGCAAACGAATCAGGTTCGGTACCGATCCCCAAGCACCAGTGCTGGAAGTCGTCGGCGTGGTCGGCCGCGTCAAGATGGAGAGTCTGAGCGATGACTCGAATCGAGTGCAGGGCTATTTTTCCTTTTCGCAGATTCCTTTTGGCGGCATGACGGTGATTATCAAAGGCAATGGAGATCCCAATCAGCTGATTGCGTCGGCGCGCGAGCAGGTAAAAGCAGTCGATCCGGATCAGCCAATCTACAACATTCGCACGATGGACGAGATTCGCGGTGAGTCGGTCGCGCCACAACGTTTGAATCTGATGTTGCTGAGCATCTTTGCCGGGATCGCTTTTGTGCTCGCGGTTGTCGGGATCTACGGCGTGATGTCTTATGCCGTCACCCAGCGGACTCATGAAATCGGGATTCGCATGGCGATTGGCGCACAGCCGAGCGATGTCTTCCGGATGATTCTGGGCCAGGGAATGTTGCTCACCATCGCCGGACTTATCGCCGGACTGCTCGGCGCCTTTGCTCTCACGCGACTGATGTCGACGATGCTCTTTGGGGTGAAACCAACCGACCCGGCAACGTTCGCGGGCGTGGCGCTGCTGCTGACTGCCGTAGCGTTGGTCGCGTGTTACATTCCAGGTAGACGCGCAACTAAGGTTGATCCGGTGAATTCGTTACGTTATGAATAGGTAAAGCGGTCGGGCTACTGCCCCGCTACGGCGCCTTCGCGAGATACTCTGCACCGATGCCAAGAATTCTAATCGCCGATGATCAGGTTGACGTGCTTGCCGCGCTGCGGCTGCTGCTTAAGGGTGGGCATTACGACATCGTAACCGCCTCATCGCCCGCCGGCGTTCTGAAAATAGCTGAGTCCCAGGAACTTGATCTCGTTCTGATAGATCTGAACTATGCCCGTGACACCACATCTGGCAGCGAAGGTTTGGATTTGCTTCCGCGCATTCACGCAACCGATCCGACGCTGCCGGTGGTTGTCATGACGGCCTGGGGCAGCGTGGATGTCGCAGTCGAAGCGATGCGCCGGGGGGCGCGCGACTTTATTCAAAAGCCGTGGGACAACGCGCGTTTGCTCGCGGTGCTCCGCACTCAGATTGACCTGGCGCAGGCCCTCAGGCGCGGTCAGCGGCTTGAGGCTGAGAATCTCACCTTACGAGATGACAACGCCGCGGCAAGGCTTCCTCAGATCGTGGCGGAATCGCCGGCAATGAAATCCGTTCTGAACGTAGTGCGGCGTATTGGTCCGGCTGACGCCAATGTTTTGATTACCGGGGAAAACGGTACCGGCAAAGAAGTCATCGCCCGTTCTTTGCATGGGGTGTCCAGCCGATCGGGAAAACCTCTGGTGTCGGTCAACGCCGGAGCCCTGGCGGAAAGTTTATTTGAAAGCGAGTTGTTCGGTCACGTGCGCGGCGCGTTCACAGATGCGAAGACGGATCGCATCGGGCGGTTTGAATTGGCGGACGGCGGCACGCTGTTCCTCGACGAGATTGCCAACGTGCCGCTCAACCTACAGGCAAAACTTTTGCGCGTGCTCGAGACAGGCGAGTTCGAGCGTGTCGGCTCTTCAAAGACCCGTCAAGTAAACGTGCGCGTGCTATCGGCAACGAACGCCGATTTGAAGAATTATGTGACCGGGGGAAAATTTCGGCAGGACCTGATGTTTCGGCTTAACACCGTCGAGATTCATTTGCCGGCGTTGCGCGAGCGGCGGGAAGATATTGCTCCCCTGGCCGATCATTTCCTGCGACAACATAGCGAGCGGTACCGCCGCGGCAGAATGGAGTTTACGCTACAGGCGATTGAAGCGTTGCGCCAGCATTCGTGGCCGGGCAATGTGCGCGAATTGGATCACATTATCGAGCGCGCCGTGTTGATGAGTTCCGCCAATACAGTCACGGCAATGGACCTCGCGCTACAGAACACACCGGCCGCGCAGGTTTCCGCGCGACTGGAAGAAATGAGCCTCGAAGACGCCGAGTGTTTACTGATCAAGAAAGCACTCGCTCGATTCGAAGGCAACGCCAATCGCGCGGCTGAAGCCCTCGGCCTGAGTCGAAGCGCCCTTTACCGGCGCTTGCAGAAGTATGGGTTATCATAAACCCGTGAGCACGCCACTGAAGCCATCGAAGGACTCGACATTTTCCCACCTCGACCCGGCACTGCGCGGCAGTAAGCTTAAATTCGAAGGCAGAGTCACGGCGCTGGCGCTGGCCGCGGGATTTCCCGGCGTCGTGCTGTGTGCTTTGCTGTTGTGGCTGGACGGATACTCGGGCCGCGTTCAATGGACTGTCGATCTGCTCCTCATCTTCTTTTGGTTAGCTATCTCGGTAAATCTTAAGCATCGCATCGTCAGACCGCTGCAAACACTTTCAAATATTCTCGCGGCGATCCGGGAAGGGGATTATTCAATTCGCGGAAGGCGTGCCGCCAGTGGAGATGCTTTGGGTGAAGTGATGCTCGAGGTAAATGATCTGGGTGCGACGCTTCGCGGGCAAAGACTCGGAGCCCTGGAAGCAACCGCGTTGTTGCGCACTGTGATGTCTGAAATCGACGTGGCCGTTTTTGCTTTCGACCTTGGACAGCAACTGCGATTGGTAAACCGTGCCGGTGAAAAGCTTCTGGCCCAGCCGGCGGTGCGGCTCCTCGGCCGTACCAGCAAAGAGCTTGGGCTGGCGGCTTGTTTGAATGGGCATGACAAGCGGGGGCCATATACGATGCAGATGATTTTCCCCGGGGGCGTGGGCCGCTGGGAAATTCGTCGCGGCACGTTTCGTGAAGGCGGCATGCAACATCAGTTGCTCGTGCTAACTGATTTGAGCCAGACCCTGCGCGAAGAAGAGCGCTCTGCCTGGCAGCGTTTGCTGCGGGTGCTTGGTCATGAGCTTAACAACTCGCTGGCTCCGATCAAATCTGTTGCCGGCAGTCTTGCTGATTTAATCAAGCGCGAGCCGCGACCGCCGGATTGGCGAGAGGACATGCATCGCGGTCTCGAAGTCATCTCCGCGCGCGCGGATTCGCTGGCGCGATTCATTGAATCGTATTCGAAACTCGCGCGCTTACCACAGCCGCGTTTCGAGCCGCTTAACATTGGCGAACTGGTCGAACGTGTCGCAACTCTCGAGACGCGCTTGACGATTAAGGTGCTCTCCGGTCCGGAGATCGTCGTCCAGGCGGACAGCGTCCAATTGGAACAGTTGCTAATAAATCTGATTCGTAATGCAGTTGACGCCTCACTCGAAACAAAAGGCGGCGTCGAAGTCGGCTGGGCGCGACAGAACGGCCAGGTGATTGTGTGCGTGAAGGACCAGGGACTTGGACTAGCGAATACCGCTAATCTGTTCGTTCCGTTCTTTACTACGAAGGCTTCCGGCTCAGGCATCGGACTGGTTCTCTCACGCCAGATCGCTGAGGCGCATGGCGGTACTCTTACCCTGGAGAATCGCGCGGACCACTGCGGCTGCGAGGCCCGTTTAAGATTGCCCCTATAAGCGGATTATCTTGTCGCGACTAACATTACTTTGATTTGTTATCATTTCATCTCGGTCCGAAAAATAGTCTCGGAGAGACTTTTTGGCAGATTTGTGGCAGACTGCGCTTGAAACTTAATCAATATATACAGCGTGAGCGTGACTTCTCTAGTTGTTTAGACTCTGGTTGGTGCCGAGGGCGGGATTCGAACCCACACGGCCTTTCGGCCAACGGATTTTAAGAACATTGGCGACGACACTACCGAGTGTTATAAATGATATTAGCCAGATGGACCGCTTGTGTTAGCCGTCGCCGGTTTTGCTCTGATGGCTTGCACTTCAATCTCGGCACTTGGTTTCGAATTGTGATCGACAACCAAATTAGAGTATCAACGCACTAGGGCTATAAAGATGAAAACTGTTGTGAGCGCTTCGGTAATCAGCGCAGCGTCGCGGCAGCTTATGACTAGAAGCCGTCCCCAAACGTCCCCCCAACGATACGCAAATCCGGCAATGCATGCACGGTATGCAGTGCATGCACAGTGATTTTTGCTGAGCGATTTTGTAAGTTGTGAAAATAAAGGAGCGAAAATTTTAATTCCCAAGCTGGTAATATGGGTTCGATTCCCGTCGCCCGCTCCAAATTTGTTCAGCACAATTGCAGAGTCGAACTTCGAGAATCGTGGAAAAAGCAGACTTGTCCACGGATGTTCCACGAATGCTATTCTTGTATCCTTTGACGAATGTCAGCCTCCACAGATGAGACTTACTCTTCAAGGTTGGAAACACGAGGGGCGTCGGCGCGGAATCGCGGCGGCCGAATTCCTCTGCGCTCATAAATTTTACGCCCTTTCCATCTCACGCCAATCCCTGTTGTAATTCTAATACTCGAATCAAACAACATCGCGTAGAGCAAGCCTAAACCGAGTGGCGCAGTCAACGCATAGCCGGGAGAGACTTCGGAATGTATACTGACCATCGCAAGGACAAGAATTTGTAGCAACCATGACAAGGCAGCGGGAACGAACAATAGCCAAAGGTGTGCGCTCATGCCTGCCACAATCCCAATCGCAGACGCCAGGGTGATCAGCGGCGGCACGACAGAGATCAAATACATAGAGAAGACGCACGACAACGCAAAGCGCAGTGAGAACTTTATTCCCGAGAACCAATTCTTTGTGCTGCACTCCCACATCTCGCGAAAATTTCGATACATGCGTGTACTGAGCAAGTTCGGCGCGTGCTCTGTTAACAAACGTGCACCGGAACGCTTGATCATCTCCGCAAGTCGCACGTCTTCCATTACTTCGTCCTTCAAAGCTTCGTAACCGCCGACGCGCTCAAGCACAGTGCGGCGCATCAGAAAGAAGCCGCCGATGCCGACAGCTCCCTGCGTCTTTGGGTTACTGATGCGGTAAAACAGAGTGAACATCAGCAGCACCCACGCCCAAGTCGGTATCATCACGCGCTCCCAAAATGAACCGGCTTCAAAGTTCGGGATTAGCGTCATCGCATCGGCTTTCCTTTTCAGGGTACGATCCACTGCGGTGCGCAAGACTGCCTTCTCAAAGATCATGTCTGCATCCGTCGCCAGTATCCACTCGCCGCGGGCGTGTGTGAACGCTTGCTGCATCGCGTAGGGTTTGCCAAGCCATCCAGCCGGCGGTTCTTCGCCTTCAATGACACGCAAGCGGTCATCGCTCTTGGCGAGTGTTTCCAATATCGCTTCCGTGGCATCCGTCGAGCGGTCATTGACGGCAATGACCTCAAACCATCCATAGTCTTGAGCAAGAATGGAGCGAATACAGTCTGCCAAGACACGATGTTGTTCGTTGCGAGCAGGAACAAGAACCGATACAAACGGTGCTCCTGATGATCTGCAAAAGGGATACGAGACGCAGGTGTGGCTTTCTGTAAGCGACGACAAGAAGGCAAGAGTAAGTGCTCGCTATTTTCATCATCAAGAAGAAAGCCGCCATAACCCCGAAGCTGATGATGTGCAGTTACAGGAGAGATTTTTAAGCTTGTGCAAAGAGATTACAGGCATTTCCTTTCCATGAAGGTAAACACATGACTCGTTGTTGAATTGAATGAATATGAAATATTTAGTTGTGATCATGTTTTCGGTAGCATCTTTTTTCGGCGGTTCTTTTGGTTGTAACAAAGATCACTCGGCAACTGCCGATAATACGAATACTCATAATAAAGGCAGTAATACTACCGACAATACAAAAGGTAACAAGATTCAACTCATCTAACCCCAAAACAATAAACAGCGGTGATCTAATGATTTGGGGAGAGAATACTTTAGTGCTTTTCTATAAGACATTTCCGACATCGTACGGATATACAAGGCTCGAACGTATCGACGATCCTTCAGGGCTTGAAGCCGCAGTAGGGTCAGGAAGTGTAACGGTTACGTTTGAATTGGGATTAAAGACAAAAAGCATTTAGGAATAAAGGTAGGAGTTAATAAAGGACAAGATGACAATGAAGGAGATTAAATTTTATACGGGTAGTGTCGCGTTTGTTACCGGAGCAGGAAGCGGCATCGGACGTGCTACGGCGCTGGCGCTTGCGCGCGAAGGCGCGAGCGTGACGGTTGCGGACGTTTCGGAATAGGGCAGCCAGGAAACGGCGCGCCTTATCGAGGAAAAAGGCGGGCATGCGCTCGCCGTCAAGTGCGATGTGACGCGAGGCGAAGACGTCAAGGCGGCTTTGGACAAGACGATGGAGACGTTCGGGCGGTTGGATTTTGCCTTCAACAACGCAGGCGTCGAACAGAGAAACGCAGCGATAGCGGAATTCGAAGAGGAGGAGTGGAACCGCATTCTGGACGTCAACCTTCGCGGCGTCTTTCTTTGTATGAAGTATGAAATTCCGCTGCTGCTCAAGCAAGGGGGCGGCGCAATCGTGAACACTTCCTCGGGCGCCGGTGTCATAGGCATCAAAGGGGGGAGCCGCATACGCCGCCTCAAAGCACGACGTGATCGGACTGACCAAGTCGGCGGCGCTCGACTACGCCGCGCAGAACATCCACGTCAACGTCGTGGCCCCCGGCTACATCGCGACTCCGATGATGAATCGCTTCACGGGCGGCACTGCTGAAGGATGGGGGATGGTGGTCTCGGAGGAGCCAATCGGAAGAGCCGGTAAACCAGAGGAGATTGCCGATGCCGTCATATGGCTGTGTTCAGATGCTGCTTCCTTCGTCGTCGGACATGCCCTGGTTGTCGATGGCGGTCAAACTGTGGCTTAAGCGCCGAGACAGACGGCATCACTTAGTCTGACGAAACCAATATGGGCCAGTATTTACGCACCTAGCGTCTTCAAAGGATCGCGTCGGCTGACTTCGTATCAATACTAAGGCCACCATCTTGTCCACATCTTTAGTGTTACAGTCTGCTTTATTAAAGCGGTGAAAGACGGGACTACTATCATGTTTTTGAGCCCTTGCGGATGGATAGGAGCTTAGCTTTGAAGGACTCACGACAGCGCTTATTGTTATTGGAAAGCGTAATGGACGCATTCGGTCAACGTTGCTATGCAGCCGCAAGTGTAAAACGTGAGGCCAACACAAAATCCTCTCCCGTTTTAATGTGGCCTGTTTTTCATTGACAGCTTCATGGCCAGCGCCTATATTCCCCTGCATTCATACTTAATATGAGAATGCGGCGAAGCCCTCGGCGCGAGAAGTGGCCTCTCGAAGAGTCAACCACGATACCTATTCTGTAAACCGCCTCCGGCCCCGCATCTCGGACTCTCCGCCCGTCTTGGGCGTTGAAGAAACCACAACGATCGCGAAGTCGTCTCATAGCATTTCACACACGTCACCATTGCCGGTTTCTTAGGGAGGTCAACTATGCCAGCTGCACTGAGCTATCCAGGCGTCTACGTCGAAGAGATTCCCAGCGGTGTGCGAACTATCACTGGGGTCTCGACCTCGATCACCGCTTTCATCGGCAAGGCTCTGCGCGGGCCTGCGGATGAGCCGGTGACGATCAACAGTTTCGGCGACTTCGAGCGGCTTTTTGGAGGATTGTGGGTAGAGAGCGCACTTGGATTTGCAGTGCGTGATTTCTACTTCAATGGCGGCAGCCAGGCGATCATCATCCGCCTCTACAGCCCTGAGACGGGCACCAACGCTAAACCCGCCAAAGCCAGGCTCAGCAAAGATGGCGTGAGCCTGGAAGCTTCAAGTCCCGGCGGGTGGGGCAATCAATTGCGCTTCCGCTCGACTAAGGATGTGCTGTCTGCAGCGGCGGCGCGGTTCGGACTGGCTGCCTCGGACATGTTCAACCTGCTGGTACGCGATGGGGGCACGGGCGTCATTGAATCCATTCCCAACCTAACCTTTAAAGATTCACCCCGTCGTATTGATCTCGTCTTGAAGAACGGATCCGATCTCGTGTCGTTTGTCGGAACGCCGACCGGCGCCGATACGATCCCGGAACACGTCGCGCCTGCGGTGGGAAAGACCATCTGGGAAGACAACAACGCTTCGACCGGCGTGGCGGCTGCCGCCGGGGCATCGGACGGCGTCGCGCTGGTGCAGAACGATTTCACCGGGCCGGGCAAGGAAGACACTAAGAAGGGACTATTCGCGCTAAAGAAGGCCGACCTCTTCAACATTCTCTGCATCCCGCCTTACAAGCTCAACTCAGATGGACTAGACGTTGAAAGTGGATTGGTCGGTGATGCTGCCAAATACTGCGAGCTGCGGCGTGCGTTCTTGATAGTTGACCCGCCGAGCGATTGGAACACGAAAGACAAGGCCAAGACCGGGTTGAGCACTATCGGCACCGGGAGCAACTATGCTGCGCTCTTCTTCCCGCGACTGCGCCAACCCAATCCGTTGCGCGACAACCAGACTGAAGACTTTGTCCCGTGCGGCGCCGTGGCCGGCATCTTTGCGCGGACTGACGCCACGCGCGGTGTATGGAAAGCCCCGGCGGGTTTAGACGCGACATTGACCGGCGTGCCGCAGTTGAGCGTGCCACTGAACGACGCGGAAAACGGTGAACTGAATCAGCTCGGCATCAACTGCCTTCGCACCATGGTTCCGGCGGGCCGCGTGGTGTGGGGCGCGCGCACACTGCAGGGCGATGATCGTCTGGCCTCCGAGTGGAAATACGTTCCGGTGCGCCGCCTGGCGCTGCTGATCGAGGAGAGCTTGTTTCGAGGTACGCAGTGGGTGGTCTTCGAGCCGAACGACGAACCGTTGTGGGCGCAGATTCGCTTGAACGTCGGTGCGTTCATGCAGAACCTCTTCCGCCAGGGAGCGTTCCAAGGCAAGACGCCGCGTGAGGCCTACTTCGTCAAGTGTGACAAAGAAACCACCACGCAAAACGACATCAACCGGGGAATCGTCAACGTCGTCGTTGGCTTTGCGCCGCTTAAGCCCGCCGAGTTTGTGGTTATCAAGATCCAGCAGATGGCCGGTCAGATCGAGACTTAGTTTGCAGAATGGATAACGGCACATTCTGTTCGATACGCGCTCACGAAGAAACACGCAGGCAAATAGAAGGAGGATGTGATGGTTCAGTTCAGTGTAAACGCTCAGCGTTTCGACCCGTACAAGAACTTCAAATTCCGCGTGAAATGGGATGGCAAGTATGTAGCCGGGGTCAGCAAAGTTGGCGGCCTAAAAAAGACTACCGAGGTGGTAAAGCATCGTGAGGGCGGGGATCCGTCGAGTAGTCGGAAGTCGCCGGGCCGCACTGAATTCGAAGCCATCTCACTCGAACGAGGCGTAACCCACGATACCGAATTTGAAAAATGGGCTAACAAAGTCTGGAACTTTGGCTCGGGGCTCGGGGCAGAGGTCTCGCTGAAGGACTTTCGCAAAGACATCATCATCGAGTTATACAACGAAGCCGGACAACTGGCGATTGCTTACAAAATCTTCCGCTGCTGGGTATCGGAATTCCAGTCGCTGCCCGACCTCGATGCCAACGCCAACGCCGTCGCGATCCAGCACATAAAGCTCGAGAACGAAGGGTGGGAGCGTGACTATGATGTGACTGAACCGTCCGAGCCTACCTTCAACGAGCCTCCGATATAGCCGCTTATGAACTCGCTTTCGGCAGCGCAAATGTTGGACGCTTGGGAACAGGGTTTGGCGGAGCCTGCTTACCGACGAGCACTCCCCTTGCTCGCGGCTGCGTCCCCTGATTTCTCAATCGACGCCGTAGAAGCGCTAAGCATCGGGGAACGAGACCGTTGGTTGCTGACCCTGCGAGAGTGGATGTTCGGCTCGCGCCTGGTGAGCATCGCTAATTGTTCGGAGTGTGAGGAGCGTCTTGAATGGGCGGCGGATACGGCCGATCTGTACGTCGAGCGGCCAACCGAACCGACTGACAGCCTGTCGCTGGAAACGGAGGGTTACCGCATTGACTTCCGGGCGCCAAACACCGGTGATCTTGCCGCCATCGCCGGGTGCGCCGATATCACAACCGCTCACAGCAACTTGCTTGAGAGATGTGTTTTGAAGGCCGAGTTTGAGAGTCATGAAATACCGGCAGCCCAACTGCCGAACGAAATAGTAACTGCCATTGCGAGACGCATGGCCGAAGCCGACCCACAAGCGGATTTGAAATTCGATCTGGTCTGTCCGGCATGCGGCAAGAACTGGCAGGCATTGTTCGACATTGAGTCCTTTTTCTGGAGTGAGATTGACGCCTGGGCAAAACGCATCCTGTTGGAGGTGCACTTGCTGGCCCGCGCATACGGCTGGCGCGAGATAGACATTCTCAATCTTAGCCCATGGCGTCGCCAGTTCTATCTTCGTTTGGCTAGCGGATGACCGACTACCTGGACAATCTGGCAGCTCGAGCCCTGCAAGCTTCGCCGGTCGTAAGGCCGCGGCTACCGTCGTTGTTCGAGGCATCATCAACTGCTGCAGACCATACGTCGGCAGTTCATGAAGACGAGACTTCAATGGTCTCCCCGTCAGATGGTCGTCGCCCACTGCCCATGGCGAGACCTCGTGCAGAGTTTGAGATCGGTAGTCAAACAAACGCGACAGATACCGAGAACAATAACAACCCCCGGCCAGCAGGAAAGGCGACGCTTCAAGCAAATGGGATCACCCTCTCAGCGCCGCAAATCGGGGCTCAGCTTGCGTCTCACGGGACACCGGAAGCCTCCTCAATTCATGGCTTGGCCGCTACGGCGGCGCAGACACCCAATTCTAAAAGTGACGAGCTTCGCGACCTTATTGAAATAATCGCCAGGAGGGCGTTGGCGTTAGGTGTAGCAGGCTCAGAGCGACGCGATCGCGCCAAACTCCCAGCGGCGAATGAAGCTACTTCGTTTGCGCCCGAACCTGCGCCCACAATAAGCGTCACCATCGGCCGGGTCGAGGTGCGAGCAGTTTACCCACCACCGCAGGCGCAGCCGTCTCGTCGAGTTCATCCGGCCCCAATGTCGTTGGACCAATACTTCAGGAAACGAACCGAGGGGCGCAAATGAGTAGCGCCCTCGCGATTGCCGGTGTGACCGCCGTGCTCAAGGACTTGCTGCACAACACGGTCGTTGATCACGACCTGGTCGTGAGCGTCGGCGATGTGACGGTCACGGCGCTGTCGCCAGATATGATTAAGATCGATGGTCCGGAGGCGAAAACGCAACTCAATCTATTCCTCTATCAAGTCACTCCGAATGCCGGTTGGCGCAACGTTGCTCTGCCTTCGCGCAACTCGAACGGCGAGCGTGTCACCAATCCGCCGCTCGCGCTCGACCTGCATTATCTGCTCACTGCATACGGCCTCAAAGACCTGCACTCGGAGATTCTGCTCGGCTACGCGATGCAGTTGCTTCACGAAACACCCGTCCTGATGCGCGAGGCGATCCGCAAGGCGCTCGACCCTTCGCCAATCAACGGTGGCAGCGGCTTGCCGCCGACATTGGAGGCGCTGGCAACTTCCGAACTCGCCGAGCAGATCGAGCAGATCAAGATTGTCCCCGAAACAATGAATATGGAAGAGGTGTCGCGGCTTTGGTCGGCGATGGGCGCGCATTATCGGCCGACGGCGGCGTATCAGGCGTCGGTGGTCTTGATTGAAGGCCGCCGCCGTTTGCGGCCCACGCTGCCGGTGCTCGATCGTCGCATACACGTAGTTGAATTGCGTCGGCCGACGATCGAAAGCGTCGAGCCCCAGATCGTGCTCAAGGGCGGCGCGCTGGTTATCACCGGGCAAGGCCTCAAGGGCGCGATCACCAAAGTGGCTTTCGGCTCGAAGCTGGTTGATCCGGTGTCGGTCTCAGATCAAGAGATCACGGTCAACGCGGACGATGATCTGTTTGCGGGCGTCAACACGGTGAAGGTCGTGCATCAACTCGATCTGGGCACGCCGGATGAACCGCACGGTGGATTCACGTCGAATGTCGCGGCGTTCATGCTCGCGCCGGAGATTAAGACTCCGCTGCCAATCACCGTCGCGGCTGGCGCGACCCTGGCTCTCGAGGTTGATCCGCCGGTAGGGCGTGCCCAACGAGTGGCACTGCTGGCGGGAGATAACGAAATCACGATTCCGTCGCGACCGGCTACGACGACATCGTTGGAGTTTCCGATTCCGGCGGATTTTCCGAAGCGAGAATTCCTGTTACGCGTGCAGGTGGACGGGGCCGACAGTCCGCTCTTTACCGACGGGGGCGGTGCATTCGACAGGCCGACTGTGAAAATCACTTGAACGAATCGCCTCACAACTGGGTAGAAGCGAATCAACGCTGTCTCGTGGCGGCGGTGGCGGCAGTGCGCGCGGCGCTGGAACGCCACGCAGCGCGCACGACCGGTGAGATCTCTTCGGATCAGTCGCTGCAAACGGGGCACGAAAACCTGCAACAGGCGACTGCCGCTTTGCCCGCGCCTCCGGCGTTGGAGACTTTGTGTACTGCTCTCGCGCTTTCATCCTTTGAGCGTGACGTGCTTTTGATGTGCGCGGGGATGGAACTGGATGGCGCCTTCGCTGCTTCGTGCGCCGCGGCGCAAGGCGATCCGCACCGCGCTTATCCGACTTTCAGCCTCGCGCTGGCCGCCTTGCCTGACGCTCACTGGAGCGCGCTCACGCCGACTGCGCCCTTACGCCGTTGGCGTTTGCTAGAGATCGCGAATATGGGCGAAAGCCTTTTGCACGGTCGGCTCCGCATTGACGAGCGTGTGCTCCATTACTTGGCAGGCATCTCTTACCTGGACCAGCGCCTGGAGGGTCTGGTCAAGCCCTACAGTGCCCGGCGCGAGCTGCCGCTATCGCAACAGCAGGCAGCGGACCGCATCGCGGAATTCTGGTCTCGCCGGAAGGATACAGAGCAGTGGCCCATCGTCGCGCTCTGTGGTCGCGATCAGAGCGGCAAATGCAGCGTGGCGGCGCATGCCTGCTCGATGCTCGGACTCCGTTTGCACATCATTCGCGCCGCGGATGTTCCTCAGTCCGCCGCTGAGCGCGAGGCATTTGCTCGGCTGTGGGAACGCGAAGCGATGCTGCTCAATAGTGCGCTGTTCCTGGAACAGGGGGATCAGGATCTGCAGCCGGCCGCTTTGTCACTGATTGAGGCGTTGAACTGCTTGCTGTTTGTTTCGGTCCCGGAATCTTTGAGTTTGCGCGACCGTTCGGTCTATCGCGTTGACGCGCGGAAGCCCAGCTCTGCTGAACAACAGTCACTTTGGATTGACGCGCTTGGCCCAACGGCGAGTCAGATGAATGGCGAACTTGAACGGGTAGTTTCGCAATTCAGTCTGGGAACGGATGCGATATACAACGCCAGCGAGTTCGCCCGTGAAAGCACTGCGCCCGATGGTGACGAAGCTATCACCGGTAGCGGACTTTGGGATGCTTGTCGAGCACAGGCGCGGCCCCGACTCGATGACCTGGCCCAACGAATCATTCCGGCGGCGACCTGGAATGAACTCGTCCTGCCTGAACTTCAGATGCGTGAGTTGCACCAGGTGTCGGCGCACGTTCGCCGGCGGGCAAAAGTTTATGGCGAGTGGGGCTTTGCGACTAAAGGCGAACGGGGACTAGGCATCAGCGCGCTGTTTGCCGGAGCGAGCGGCACCGGCAAGACGATGGCTGCGGAAGTTCTGGCGAACGAACTGCAACTCGATCTCTACCGCATCGACTTGAGCCAGGTGGTGAGCAAGTACATCGGTGAAACCGAGAAGAACCTGCGTCGAGTGTTCGATGCCGCGGACGAAGGCGGAGCGGTTTTGCTGTTTGATGAAGCTGATGCGCTCTTCGGCAAACGAAGCGAAGTCAAAGACAGCCACGATCGCTACGCCAACATAGAAGTCAGCTACCTCTTGCAACGTATGGAAACGTACCGCGGCCTCGCCATCCTAACAACAAACTTGAAAGGCTCCGTGGACACGGCCTTTCTGCGTCGCCTGCGTTTCATCATTCAGTTTCCCTTTCCCGATGCTGCGCACCGAGCGAAAATCTGGCGGAATATTTTTCCAGTTCAGACACCTTTGGAGGCCATCGACTTCTCCCGGCTCGCGCGCCTCAGCATCCCGGGCGGAAACATTCGCAACATCGCTTTGCACGCAGCCTTTCTTGCCGCCGAAGCGGGTGACGTTGTAACGATGGGCCACCTCGCGCGCGCTGCACGTGGCGAATATACGAAACTCGAAAAGCCTCTGACCGAGGCTGAGATTGGAGGCTGGGTATGAGACGCCCAAATATCAATCTCTATATCGAAGAGCTGGTGCTTCATGGCTTCGCACCAAACGATCGCTACGCGATTGCGGATGCGGTACAGCAGGAGTTGTCGCGTTTACTCGGGCCATCTGCCGTGCAATCTCATGCAGACTTTGCGTCCACACTCATTCAGCATCCGAGCAACAGTCGTATTGATGCCGGCGCTTTTCAAGTTGAGCAAAACTCCAAACCTGATTCCATCGGCAATCAGATTGCCCAGGCCGTTCATGGAGGGTTGACGAAATGAGTGTGCATGCTCACGCGAGTGCCGAAAAGGCTTCGACGGTGCCATTGCAATCATCAATTGCGGCTAAGTCACATCTCGTGACCAATTCGAGCAGCACCGGTTTGTTGCTACAGCGCAAGTGCGCATGCGGATCGTCGACAGCATCACTAACCGGCGAATGCGGGGATTGCAAAAGCAAAAAACTAGTACAGACGAAGCTCACGATCGGACCGAGCAACGATCCATTGGAACAGGAGGCGGATCGAGTTGCTGATCAAGTGTTGGCAGCGCCAGCAAATCCAGCTGTCAGTAGTGCACGACCGAAAATTCATCGCTTCACCGGACAGCCGAGCGCGTCCGCAGGTATAGCAGCGCCCGCCAGCGTAGACCGAGTTCTCTCGAGCTCCGGCACTCCACTTGAGCCCACACTGCGGCAGGACATGGAGCAGCGTTTCAGTCATGACTTTTCGCGGGTGCGCGTGCATTCCGACGTGACCGCCGAGCAATCGGCCCGGGACGTTAACGCTCATGCCTACACGGTGGGGCACCACGTCGCGTTTGGTACAGGTCGCTACAACCTACAAGCTGCGGAAGGCCGCAAGCTCTTGGTTCACGAATTGGCGCATGTGGTTCAACAGGACAGTAATGCCCACGTCGTGCAGCGTTGGGCATCCTGCTTCGAGGCCAACCCTTCCGGGAAGGACTGCCCTGATCGTGAAACAGGAGAGGAGCAGCACGCCAGGGCCGACATGGTGTTTCTCTCCGTGGGCGGCTCAGACGCGGCCCACGCACTAATCGCTAATTTCGACATCGGCAAGTCGACGATAAAGAGCAATCTGCTTCGCACGACCTACTGGCAGAAATTCCTGAAGGCGTTGACCATGGAGCGTAGCCGGTGGCACCTCTTGGGCTTTACCGACTGCCACGAAGCAGCGGCGGGTAAGACGTCATTGGGAAAGGATCGGGCGGTCGCTGTTCGAACTGCCCTACCCGAGGCGCTCCAGTCACAAATCGTCTCTTATGATGCGGCGCCGGCTGGCGACTGCATGCGTGGAAACGTGACAGGAGCAGATCGCACGATGAACCGCAGCGTTGCGTTTGTCTTGGAACAGATAAGCGTGGATTTTTCGGACGACGAGGACGCGGAGGCCCTGGGAGATATTGTTGGCCATACACCGGAAGACCGGCTGGCTGAGTGCGAGAGGGGAGCCCGCGTGAAGACGTTCCCGTTCCGCACAACTCGCTTCGGTGGGGCGCCGATCATGGCGCACCGAGAGGGCGACGAAATAGTCGTGAAGTTGCCGATGCACGTCAAGACGGGCAGCAATTTCCGCAAGGAAGTCGCCACGCTTCCAGACGATACGTTCCTTAGCAGTGGAACACGACTGCTGAAGAATGAGATTGTGCGAGTGCGGCACTATGAGGTTCCGCACTGGTACAACTTTAATCTCTCGGGTGACGCGAGCGGTGACAACACAACTGAGTACTGTGTGGCCGCCGAGACCATGCTTGACTTTGCCAGCGCCACGGACAAGGCATTTGGCGTAAACGTCGCTGTCACCGTTGTCGAAGCGGTTACGCCTCTCGTTCCCTGGGGCAAGGTAGCCGCTCCCGTTATGAGAGCCGGAAGATCGACAGTTGCTGCAGCCATGATTGGGACCGCGGAGGTCGCGCCAACTGCGCTGGGAGGCGTCGCCAGTCGTGCGACAGCCACAATGGTGGCCGGGCAGGTCGAGCGGCAAGCAGTGAAACAGGTCGTTACTAGCGCCGTCGGGAGGGGTGCCGGCGAGGCTGTCGCGTCGCAGGTTTTCCCCGCCACCGCGCAGGCCGTCACGAGCATCGCACCGAACGTCGCAGGGAGTGTCGCCGGTGCGGCGGCGGCTGAGGCCGCTGTACAGGGCGGCGGAGACCTTCTACATTCAGCGGTGCGCTCAGGCATCAATTGGAACCCCTTTAGGGGGCGCTCACTTTCCGAATATCTGCCTCTGAGCAAAAGGGTCACTGCCAACGTGCCTGGAGCGGCAAAGCCCAATCCCGTCGAGTTTCTCGGTCTAGAAACAGGCCAGGGCGGTCGCGTTTGGGTGTCCACCGATAGCGTCAATCACTACCATATCGAGGATCTGGTCAAACAACTTCAGCCAGGCTCTGCTCAAGGGAAAGCCATTGAAATTGTCACCGGTACCCACGGTAGTACAGCTGGGTATTTAAGCAAAGAAATCAACTTTCTAGTAGAAGACTACGGAATTGCACCTTCGGCTACGAACATCACAATCCATAATGTAGCGACCATGACCAACGCCGAACTTAAGGTTGTCTTGCAGAGCGGTGGAGAGGTAATCCTGGCTTGGTGCGACAGCGAATTCTCTCGACGAGTCGTAGCGGCACTTGGAATGAATCTCCTAAAAGCGCCGTTCTAGAATACTTGCAATGAGCTACAAGCGCTAGCCCAATTGGTCTTGCGAGAACGGCGCGATTGTCGCTATCGAAAGGCAAGAGGTTTTCATGAGTAGTTTTCCAAACTCTCCGCGCCTCGTCAAAGGCGGCATCGTACTAATCGACCCGAACACATCGGCGGTGCTGCGCACGATCACGCTGCAGTACAACCCGGACACGCTGACGCGTTCGTTGCAAATCAAAGCGCTCGCTGAGGGTGGGGACCGATCTGAAGCTATGCGTCTGACTGGGCCGCCGGTCGAGAGCATTAAGCTCGACGTTGAGCTTGACGCCACCGATCAACTCGAGTTTCCCGATCAGAATGCCAATGCGACCAAGTTTGGCCTGCAACCGCAGTTGGCCGCGCTGGAAACGATTGTCTATCCGAGCAGCGCGCAGATTCAGTCAAACAATTCACTTGCTAAGTCCGGCACGCTGGAGATTATTCCTATGGAAACTCCGCTGACGTTATTTGTCTGGAGTAAGAACCGGGTTGTGCCGGTCAAGCTCACTGAATTCAGCATCACGGAAGAAGCGTTTGACGTGAAGCTGAATCCGATACGCGCGAAAGTCTCGCTCGGCATGCGCGTGTTGAGCGTTAACGACCTGCCGTTTTCGCACAAAGGCTCGAGTCTTTTCCTCGCTTATCAGCAACAGAAAGAAAGCCTGGCTAAGAAGGCGACGGGCGGGGGGCTGAATACATTGGGTATAACCAGAATTCCGTAGTGTCCAGTTTCTGTCGTCCTGTAGGGACGTAATGTTTATAGAACGCAAGCCTTAACAGATCTTCCTCGCTCCATAGGAGCGAAACGTTTGAAGCGCGTGTCTATCGGCGGAAACATTGCGCTCCGCTGGAGCGCGAGTCGTGAGGTTGGTGGTGTCTATAAACATTCGGCTCCGCTGGAGCCAGGACTAGTGCACAGGCTGTTCAGAGAAGACCGAAAGTGAATCATTAACCAGAATTCCCTGAGGTTAAAAATGTTTTCCATTAACAGTCGGTATTACGGCATCGCGACAGCCACGCTGGAAACAGCCGGCGGCGAAACTATCAACTATGTGCGCCGCCGCTTTGTGCCGCCACCGGAAAACTTCGCGCTGCTTTTGGAACACGTCGTTTCGGAAGGGGAACGATTAGACAACATCACCGCGCAATATCTCGGCGACCCGGAACAATTCTGGCGCGTGTGCGATGCCAACGGCGCAATTCGTCCGGAGGAGTTGGTAGAGACCGTGGGCCGGCGAATCAGAATAACTCTGCCGGAAGGCATACCTGGAACTGCGAATGCTTAAAGGCTTCTATCTCACATTATTAGTTGGACCCGTCGTGCCCGTGCCCGTGCCGAAGTCCGTTCTCGATGCCTTAACGGGGGTTCAGGTCACCGTCGCGGCAGGTTCAGCGAGCGGTTTCCAACTTACCTTTACTTTAAATAATCGATCGCCATTGCACACGTTGTTTCTAGTTGCAGGAGCGCAGGCGCCGTTGATGCGCGTCATCATCATCCTGACCATAAATGGAACGCCTAACGTTCTGATGGACGGAGTAATGACGAATCAACAGGTCAGCCCCGGCAGCAAGCCGGGAGAGTCTACGCTGACGATTACGGGCGAGGATCTTACGAAGGTCATGTCTTTGCAAGACTTCAGCGGCATTCCTTACCCAGCGATGCCGGCAGAGGCGCGAGTAATGTTGATCGTCGCAAAATACGCGATGTTCGGAATTATTCCGTTGGTGATCCCATCTCCATTCACGGATTTTCCAAATCCGGTCGAACGCATTCCCAAACAGAAGTGGACTGATTTGAAGTATATCGAGAGGCTGGCGTGCGATGTCGGTTATGTCTTCTACATAGACGCTGGTCCGGTTCCGGGCACGAACGTGGCCTATTGGGGTCCCGAAATTAAAGTCGGGGTACCCCAACCCGCGCTCAACTACGACATGGACGCGCATACCAATGTCGAGTCACTTAGCTTTAACTTTGATAGTGCGAACACGACTTTGCCGATTGTCTTTATTCAGAACTCTCTGACCAGGTTTCCGATTCCAATTCCGATTCCCAAGCTGAATCCGTTGCAGCCTCCGTTGGGATTGATACCTGCGCCAGTCACCAACATCACGATGTTGAAGGACACAGCAAAACTTTCTCCAATGGCGGCTCTCGGCAAGGGTCTGGCAGCCGCGTCGCGTTCGGCCGATGCGGTATCAGGTAATGGCTCGCTTGACGTTGTGCGCTACGGCCGGCTGTTGAAAGCGCGGCAACTGGTGGGCGCGCGGGGCGTGGGCATGGCCTTTGACGGTCTCTATTTCGTTAAGAGCGTAACTACCAATATCAAACAGGGCGAGCTGAAACAAAGTTTCGAGTTGACCAGAAACGGTCTGGTCTCAATTACGCCGAGGGTGCCTGCATGAACAGCTGCGACGTGAACGACGGTTCGGACGACCGTTCGACCGGCGGCCGAAAATATTACGGGAAGTATCGCGGAACGGTTCTGAATAACATCGATCCCTTACAAATAGGGCGATTGATAGTCCAGGTCCCTGACGTCGAGGGCCTAACCCCATCGAGTTGGGCCATGCCTTGTTTTCCCATCAGCGGCAGACAGATGGGCGCCTACATGATTCCGCAGACAGGCGCAGGCGTCTGGGTAGAGTTTGAGCAGGGCGATCCCGATTATCCGATCTGGAGTGGTTGCTGGTATGGCTCGTCCGTGGAGATTCCGACGCTGGCTCTGGCTGGGAATCCTCTCAGCCCCAACATTGTTCTGCAAACAGGATTTCAGAATGCGCTCGTCATCAGCGATCTGCCAGGCCCGACGGGCGGCATTATGCTCAAGAGCACTTCGGGCGCGACGATCATAGTCAACGATACCGGGATCTACATTCAGAACGGTAAAGGAGCATCACTGGTTATGGTCGGCAAGATGGTGACGATCAACGAGGGAGCCCTGGTGGTGCTTTGATTCAATCTCATTCGGAGAATGTACCGCAGGTTGTCCAGCCTGCGGATGGGTCGGAAGGGAACCGGTGAGGTACCCAATGCGGTTTGATGATGGAACTCTCGCAGGTTGGACAACCTGCTGAACAACCTACGGTGATACATCGCAATCGGCGATTCTCATTTTTCCGGAAGACGAGGGCCAGGATGCCAGGACTCTTAGTTCATGTTGCCGCAACGGTGCGCTGCTCACATCTCGGGCAGGCGCAACCCACCGTTTCAAATCCGCGAGTGCTGGTCAGCGGCCGGCCGACGGTCTTGCTGACCACGCCTTACATGGTTTCGGGCTGCACACTCTCATCTTCGTCCGGCGGCCCCTGTGCGACCGCGCGATGGCTAAAGGGCACAACGCGTGTGTTTTCAAACGGACAGCCGCTGGTGATTCAAGGCGGCCAGGCGATCTGCGCGCCGACGTTCGCCCGCTTAGCAGTTGTCGTCACGCAATCGCGAGTGACAGGAATCTGATTCGATGACCAATCTGGATTATCCATACCAGTTTGACGGGCGTGGGCGCACGGCGACGACCGGCGACGATGCGCACATTCGCGATTTGATCGAGCAGGTGCTTTTCACCGCGCCCGGCGAGCGCGTCAATCGCCCCGACTTCGGAAGCGGATTGATGCAACTCGTCTTCGCACCCAACAGTGATGAGCTTGCCGCCACCACCCAATTCCTCGTTCAGGGCGCGCTGCAACAATGGCTCGGCGACCTGATCGAAGTCGAAGCGGTTGAAGTCACCAGCGAAGATTCGACGCTCCGCGTCACGGTGCAATACCTCGTCCGCCGCAGTGATGCACGGCAGACCGCAACATTTCTACGAGGAGGGAGGCTATAGCGGTGATCTACTTTTGTTGCGACGAGCGCCGCCGGCAGGCACTGCGCGGTCATCCCACACTCAACGGCATTGACTTCCTCGAAGTCGTGGACGATTCGGCGATGCCCGACGCGGATCGTCAGCGCGCGCTTCTGCTAAATTTCGTCAATCCATTAAGCGCCAATGCTATCAACAAAAACAGATTGCGCATCGAAGGCGGCGAGCGCATTCGCGACATCGCCATCGAGACAACCTCAATCGGCTCCGGCGCGCAAGACCACGTACTGACGGTCAAGGTCAATCATCCCGGCGATTTTTCGACTTACACTCTGCGGCTGGTCCAAAACGCTCAGGACCCGACCAGCACGCAGCCCCCCGATGGGTTTGATCCACAACTCGCGGCCATTGCGTTTTCATTCAAGGTTAATTGCCCAAGCGATTTCGATTGCCGTACGGATCAAATCTGCCCGCCGGAACCGCAAGCCGCGCCCCCGATTGATTACCTGGCCAAAGACTACGCCGGCTTTCGCCAATTGATGCTCGACCGACTGGCCGCGCTTGTGCCTGATTGGCGTGAACGCAGTCCGGCTGATCTGGGAATCGCACTGGTCGAGTTGCTGGCCTACGTCGGCGATTACCTCAGCTATCAGCAGGACGCAGTGGCGAGCGAAGCCTATCTGGGGACGGCGCGGCGGCGCACATCGGTTCGGCGGCACGCGCGGATGGTTGATTACGCTGTGCACGATGGATGCAACGCGCGCGCCTGGGTGCAGGTGCAGGTGAAAGAGAAAACTGAATTGAAGCGGCGCGTGCAATTGACCCCGGAAGTCTCTTACACCACCAAGCTGCTGACGCGCGCTGCAGGGCAAACGCCCCGCATCGCTCTCGACGCATTCACCGAAGACCAACTTCGCGCGCTTGGCGTCGAAGTCTTTGAGCCGCTCCACGACAGAACGCTTTTTCCCGCGCACAATCGGATGGAATTCTACACCTGGGGCGCGCACGAATGCTGTCTGCCGCGAGGCGCAACGCGCGCCACGCTGGCGGGGGCATTCCCGGATTTGAGAGCCGGCGACGTCTTGATCTTCGAAGAACGACGATCGCCCCCCACCGGCGAAGACAACGATGCCGATCCGTCGCATCGCCATGCAGTGCGTTTGACGGAAGTAGCATCGGCCAAAGACCCGCTCGGTGGGCGTTTTCTTGATCCACCCGAGGACGGCGCTGTTGACGTGACGGAGATCGAATGGGGTGTGGCCGATGCGCTTCCTTTTCCTCTTTGCGTTTCCTCATTAATCGACGCCAGGCACGATCAAAACCCGATTGAAAACGTGAGCCTCGCGCTCGGCAACATCGTGCTCGTGGATCACGGCATAACCACCAGCGAAAACACAATCGGTACGGTTCCCGGCTCAAAACTCGCGCGCGTATCGTCCGCCGCTCACTGCGATCACAAGGCGCCCGGCCCGATCTTTCCGCGTTTCAAACCGCGCCTTGGCCAGCGGCCGTTGACGCAAGCGGCCACAGTCACCGTCGCTGATCCAATCACCCATCAGCCTCACGTTTTGCCATTCGATCCAAATGCGCCGGCCGCCGCCGCATTCGATTGGCAGATGGCGGACGTGCTGCCCTCGGTTACGCTCAACGACAATTCATGGCGTCCGCGACGCGATCTGCTCGGAAGCGACAAGTTCGCCGCCGAGTTCGTCGCAGAAATTGAAGAGGACGGCAGGGCGACCTTGCGCTTCGGCGATGACGAGCACGGGATGCGACCAGCGCCACAAACAACCTTCGGGGCCACCTATCGCGTAGGCAACGGAGTCCGCGGCAATGTTGGCGCCGAGGCCATCGCCCATGTCATTTCGCACGAACCGGCGATTACCGCCGTGCGGAATCCGATACCAGCTCGCGGCGGTGTCGAGCCCGAAAGCATAGAGCACGTGCGCCAAAGCGCGCCTTTCGCCTACCGCACACAAGAGCGGGCGGTCACGCCCGCCGATTACGCCGTTGCCACCGAACGCCATCCACAGGTGCAGCGCGCCGCCGCTACGTTTCGCTGGACGGGGAGTTGGCGTACGGTTTTCGTGACTGCGGATCGGATCGGCGGATTGCCGGTTGATGACGATTTCGAACGCGCGATGCGAGGGCACCTGGAACACTTCCGCATGGCCGGGCACGATCTTGAAATTGACGGTCCGCGTTTCGTCTCGCTCGAAGTCGAGATGACGGTCTGCGTCAAACCCGATTACTTCCGCGGCAGCGTCAGGCAAGCGTTCCTGACGGTCCTGGGCAATCGCGGGCTGGTCGGCGGGGGGCGTGGCATCTTTCATCCTGACAACTTCACTTTCGGTCAACCGGTTTTCTTGAGCGCGCTTTATCAGGTTGCTCAGTCGATCGCGGGAGTGGCCTCGGTCGAGATAACCAAGTTCCAGCGACAGGGGCAGCCGAGCACGTCGTCCCTGGACACTGGCAGGCTTGAGCTTGGGCGATTGGAGATCGCGCGATTGGACAACGATCGGAATTTCGCTGAGAACGGCGTGCTGAGGTTGAACCTGATAGGAGGCAAGTGAGCAATGTCTGTTGATCCGAACTTGCCCGACCTGAGCGATTGCGGCTGCTGCGCAGGCCTGGGGACTGGGACACCGGTTGAGATCTCCAACCGCGCGGGGCTGGCGGCTATCGCTTACCGAGCCGGAACACACGCGCAATTCAAAGCCTCGATGCTGGCGGCCCTTTCGTCGACGGAGCGCGCGGCGCTGCAGGCCCTGCAGACGCGCGATGATGACGACTTCTCGATTGCTCTGCTCGATGCCTGGGCGACGGTCGCCGACGTGCTCACGTTTTATCAGGAGCGGATCGCCAACGAATCTTACCTGCGCACGGCGACCGAGCGGTTCTCATTGCTCGAGCTGGCGCGGTTGATTGGTTACGAGCTGCGCCCCGGCGTCTCGGCGAGCACTTACCTGGCCTTCACCGTCGAAGACGCGCCCGGCGCGCCGCCGCGCGCGACCGTTGACATCGGCACGAAAGCACAGAGCATTCCCGGCCCCGGCGAACAGCCGCAGACCTTCGAGGCCATCGAGAAGATTGAAGCGCGCGGAGTCTGGAATGCGATCAAGCCGCGATTGCCCCGGCCGCAAACGCTCTCCATAGATATGTCCAGGCTCTTCATCCAGGGGGCGAGCGCCGATCTGCACGCCGGCGATGGGCTGCTGATTGTCGCGGCCAAAGCAGACGGCAGCGGACCAGACCAGAAATTCCGCCGCATCAGAAGCGTCACGATGGATCAGGATGCGAATCGCACGACCGTGGAGTTTGAAGGTACGTCCACAGCACGCGGCTCCTTCGGTTTCCCGGTTGCGGGTACGTCGCTCACTACTTTCAACGCTCGGCCTCTCAACAGCGCGAGCATCGGCCAAGGCGTGCTCGACAAAGCCTGGGGGCAGGCCGATTTGAACGCCTTTGCGCAGATTCAAGGTTGGCCAATTGAAAGCGTCTTCCAGAATCTCAGAACGCAACTTGGCGCAGCCGCGGTGCGGCCAACGGGTACGGGAGTCTTCGCCTTTCGCGTGCGCGCCTCGCTCTTTGGCAACAACGCGCTGGACTCGATTGCGCTGCCGGTGGAAACCAAAGCAGCCTACAAGATCCCGGCCGGAGGCGACTGGCCGTTGATTCACGAGGATGATGAGAAGCAGGTTTCGCTCGACGCAGTTTACGCTCAGATCGTCGCCGGCAGTCGGGCCGTCATCAAAAGCGAATCGAGCGAAAAAAGTAAGTCGACCGAAGTCATTGCCCGCGTTCAAACGGTGAGAGAAACGGGACTCTCGCGCTATGCCATCAGCGGCAAGAGCACGCAACTCGACCTCGACCAAGATGTGACCCTCAGCGATTTCTCTCAATTGCGGCAAACGACTGTCTACGCCCAGAGCGAGAGGCTGCCGCTGGCCGAAGCGCCGATCACCGAACCGGTTGCCGGACACGTCATTGAGCTGGATCAGTTCTATGAAGGCTTGAGCGTCGGGCAGAACATCATGGTTTCCGGCGAGCGCGACGATCTGGCCGGAGTGAAAGCGAGCGAAGTGGCGAGGCTGAGCGAGGTCACACACGACACAGCGCAAGGCTTCACTACGCTGACGCTCGCCGGTGATTTATCCAACGAGTACCGGCGCGAGACCGTCACGATCAACGCCAATGTCGCGCGCGCAACACACGGCGAAACGGTCCAGGAAGTGTTAGGCGGCGGCGACGCGAGTCAGCCCTATCAACGCTTCACGCTGCGCCAGCCACCGCTGAGCCACACCAGTGCAGCGACGGCCAGCGGCACGGCTTCATCCTTACAAATCCGCGTCAACGATCTGCTCTGGCACGAAGTGTCATCGCTTTACGGCCTCGGCCCGGACGAACGAACCTTCATTTCGCGGCTCGGCGACGACGGCAAGACCACCGTGCAATTCGGCGATGGGCGAACCGGCGCGCGGCTGCCCACCGGGCAGGAAAACGTGCGAGCGACTTATCGCAAAGGAATAGGGCGGGGGGGACTCGTCAAAGCCGAGCAAATCAGCATGTTGCTAACTCGGCCATTGGGCGTCAAAGGCGTCATCAATCCGCTGGCCTCGAGCGGCGCTGACGACGCTGAAACGCTGGCCGGTGCGCGCGGCAATGCGCCGCTGACAGTGATTACGTTGGAGCGCATCGTCTCGCTGCAGGATTACGAAGACTTCGCGCGCGCATACGCGGGCATCACCAAATCGCGCGCTACCTGGACGTGGAGCGGGCAGGTGCGGGGCGTCTTCGTCACCGTCGCGGGGCCCGACGGCGCAGAGGTCAAGCCGGATAGCGACCTCTACAAGAATCTGCTCGCCGCGATGCAGCAGGCAGGCGATCCGTTCGTGCCTATCCGTGTGCAAAGCTATCGCCCGGCGTTTTTCAGACTCGCGGCGGGCGTCAAGGTGCATCCTGATTATTTGGCGGACAGAGTTTTGACGGCCGTCGAGCAGGCCTTGCGCGCGCAGTTCTCGTTCACCGGGCGGCAATTCGGTCAACCGGTCGCGTTAAGCGAAGTCGTCGCCGTCATGCAATCAGTGGCTGGCGTGGACGCGGTCGACGTAGACAAGCTCTATCGCTTCGACGATACGTCAGCGGGATCGAAGATCCTTCTGCCGGCAGCGGCGCCTCAAGCGGGAGACACGGGAACAATCGCGGCGGCGGAGTTGCTTACGCTCGATCCCAGTCCGCTTCATGATTTGGGAGTGACGCCATGAGCTTTGACGCACAACGATTGTATGAATTGCTGCCGGCTATCTATCGCAGTCGCGATGCCGAACAAGGCGAGCCGCTCAAAGCCCTGCTAGCGGTGATTGCCGATCAGGTCGGCGTCCTCGAAGAAAACCTCGATCAACTATACGACGATCAGTTTATCGAGACCTGCGCCGATTGGGTCGTGCCCTACATCGGCGACCTGATCGGCGTGCGCGCGCTCCACGGAGTTGTGCCGCAGGTGAGCAGCCCGCGCGCCGAAGTGGCCAACACCATACGGTTGCGCCGTCGCAAAGGCACGGCCGCGGTGCTCGAAGAGCTGGCGCGCGACGTGACTGGCTGGCCCGCGCGGGTGGTCGAGTTTTTCGAATGGTTGGGCTGGACACAGTTTATGAATCACCCGCGCGTGCGCCCGCCGCGCGGGGAGTGGCTCGACCTGCGCGATCACGACGCCTGCGAGCGCATCGCTTATGCGCGCGGCACCTTCGACCCGACGGCGCACACCGTTGACGTGCGCCGCATCGCATCGGGGCGCGGGCGCTACAACATTCCGAACGTCGGGTTGTTCCTGTGGCGCTTGCAGGCTCATCCGATCACGCGCGGCACGGCGCGCCCAGTTGGCTTGAACCGATTCACGTTCAATCCGGTCGGGCTGGACTCGCAACTCTTCAATCGTCCGCAAACTGAAACTGAGATCACGCATTTGGCCGAAGAGATCAACCTGCCCGCGCTGCTGCGTCGCCGCCCGCTTCACGATGAACTGGAAGCGCGGCGTCAGGCGCTGCCGGAAAACCGCACGTCCGACGCGGTCTATTTCGGCGATCGGCCTGTCTGCGAAATCACCGTCAACACTGAGAGCAAACCCGTGCTGCCAGAAGAGTTGATGATTTGTGATCTGAGCGATTGGCGTGAGCCGCCAAACTCGAAAGATTACACGCTGCCCGACGGCAGCAACGTCACGCGCAGGATTCGCGCGGCGGTTGATCCAGTGCTGGGCCGTCTGACCTTTGCGGCGGCGGAAGAACCGTTGGCGGCGACAATAAGTTACGCCTACGGTTTCAGTACTGAGATGGGCGGTGGCCCTTACAACCGTCTGACTTCGGTCTCATCGGCGCTGGATCGCCCGGTGACTTTTCAAGTCGGCGTCAGTCAGGAGATCGCGCCCCAACCGAACCAAATCTTCGCCACGCTACGAGAGGCCGTCGAAGCCTGGAACGCGCAACCGCCGGGTGCCGTCGGCGTGATCGCCGTTATGGACAACCGCACTTACGTCGAATCGTTGACCGCCGATCACCGGATCATCATCCCGGCCGGCAGCCGGTTGATTATCGTCGCCGCCGCTTGGCCCGAAGTTGACGTGCCAAATGGAGCGACGCCCACGCAGCGGATCAAGGGCCAGGTGTCGCCCGAAGGAAGACGGCCACATCTGCTCGGCGGCTTGTCGGCGGTCGGAGCAAGCGACGAGGGCGGCGTCGGCGAGTTGATTCTCGACGGGCTGCTGATCGAGGGCACGATCACGGTGTTGGTCGGCAATCTGGGCGTTCTGCGCGTGAGTCATTGCACGCTGGTGCCGGGCGCCGGCGAGATCATCGTCAATGCTTCCGCCACCGATCCCGAGAAGCAAAACACTCTATTGAAACTCAGCCTTGAACACAGCATCTGCGGTCCAGTCACGCTGCCCGACATAGTCACTCATCTCAATATCACCGACAGCATCGTCAGCAGTGGAAAAGACAGCGATGAAAGTGTTGCCGCGATCACGGCTCGCGGCGTCGAGGCCAAACTCGAACGCAGCACTCTATTCGGCACGGTCTCGGTGCGCAGCGTCGAAGCGAGCAATTGTATTTTCACCGGCGTTCTGGAAGCTGCGCGGCGACAGACGGGTTGCGTGCGCTTCTCTTTCTTGCCGCTGGAATCGAAAGCGCCGCGTCGTTACCGCTGCCAGCCCGAGGACACGGCGGAAGCGGTGCGCGTGGGTCCGCAGTTCACTTCGCGGAGTTACGGCGACCCTGGCTACGCGCAGCTAAGCCAGCGTTGCGCGGTTGAGATTCGGCAGGGCGCGGACGATGAAGCTGAGATGGGCGCATTTCACGATCTGTTTCAGCCGCAACGAGAAACCAATTTGCGCGTCCGGCTGGACGAATATCTACGCTTTGGTTTGGAAGCAGGCATCACTTATGTGAGTTAAATCGAGCGGCAAATTGAATGGTAAAGTATTGTGTGATTCAGGAGGTTGACGATGAAGGGCGATTTTAGCCGACTGACATTCGATCCGAAGAAGCATTACCGCCGGGTGTTAATGCAGCAGGGGCGCGTACAGCTGGACGCCGATTGGAACGAGCAAGAGGCGATTAACCAGTACCGCGCGGAGATCGAAGCGCGCGACGTCATTGGGCGCTGCGGTTCGCCGCTGCACGACGCAGGGTTCCGGATCTCCGTCAATAGCGACGGCAAGTTGGTGATCGGCAAAGGGCGTTTTTATGCCGACGGCATCCTTTGCGAAAATGACGAAGATGTAGCTTATCTGGATCAACCCGATCTGCCCGATCCGCCCGACGTTGCGGATGCTCTCAAAACACTGCCGATTGGCGTCGTGTACCTCGACGTGTGGGAGCGACATCTCACCGCAATCGACGATCCTCGCATTCGGGAAGTCGCGCTCGGCGGCCCCGACACCGCTACACGCAGCCGCGTCGTATGGCAGGTGAAGATTCTGCCGATCAAGGTCGGCGCTGACACTGTGCCCTCTTGCGCGGGCGAGTTCGATGAATGGGTCAAACTCACCACTCCACGCAATGCGACGCTTAACGCGCGCACCCAACCGCCGGAAGCCGACAGTCCTTGCCTGATTCCGCCCACGGCCGGCTATCAACGGTTGGAGAATCAACTCTACCGAGTCGAAATTCATAAGAGCGGAGCGCCGGGCGAGGCGACTTTCAAATGGTCGAGCGACAATGGCTCCATTCTCACCACGATTGAAAAGATCAACGCGCAAGTGGTCACCGTCAGCGACGTCGGTCCCGACAACGTGCTCGGCTTCGCCAACGGCCAATTGGTCGAGGTGGTTGACGACCGGATCGAGCTGCTGGGCCAGCCCGGCCCATTGATCAAGATTAATAAGGTGGACGCGGCCACCCGCACCATCACGCTTAACAGTGCGCCTGCGGGCATTGATCAAACAAGAAATCCCAAGCTTCGGCGGTGGGACAGTGTGGACGAACTGAAAGTTGAAGTGCCCGCGACCGGCGATGGCTGGATAGCCCTCGAAGGCGGGATACAGGTTCACTTTGCCGCCGGGAATTACCGCACCGGCGACTATTGGCTTATTCCGGCGCGCACGGCGACGGGCGAGATCGAATGGCCGCCGTTTCAGATTCCCAACGGGACGCCACAGCCGCGGCCGCCCGCCGGCATCGAGCATCGTTACTGCCGCCTGGCATTGGTGCAGGTCGGTCCGAACGGATTGCAAGTGGTCGAGGATTGCCGTCCGCTCTTTCCGCCGTTGACAGAGGTCGGAACCGACCTGAGCATTCACGTCAAGGAAGTGCTTTGGAACTCCACCAACCAACCGCCGCTGCATAACGACAGCGATGCGACCGTGGGCGAGTTGGCAAAAGGTATCGTAATAGTCTGCGACGGCGACGTCTTTCCCGGCAGCGTTAAATCAATCCCGCCGCACAATCCGGTCTGCTTCGTCACGCTCGATCTGCCGTTTCCATTCAACTCAGCGGATCGCCAGCTTTGGGGCGATAACGACGTCGTCGGATTTCAGCCAATCATCCTGGCGTCCGAAGTCAAGGTGGAGACGAATAGCATCTCGTGGCACCCGGAGGACAAGACTCAAAACTGGCTCCGGACCAAGTTGTTCCAGAATATGGCGGAATTCAAGCGTGGCAACCGTGTGCTGGCGCACTTAACTCTCAAGGGCAATTTTGTGTGGGCGCTGTCGGATCCCAAACTCTACCTGGATGGAGAAGTCTTCGGCTTCCACCCAGACAAGACGACGGAGGTACGCTTCCCGAGCGGCAACAGAGTGCGCGGCGGGGATCTGGAGATGTGGTTCTGGCTTGTGCCACCTCCGTTGTTCAAGGTCGCAGGGGTGCGGATTCTCAACACCGGCGGTGTTATCGACAATCCGAATCCGACGGTGTTGGCAACCATGACGTCGCCCACACAGGCGCTCAATGTTGGCGTGCAGCTCAAGGCCGATGCCATTGAGGTGCAGTTCAATTCCGCGGTCGATCAGGCGAGCGTCGTGAATACCAAAAGCTTCGTCGTGCTCAGGCCCGGGGCTGGTGTTGTGACGAATGCACATGTCATCTTCCCTGCAGCTGACACGCTAAGATGGGCGGCGCAAGTCCCTGGAGGTAATCCATTACCAATGTCGGCAGGTGATTTTCTCATCACGCTCAAAGGCGATGGCGCCTCGGTAATTACTTCGAACGGCGTGGCTCTGGACGGTGAACCATTGGGACTTCCTTCCGGCAACAACGTTGCCGGAGGAGACTTCACGTTCAAGCTGAATATTACTGCGGGTTGATACGACCGTCACCACCATTAACTTACTTAGGGTGGTTAATTGAAGGCGCCCGATGTGGGCTCGGCGCACGCTTGTCTCAGGTTGGTCATCCAATAACCCATTGGGAGGCTAAGCGCTGACACCAGCCGCCGCTTCCATCCTGCCGCTCGGTTGGATAGCCGCTAAGTCACGTCTTGTCGATGGGGGAGTCCTGAAATCAACTGTCTCGGTGAATCGCCAGCTATTTCAAGGGAAACGAGGGGACGCAACAGACCTTACTCCGTAGCATGGTCCATCCCGATTCGAACACTGCGTGTAAGTTATTGAAGTGATTGGTGTCGAGGGTGGGAGTCGAACCCACACGACCTTACGGTCAACGGATTTTAAGAACGTTGCAGAGCTCATCGCCTGCACTAGACAAGCTTTGCGGACGCTTTGCGCGTGAACGGAACAGATATCGAGTGGCATTTCATCCCGTCAGCTGCGACATTCGAAAACGCGAAGATCTGACACATTGCCTCGGCGCATTAGCGCGGATTGCGACTCGTTTACAGCAGATCACGAGCACGGGAGTGATTAAGACGCATCGTCCCCCAAACGTCCCCCAGCGACACGCAAATCAGGCAATGCATGCACGTATGCAGCGCATGCACGTACATTTTTTCTGAGCGATTTTGTAAGTATTGAAAATAAAGGATCGAAAGTTTAGATTCCCAAGCTGGAAGTTGCGGGTTCGATCCCCGTCGCCCGCTCCAATTTCTCTAAGTAATTCTCAGACTCAATTTTAAACGTTAGAGAAACGTTAGAACCGTCCCGCAAAACGTCCCCCAGATTTTCTCTGCGCAACCGTCAGACTCCAGAGTTGAAATTCAGAGCAGACCGGACTTTCAAGCATGGTTCTATACGCGGGGCTAAAGCCGCGTTCAGAATAGGGCGAAGGAAATGAACCGGTCCGCGCAATCTGCAAAGCCTGAGTAGCCTCATTGCTCCCTTGTCAAACTGAAGAGTGCGTAGTCAATTAGAGCGGATCTTGCAAGTCAAGCTAAGCGGGTGCCAACCAGCGATTTTGTGAACCTTGCCGGTGCATCCGAATCAATTGACATGATGACTACTTTGAGATAGCCTCCGTCCCGCGTCTCTCAAAAACTTGTTTCGTTTACCTTCGTCCTCGCAAGCATCATTTAAACGAACCAGACGAGCCGGCCTTTCCAGCAGCATGATTGCCTTTAATCGCCGAATACGTTCTGGTAGAGCGAAACGAGTCTAAATAAGAGCTTCGTGCTTCTGTCATTTGTTAACCTCAACTTGCTCCCAGCCTCGACCATCGCTGGCAGGTGACGAACCATGAGATCCGAGGGGGTATTATTAATAGTTGGCCCAGGCGTCGAATCGCTCAGCGGTTCTTTACGCGGCATTCTGCAACCTCACTTTGAGTTGGAAGTCCTGGCCCTGGAAAGCTTTGCCGAGCGGCAGCTGAGCTTAAAATCCGGCGAGGGATCCGATCTCGCATTAGTCTTCGTTCTCGTTTCAACCGACTACGTTACGTCAGCAGGCAATCTTATTCGTTCGATCAAGGCGGCCGGCTCAGCTCCACCGATCATCGTGGTTTTTGCAGGCGACGAGCCGACCGACATCTTGAGCTTGCTTGCGCTGGGCGTGGCGGATTTCATTACCTCGCCATTGAGGGCCGCCGAGGTTTTGCCGCGAGCCTGGACTTTGATGAAGCGACTTCAGCCGGAGACGAAGCCGCCGCCCGAAGTTCGGAGCGGGCTGTTGATCGGCCAAAGCCCTGCTTTCCTCGCTGAGACTAAGAAAATTCCGACGATCGCTAAGTGCGACGCCAACGTCCTAATCGCGGGCGAAACCGGAACCGGAAAAGAGTTGTACTCTCGGGCGATTCATTACAACAGCGCCCGGCGGGACAAGCCCTTCGTGCCGGTTAATTGTGGGGCCATTCCGGTTGAGCTGGTCGAAAACGAATTGTTCGGACACGAGCGTGGCGCGTATACGAGCGCGGCGACCCTGCAAGTCGGTTTGATTGAAGAAGCGAACGGCGGCACGCTCTTCCTGGATGAGATCGACTGTCTGCCGGTCTATGCGCAAGTCAAGCTGCTCAGGTTTCTTCAGGACAAGGAGTATCGGCCGCTGGGCTCGGCCAAGACTCGCCGCGCCAATGCTCGCGTGATCGCAGCAAGCAACGTCGATCTCAAGCAGGCAGTGGAACAAGGCAAAGTGCGTCGCGATCTCTTTTATCGATTGAATACGATTTCGCTGACGCTGCCGCCACTGCGGGAACGCCGCGAAGATATTCCGCTGCTGGCGCGGCACTTTCTCGAGAAGTATTCGGCTGGGTCGGGAAACAACGTGAAGGAGATCTCGCCCGAAGCCCTGTGCCTCTTGATGGTGCATCCGTGGCCGGGGAACGTGCGCGAGCTGGAGCACATCATCGAACAGGGGCTGGTGTTATGCGACGCGCCGGTGCTCAACGCTCAGGATGTCGGCGGGTTTTCCACGGCGGCGGACTTCGCCAAGGAATCGCTACAACAGGCGAAGGCAAAAGAGATCGCGCGCTTCGAGAAGAACTATGTCCAGGGCTTGCTCAGTGCCTGTCAGGGCAACATCACCAGAGCCGCCCAGGTCGCCCAGAAAAATCGGCGGTCCTTCTGGCAGCTCATCCAAAAGCATCAGATCGACGTCAAGAAAATCAGAGCCAATGCGATTTAGCAGTGGTAGGACTCTGCGAGTGCTTTGAAGGGTTTCTCAACCCAAAGGACGCCAAGGTTTTCGCAAAGTACGCAGAGACCGAAACTTAATCGACCACTCTCACGCAAGTCACGTCAGTTCTACTGCTACGGCGGTTTCCCTTTTCAATCGCGATCACCGTCACCGGGCTAAAGCCACGGTGCTAATGAGAGTGCAAATTCAAACTGTACTTTGCGGCAACCACTCGCTTTAGCAATCTGTCACCGATGGATTTCGTTATGATCATTTGATCATAGCGTCATCTGCCAGCAACTAAAGCACTTCCTCAGTGTGACCTCTCCAGCTATGACAAAAAAGACATAGCGAAACTTTCTTCCGCGTAAGAAAAGTTAGCAATAAACAGGTGACTCCAACTGGCGCAGCGCTTGCTTAACGTCCGGCGACAGTACGATTGAAAGGAATGTACGAGCCGAGCCGATCACACATCGCTCGCGCAATACTCGAGTATCTGTGGAAACACCCAGAGGCGCAGGACACGCTCGCGGGTATTTCGCAATGGTGGTTGCGTGAGGAGAACGTCAGGAGCCGGACCACGACGGTGGAAGAAGCGTTGTCGGATCTCGCCGCCAGGGAATTGGTTCTCGAACGAAGGGGAAAGGATTCTCAAATCCATTACCGAATTAATCGGCGGAAATTGCAGCAGGTGCGAGCATTCCTCAAAAAGAAGAATCACCTTGCATAAGAGTCTGATAATGCCATTCCTATGGAGTCTCGCCTTACCCTTCCGTCGCCTGCGTCTCGCGGCCGCGGAGAGCCTCGTTCAACCACAGCCGTCGCGACCGAGGCGTCTCTTGATGGCGATTCCAAACCAACCGACCGCATTGCCGGCAATGATGAGTAGCGATCCTTTATTGAATGCGAAGGTGCTGGCGGCGCTGCTTGATGTACTGGACAACTATTTGCCGCCAAATCCCGTGCTCAACCCGCCGCTGCCCGATCCGAATCTTTCGTTGGTGAGCGTCACCGAGCGTTCCGTCGGACTCGGCAGCCGCGTGGGCACGAACACGCGCGGCCCTTTCACGGTGTCGGCGATCAAAGGCGCGCGACTAGAAGCGGTAATTCGTTATCAGGTTTGGTCCGACGATCCCGTCAACGTCGATGCGGCCATTCAGGATCTGATTACGCGGTTGCTGTCGGACCGCGATGCGTTGCGATCATCCGGCTTTCTGCGACTCGCGCTGAAGAGCGTCGAAACCAGCGAGATCGTGCCGGGGGTCAATGATTACTGGCGCGAGAGCGTCAACTTCGAAGTCCTGTATGAGTTTCCCTATGTCGACTCGGACGATGCGCAAAGTCTGATCGCGAGCATTCCAATCGACATCAACGACAACCTGGCCACGACGATGACGGTCAGCGATGAGATGGTGCGTTGGAGCAATCAAATACCGCCGCCTCCGCCGGTACTGCAATCGGCGCCGCCGCTGCTGTTGCGTGGCCCGTCGACGATTGCGGGCCTGTCGGCTCTGGCGTTTATTCCCGGCGCCGCGCCGACCGGCAAGGTGACGCTCACGCGTACCTTTGACGGCGCCGCTGGACCACCGATCGTTCACCCGGATCTGCCAACGTTTTTGGCAGCGGTTGCCGATCCGAATCAGCCGGCCGCCGAGGGACAAGTCGTGTTTGCGACGTTGAGCGATTTCCTGGGCGCCTTCAGCGCGGCCGGCACGCCGATCACGCTGGGTGATTGGGACGAAGATTTAGTAGCCGATGATTACGACGCGTCGGCCCTGGAGATCGCTCCGCCGATCAAATTGCCGCGCGCCGACGATCGTTTTGAGATTAGTTATGAAACGTCCGCCTTCGATCAAGTAGCCGTAGTTTATCTGCGCGCCACCTGAGGCGAGACAAAGCAATGGCGATGCGCTGTCAGACTAAAAAAAAAGCAAAGCCCGGCAGCGGATCATTTGCAGGCACAAAAAAGGAGAATGAGACATGGCTGAATTGATTCTACCGGGCGTATACATCGACGTACGGCCCGAAGGTCTGATCGTCCCGGGGCAGATCACCGTCGGCAATCTGGGTGTCGTGGGAACCGCACAGAAGGGCGAAGTCGGCACCGAAACCAAGAGGGCGACTCTCGTCAGCAGTTACGGCGATGCGGCACAGATATTTGGCGCCTACGACTCTTTTCTCGGTGCGGACGGTAAGCGGCGCAACGACGCGGGCACGCCACCCAAACCGACTGAGTTGACGCTCGTGCGCGCTTTGGAACAAGCGTTTGCTTTCGGCGCGACCACAGTGTTCGCCGTGCGCGTCGCCGGCTCATCCGCTGCCAGCGCCAGTTACACCCTCTTGCGGGGCGCCGACGAAGTGGTGAAGCTCACCGCCAAAACGCCGGGAACCTGGGGTAACCAACTGCAAGTCAATGCGGCCGACGCCGAAGAGAACGCCTTCATTGAAAAAGAGGACGTCACCGTTGGCGATCCGCCCGCGCCAAAACTCGCCTTCAATCCAGCCGTCAGCTTGCAGAATCGGATCACGCACACGAGTACGGCGACCGGCATTAAGACCGTTTTCCCCGGCAATAAGATCGTCTACACCGGCGCGCCTGGAGCCGACCAGGCCGGCATCGATCCGGCCAACGGGAACCTGAGCTTCCATGCAAGTCTGAAGCTGTCAAAAGACGACAAGATCAGCGCGGCTTACGTGGTCAACAAAGCCAGCTCTTTAAAGGTCACATTGAAATTGGGCGGGACGGAAGAAGTCTATACGGTGGTCAGCGGCAAGGATCTGATCGCTGACATCAAAGAAAAATCGAGCCTGGTAAACGGCGAAGCGAAAGCGAAAGTAAACGACCTGCCGGACAAAAGCGTCCCGGACACGGCTTTCGCAAACTTCAAGAGCGGTGATGACGGCGCGAGCGGGGCTGACTATGCCGCCGGACTTGACGTCCTTCTCAATGAGGACGCGCACATCATCGTGGCCGCCGGTCAGGACGACAGTTTTGGCAACGCCATAGACAAGCACTGTCAAAAGGCGTCCACCGATGTAATCAAGCGCGATCGCATCGGCGTCGTCGGCAGCAGGCCCGAGGATCTGACCATGCCGGAAGAGTTTTTCGATTATCTTCGCGGGCAGAATCTGTCGAGCGATCGGATCATTTTTGTGGCTCCGGGAATCAAGGCCCGCGACGCGGGAGCAAGTCCCGCCGCGGACGTCATCTTGCCGGGCGCTTATGCGGCCGCTGCGTTCGCCGGTTTTCTCGCCAGCCTGTCCCCGCACATCAGCGCCACCAACAAGGTGCTGCCGGTTGACGGCCTGGAACGCATTTTCACTTCGCCAGAGCTCACGCAACTGATTCAGCACGGCGTGTTGGCCCTGGAGAAACGTCAGGGCTTTCGCATCGTCCGTGGAATCACGACTCTGCCGCCGGGCAGCGCGTTCGCGCAGATCACGACTCGGCGCATCGTCGACTACGCGAAATTCGGCGTTCGTTCCGCGGCCACGCCTTACATCGGCTTGCTCAACAACGAACGCGTGCGCGGCGCCCTCAAGGCCACGGTCAACAGCTTCCTGGCTGAAATGGTCAACGATGAAATGCTGGTCAGCTACAAGCTGGACGTGACGGCTACACGGGATGACGAGCGCAAAGGCGTCGCCCGAGTGACGATGACGCTCCAGCCGACCTTCAGCATTGACTACATTAAGGTAACGATGTTCCTCGAGTAAAAAGGAGAATGAATCATGGCATCAACCAACGTTTATACCGGTTCGAATGGTGTGCTGACGCTGGCAGACGAAGACACTCCGGAAGGCAAAGATGCTAAGACCGTCGTGGATTTTTTTCAGATCCAAACCGTCGGCCGCGTGTCGGGTGTGGAGATCTACGTGCACACCGATCTTGAAGAATTTCACGAGATCGGCCGTCGTCACCCGACTTCCCTGCATCCCGGAAACATTCACATCAGCGGCAAGATCACGCGTGCGCACATAAACGGCGCCCTTTTGTTCCTCCTGCTCGGCCGCGGAGCGCGAGCAACCGCCGAGCCGGAGCCTTACGTTCAGCCTGTCTTTAACATGGTTGTCACCCTGACAGATCCTGCTGTGCCTGGAAACTCGGCAGCCGTCGAGTTGAAAGGAGTCAAGCTTCAGAACTGGGCCTACTCGTTGCCGGAAGAAGACTTCGTCATGGAGAACGTCACCTTCAAGGCCCTTACCATCCGCAGTGTCGGCCAGAGCGCGCCAACCGGGGGTGGAGCAGCCGTAGCCGACAACCTGACATTCCCGGAGACTGCGACAGCCTAATCGCAGGTAACGATGACACTCACTGCTGAACAACTGTTGGCTGGAGAGGCCATCACCCACGACGCTGAAATTCCCTCCGAGTTGTTGGGCACGAATGGTGACGCTCCGGCTGAGCCGCGAGTGGTTCTACGGCCACTGACCGTGCGCGACCTGCAACGCATCGGTAAGGCTGCCCGCGACGACGAGGGGCTCTCGGCTTCGCTGATGATTCAGCAGGCGCTGGTCGAGCCGCCGCTCAAGCCGGAACAGGTTGCCAAGTTGCCCGCCGGGCTGGCTCGCTTTCTCATCGAGCGCATCAACGCGATTAGCGGCATCAGCACGTCGAGTGATGCGCTCGCGGAATTGGTGCAAGCGCCGCTGGCCAAGGCCTGCTTCGTACTCGCGCGCGAGTTCGGCTGGACGCCCGAACAGGTCAGCGGCATGACGATCGGCCAGATCCTGCTTTATCTGGAGATGGCCCACGGAAACGGTGAAGGCAAATGAGTCCGGCACTAAATCAAATTCGTTTCCCCTCTGATTGTCTCGCCGGTCTGAGCGGCGGCCGCGCGGCGGATTCGTGGTGTCGTGAGTTGGCGAGCGGGACGCAGTGGGTAACTGCGATCAATTCGTGTGACTGGCTGAATGAGTTGGTTGAAATCGACTTGCGCGTGTCCCGATATTCTTTGTTCGGTCACAGCCTGAGAGTTCTCACGAACCGAGAGCCAACCAACACAGGCGCGACTGAGTCATCCGCGCCTCGGACTCCTGCAAGTCAACCGGTGAACGGAAATCCGCGGAGTTCCAAAACAGGACCCACCGCCGGTGGTGAGCGGTTCGATGTTTCCAGCAACGACGCGGGATCGAACCGCTCTGCAACGAGATCAAAGAACACTTGGTCAACTTCCGTGACCGAGCAAGTCCTTCGATTCCAAGCTCAGGCAGATATTTCCCTGCTGCGCCGACACGCCGGCCGAGACAATTCGTTGGAGAACGTCGATAGCCAGACCGTCAAATCGAAAGTGCAACGGACATCGGATCGCGCTCGCGTGTCGCCTGATTTGCGTCGAGAAACAACACCCGGAGCGTTGCTTGCTCGAGCAGCGCGCCGAGCGGAACAGGCCTGGTTCGCCGGAGCGCCCGACTGGCGCAGGTTCGATCGATTTGCCACAGACACCCGGGCGCCGTCCGCGAGCTCACCATCTTTTGCGGCAGACTGGTCAAGAACCGTGGCCGGCTTGCGTGCTTCGGCTGAGTTGTTAACCCTGCTGGCAAATTCCGGGCGCAGGCTCGACCGCAGGTCGCCGGGCCTTGACGATCGGGAACGATCGACGAATTCGGCCGCAGCCAATTCAGACACGACCGCGCCGGCAAGCGATTCGCATTGGCCCGAAGCGCCATCTGCTTCCGCGGCGAACAAACATTACGAAGAAAACCAGTGGCCGCGCGAGGGCGCAAAGCGAGCACTGGTTACCGGCGTCGAATCGCCGTCTCGCCCTTTCGCGGCCGATTCAATTTCGTTGCTTTCCTCGCCATTGCCGCCGCGCGCAGTCGAGGGAATTGCGGAATGGCCGTCGGAAACGCGCCTCGCGCCGCCAACTATCACGCCTTTGCCAGTTACCTTGCGCCCCCCAGCGGATCCGGCTGTCCCAGTTCTGCCCGTCGCGGCCGTGACCGCTCGACAAGGCGCGAAGGCTGAGGAAGCAATTGCGCAAGGCGAAGATCTCACGCTGCTTGCCGCGAGGATCGAACGGCTGCTGAATCAGGAAGCGCGCCGCCACGGAATTGATGTTTAGACCGAAATCGCACTGCGTGACCAAAACCTCGGGCACGCAGCGAGGGACATCACATGCGCCCGATGCTGGACGATCTTGAGTTGCAACAGGTGCAGGAGATTGGCAGTTACGACCGGCGAACGCTGGCCGAGCACAAACCGCCGGGCATGTCCGGAAGCCTTTTGCAGAACCTGGGCCGACGGCCAACGCGCCTGGTCTTGTGGGGCGTAACCACCGGCCCCGGCGCAAAGAAGTTCATTGAAAAGCTCGAGGAGAAATTCCGCGCGGCCAAGCCGGTGCCTTTCACTGCCGACATTGTCAAGGACGCGGAAATCCAGTTGATGTTAATTGACGATCTCAAATTACAGGAATTGGCGGGCAAACCCGATCGCGTCGGATACGTGCTCACGCTGCGCGAGTTCATCAAGCCGGTCGAACCGGCCAATGCGGGACCGACCCTCGATGCCGGTCTTCTGGATGACGCGCTCAAGAAGCTCAACAATCTGACGAGCGGGTTCGAGATCCTCGGACAACTCTCAGATGTCATAGCTCGATTGGCCAAGCTCACCGAAGAGCTGCAACGGTAGTCCGGCCGACCTTAGCGGCCAATCAACATACTTCACGGAGGCGACGATATGGCAGACACCGATAACAAATTGCAGGACCTAAAAAAGGCTTTGGATGAAACCTTGACCTTTCTGAACAATGAGGCGGTCACCACCGCGCTCCGGCAGATCCCGGACAGCATCAAGAAGCCGGTGCTTGACGGACTAAAAAAGGTCCTGGACGTCATCAAGAAAGCACTGGATGAGTTGAAGAAGAATCTCAGCGCCGTGACCACGGTCAAGGATCTTTTGAAAGTAGTCAACGATCTATTGACCGCCGCGGAGGGGTTGGCGCCGGGAGAGAAAGCCACTCTCGACAGCGTGAAAGGCATCGTGCAGACGCTTCAGGATCTGCCGGGCGCGCAGCAGATTCAGGAAATACTGGACAAGATCGATCAGATCATCACGAAACTCGAAAGTCTCTAGTTTATGCCACGGCCTATGCTCGACGGTGTCGAGCTGGAACAGGTGCAGAGAGTCGATGCTGACGACCAGGAGATCCTGGCCCAGCATGGGGTGCCCGGACTGGAAGGCGATTTCCTTCAGGATCTGGGGCGCCGCGGCACTCGTCTGAGTTTGACGGGCGTGATTACGGGAGCTGATTCCGCCGATCAACTCAAGACGCTGCGCGAAAAGTTCCGCGCGGCCACGCCGGTTCCATTCGTCGAGGACATCGCCGTCGCCACCAAAGTGGAGAAAGTGCTAATCGAAGAATTCGGCGTGCGGGAAGTGGCCGGCAAGCCGGCCCGATTTGAATTTGAGCTCACGCTGCGCGAATTTCTTCCGCCGCCAAAGCCTGCACGGGAAGAACCGCCACCGCCGCCACCAAAGCCACCGGATCCGGTTGTTGATACCGGGACGCTAATCGTCGAAGTGATCGTTGAGGGCCAGCCCAACTTTGACTTCAGCAAAGTCACGGTAACCGCTGAAAAGATAAATGAAGATGGCTCAAGGCCGTCACAGATTCTAGCCACTCGCGCCGCCAACGTCTGGACAGAAGAAAACATGGCTCTGGGCCGGTTTGATGTGAAGGCAGTAGTCACTGAGCCACCGGCGATGTCCGGATCGGCTGCTGCAACCGTAAGCGCAGGTCAGAGAACTCAAGTGAGAATTACGTTGCGTCCGGGGGTGGTCGTCGCGAAAGCTTTCATCATTCACTTTAAGTTTGACAGTGCGTTCGTCGAGCCCTGCATGCGGGAAGTGTTGGCGCGTGTCTCCCAATTTGCGGACGACAACCCAGACCAGAAAATCATTGTCCTGGGACACACTGATCTAACCGGGCCCGATGACTACAACCAAGCTCTTTCAGAGCGCCGGGCCCGCGCCGTCTTTGCCTCGATTACTTTTGGCACTACCCCGGCTTTGAGAAGTGCCGCGATCGAAGATTGGGACAACCTGAGAAAAGGACCCACCCGAGGCGGGCTGAATGATCGTTGGGGTACGCGCGAATATCAGTACATGCTTCAAGATCTGCGGCACTACGTTGGGAACATAGATGAAGATCACGGACCGCAGACTGATGCGGCGGTGCGTGCTTTCCAGCGAAACAAAGGGCTGCCCTCAACGGGTGTGTTGGACGACGCCACTTGGCGCGCGTTAGTCGAGGCCTATCTTGAAGCGGGTTCGGTCGCGATTGCCGAGGCTCGATTTCTGCCCAACGCGAACACTGAGGCGGGATGTGATGGTGGAATTCTCAAGTGGCTTGGCACGGGTGAAAAGGATCCTGTCAAGAACACTCAAGAGGCGTGGAGACCCAATCGCCGCGTTGAGATCCTGTTTGTCACGGCAGACAAACTGCCGTGTCTCGTTCCCAAGCCAGTCACCTTTAATAAACCCCTGCCGGGGGCGGTGAGCAGCACGTGGTGTCTCGGACCCGACACCGGCCCTGATCGCCATTGCTTTATTGTGCGAGACCAGGCTGCGCCAAATAAGTTTCTTGTGCAGCCCGCCGAGCCTGACAAAGTCACTGTCAGCGGCACCATTACGTTTGACGACGATACGCCGGTCGCCAATGAAAAATACATATTGATCGCACCGGACGGCGAGTTTCTTCATACCGACGCGAGTGGAAACGAGGACGTGGCAGAGGGCGCGAGTGGTAGGCCCTTTCTCAATGAAACCGACGATCAAGGGAGATTTAGCTACCCCCGCCAGACACCCGTCGGAACTTACATCCTGGAAATGCCGAGACTCGCGAAGCCGTCGGTGGCGCGCACCAAAGATGATCCGCCGCCGGACGCGGTAGGAAACGTAATCTGTTTCCGGTTGGAAGTCTCAAATGCGTAAGAGCGCTGCAAGCATGAGTCCTGTGACGATGTCACGTTTGAGAGCCTTTGCGATCGGCCGGCCGTTCGAGCGAGTTGTGGCCAAGGTCGGACGAGCGCAGGCGAGAGGGGTAGTGCAGCGGGCCCCGGTGCCCCCAGCCGTGATAAATCCGATCATCTCGCCCGCGTCTCAGATAATTGTGGTAAAGAAGCCCCATACAAACCCCGCGCGAGTTGCCATTACGTTGCGGACCAGCGCGCGTTCCCGTGTGACAGGAACTCTTACCCGTGTGACCGTCCCGACAAGCGGCGGCATTCACATTTTTAGAAACCGCACCACCCCAACAGAAATGCAGTTCAATGGTACTGACAACGTCTTCACGGCCCAACAACTAAGCGATGGTGTGCGAGTGTTTGCGACTGCCGACCGTCCCAGCGGCAGCGCAAATGACTTTCAACTGACGCTGACGCTCCCGCTGGGTCCCACCGCCGGCCCACCGACGACAGTATCGCTGACTGCTGTTGAACTGACATTGGATGTCGGACTAAGTCGGCCGTCGCCCGGGGTGGCGCCGCCGATTATGTCCGCTAACGATAAGATCAACATTGGAAGATTCGTACAGGTTCGCAATCCTGGCTTTGAGCACGAACGAGCGATGATTATCCTCCGTCCGCCCAATCCACAGGTTCCGCTGGTAGTCCGGCTCGAAGCTCTGACGGCTCAACTTCGAGCCTTTGGGATAGAAGAGCCTTTCGCAGGTCAAGGTTCTCATCCGAGGCCCGCCACCTTTCCCAGCGACCTGTTGACACCTAATCCGTTTGAACTCTTCGTTGAGGCGACAGCGGCCAGCACGGGGATTCGTGACATGGGCTTTCGTTATGGCGTAGACGGTGTAGAGAATGAGGCCGATCGTGTGGCGATGACAGCGGTTCAGGTCGAGATAGCCGATTCCCCCAATCCTGCTGTGGCAGCCGCTACGTTTGTAAGAATGGGTTTGTGGGACCACGCCTTTAGACCTGCAGGGAGTCCTCTCGGCCCTTTGTTTAATCAGCAAGCGGAAGTTGACAATTTTGTGGGCGCGGATTCACGCAAGTTTCATATCCGCGTTAGAGATGTTGCCGCGCGCAACACAGGCAGCAGACAGGCTGACTGGATCACTCTTGACGAACGTCAGAATAACGACGATGCGCCCGCAACGCGTGACGTTACGTTGGTAGAAACGGCTGCCAATACCGGAGTTTTTGTGTCGCGCGGTTTGATGTTGGTAAGTGGTATCGAGGACCAGAATCAGGCAACTCATACTGGTTTGGCAGCCCCGCTTCCGGACGCCGGACTCACGCAAGGAGCAGGGCTCAGAAACCACCGCATTCGGAAAACAAATGTTCGCGGAGTCATCAAAGTCGAATATCGGCCCGCTGCCGGCATTGCGCTGCCATTGCGCTTACCGGTATTTCAGCGCAGCCCTGAGTCGCGAAAGCGCCTGCCTCTTCAGATATTTGTTCTGCGAGTGGCCGCTGGTGGAAATGGTGTCATCAATACGGGACCGCGCAACACCCCAACCGCGAGCGTAGTTTGGACACGGGATCTTCCTGCTGCCGAAGAAGCCTATGCTCGTTTGGGCATTGAAATTGAAACGGTAGTTGCGCCAACCACACCGGCAGCGGATATTCAGGAAGAGCGGCCAATGATTACTAACGAAAACGTGCGAACCAGCGGGCCTGATGCCTTCAAATTGCAGCGCACACCGGTGGTCACCGATCCTGGCAATAGTATCGAAGTTCGTCCCGCCACTGGGGCAGTGCGGACGCCTAACATAATTTTCGAAAACGTCGCGCGTGATCCGAACGCAGGCGAGGTAAAAATAGATCGCAGCACGGGCGATTTGACCTTCAACGCTGCTGAGCAACCGGGAGCGCAAGATCGAATCGTCGCTACCTACGTCGTAGTCGGTCATCGTCTTGTACTCCTTACTGCGCCGGCCGGTGTGAATCCGCTTGCAGTGAGATTTCAAAATCCCAGTCCCGCGGGGCCACCGCTTGATGACGAGGCCACGATCGCCAGCAATTCACCCTCAATTCCAAATACGATTCGTGTTTACTACACCGGCGGTTTGCCTTCGCAAGGCGCGGCTGCTGAGTCATGGCCGGATTTCAACTTCTCGGCCAAACCCCAGGTCGGATGCTCGTTTATTAGCGCGCCACAGGAAGGACTTGGGACCTTGTCCCATGAGATCGGACATGTGCTTACAAATAAGTCTGCGAGTGTCAATACCGGCCACTATCGGAAGCCGCCACCTCCGAATCGTCTCGAAGATCCACAAAACCTGATGGCGAATCTGGCGTCCCCTGGTGCTCCCGGCGTAACCATCCGTAAGCGTCTCTGGGACGCAGTCGACGCGGATGGGGTGGTGAACCAGTTTACGAATGTACGCAACAGGCGTTTCACTCGTGGTTTTTAAGAGGAGGGATCGAAGTGAATTTGAGCGAAGAAGTGGACCAGCTTTGGGAATTCATAAACCTCGAAGAGTTGCCGCCGGGATCAGCCTCGGGACTCGATCAGTTCAGTGACGAGAGCAAGAACGCACTGATAAGTCGCGTGGCCCGGACCCTCGATCCTCCCTTGCGTGGCCGCGTGTTGGCGCGGTTGGCTCTGATTGCTACGGATCAAAACAAGGAGGATCTGGAGAGTCTGTTCATTACCAATCTCCGCTCACCGCATCCGCAGGCGCGGAAGATCAGTTTGCATGGATTGTCGGATATCGGTTATCGGCGTCTAACTGATATGGCAATACTCTCCCTTCGAGATGATTCAGATCAGGTTCTCGTTACCGCCTGCGATCTGCTTTTACCCAAAGCGAACGAGGATTCTCGAGTCCTGCAATTTCTGAAAGATGTTTACACGGCTCATAAAGGAGATCCGGACTTTCACATGACCACAAGTCTATTGGAAGCGCACGGAATCTCCTCCTAGAGAACACTGAAAGCGCGATGCTGACACCAGCTTACAAACTAACCATTGGCGACAAGATCGTCGATACCACCGACGAACCAAAGGCCAGCACCGTTGTGGATTTGAACGTCACGCTGGATCTAGACACGCCGGCGGACAGCTTCGCGCTGGTGCTGGGCAACGTCGGCAGCTTGAAACCCGCGCGCGACGACGAAACCAAAATCGAATTGGGTTATGCCGACAACGGCGGCTTCACTCAAGTGATCACCGGCAAAATTATAACCGTTGAAGCGAACGTGACCACGACGCGCATCGCCGGTTTCAGCGGCGCCGACGCGTTGCTGCGAACCTTTGTCGAGCAAACTTTTGAAAATAAAACAGCCGGGGCAACCGTGCGCGACCTCGCGGACAAAGCCAGTCTGAAAGTCGCAACCGCCGCCGACGGGATCAATTTTCCGGCTTACGTCGTCGATGGCCGGCGCAGCGTCTATCTGCACATGCAGGACCTGGCGGACCTGTGCGGCTTCGATCTCTACATCAACTCTGAAGGCAAGTTGGTTTTTGAAAAGTTCATCAACGGCAAGACCGTGCACATCTTCGAGCACGCCAAGCACATCGTCGCCCTCGACGTGCAGCGCACGCCGGCACTGGCGGGCCAGGTCGATGTGTTCGGCGAGAGCCCCGGCGCCAGTAAAGGCGAAGACTCGTGGGCCTGGTTGACCACGGATTTCAGCGGCTTCAAAGGAAGCGCGGGATCCGGCGCCCCGTTTCTGAAAGAGCGGCCGGCCGTGCGCACGAAAGCTGCGGCGCGCATCGCGGCCGACGGCGCGCTGACCCGCATTCAGCGCCGCACGCTGCGCGGTCAAGTGCTGACCATCGGGCGCCCTGAAGTGAAACTCGGCGACGCGATTCGCTTTCGCGGATTGGCAGACGAATCGCTGAACACTTTTTTTCAGGTGCGAACCGTGACGCACCGAATCAGCAAGCTCGGCGGCTTTACCACGACGGTTGGCTTTCGGGCGATTCAGGTTTCCTAAACTTTTGCGGCGAGGAGCGACGGGTGAGCACCATAGTCAACACACTTCAGGAGATCATTCGGCACGAGATGCGCAGCCTGCGCGTGGCCGATCTCGGCCTCGTCGAAGAGGTCTATCCCCATAGCGGCGGCAGCGACGTCGACAACTACGGATGCGACGTGCGGCTGAAGAACAGCGGCCTCTTGCTCAAGCGAGTGCCGCTGACTATTGGCCACATCGGCACGGCTGCGATTCCGAACAAGGGCGACCTGGTGCTACTTGCTTTCGACAAAGGCGACGTCAACCAGCCGATCATTATCGGCCGGCTCTACAACGAGAAGCAGCGGCCGCCTTTGAACAATCCTGACGAAGTTATCTTTCGGCTGCCGTTGGCTGAGGCTGACGACAAAACGATCAAGGGCGCGATTCGCAATCATCCGTCACAATCACCGCCCCGCGAGCTGATCTTCGAGATGCCGCCCAAGATAACGGTGCGCGTCACCGACGGCACCGTGCGCGCCACCGCCGGCAAGACCGAAATGAAACTGGATCAGCCCGGCGACAGCGGCGGCACCGTCACGATTTTCGCGGGCCGCACAAAAATCACGATGAACCAGGACGGCGACGTCACGGTCGAAGGCGCCGCCGACATGACTTTGAAAGCGACGGGCGATCTGAAGATGCAGGGACGCAACGTCAAGATCGAAGGTCAAATGAATACCGATATCAAAGCCGGCATGCAGGCCACGCTCAAAGCCAGCATGGGCGCCACGGTCGATGGCGGATTATCGGGAACGTTGAAGGGAGCGACCGTGGCCATTAATGGAATCACTTCGTTTTCACCGGCTTAGTCAGGAGAAGGGAAGCAGAATGCCAGGTCCGCCTGTCAGCATCGGCGCGATGGTAATGGTCAGCCCCGGAGCATCCGGGCCGCCGGACACCGGCACGATCATCGTAGTGCTGCCGCCGTTTGTAACCGCCAGCGGGATGCCGCTGGCGACCAGCGGATCGATCTGCATGATGGTGAATTCGGTTTGGGGATTTCCTTATCCGCTGGTGATCGGTCCGTTGGCGAGCACCGGCGTGACCGTCAGCGGACGGGCATTGGTGCGCATGGGCGACAACATCCCCAGCCCGCCGGGAATCCTGACGATACTCGGGCCGCCTGCGGCGCCTTTCATCAACGACCAGTCGCCGCCGTAGTTTTTTTCGAGCGTAACGAGGTGAATTGAAAATGCCAAACGGGCAAAAGCGTTTCGGAACGGACATGCGCTTGCTGCGCAACCTGAACCTGACCAAGACCAGCCGCGATCCCGGCAACGATCTGAGTGCGCGAAATCGCGGCGACTCGAAGCAGTTCGATCTCGAAACGATTACCGAAGTTGACAACCTGAGTCAGGCGCTGTTGCTGCGCTTTCTTACGGAAAGGGGCGAGCTGACTCTGCTGGGTCATCCCGACTACGGGTCTCGCTTATTCGAATTGATCGGCAAATTGAACAGCGAGACGAATCGCAACCAAGCCAAGATGTTCGTGCTGGAAGCGCTGCAAGCCGAACCGCGAGTCAGGGAAATTCGCTCGGTAATCGTCACCCAAAATCGGGCCGACCGGACGCGTATGGACATTAAGGTTTCGTTGCTCCCGGTGGACAGCAACACCTTACTCAATCTGGTCTTTCCCTTTTTCCTCGAGGGAGGTGCGCAAGCGTGAATATCGACACAGTTAATTTGATCGAGCGTCCTTTCCTGGAAATCGTGGACGACTTGTTGGTGGCCATGGTTGGCGGCGTGGTGAACGAACCGATCATCTTCGATGTAAAGTCGGAGCTGTACCCGTTGTCTCAACCCGCCAGAGACGTGCGCGGGATCACCGGAACCATCGACGACGAGCAGGAGCCGGAAGGCCTTCACCATACCTTCCTCAAAGAAATTGATTTCATTTTCAATCCGGACAAGGGCGCCGTGGTGTGGCAGGACGGCGGGAAAAGGCCGAAAGACGAGACGAAGTTCTACGTCGATTACTTCATTCCAACCAGCCGCTCGCCTTTGACCGATCTCAATGTCGGCAGCGTCACCCGCACAATGAGCGAAGCCATCGGCCGCGAGATCGCCGCCGTCTATCAAACGATTAACCTTACTTACCTGTCCGCTTTCATCGATACCGCGTCCGGCAAATCGCTCGATTATGTGGTTTCGATCCTAGGCGTGACGCGCAAGACCAAAGAGTTCGCCGTCGGACAAGCGACCTTCTTTCGCGATCCGGATCCCAAGCTCGACGGCAACATCACTATTCCGCAGGGCACCGAGCTGACGACCATAAAAGGCGAAGCAGTTTTTGAGAGTGTCGAGCCGCGCACGTTGCAACGCGGCCAGGCGCGAATCGACGCGCCTATCCGCGCCGGCGAGAAGTTCAAGGGCGACAAAGGCAAGGTCAAGGCCGGCGAGATCACGACTCCGCTTCAGGTCATCACCGGCATTTCGCGCGTTACTAATTTCGATCCGACCGAGGTGGCGGCCGAGGACGAAAACGACGAAGATTTGCGGCTGCGAGCCAAGGCTGCCATTCGCGGTCTCGGCAAGGCAACCATCCTGGCCCTGATCAAAGCGGTGACGGATAGCCGCGCCCAGGTCAAAGAGATCTCCGATCCGAACACCGCCGGCAAGCAAACCTCGCCGGGAAAGGTGAGCATGCTGATCGATACCGAAGCCGGCCGATTTCCCAGCGTGGCTGCGGCCGTGCACGACACGCGTGCGGCCGGCATCGAGCTCACTATCGCGGCGCACTTCGCGTTTGTGACGCCGCGCATCGTCGCCAAGATAACTTCCGGAATCACCGGCGACGGCAAGCTGAAAATCGCCATTGAAATCATCAGCGCGCTTCAGCAGTACATCGAGGGATTAGGTCCGGGAGGCCTGGCCACCGGATCCGATTTGCTGGCCGCGGTCAAAAAAGTGAGAGACGTTAAGGACCCGAAGATCGTCGACGTGCGAACCAGCCGCAGCGACGTCGGCAAGCCGGGCAGCTCTCCTTTGGTCGAGTCGCTGCTGGCCCGGCTCGGGACCGTGAATTTGTCGAGCGCTGACGCGTTGCGAACCGCAGTTGAGGAAACCATCAGGGTCGAAGGACCGACGTTGGTTGCCAGCGGCCGGCGCATCCCGGATCGCGATCTCGTGGAGTCGGCCGATGTGCGATCGGCCGGCAAGCGCGCGAACGACGGAGAAATCGAAGCCGGCAAATTTGTCATTAGGCCGCCGGCGGAATTCTCGTTGAGCCTCGACATGGAGCCGGCGGACATCATCTTGCAAGAAGGCTGATATGCCGACCAATACCGATCGGATTCTTAGTTACCTCCCGCACACGTTCCTGACGGAGCGACGGACGGTGTTGTATATCGTGGCCGACACGTTTGGTAACGAACTCCTGCTCGGCGAAAACAGCCTCGCCGAAATCCTACTTTCGCACTGGGTCGACTTCGCCGATAAAGGCGCCGAATCGATCGATGATTTGGCGGAACTGGCAAAGCTTTACGGTTTGGCGCCGCTGCGCGAAGAAGATCTGAAGAGTTTCCGCGGCGAGCCGGTGGCCGTCACCACCAGCTCACGACGCAGTCACACGGCTTACAAAGACAGCTTCGAAACCGTCGAAGAGTTCCGCGAACATCTCAAGCACTATGTGCGCACCTTTCTCGAAGGCACCGTCACGGTGCAAGGCATTCTGCGCATTTCCGCGGAAGCGTTGGGCCTGCGGATTGCGGACGAGACTGCAGATCTCGATCGCTGGTGGACGCGGAAGCCTGACGAAGTGATTGACGTTGAAGCGCGCGTTGACGATGTGTCTGCGCTGCTGCGCTTTGACCGCAGGCTGGCGAAAGGATCGCCCGAGCGAGCGGCCCAAATAACCGGTGCGGTTCATTTGAGCGAAGGGCTCGAACTGACCGGGCCATCGATCCTGCGTCTCAGTGTCGACGGCGCCGAGCTCGGCGATATTGATCTCGCGGCCGGGCTTTCGCTGCCGGCCCGTCTTTCGCTGGAAGAAATCGTAAACAAGATCAACGAATCACCGCGACCGCACCTCGCCGCGGTCGAGCGGGGCCATTTGAAACTCGTGTCGCCGCAAGCGGGCGCATTGAGCAGTTTGGAAATCCTGAGCGGCGCGGATGACGTGGCGCCCCGGCTGCTGGGGCTGGCGCCTCGTTCTTATCACGGCGCCGCGGCGACGGGCGCAAAGCTAGTTGGAACGGCAAATCTGAAAGACGGAGTCGATCTCAGCGTTGAGAAATTCCTCCGCCTTGAAATCGACGGGAAGCACGCGGCCGAGATCGACTGTGCCGGCTCGGATGCGGCACATACGACCTTGACTGACATTCGCGATGCTATCAATCAGGCCTTTCAGAAATTGGGCTTCAAGGTCGCCGACGACGACGGCAAGAATCTCATTTTGAGATCGCCGAGCAAGGGACTGCAAAGCACCATCGCCGTGCAACTTCCCGCGGCGCAAAATGCCGCCAGGAGAATACTCGGAGCGCCGACGGCTTTCGCCTCAGGACGAAACGATCAGCCGGCGCGCGTGACTAGCCCGCGAGATCTGCGCGGCGGAATTGACTTGAGCGAGCGGGCCAACGTCCGGCTACGCGTCGACTCGGGACCGTCGGTCACCGTCAATTGCGCCGGCGTCGATGCGGCTCGAACCCAGCGCATTGAAATCGCCGCGGCGCTTAACGAGGCGCTGGCGGCCGAAGTGGCCAACGTAACCGAGCGCAGCATCAGCCTGACTTCGCCGACCGTAGGTCCCAGTAGCGCGATAGTCTTCGAAACTGCATCGGCCGGCGACGCGATCGCGGAAATCTTTGGCGTGGACTCGCTGGTTTTTGAGGGCGCCGTGCCCACCAAAGCGCGTCTCGCCGCTCATCCGGTCCTGACCAAAAGCGGTGGCGTGAATCCCTGGGGCGCTTCGATCCTTTCACTCGCGATCGACGGCGGCCCGCCAATCGAAATCGATCTTCGCCGGGCGGCGAAGCCCTTCCCGCACTTTGAGCGAATCACGGTTGAAGATTTTGTCGAAGACGTCGAGTCGGTCAGCCTCGACGATCTGGTCGAGATGATCAATGAGTTGTTAAAGGCCAATGTCGCGGCCACTGACGGTGAGCGCTTGTTGCTTAATTCGCCGACTACCGGCGGCGCCAGTCGTTTGGAAATCAATTCGCTCGAGAGCACGCGGCGGCGACGTTTCGTCACGCGCGCGATCGTTACCGACGAGGCGACCCCCGCGGTTTTTGGATTCAACTCTCAGGAAGCTCGCGGCTCATCGGCGACGGCGGCGCGCTTGGTTGGCGATCGCGACTTGAGCCAAAGCGTCGATTTGACTAAGACGCGTCTGCTGCGCCTCAGGATTGACGGGCACGCGGCGGTCGAGGTCGATTGCGCCGGCCCGCGTCCGCGGGCTACGACTCTCACCGAGTTGGTGGCGCAAATCAACCAGACCCTCGGCGCGGCAGCGACTGATCTGGCAGACGTTGCGACTCACGATGGCAAGCATCTGATTTTGATTTCACCGTCGACTGGCGCCGACAGCGCGATTGCGATTGAGCTGCCGCGATCAGCCCTGGATAAGTTGCTGGGGATCGAGCCCGATAGTTTTCAGGGAGTAGATGAAACTTCCGTTCGGTTTGTCGGCTTGGTTGATCTCAGCAACGGGATCGATCTCGATCCGAATGCGGCGATCAAGCTTGGCTTCGACGGGCAGGCGCCGGCGGAAATTTCGTTAAGCGGCCCCGCGCCTAATCATCGTTCGATCCTGGAAATCACCACCAGCATCAATACCGTTTTGAAATCCAATCTTGCCGCCACGGACGGTAAGCATATCCTTCTGAACTCGCCCAAAAAGGGAAGCGATAGCAAGTTGGTTTTCGCCGTGCCTGCCGGGCACGATGCGACGACGGCCATCTTCGGCATTGCGGCGCCTCGCAGTTATCAGGCCGACGCGGCGTCCCCGGCGCGAATCACCGGCGTCAAAAACCTTTCCCGCCCACTCGACCTGCGCGGTTTTCGCTTTCTCAATCTCGCCGTTGACGGCGGCGCAGCCCACGATGTTGATTGCGTCGCCAAAGCGGTGAAGCGCGAGGCTGCCACCCTCGCCGAAGTAGTCGACTCGATAAACTCAGAATTGAAGAAAGCAGGACTGACCAAAAACGTTGCCGCACACGACGGATTGCATCTGATTCTGACCTCGCCGTCGGTTGGCGCCGCGGCAAAGCTTTCTTTTCAGCCGTATGCGGCTGGCGACGCGCGGCAGGCTTTGCTTGGCGGCGCGGAAGCTAACGCCCATGGAGCGATGGCAACACCGGCCAGTGTTACGGGCAAGACAACCTTGCTTGCTCCAGTGAATCTCTCCCGCCGCAGTTTGATTCGACTGGCGGTAGACAACGGCCGTGCGCGCGACATCGATATCGGCGGCGCAGTTCCGGCAAAGACTTTTCTTGACGAGATCGTTGTCAAAATCAACGAGGTCTTTCCTAACCTGGCTTCGGCCACTGATGACGATCACCTGAAGCTGACTTCCCCGGCTCCGGGAGAGAGCCGCGTGTCAGTGCTGCCGTTGCGTTATCTGGAAGTTAGCGAATACCAACCACGGCGGCGTTATTTGAAGGTCGATGAGAACGGGCCTGCGCCATCGCCGTTGCCGGTGCTCGAAGTGCGCCACGGCGATGACTGGTTAGTCTTGAATGACGGCGCCGCGGACACCGACGCAGAGATCTGCATCAAGGCGCCCCAGGGTACAGTCGGCGCGACGATTGTCAACTCAGCGAACGGCTGGTCTTTGCGGTTGTTCGAGGTGATCGAGGTCGGCGAAACGGCGCGCCTTAGCCGCGGTCCACGTGGCGAGCTTTTGGCCGAAATCATTGCCGTCGATGGGAACAGGCGGCCGGTAGAGGGTTCACAAATTCAGGTTGGACCGCTGGGCTCGCAAGCCTGGGTGCCGCTGGAAGGCGAGTGGCCACTGGTCGGCGAAGTGGACGAACCGCCCGCGCTGCAATTAAACAATCCGCAGGCGCCGGCGATCGTTTTGCTGCGAGCGCGGCACCCCGATGATTTGGTTTTGGTTCGCGTGGTCGAAACCGATCCGGCCGGCGCTGAGCCAGTGCCCGCGGCGGACGGCAGTATCGTGCGTCTGGTCGGCCGAGTCTCAGCCGAAAAATCCGGCTTCGGTTTGGTGGATCAAAACGGTAGTCCACTCGCCGAACTAAGACCTGGTCCCGACATCAAACTGAAGAATGAAAGCGGGCACGTCGTCAGAATCACGGGCCGCCTGCACGAAGGCGCTCCTCCTTTGCTGATCGTTCAGACAATCGCCCGAATGTTCGACGTAAGTCTCAGCCGCAATCTGCCTGGCAGCCCGCGCGAAAATTATCCGCGCGCCACTATAGGCGACGGCGAAACGGACGAAGACTCGCTGGTGCGCCGAATCAACGCGGGCGCCGCAAACGTCAATGCTTCAACCCTGGTTCGCACGGTCGAGTTGGAGAAGGCGACAATCCTGAGCCTGCCGCGCGGCCGGACGACGTTTCGTTACCTCGATTGCATCGGCAGCCGCTTCGATCGTGCGAAGTTCGACTACGCCCGTTTTGCTGATGGCCTCTGCGGCGAACGCGGCGTCTTTAATGTCAGCCGCTTCACGCACGTCCCGCCTGAGAAGATAAACGCAGTTTTCGCTTGCGAGCCAATCGAGGATCCGCCGGTGCAAATTGATTTTCGGTGGGAAACCTATCAACCCGGAACTTTCACGGTGAATCTACCGGCAGACCTGCTGCCTCGCTTCGGCGCTCGATTCAACGAAGCTCGTTTCAGTCAGAGCCAGGACGCGCCCGAAGTGTTCGCGGGCGCCGTCGCCGAACCATCGGGCGATCCGAAGTTCCTGACGAAACTCATCACGGATCACTCTTCCCACTTTTTGAAAGCAGCCGAAGTGGTGGGAACCGTGCCACTGGGCTGGACCGCCTTGAAGATGCCGTTTCGCAAACCGCAGTTTTTGAGTCTCGGCAAGCCAGGACAGGCCGCGCGTCTTTACCTGTCGGAAGAGGGCCTGGACGGTTTCATCAAGTTGGAAGCCAAAGAGGAAGGCGCCTCGGGCAACGAGATCGCGGTCTCGGCCCGGCAGGTTGGCCCAGCGATCTACGACGTCTCGGTCATCTACCGCGGCGGCTGTTTTGAAAACGCGCGCGCGATTGTGTTGGGCCAGCCTGTCGCGGAGTTGGCGCAAGCTTTGATTAAGCCCGGACCGATCGGAGTTCTACAGGCCAAGGCGGCCGGCGTGCAGGCGGCCGTTACCCGTGACCGGTCCGAATACGAAGAACTAACAACTACAACCTAAACAATTCCAAAGGAGGAATTCAAATGCCAGAACCATATGTCAACGCTCATCCGGGCGACTTGATCACCGCTCAACTCTTTAACGGACTTCAATCCACGATCAAACAAGACATCGCCGATCAGATCAAAAAGGCGGTCGACGCCCTCAAAACTGTCGACAACTCCGGAGACTCAGCCAAGCTGGGCGGCAAGACGCCGAAAGAATTGGAAGAGGAGATCCTAAAAAGATGTCTCGAGGAGATCCCCAAGAGAACGGGCTACAAAATGCTGTTTAGACGACTGAGAAAGGATCACGAAAAGGTCATCGAACACTGCCTCAAGGCTTTCCCCCTGGTCGATATCTATCAGTTGGATTACTTCCCGGTCATCTGCGCCACCGGAGATTCAAAGGACGATCGTAAGGACGCCTACGTGAACTTCTACCTCTACCACTCTAACGAGAGTCAACAGACTTCGGTGACGCCGGTTCCGGGTACCACGCCACCAAAACCGCCGATCTTCGAGATCGAGCCGCGAGGTGACCGGCATCCATTCAAGATCCCGTTCGCGACGATGTTGAACTTGTTTGCCGTGTCTTATTCGGACACGTCCAGTCTCGACGATCTGGAAACCGAATTCTGGAAAGCGTTCTTGCCGCCTTATCCCGATCAGTTTGAAGACGATCAGTATTGCCACTCGCCCTGGTTTGAGAAATGCTGCGGCGAACAACGTTCGGTGGCGACATTGAAGGCCCGCGGCGATTGGAACGACATTGTCTTTCAGATGAGACCGCGCAAGGTGGTTCGCTTTCCCACGACGCCTACGGATCAAGAGAGAACACTTACAGCCTCGCCTTTCGCAGGGGCCGATATTCAGGTTGTGCATTTTGACTTTGACACGATTGGTGTTCGTCTGCTGTCAGACCCGGTCTATACGGCTGACACCGCCACGCCTAAAAAACCGGAGATAAATGTGAAACCCAATCTCAGCGAAGAGGCCCAGCAGGAGCTCAAAGTGATGCTGCTTTTGAAAGTCTAAGCTGTTCGTCGTTGAACCGCAGATAACCGAGCGTCAAAATGAAATTGCGTGACACTTTTGATGGTATTGATCGCTTCGAGGGCGATCGCGTCCTGCGCTGGCGCAGCATTCCAGCGGAGGCGCGAATCGTCAGCGCCAAGGCGACCATTACGCCCATCGATGCGAAGCTGGGCGGCCCGTTCGCCGAGCTGCTCAGCTTCAGCGGGAGGGCGGGCGAGTTTGGCGCGACGATTTCCAACGGCCGGAATGGAGCACCCACTACCGCCTGGCTGGAGGTGGATTTCCACGCTCGCCGCACGCTCGCCAGCCTCCGAGGCGCTTTCAACCACACTACTCTGCAAGTCGATGTCGGCGGCGGCACCTACGTTGAGATCAACCAGGTCGGCGCCTTCAAAACTCCGTCGGACACCGGCCCCGCCGCCGTCTTTCCCATTGACGGTCAGGGCGCCGCCTTGCCCGGTTTGACTGTCGCCAAGATCAAAGTTACGAATAGGTCTGACCCCCTCCCCGCGAGCTTGGCGGAGCCTAACGTTACTTCGATTACCGTCAGCAGCATCCCCACCAATGTCAGCTTGCGCGTGGGTGACTTGGCGCCGTTTTTTACCCATCCCGGCGAGATCACGCTGCCCGAAGACTCGCCGGATTTCGCGGCAGTGCTCCAGGCGGCCCTGGTCAACGCGCGGATCGAAAATGGATTTTACGATCTTCTCTTTACTGTTCATTCCGACACGATTGCGCGGCTCCAGATCGATCTCGAGGTCGAGTTCATGGCCCAGACGAATCCTTTGCCGGATGGACTTCCCGAAGTCGTCGTGCCTTTCGATTTTGGCACGGTGTCCAGGACAGCCGGAGCGACCATCAACGTGGCCGTGCCGCCAAACAGCCGCGTGGTGCCCGGTCAGACGACCGCGCGCGTGCGCGGGAATTTTGCCGAGACCCGCGTCGCGCTGGGACCCACCGGAAATGTGCAGCCCGCGGCGGCAGTTGAGGTGTCGCCGACTTTTTCGCAAGCGCAAATCATCGCGCTGGCAACAAACGCCAAAGACATCGCCGCCGTCGCGGTCGATCTTTTGCTCGAAAGCACCACTCCGTCTTCGCGTTTGCGTCTGGACGTCCGCGAGGATCTTGACGGCAAGCCCGGTGACAAATCGCTGCTGGCCGCGACGACTGAGTTCGACATCGATCAGCAAGTCGGCAAGGGACCGCGTTGGACCAGCGTGCCTCTTGGTTCGGAGTTTCTCTTTACCCGAACCACCGCCGAGCGTTACTGGCTGGTGCTGCAAAGCCTGGTTGGCAGCGCGGCGTGGAGCGTTAACAAAACGGATGCCGGCAACTTAACTCCCACTGTGCAATCCACGAATGACGGCGGTCTCTCGTGGAGAGATGCGATCGCGCCGGCCGCGTTGCTGGTCGATCAGACCGTGTCGGCGTCCGGCCCATTCACGGCGTTCTTCCGTCTGCGGACTCAACCGAAAACCTTCAAGGTGCCGCTTGAACTGCAGGCCGGCAGCGATCAAAACGAAGTCCGCATCAAGTTGGATCGCTTTGCACCACTCGGACGGGTCGACTTCGCGCTTGATACTGAGTTGGCCCAGGGCCTGAACGAATCGTTGCAGAAAAACCAGGCGGCAACCAGCACCGACGCCCAGCACTTGCGCAACGGCGAGTTTGAGCACTGGCTGCGGGTTGGTGATGAGCTGCGAGCCAAGCCGGAAATCCAGGTTGCTGCACCGATCAGCGACGTCGCTTTTTCGTCTAACGGCCGGCTTGTTTACGTGCTCGATGTGAGTGTCTCGAAGCTTGCGTTCATCCTGGTCTTCGATGCGGAGTGCAATCGACAAATCAAGGAAAAAAGAATTGAGCTCGCGATTCGTGCCCCACTGGCATTTGTCATCAGTCCGGATGGAACGCGCGCTTACGCGATTGACGATGGCCCGGTTGCGATTCAGCAACTTCAAGTCGTGGATTTGGCGAGTGGTCGCGCGCTCGGCGACCCGCTCGATGTGCCAAAGGATTCAAGCGATGAGAGAGCAGCCAAATGCCTGGCCCTCAGTCCCGATGGAAAACGTTTGTTTATGCCGATGTTCAATGGCGGCGGTGATGTCCAGAGCCACCGAAACCAAGTAAGGGTTATTGACACGACCCTCCTTGAACAGCAAGTGATCAGTGCGGCGACAGTGCCTGGAGTGATCGACACAAAGAAAATCGCTGCCGGTACGGGTCAGACCGAGTCGCCTAGGGCCATGACAGTTTCTGCCGATGGAAATCTTCTTTATCTGTTAACGGATGGCGGGAGCACAGATCCTCCCGAGATCCAGGTGATCGACGCCAATGGATTCGGATTGGTTAGGACTTCGATCAAGATTCGAAGCACGGCCGCGCCTACGTTTGATCGAGCCGGTATTGCCATCGTCGGCCCAGACCGGGTGGTCGTGACTAACGTGGATGCCAACAAAGTTGGCCTGGCGGATATCACTGCCGGAAACGTAATTCCAATTGAAGTAGGAGAAGAACCGATCGATGTTGTGGTCTCGCCTGAAGGAAAGCACGCCTACACATTGAATCGGAAAGACAAGTCGGTAAGCATCATCGATCTCGATCGGCGGACGGTTCAATCTTTCGATGACTTCTTTCCCAGCGGCGCGCAATCGGTCGAGGCCTTTGCGATCTCGCCACAAGGTGACCAGATTTGCGTGGGAAGCCGAGAGGCTGTTCATAAATCCTACGTCTCCCTTATCCAGATCGGCGCCCGCGTTCCTCTTGAGTGGCACCTCACTTCAGGAACGGCGCAGCCCATTTGTCTGGGAGATCCTTTTCATTTGGTGGCGCTGCTGGGATCGCCGACCAAGCCGACCGGCCTTTCACAGGTCATGCCGGTGAGCGCTGCGACGCTTTATGAGTTCAGCTTTTGGGGCCTCGCCCGCGAGAACGACGTCGGCGAGCCGGCCATCGCCGAAGTGTTTTGGCTCGGCGATAACTGTGGCCCAATAACACCGAACCCGGACCCGATTCCTATCAAATTGATCGAAACCGGATCAGCACCGCCGCCGACGGCGCTGGTTCCGCCGAACCCGGACACCCAGAGCTATCATTTGCAGTTGCATCGAGTGCGAATGACCTCGCCGGCGGGCGCCGCGCAGGCCGAAGTGCGTTTCACCGTGCCGGCGAATGGCGAGGCCGGTGTCGATCAGGTTTCGCTCATCGCGACCTCTGAGGTCGCGGTCAATTCCGATTTCAATCTGTACGAACAAGGCCGGCTCGCAGGGTGGACGTCGCGACCCGCCAACGCACCGGGTTTCGTCGTGCGGGCCGCCCCGGACGGAGTTCAGTTGATTAACGCCGGCGCGGCTGATATCGAACTGGTCCAGACGGTTTCAGTCAAGGCGGACGATCCGTTCACCCTTGAATTTCGCGGCAAAGCGACGGCGGCAACAGCAGCCCGAAATCCACGAGTTGAAGTGCGCTGGCTGAAAACCGACGGCACACCAACCGCCTTATCAACGGCCATCGAGATTTTTCCTGACGGCCTTGGATCGGCAGTCGCTGCCGGCCGAGTCCCCGGCGATGCCGTCAAAGCGGAGATTCATGTAGCCGTGTCCGCCGGCACAACCCTCGAAGTGAAAGCAGTTTCATTGCGGTTCCTGGCGCCGACAATCGTGCCGGTCACTTTCATTGCCGAGGCGCCTGGCGAATTGACCGTGTCAGACATTCGAGTGGCGTTCGATCAACTCAAACCAAGCCCGCCTCCGGTACCGGATCGCGGCCTCTGCGTCGCGACACCGCCAGGGCGCGAGCCCGGCGAAGACGAATGTGGCTGTCCGCTCTGCTCCGAAGAGTCCGAGGATGGCCATGACTCCCGCGCGACTCCCGCAGCGACGCAGACCACGTCCGTCGGACCGATCGTATTAGGCATGCCATCGAGTATCATCGCGACAACGCCAGTCACATTTCCAACCGCGACGTTCCAGTTAACTGATATTCACGGCATTGGTGAAGCTCGGGCGCAGCAACTGGCTGACGCCGGCATCGACACAGTGGAGAAGTTAGCTACGGCGGCTCCGGAAAGTGTGGTCCAGATCAAATTTATCACCCCGGAGATGGCGTCCCGATTAATTGCACAAGCCAAGGCGCTCATAGACACCTAAGTCTCAAAGTAAAACAACCCCCAGTATGGTCCTGAATCCCGATCTACGGAGGCAGCCTGGAATCAGCAGTTTCGGTCTCGCTACGCTTGAGGACGTACGTAGAGAGATGGAAACCGTGCTCAACGTTGACGAAGGATATCGAGACGGCAACGCATATATGGTCCTCGGTTTGGTAGATCTGAAAGCGCCGAAGAAGTCACACGTCGCTCGAAGGCCTGGTCACATATTACTCGTCACGTGTTGTTCATCACCTTCTTCCTGAGTCTCTTGCTGGTGGCGGCGCCTGAAGTCAAAGCGCAAGAGCCGACAACGCAAAAAGAGTTTTGGCCGGAGATTGACGTATATATCAATCTAAAGCCGAAGGTCAGGCTTTTCTTACTCGGCACTATCAGCAAGTCGGTTGAGGACGGAGAGCTTTTCTAAAGATTCTGCCTGCCGATCTCGCGTCTAATCAGGATCGAATGCGTCGCTTCGAACAAGAGGCGATAGCCGCCGCTGCGCTCAACCATCCAAACATCAGTAGCCCGCGACCAAAGGGTGGATTTTTGCTAAGGCGCGATGTTCAGCGTCCTTGCGTCACTGGTTACGCCACGTAACCTGATCCTCAGTTGCAGGTCTCCTGTCGGTAATCCATCGGGAAGTCTGACGATTATATATGAAGCACTCATACCCGGTACCCCGGCCAGCGCGCCGACGTTCTCCACCGGTAAATTGTAACCGGGCACATCGACGACCAGCACGGCAGGGTCGCTAAGATCGGATTGCGTAAGTCCAAGGTCCGAGGTGAACAGGATTATTCGCGTTCGCTTATCGACGCCGAAGTTGTTGGGATCAAAAAGCCGGAACGGCCCACGAAGGAAAGTGACTGAGTCGAATGCGGCGACGTTGTTAGTGCCTTCTTCGGCGAAGATCACCGGCTTTGTGAGATAGACCGCCGTTATGGTGACATTCGCGAACATGAAGACGTTGGTGGATCGACTGAACGCCGAGGTGGACCCGTTTATCATCCATCTATCAAAAATGTTCCCATTGCCGGCCGCTGACGGCGCCGTCAAATTAACGGTTGTATTCTGGTCGTAACTGCGCGCGAGTTGTGTGGTCCCGTCGCCAAGATTGTTCTTATCAGTTGGGCTGACCGTGATGTTCACGAGGCTATTCGGATTCGAAGAATTCACGGTAAGAACGAAGGTTTGCGGCACAACATACACCGCGGTCATCGTGTGATTACCGTTCATGAACACCCCTGTGAATTGAGCCGTCGTCACGTCAACGCCGTCTCGCTGCCACTTCTGAAAGATGTTTCCCCCAGGAGCAGTTGCGGGCGCCTCCAGACTAAGAGACGTATTGTGGTTGTAGGTGCGCGTGAATTGTGTCGTGCCGGTGCCTAAGCCACCGTTATCATTTGGGCTGACAGAGATGGTCACCCCGCTATTCGGATTCGAAGACCCGACAGTTAGAGTATACGTAATTATCGGACCGTAGACGGCAGTCAACGTGTGCGCCGTATCCATATTAACGATCACAACATTAGTGGTCTCGACCACCACGCCATCTTTCCGCCATTCCTTAAATTCGTTTCCACCGGCGATCCCCGCCGCATTCAAGACTACTGTTGTGTTTTGATAGAAAGTACGGGTGAATGTTGTGGCGCCGTCACTGAGACCGTTCGTGTCAGTTGGGGTAACGCTGATGCTGACACCACTGTCCGGTGTCGCAGACAAGACGCTAAGTGTTTGTTTTGATTGTTCGCTTAACGTCAACGAGTAAGGTCCGGTCGCACCGGCAGCGAATGAATTTGCGAGAATCGTGTAAGTGCCCGCAGTGGGCAAAGTGAGAAAGCCGCTGGCGGCCGGAATCCGTGAATTAGTGCCTCCCCCACCATCGTTGTCGATGACTAGCGCTGAACCATCAGGATTAAGCAAATAGAGATACGTGTCGAACGCTGAAGATGTCATCAGTATCGAAATACGTTGACCGGCTTTGCCACTGAAACTGTAGGCATCTAAATATGAACCATCGCCGAGCGGACAACCTGAAGTTGAAAGCGTGCCATTGATTGTTTGGCCGACGGCAATCGGCGTAGGCGCGCAAACACCCCCCGCCGCCTGATTCACTGTGAATACCTTGGTGCCGACGACAATGGAACCTGACCGCTGAAGTCCGTTGTTAGCGGCGACAGAGAAATTGACTGTGCCATTACCATTGCCGCTCGCGCCGGATGTTATTGTCAAGAAGGTCGCGGTACTGCTCGCCGTCCAATTGCAACCCGCGGGCGCGGTTACTGTGAAGCTGCCGACATCGCCAGCCGCAGCAAAGCTCTGGCCGGTTGGATTGATCGAAGTGACGCAGTTTGTGCCGCTCAGAAAAGCGGAAATATTCGGATATGTCACACTAAAACGCCCGTAGTAGTCACTCGCTGCAGGTGTCGCGCACGAAGCCTCGCCGCCGGTCAACGTACCGACCAGCTTTGCGTTGTCAGGCGTCCCAGTCCATATTCCCGAGCCGGAAGAACCCGGTTCGGTTGTGCCCCCGTTTGTGTTCCACGTTACGCCAGTAAAATTCTCACACGGAGTAAAAAGGCAAGTCGCATTCGTCATCCCGAAAGAGATGCGTTTGTGTGAGGCATTCGGATGGTGAATGCCGGTGACTGGGGTTAAAGAGCTTACCGGACTCGCATCCCAACCTGAGTAGTAAAGGCCAGGGATTACTCCGGCAAAACGCAAAAGAGTAAAGTCATTCGCCGTGCCGGTAACCATCAGGTTGGAGCCATAAGAAGATGGCGTGCCCGGTGGTGGATCGTCGCCGGTGTTGTAGTTCCAAAAGATTTGCGCCGACTGTGCTTCGGCCTGCGAGCTGATGCAGTGATTGGCTGTAAGAACATAGTGATCAAGATTTGGATTACTATCATTCAGCAATGTGCCGGTGCAGAGCGCTACCAGTCCTCCGGTTACGAACTGGAGCATGCCGACTGATTTCGCGACGTCGACCCATGGCGAGGTCACTTCCAGATTACAAGCGCCGGCCGAATCGTTTGCGGTCAATGCGTCTTTGTAGATATGTGCGACTTCCGAAACCTCGAAGGGCGCGTTCGCGGACGCAGTTCCGGGCGGTGACATATACTCGATTACCAGGTGATCGCCGGGCAGCGACGGCGTCCAAAAGGTTCCATCGTTCCAGGGGCCGCGTCCTTCGTACGGGCCTAGGTAAAGGTCGGCGTTGGCGGCAGAGTAGACAAAGACGCGCGCGCCGGCCGGCAGTGAAAAGTCTTTGAAATGAAGCCGCATGTAGCGCGCGCCTTCGGAAACTACCTCCGCCACTCGGACGTCACCTTCGGCGATGGAATACATCGCGCTATCGGTCAGCGGATTCAGAGCAGAAGCGAAAGTTCGCACTACGCCGACCTGTAAAAGCTTCTCTGACTTGTTTCGCTTGTTACGAGCATTCAATGGCGGCAGGTGCTTCATTCTTGAGGCGTCAGGTTTCAACTGACCGTAAAGTTTGCGTAACGGCGCCTGTCCTCGCGCGACTCTCTCAGCGCCCGAGAGTTGCTCCGCGGTTTTCGGTTTTTGTTTATCCTGGTAACCCGGAAGAGACTGGCCGTAAGCTGAACAGGCAAGTAACAAAACCGAGAGAGACGCAGTTGCGAGAATGCTCGCGAACGATACGGCACCAATTCGCTTCAAAAAATATATGCGAATCAATTCAATATTCATTACTAAGTAATAAGCAGTAGTCGAATCACTGGTGTCATGTACAAGGGTCTAGTCACCACAAAAAAAACGTAAGGTAGTCGCGGACAGGTCAAGCATTTTCTTTAGTGTCCTAATTTGAGGATGAGGTCAGTACCTGGAGCGGTAGCGACCGGGTACCCATCATCGCAATCTCGATTCTCGCTATAAGCTGCGACCCGGTCGCTAACGATCCCGGTGCTGACTCCATGACTGTCGTTCCTCAAATTAAGACACTACCGAATTCTCTCTCTAAATAAATGTGCCCAGACGAAATGTCAAGCTGTTTCGCCGCAGGGTCTGCGGTGACGTTCGACAGTCTGCAACGGTTGGAATATCTGATGGGAGCCTTTGGATTTCAGACAAGATTCACACTGACGCCGCTCCAGAGGAGCGGAACGTTTATAGCGCCGCGCATCATTAGAAAGAACATCGCCTCTCGGGAGTGGCTACGCCACTTTCGAGAGGCGGAAACTTTTAAGGCGGTTACGGGCTATAAACATCTCGTCCGTACGGGACGAAAACTCATCACGACCGCTGCGAATCGAAAGATTGCAGGACTGACTCGATTTTGGTGCGGACTGACGTTAGCCGTTCTTCGATGATGCCAGCGCGTAGATCCCTTGCCTGAGGCGGATCGCATATCCTTCGTCTACCAGTTGATGGTTTCCGGAACCCGCTTCAACGCGGCTCAAACCCGAAGCGCGCGCGGTCTCGCCGAGTACCGACATTCCGGCGCCCGCCAGATATGCTCGAGCGATCTCTCGCAATGCCGTCTTGCGGCGAATCGGTTTTCTCAACTCTTCCGGGAAGCGATCTTCGGCCGGGATCCAGATGTAGGAAAACGGTTGATAGATGACATCCTGAGGGATGACCTTCATCTGGCGTTGTAACTCATCGAGGGCGCGTGTGAATGCCGCACGTTCGGTGACTCCGCTTGATACGCGCAGGTCGCCCGTGGCCAGTTCATGTTCGCGCCGGAGCACTTTGAGCACACGCCGGGCTGCGTCTGACAAAACCAGCGGCTCGTCAGTTCGGCGTGGCATCCACACCGCGGCAAAATGGCTGATCAAGCGCGGCGCGACAAACATCGAGCGACCGCCCGCGAGCTTCGCGTAGTAAACGCGACCTCGGCGCATGACTTCGTCCTTGAGGTACCAGGTGAGCCGCGTCTCTTCGTCCTTCTGGACTTTGCGCGGGAGACTCACATCGCGCCGACCGCACACGGCGATGTAGAGCGATGGACCGGCGCGACGAGCATCTGTGAGCGTATTTGCAAAGCCCACATCTTCGATGAAACGTTCCGCGTCAATAGCTGATTCAACGCGGAGGTCTTCGTCGCGGCGCCACATGCGGTCGCGATGGAGTTCGATCTGTTCGGGGAGAGGCGGAGTGGTCATTGGGTTAAGGGCGGCCGCGATAGAGTTTGATTTATTCGTGGAGATTGCTCAACCAGCTGCGAAGCAGCGGGCATAGTTAAGCCCAAGGCGAGGCTTTGCGAGCCTTGGGTAACGATGGTTAATTAATTTGCTGGAGCCGCGGAGCGGCGACCTTTCTATGTCCAGAGGTACTTCTCTTCGAAGTCTATTCCGTGACTTCTTAATAGAGCCTTAAACTCGTCCTCAAATGAAATTCTTGAATGATGGGCCTCCTGATTGCGAATGTACTCTCGCACACGAGCGGAGTGCCATGGAGATCGTTTACCAGACCGCCAAGAAACGGATGCAGCTCAGGACGCAGTTCTTTGGTAATTAGCGGTAGTCGATCCTTTGTGCCGTAAACGATGTGATAGAGGAGATTCGTGTATGACATTTGAAGATCGTAACCCACGAATCAAGCGATAATTGGCGGGACAAGTTATTGGTGATGGCAGTGTGATTAGATAAGTCAGGCAAATTTGTGCTACTTCGGTCGCCGCTCCGCGGCTCCACCCAACAATCTATTTATCATCGTAACCCAAGGCTCGCAAAGCCTCGCCTTGGGCTTAACTACATCCGCTGCTTCGCAGCTCGTTGAAAGTCATCGAAGTGAGCCGGCCAGATCAAAGGGCAGCCGCAACAGAATCGCAGAACCGATCGCATACCGCGATGTCGGA
>WNFR01000154.1_pt1 | contig 108309 bp, 110 predicted proteins | sample 5400221 | NCBI WGS metagenome assembly WNFR01 (sample SAMN13153357, study PRJNA577476) | soil metagenome | isolation source: 40 cm soil under Madrone tree | place: USA:California | collected 2016-06-14
CAGACGCCCCCTCGCACGGATCCGTTGTCCCGCCATGGCGCAACGGTTGCGCACGAGCAAACGGCCTTGCCAACCCTTCGGGACCGGGCAGATTTCCCCTCATGCGGCGTTGTCGCCTCCTTATTGGGTCACTACCCAATCGCGTCGGCTCCGCCTTGCCTGAGGGGAAATCTGCCGCGGTCGCGGCCACGGGAAATACCCAGACAGGCTCCTAGATCACGATGCCGACGTTTCCACGTTGAACGGCACGCTCGGCTCGAACATTGGCTTTTGTTCGAGCGTCGGCGCCGGTTCGGATACCGGCGGAGCAGCGACCGGTGCAACGGTCTTGGGTTTGGCGGCTTTCTTCCTGGCTACCTTCTTGGTCGTCGGCGCCGTTTTGGCCTTCACCTTCTTGCGCGCGGGCTTGGCCGCCTTCTTCGCAACGGTCTTCGCCTTGCTCGACGATTTCGCCGGGCGCGCCTTCCTTTTCACTGCTTTCTTCTTCGCGACGGTACGCTTTGACTTCCCCATCAGACGCTTTTTCGCTTTACTCTTCTTCTTGGCCATGATCAATTTTCTCCTCACGGTCTTACGGCTACTCGCTGTGAGAGTATCTCCGAAAAAGTCTGCTGTCATCTGCGCGTGACGCTGGAGTCGGTTGCGTGGATTGCGTACGCTCCTCTCGTGCTACCTGAAGAACCGATTCGTCCGCTGCATGATGTCTGGCTCCGGCCAAGGCGCGTGTTTCGCGAATTGGCAACACGGCCCATCGGCGCCGTCGACTACCTGCTCGGCGCGGCACAGGGTATCGCCGGCTGGCTGGCATTCAGCCGGGCGCAGAATGCCGGCGCAACCAGCAGCGTCGCGGAAATATTCTTCAAGGCCCTTCTGATCGGCACGCCGGCGGGCGTCGCCAGTCTCTTTCTCTTTTGCAGCATTTACGCGCGGCTCGGAGCCCGCGCGGGCAGGACGGTCGGCCGCAATCAAGTGTTCCACGTCGTGGCTTACGGCGGTGTGCCGGTAGCCGCGTCGCTGGTCATCTGGGTGTTCGCGGCGCTGCTCGTCGGCGAAGTCGCGTTCGAACAGGTGCCGCATCCCGAAGTCGAAGGCTTTGTGGCGTTGCTTCTGCGCATACAGTTCATCGCCTATATCCTGCTCACGCTGTGGAGCGTGGTCATTCAGGTCATGGGCCTCAGCGAAATACAGGGCCTCGTCACCCGCAAGGCCTTCGGCTTGTGGGTCCTGGGCCAGGTGATCGCGTTCCTGACGCTGCTATTCCTGATGATTCTGATCGCCACGCTGTTTCCGGGCGCTGTGACAACTTAGGATCAGTTGACGTTCGTCGGCGCAGCTTCGTCAGACGGGTGTCCGTCAGACGGAACGCCGGCAGGTTTGCCCGTGTCGGGCGGACCCGCGGGCGCGCCGGTGCCGGCCTGGTTGGGCTCGGTCGGCGCAGGCTGATTTCCACGGGGCGCGCCGCCCGCGCGCTTCGACACCCCCAGGCGTTTGATCACCGACCGCGCAACATCCGCCGCCGACGGCGTCCGCGACGCGGGCTTCACACGAGCCGCCGGCTTGACGTTGGCCGCCGGTTTCACGTTGCTCACCGGCTTGACGCGATTCGCCGGTTTGGTGCGATTCGCCGGTTTGGCGCTGGCGGCGGGCTTCGCGCGGCGGGCCGCTTTGGGGCGCGCGGCGTCGGTGGCGGCGGCTCTTGCCGCCAACGTCTTTTTCCTCGCCTGCTTCGCGGCTTTCTTCGCCGCCTTCGATGACTTGCGGGCCTTTTTCAACTCGGCCTTCGCCGCACGCACCTGTTGCTTCGCGAGCTCGGCGCGTGCCGCGGCCTTGTCGGCTTCGGCCGCCAGACTCCGTACCGAAGCCGGCATCTTTGTTTCGGCAGTCTTGCTGACAGTACTAGGAGGTATCGCCGCCATGCTCCGCTCCTTTTTCCTGATGGGCATCGAGCTTAAGCCCAGCGAATCGCCTTGTCACGGGCCTGCCCAGGAGCCTGTCTGAGTATTTCGCGTGACGGGCTCCTAGAGAGGCGGGAGCACGCGCAACAGATAGTGGCGAATGTCGGCGATTTCCTCGGAGCACAGGGCATGCGCCATCGGGTACTGATGCCATTCGATCGTGTAACCAAGGGACTTCAACTGCTCCCGCGAGTCCAGCGCCATCCTGATCGGGAGCACCGCGTCGGCCAGGCCGTGGGCCATGAAGATCGGCGTTGCGAGGTTGGCGGGATCGCGTTCGGCGGCGAGACGGCTCGCGAGCGGCAGATATGCGGAGAGCACCATGACGCCGGCCAGGCGTTCGGGAAAACGGGGCGCCGTGTAGAGAGACACCGCTCCGCCCTGCGAAAAGCCAGCGAGGACGATGCGATGGGCTGGAATTCCGCGTTGAATTTCGCGGGATATGAGCTCCCGGACTTTCAGATCGGTGTCCCGAAACCCGGCCCCGTCCTCGACAGTGCGGCCCTCCAGGTTGACGATGTCGTACCAGGCGCGCATCGCCAAGCCGCCGTTGATCGTGACCGGACGGGCGGGGGCATGCGGGAACACGAAACGCCAGGCACGCTCGCCTCGCTTGACGAGTTCGGGCACGACGGGCACGAAGTCGTTGCCGTCCGCGCCCAGCCCGTGCAGCCAGATGACGGCGGCATCCGGGGTCGCGGAGGTTTCTATTTCAATGGCTTCGAGCGGCATGTCCAGGAGCCTGTCTTAGGTATTTCTTCTAGGTTACAAGGCCGGGCCGCCCAAGTCGCCTGTCCGGGAGCCTGCCTCCCGTATTTCGCCGTTGACAGGCTCTGCATTTTTATGCAGACTGCGCGCGAATTTATGCACAAGGCCAGCACGTGATCGACTCGAGGTTTCAATCCGACAACGGCAATTCCGGCGCGCCCGTGCGCCGGACACTGCTCGCGAAGCTCATACGCGAACAAGTCGTCGGACGGCAAGCTGAGCTGGTCGCCATGCTGCGCAAACTCGGGGTGGGAGCGACCCAGTCGAGCGTGAGCCGCGACCTGCGCGAGTTGGGCGTGGCGAAGCAGGGGGACCGGTATGTCCTGCCCGAAACCGCGGTGCACCCGAAGAGCGATTTCTCCGCCCTCAAGCAGTTCGTCAACGCGCTGCAGACGGCGGGCAGCAACCTCATGGTTTTGAAGACGACCGTCGGCTCGGCACAAAGCGTGGCCGTGGCCATCGACACGGCCCGCTGGCCCGAGGTGGTGGGCACCATTTCCGGCGACGACACCATATTCATCGCCACCGCCGGTGCGCGCGAGCAACGCGAACTCAAGCTGCGCCTGCGCGCCATTTTCGGACGATAAATCCCATGACAACGACCACCCTCACGGGCGACAAGCCCATTCTTTTGGCATTTTCCGGCGGCCTGGACACGTCTTTCTGCGTGCCCTGGCTCATGGATGTATATAAACGGCAGGTAATCACCGTGACCGTCGACACCGGCGGAATCGATGCCGCGGCCGCACGCAGCCTCGAGCAGCGCTCGGCCGAACTCGGCGCGGTCGAGCATCACTTGATCGACGCGCGCGCCGCCTACTTCGACCAGGTGCTCAAGTTTCTCATCATGGGCAACATTCGCCGCGGCGGCCTATACCCGCTGTGCGTGGGCGCCGAGCGCGTCTTGCAGGCCCAGACCATCGCGCAGATGGCGCTCACTCTCAAGACCACCATGGTGGCGCACGGCTGCACCGCGGCCGGCAACGACCAGGTCCGTTTCGAGGTCGCGCTGCGCACGCTGGCGCCGGATCTCGAGATCATCGCCCCGGTACGCGACCGCGCGTTCAAGCGGCCCGAGCAGCTGAAGTATCTTCAAGAACACAAGCTTCCCATCCCGCCGTTCGGTGCCGCGTATTCGGTGAACCGCGGTCTGTGGGGCGTGACCATCGGCGGCCAGGAGACCCTGACCTCGGGCGGCAGCATTCCGGAGGACGCCTGGGTGCTGTCGAAGGACGCGTTCTCGAAACCTAAGGCTCCCGAAAGGCATACCATCGGCTTCACGGCGGGAATCCCGGTCAGCCTCGACGGCGAGGTGCAGTCCCCGGTCTCGATCATCGAGCGGCTCGAGGCGCTGGCGGGTCCCTTCGGCATCGGCCGCGGCATCCACCTGGGCGACACCGTGATCGGGACGAAAGGAAGGGTGGCCTTCGAAGCGCCGGCTGCGGATGTGCTGCTGACGGCGCATCGGGAACTGGAGAAGCTGGTGTTGACCGGCAAGCAGGCACGTCTCAAGGACACGGTGGCGCAACCCTACGGCGACTGGGTGCATGAGGGGCAGCATCTGGATCCCGTCTGCCGCGACATCGAAGCGTTGCTGGCCTCATCGCAAGTGCGCGTAACCGGCGAGGTGAAGGTGCTATTCAGGCCGGGCTCCGCGTTCATCGAGGGAGTGACGTCGCCGTATTCGCTGATGGCCGCATCGAAGGGGGTTTACGGCGAAGCGGCCGGCGAATGGACGCCGGCGGACGCCCTGGGCTATTCGAAAATGCTGGCGCTGACCGGTATCTTTCACAAGCGCGCGGGACAAAACACCGGCAAGCCGGCCGTGGGAGCGGATAAATCATGAGCGGAATGCGCACGGTGGTCGTCGACAAGGTCGCCTCGGTCACTCAAGCCTGCGGTCTGTCGCGCGAGCTTCGCATCGCGGCGGAAATCCCCTGCGAAGAAGGCGTGGTCGTGGTGGTCGAGATCCTCAACACCAAGTCCACCTACAACACGCTCGAACTGACCAGCGGGCGTATGGCCAAGGTGTCGAAAGGCGACATCGTCGTGGGTGCGCTGGGACACCGCAAAGCCTTGTTCGGCTACTCCGGCCACATACCTGAAACGCTGAAGCCGGGCGATGTGATCCAAATGCTCAACATCGGCGGCGTCCTCGGCATTTGCGATTCGGCAACACCGGACAAGGGCAAGCCGTTCGACTGCAAAGTGATGGGAACCGTGTTGACCTTCCCGTACCTCGGCGAGCGCATCGGCGTTCCGGCAAAGGTCGGCTACAAGCCATTGGATTACGGCGCCGAGCTCAGCATGCGCGGGGTTCCGGTCATAGCACTCGCGGGCACCTGCATGGAGGCCGGAAAAACAGCGGCGGCCTCCGCCATCATCGCCCGCGCCCGCCACCGCGGCCTCATCGTGGACGCGTTCAAGGCCACCGGGGTTTCCCTGCGCCGCGACATCCTCGCGTTCGAGGATTCCGGCGCCCGGCGCACCATGATCTTCACCGATCTCGGGATCGTGACCACGACGGAAAAATGCGGTCCCGCGCTGACGCGGACCATGCTGACCGAGATGGCGAGCGGGCAGCCCGATGTCATCGTTTTCGAACTGGGCGACGGTCTGTTGGGCACCTACGGAGTGCAATCGATCCTGCAGGATCCCGCCATCAAAACGGCGCTTACGGCGGTCGTGTTGTCCGCGAACGACCCGGTTGCAGCCTGGGGCGGCATCAAGCTGTTGCGCGAGCGCTTCGGCATCGAACCCGCGGCCGTCACGGGGCCGGCCACCGACAACCTGGTGGGCATCGAAATCATCCGTGAGCAGATGAACGTCGAGGCATTCAACGCCATCAGCAGCCCCGCCGATCTGGGCGACTACCTCATCGCCAAGCTCGGGATCGGCAACGCCGGCGCGGCCAAAGTGGTCGGGGCGTGAGCGACGCGACGCCGGCCATCGTTCTGGGAGGCACCGGATACGTGGCCGGAGAGCTCTTGCGCTTGATTGCCGGGCATCCGAAGCTCTTCCTGGCCGCCATTTTGTCCGACAGCAAGCCGGGCGCGCCGGTCGCCGCGAGTTTCCCGCATTTGCAAAGCGCCTACCCGGCGCTCAATTTCACCGATCTCGACGACATCGAATCGGTGATCCGAAAAGAGCCTCGATCCGCGCTCTTCTCGGCGGCACCCCACGGCGTCGCCGCCGGCATCATCGATCGTCTGCTCAGCGCCGCCGAGATGGCGGGCACGCGTACCCACTGCGTCGACATCTCGGCCGACTTTCGATATGCCACCGCCGGCGCCTACGAGGCGGTGTACAAGCACGCGCATGGCGCGCCGGACCGGATCAGTCATTTCACCTGCGCGGTGCCGGAACATCTGCGGACCTCGCCGACGCCGCATGTATCGCATCCCGGGTGCTTCGCCACGGCCACCCTGCTCGCGAGCGTACCTCTGCTGGCCCTGGGGTTGACCGATACGCGGCTCTTCGTCACGGGCATCACCGGCAGCACCGGATCCGGCCGTAAACCCGGCGAAGGCACGCACCATCCACAGCGTCACAGCGATTTCTACAGCTACGGCGCATTGAGTCATCGGCATGTGCCGGAGATCACGGCCTGTGCCAAGCTTGCGACGGGAATCGAGGCGGAATTCAACTTCGTCCCGCATTCGGGGCCGTTCGCACGCGGCATCCACGTCACCGTGCAGGCCAGCCTCAAGCGGCCGATCGGCAGCGCCCAGGCCTTGGAGGCGCTGTCCGCCTACTACGAGGACTGTCCCTTCGTGCGGGTGATCGGCACGGCGCCGCGGGTCAAGGATGTCGCGGCCAGCAATTACGCGAATTTGAGCGCGGTCACCAATGGCAGGTCCATCGCCGTCATGTCCGTGCTCGATAACTTGAACAAGGGAGCGGCGGGCGGCGGCGTGCAATGGATGAACCGACTGTTGGGTTTCGATGAGGGCACGGGCCTCACGTCCCCCGCCCCGGGTTGGACGTGATCCTTGTTGGACAACGCTTAAGGGCCGCAATCGATGAAGAGCCATCTCGCGCAGGTGTTCGCGCAGTATCCGATCGAAGTCGCCCATGGCGACGGCGTATGGCTGCATACGCGCGACGGCCGCAAGATCCTGGACTTTTATGGCGGGCACGCGGTTGCGGGTTTGGGCTACGGCCATCCGCGGTGGCTGGCCGCCCTTTCCACCCAGGCGCGGCAGATGGCCTTTCAGACCAATGCTCTGCACGTAGGGGTCCGCGAGAGGGCCGCGGCGCGTCTGGCGAAGTTCGTGGGACTCGGGCTGGACACCGTGTTTTGGATCAACAGCGGCGCCGAGGCCAATGAAAATGCGCTCAAGCTCGCGTTCAAAATCACCGGACGCGGCAAGGCCGTGGCGCTGGAACAGGGCTGGCACGGCCGCACCGCAGCCGCCGGCGCGGTGACCTGGGGCGCCGCCGGCAAGTGGTACGGCTTTCCACGCACCCCGTTCGACGTGACGTTCGCGCCGCGCGACAATCCGGCGGCGGTCGAACGGATCGTGGACGCCGATACCGCCGCGGTCATCGTCGAACCGGTGCAAGGCGTGGGCGGCGCCTACGATGTCGGAAAGCCCATGCTGCAGGCCCTGCGTCAACGGTGCGACGATGTCGGAGCCCTTCTGATCTTCGACGAAGTGCAATGCGGCATGGGCCGGACGGGCGCCCCTTTCGCGGCGAACTACTACGGCGTGGCGCCCGACATCATCACCGCAGCCAAGGCGCTGGGCAACGGGTTCCCGGTATCGGCGCTGCTGATGTCGAGGCGGGTGGCGGACCAGATCAAATACGACGACATGGGCACCACGTTCGGCGGCGGGCCCATGGCCTGCGCGGTCGCCGAAGCCGTGATCGACACCATCGAATCGGAGTCGCTGCTCGCGAACGTGCGTCAGGTCTCGACCTACATCCGGTCGAACTGCATCACCGGTCCCGTGACCGGCACTCAGGGCGCGGGTTTTCTCCTGGGTCTCAAGACCTCGCGTCCCGCCAAGGAAGTGCAGGCCGCACTGATGGAAAAGAACATTCTGACCGGCACCAGCGGCGACCCGAACGTGCTGCGGCTCTTGCCCGCCTACATCCTGAATGAAGGCCACGTCGATCGCCTGTGCGACGTCCTGTCGGCGATTCCGGCATGAGGCGCTTCATGGATCTTGGCGATTTCAGCCGCGAGCAGATCCTCGATCTGTTGGCGCTGGCGCAATCGCTGCAAGTCAAGCCGCAGCCGCGCGCGCTCGAGGGCAAGATTCTCGGATTGATTTTCTTCAATCCGTCCCTGCGCACCCTGGCATCCTTCCAGGCCGGCATGGCGCGCCTCGGCGGCGACTCGTTCGTCATCACGCCGGGGCAGGGCACCTGGCAGCTTGAGACCCGGCTCCACGCCATCATGAACGGCGCAGCCGCGGAACACATCCGTGAAGGCATACCGGTGCTGGCCTCGTACTGCGACGCGCTGGGCGTGCGCGCCTTCGCCGAAGGCAAGAACCTGAAGAACGATATCGACGAGACCTTCTTCCGCATGATCGATACGCTATGCGACAAGCCGTTGATCAACATGGAGTCCGCCATGAATCATCCGTGCCAGGCGCTGGCCGATTGGCGCACGATGGATGAACTTGGGATTCCCGCGCGCGCAAAATTCGTGCTGAGTTGGGTGTACCACCCCAAGGCGCTTCCGTTGGCCGTGCCCTCGGCAACGCTGCAGATGGCCGCAATGCGCGGCATGGACGTCGTCGTCGCACGGCCCGAGGGGTTCGCGCTGCCGCCGGAGATCATGGATAACGCGCGTCTGGCCGCCGCGGCGGCCGGCGGCTCCGTCACCGAGACCTCCGACCGCGCGGCGGCGCTCGCCGGCGCCAGCGTGCTGTACGCCAAGGAGTGGGGCAGCACCATGTACTACGGCGACGTCGAGGCCGACCTTCGCCTGCGGGCCGACCTCTCGGACTGGTGCGTCCGGGAGCGGTGGTTCGCCCCGGCGCTGCCCGATGCCAAGCTCATGCATTGTCTGCCGGTGCGCCGCAATGTGGCCGTCGCCGATGAAGTGCTGGATGGACCCCGTGCCGTCGTCAAGCGCGAGGCCTTCAATCGTCTGCCGGTGCAAATGGCCGTTCTGCACCGCATGCTGTCCTGACGGCTCTTGATTGGGAGAATTTCGATGATGAGTCGCCCCGACCCTTCGATAGCCGTTCTGGCGCTCATGAGCGCCGCGCCCTACATCCGCATGTACAAGAACAAGATTTTCGTCATCAAGGCGGGCGGCGCGGTCTTCAGCGATGAAGTCTCCACGCGGGCGCTCATCGAGCAAGTCGCGATCCTGCACCAGGTCGGCATCAAGACCGTTCTGGTGCACGGCGGCGGCCCGCAGCTCGACAGCGTACAGGCGGCACTCGGCATCGAGACCAAGATGGTGAACGGCCGCCGGGTCACCGATCAGAAGACCATCGATGTGACGTCGATGGTGCTGAATGGCCTCATCAACACCCGCATCCTGGCGATATGCCGCGAACTCGGCATCGAGGCCATCGGTCTGTCGGGCGTCGACGCCGATCTCATCAGAGCGCATAAGCGCGCGCCCGTTCCGGTCTCGGAAGGATCCGGCGAGAGCGTGGACTATGGTTTCGTGGGCGATATCGATTCGGTCAACGCCGCGGTGCTCGAAAAGCTGCTCGAGATCGGCTTGATGCCGGTGGTCAGCCCGCTGTCGGCGGACTCCAACGGAGTCTTGCTCAACATCAACGCCGATACGGTGGCCGCGGCCATCGGCGGCGCGCTGTCCGCGGAGAAGCTGGTACTGTGCACCGGCGCGCCCGGCATCCTGGAGCGGGTGCAGGATCCGAGCACGGTGATTTCCTATACCGACATCAAGGGCTTGAAGCGGCTCCGGGATGAGGGCCATTTGAAGGACGGCATGCTGCCCAAGGCCACCGCCATCGAGAGTGCGATCCGGGGCGGCGTGCGCCGGGTGCACGTGATTACGTACAAGTCGACGGACAGCCTGCTGGCGGAGATCTTCACCAATGAGGGCACGGGTACCTTGGTCGTGGCGGACCTCAAGGCATTGAGTCCCAAGGAACAGCTGGGCGCGGCATGACTCGGCTCTGGGACAAGGGAACTCCGCTCGATGCACGGGTACTTGCGTACACAGCCGGCGACGATTTCGAGTTGGACAACCGTCTGGTCGAATACGACGTCCGCGCCTCGATCGCGCATGCAGAAATGCTGAACGAGCGGCGCCTGCTCGCGGATGCCGACCTGGTCGCGATCCGCGGCGCGCTGACCGCCATCGGCGAAGAGCATGCGCTCGGGAAATGGCGGATCACTCTCGAACAGGAGGACTGCCAGACGGCGATCGAGAATCTGCTGACGGCGCGCATCGGGCCCGTCGGCGGTCGCTTGCATGCCGGTCGATCGCGCAACGATCAAGTCCTGGCCGCGCTGCGGCTGTACCTGCGCGAGGCGGCACTCACCGTGCATGCCGGGGCCATCGCGGTGGCGGAGGCGCTCGACGCCCTGGCGGCCCGCCAGGGCGAGGTCGTGCTGCCCGGCTACACCCATATGCAGCAGGCCATGCCGAGTACGGTGGCGCTGTGGGCCTCAGGCTTTGCTTCCGAGATTCGCGACGATGCAGAAGGCCTGCACCTCACGCAGCGGCGGATCGGCAAGAACCCCTTGGGATCCGCGGCCGGCTACGGCACGCCGAACCTCGATGTGAGCCGCGAGTCGACGCGCCTCAAGTTGGGATTCACGACGACGCAGGAGCCGGTGACGGCGGTGCAGATCTCTCGCGGCAAAGCCGAGGCGCAGCTGCTCTTCGAAATCACGCTGCTGACGCAGGACCTCGGAAGGCTTGCTTCCGACCTGCTGCTGTTCTACACCCAGGAGTTCGGGTTCGTCAGCCTGCCGCCGGGGTTCACGACGGGCTCATCGATCATGCCGCAGAAACGCAATCCCGATGTCTTCGAGTTGATGCGCGGCCGCAGCGCAGTGGCGCAGAGCGCCCTCACTGAAGTGCTGAACATCACGCAGAAGCTCCCCTCCGGGTATCACAGGGATCTCCAGCTCATCAAACCCCCCTTGTTTCGCGGCATCGACTCGTGTCTTCAGACTCTCGACATCCTGCCGGGCGCGCTGGCCGGAGTTCGCTTCAATCCGCAGAACATCCGCCTCGACCCCGGCATTCACGCCGCCGCCGCGGCAAACGCCCTGGTGACGAAGGACAACGTGCCGTTTCGCGAGGCCTACCGACAGGTGGCCGCGAAGCTGAAGGATCCCCCGTGAGCATCTGGCGCAGTCCTCATACGCTGGAAGAGTTGAACGGCGCGGCCGCCGGCACCATGGCCGGCCATCTCGGCATCGTCTTCAGCGAGATCGGCGGCGATTTCATCAGGGCAACCATGCCCGTGGACGGCCGTACGCAGCAACCTTACGGCCTGCTGCATGGCGGCGCGTCGGTGGCTCTGGCGGAGACGCTCGGCAGCACGGGCGCCGTCATGTGCGTCGACAAGACCGGGTTCCTGTGCGTGGGCCAGGAAATCAACGCGAACCATGTACGTTCGGCGCGCAGCGGGCAGGTCACGGGCACCGCTCGGCCCGTACACCTAGGCGGTCGTTCGCACGTCTGGGCCATCGAAATCGTCAACGAAAGCCAGGACCTGGTTTGCATTTCGCGCATCACGATCGCGATCATCAAAGTAGGGACCCTTAAAAAGTAGGGACCCAGAACTTAACCTTAACTTAACCAGGAACCCAAAGCGTACAGTCTAATCACCCTAGCGTTCGCGACGTCGAGTGGCGTATCGTGCGCGCCATGAAACAAACATCACACGCATTCGCACGCGCCTCCAGTCTCTGCATATTGGTGGCTGCCGCGCCCTTCGCGGGCGCACAAACCCCCTCCGCGGCCACGGCGCCACCCGCCGCTCCGGCACCGGCCTCGGGGCAGCCCGCCGACCAGTCCATCGAACATACCAGCTATTTGTTCGGACTCACATTCGCGGAACAACTGCACGGCGTCGGGATCACCGATCAGCTGAACGCCGACGCGATCGACCGCGGCATCAAGGACGGGTTGGCGGGCAAGAAATCCACCCGTGCCGATCAGCAACAATTGCAGGCATATGTGCAATCCGTAATGGCCGAATCGACGGGACGCAACAAGGCGGCGGCAAAGGACTTCCTGGCGAAGAACGGCCAGGAAAAAGGCGTGAAAACCACCGCCGACGGCCTCCAGTACAAAGTCCTCATACCGGGCGATGCCAAGGCGCCGGCGATCGCGCCCAACGACGAGGTGACGGTCAACTATCGGGGGAAATTGCTGGACGGCAGCGAATTCGACAGCTCCTACGCCCGCGGCCAACCGGCGACCTTCAAGGTGAACGGGGTCATCAAAGGGTGGCAGGAAGCGTTGGTGCTCATGAAGCCGGGCGCGAAATGGCAGCTGTTCGTACCGCCCGAACTGGCGTACGACGCGACTCCGCGGCCGGGCATACCGGCCGGTTCCCTGCTGAACTTCGAGGTGGAATTAGTCAGTGTGAAACCGAGCGAGGCAGCTCCCGCGGCGACTCCCGCTCCGGCGGCCGCGCCATCCCACAAGGCGGTCAAGCCGGTGAAGCCGGACGCGCAGCCGCAGTAGCCCAACAGCCGCAGTAGCCCAACAGCCGCAGTAGCCCAACAGCCGGGAGAACAGCCCGAGGCTCAATGCGTCGAGGCCAATTCGAGAGGGTTCGTCAGATCGCCCATGGGCTGTTCGCCATGTTCCGCGAGACTGTGATCGCGCCGCTCAAGCCCCGGAAGCACATCGAGATCGAAGCGGCGCGTCATCAAGCGCATGATCGAAGCGGTATCGTACGGGGTATGGTCGACGGTGCCCATCTTTGCGAACGGGGAAACCACTATCGCCGGTATTCTCGCACCCGGCCCTAGAAGATCACCTTTCGGAGGTCCCACCTGGTCCCAGGCGCCGCCGAACTCGTCGTAGGTAATCACGATCATCATGTGGTTCCATTGAGGGCCGGCTTGCAGCTTTGCGACCAGATCGGCGATATGCGCATCGCCGTCGGCGATCGACGCATAGCCGGCATGCTGATTGAGATTGCCCTGAGGTTTGTAGAACACGACCTGCGGTAGACCTCCCGCTGCGCTATCGGCGACGAGGTCGTCGTAATCCTTCAAGTGCTCCGTGCGCTGGTCGGGGTGTGCCTGCGGATCGAAACGCGCGTAATAGTTGAACGGCTGATGGTGGGGCTGAAAGTCCGGATCGCCGCCCGGGATCGCCGGCGCATAAATCACACGACGCTCCTTCGCCGCAGGCTGTGCTCCGTCGGCGAGAGCAGCCCGCCAAGCGCCCGAATACCAGGCCCACGTGACGTTTTTTTCGCTCAACAGGTCGCCGATGGTCCTGCCGCTCTGCGGGGGCAGCGTGGTCGCATTGCCGGGATCCGCGTAGGCGCCGGCGCGATCCGCGCCCGCCGGCGGATTGCCGCTGGGTTGGTAGGCGGGCTGCATGGTGTTCACGGCATGGAACTCGCCGTCGCCGAAATAATTGGCCGGTGCGATATTGCCGCTTTTCACGAACTTGGGCGGCCCGTCGAGCGCAGATGCGGGCGAGTCCTTTGCGATCATGAGGCGCGGCAACATGCGGCCATCGGCGCCGGTCTCGAGCAGGGCAATGGACGGTTTGGCCGGGGATTTGTCCGCGTTCGGGTATCCGGGCGCGCAGGCGCATATGAGGTATTGATGATTGAGAAAGGAACCGCCGAAGGCGCCTTGAAAAAAATGATCGGCCAACACGTACCGGCGCGCCAATGCATAGAGCGCGGAACGACTGGTGTCGTAGTAGCCCATGGTCAGTCCGCCGGCATCCGACCACGCGGCATAGCCATCGTTCGACCCATTGTCGATTTGCATTTGATGTTCGAAGAAACGGTGATACAGATCCCGCGTTACGGCCGATGAGGTCAGGGTGACGCCCGATTGCGCGGTGAACGCGCGCTCGATCGCGAACGGCGCGTTCGGCAGGCCGGCGCTTTGCGCTTGGGTGACCACGGGCGTGTACCCGGATGCCGTCACTCCGCCCCAGGCCGGCGGCAAGCTCGGCAAGACGGAGCCGTTGCGATCCACCTGTGGGACAAACCCTGGCAACGGATGTCCGGCTGCGTCGACCACGTCGGACAAGCCAACCGCACCCGGAAAGTTGCCGTACAAATTGTCGAAGGCGCGGTTTTCCGCATAGATCACGACGATGGTCGTGATCTTGGTCCGCAGACCCGATGTAACCGGGTCCCCTGCCCCGCTGCTCGGCTTCAACAAGCCACTGGAAGCGTTGCATGCGCAAACAATCGCGCTCATCAATCCAAGCGTGCAATTCCGTCCGGAGCGCCGCCGCGATTGTGCCTGCCGCGACGTGGTCTTAAGGGTCATGGTGGCAAGTATAAGTCCTACCGCGGCCGCTGCGCGCGGCCTACCGCGCCGAGCGGTGCGTCTTCACGGCAACACCGTCAGACCATCACTGGAACGCCGTCAAAAGGTCCACGTCGCGCCCACCGAAAACAGATCGGGATCGCCGAATTGCGAATTGATGCGTTCGTATTCGGCTCGAACGGACAGGCCCCAAATATTGGATTGCACGCCGGCGCCGTAAGCGAATCGCGTGTCCCACGTCCCTTGCGAGGTGATCGAACCGCACTGCGGGTAGACTTGATTGAACCCGCAGGCGCTGCCGTCGAAACCATTGACGTTGGTGTGGAGCCGCGCCGCGCCCGCCTTGCCGAAGATGTCAAGGAATGGAAGCGGCAGCGGCAAGTGACCCACACCGAAGGCCGCGATCGCTCGAGGATGGGAGTCCGGGCCATAGTTATAGCTGTAGTACCCGCCGTCTCCGCCGGGATGTCCAAAATCGATGTACTCGAGTTCCGCGCCGACGATGGAAATTGGCCGGATGCCGGCAACCGCTTTCCACGCAAAATGGTGCCTGGGATCGTGATAGAAGCCGTCATAACCGAAGCCGCCGGAGAAATTGTCGTCGCTTCGAACCGTCGATTCGCCGACGCCGGCCCCCACATAAAATCCCAAAAGGTTCTCCGCGCGGGCCGGCGCCGACGCGGCGCACGCACCGGCAGCAAGCCCCAACACCGCCGCTGACAATTTGCTCATTCGTCTCTCCACTGGTTACTGATATATGGGACTTATGGGCAACGAGGGAAGTTCCGGCAACGGGCGAGTCAAGGGGCGAGGCATCGCGCGGAAGCGGCATTCACGGCGCTATACTTCAAGGATGCGAAACATGCGTCTGCTGGTCGCCGCCGCGGTGGCGGGAACTCTTCTGGGATGCGGGCAGAAGGGGCCGCTGGTGCTGCCCGATGCGCAGCACCCCCACAAGAAAATCGGCGTTGGCAAGCCTCCGGCCGCGCCCGCCACGTCGGCCCCATCGGGTGGCGCGCCGTCATCGGGCAAGGCGCCGCCGCCGGACGCTCCCCGCCCTGCGCCGCAGCCCTAACTGCCGACATTAGAGACCATGACTACGCGTAAGCTGCTGTTGGTCGACGGTTCCTCTTATTTGTACCGCGCGTTTCATGCGCTGCCGCCGCTCACCAATTCGCAAGGCACACCCACCGGCGCCGTGCTCGGCGTGCTCAACATGCTGAACAAACTCATGAAGGAAGAGTCGCCCGAGCGCGTGGCGGTGGTGTTCGACGCGCCGGGCAGGACGTTTCGAGATGACCTCTTCGACCAATACAAGGCGCATCGTCCATCCATGCCCGACGATCTACGCTCGCAGGTGCAGCCCCTCCTCGATGCGGTTGGCGCATTGGGCCTCCCGATGCTGCGCATTGCCGGCGTCGAAGCCGACGACGTGATCGGCACGCTGGCAAAGCAAGCCGCCGAAGCCGGATACGACGTCCTGATCTCGACCGGCGACAAGGACATGGCGCAACTCGTCGGGCCGCGCATCACGCTCGTCAACACCATGACCAATACGCGCCTGGACCGCGAGGGTGTCAAAGCGAAATTCGATGTGTTCCCTGAACAGATCGTCGACTATTTGGCCTTGGTGGGCGATAGCTCGGACAACATACCGGGCGTGACCGGCGTGGGTCCGAAGACGGCCGCCAAATGGCTGAACCAGTATAAGACCTTGGATTCCTTGATCGTCAATGCGGCTTCCATCGCCGGCAAGGTCGGCGAGAACTTACGCGGTGAGCTGCCCATGCTCGAACTGTCGCGCAAGCTCGCCACCATCGATGCCGCCGTGCCGTTGACGTTGAATACCGAGGAGCTATCCGCCGGCCGTCCGGATCTGCAGCGCCTGCGGGAATTGTATACGCGTCTGGAACTGCGCCTTCTGCTGCGTTCCTTGGACGCATCCCCGGAAGCGATCGCTGCGGCGCCGGCACCCGGGTTGCCGGAAGCGACGGCCGTGCCTGCGCGGCGGCGTGAGTACGCAATCGTCACGACGCAGGAAGCATTGAATGCCTGGCTCGCCAAACTTGCCGCAGCCCCGCTCATTTCCTTCGACACGGAGACCGACAGCCTCGACTACCTGCGTGCGCGGATCGTCGGAGTGTCATTCGCCGTGTCCGCGGGTGAGGCCGCCTATGTGCCGTTGTCGCACGACTACCCCGGCGCGCCCGCGCAACTCGACACAGGCAGCGTGCTGGCCGCGCTGAAACCGCTGCTCGAGGACGAGGCAAAGCCCAAGTTAGGCCATCACCTGAAGTTCGACTGCCACATTCTCGCGAATTACGGGATTGCGCTCGCCGGTCATCGGTACGACTCGATGCTCGAGTCCTATGTGCTCAACAGCGTGGTCGTCGGGCATGACATGGATTCGACGGTCGAAAAGTACCTCGGCATCAAGACCATCCCCTATGAAGACGTCTGCGGCAAGGGCGCGAAGCAGATCCCCTTCAATCAGGTCGAGATCGACCGCGCCGCCATGTACGCCGCCGAAGATTCCGATGTGACGCTGCAGCTGCATCAGGCGCTCTGGCCACGGCTCGAAGCGTTGCCGCGTTTGAAGAATCTCTATGAATCGATCGAACAGCCGCTGGTTCCGGTGTTATACCGCATGGAGCGTGCCGGAGTGCTCGTCGACCGCGAGCTTCTGAGGAAGCAAAGCACGGAGCTCGCGGGACGCATGCTGGAATTGCAAACGCAGGCTCACCTCGAGGCGGGCGGAGCCTTCAACGTGGATTCGCCGAAGCAGCTGCAGGAGATTTTGTTCGGCAAATTGGGAATCCCCGTCATCCGCAAGACGCCGACGGGACAGCCGTCCACCGCAGAGGACGTGCTCGAGGAACTCGCCATATCCTATCCCCTGCCGCGGCTGATCCTCGAATATCGGGGAGTCGCGAAACTCAAATCGACGTATACGGACAAGTTGCCGGAACAAATCAATCAGCGGACCGGCCGCATACACACGTCCTATCATCAAGCGGTCGCGGCAACGGGCCGGCTCTCCTCCACGGACCCGAATCTTCAGAACATTCCGATTCGAACACAGGAAGGCCGGCGGATTCGGCAGGCCTTCGTGGCGCCGCCCGGCCACTCCTTGGTGGCCGCCGATTATTCACAGATCGAGCTGCGCATCATGGCCCACCTATCGGGTGATTCGAGCCTGCTGGCGGCCTTCGCAGAGGATCGTGACGTTCACCAGGCGACGGCGGCGGAGGTGCTCGGGATCCCGCTGGCCGCCGTCACGTCCGAGCAGCGGCGTTCGATGAAGGCGGTCAATTTCGGACTGATCTACGGGATGTCGGCATTCGGCCTTGCGCGCCAGCTCAGCATCAGCCGAGGCGAGGCGCAGAAGTACGTCGATCTCTACTTCGAGCGCTATCCGGGCGTAAAGCGCTACATGGATGAGACCAGGCAGAAGGCACGCGACGCCGGTTACGTCGAAACTATTTTTGGCCGCCGTCTATATCTGCCGGAAATCCTCTCTCGCAACCAGGCCCTGCGCCAATCCGCCGAACGCCAGGCCATCAATGCCCCCATGCAAGGCACCGCCGCCGACATCATCAAGCGCGCCATGATCGACGTCGATGCGTGGCTGCAGACCTCGGGGGCCCCGGCGCGGCTCATCATGCAAGTGCACGATGAACTGGTGCTGGAAGTGGCGGATGAGGCGGTCGGTACGCTGGTGCAGCAACTTCGGCAGCACATGGCGCACGCCGCCGAACTCGCCGTGCCGCTCAAGGTCGATGTAGGAATCGGCCGAAACTGGGACGAGGCGCATTAGAGCTATACGAGAGCTATACGGCACTGTCAAGAAATGGCAGGGAAAGCAAAGTTGCCCGCCTTTTTTGCGGGTTTTTGGCCGATTTGAGGCCCAGCAGGGCGAATTGGCGAATTTTGCAAAAATGCGGGCGCTGCCCCTGGAACTTTCCCGGGGTGTCCCCATCTAATCTCATGAGCGTGAAAGACGCTCCCCGCTCTTCTCCCTGAGCGGGCGAGACCCGGTTTGTCATCCCCATGCCGGGTTGGTCTAGCCTCGGTGGCTGTCTCAAAACAACCACCGAGGCCTTTTTTTAAGCGGCCTCGAGCCAGCGATCCATCACGCCGCGCGCTTCTTCAAACCCCAGTTTTGCATGAGCCGAGAATAGCTGAGCCGTCACTGCGGTGTCGCCGCACGCGGTTTTGGTTTCTTGCAACACGCGCTGCGAATCCCGGCGGTTCAACTTGTCCGATTTGGTCAGCAGCACATGGGCTTGCCGGTCGCGGGCGAGCACCCACTCGAGCATGGCGGCGTCCTGGGCGCCGAGACCGCGCCGGCTGTCCACGATGAGAATCAGTCCCACCAGCGACTCACGAACATTGAAATAATGCTCCATGAGCTGCAGCCATTTCAGCCGCACCCTCTCAGGGACCTTGGCAAATCCGTACCCGGGAAGGTCGACCAGCCGGCGATCGGGCCCCAATTCGAAGAAATTGATCAGCTGAGTGCGGCCGGGAGTACGGCTGACCCGGGCGAGGCCCGACCGTTGCGTGATGGCGTTGATCGCCGTGGATTTGCCGGAATTGGAGCGGCCGGCGAAGGCAATTTCACGGCCCGTGTCCGGAGCGAGCTGCTGCGCCTCGGCAGCACTGGTGACGAATTTCACATTGGGATAGAGCGACATGGGGGAGTGTTGCTTGGGCGCAAATGATTGAGCGTAGTGTACAATTTAGATGAGTCGACAGTTCACTTTAGAATGGGGTTAAAGAGGATCATGAAGCGGCTTTGGATACTTGCAGCAACAATTTCCTGCGCGTTGGCAAGCACCGCGGGCGGTGCCGCCGGGAACCCTGAATCCGGCGCCGCCAAAGCCGTCGTGTGTCAGGCCTGCCATGGCGCCAACGGCAACAGCGTCAATCCCGAGTGGCCAAGCCTCGCCGGACTGGGAGCCGACTACATCGCTGAACAACTCAAGTACTTCAAAGAAGCGAAGCGCAACAACCCTATCATGATGCCGAATGCAATGGCCTTGAGCGCTGACGACATGGCGGACCTGGGGGCCTATTTCGATTCCCAGGTAAATACCGGCCTCGAGGCGGACCCCTCCTACTGGCAGGCCGGTCAGAAACTCTATCGCGCCGGCGACGCTGCCCGGGGCATTCCCGCGTGCATGGCCTGTCATGGACCCACCGGATTCGGCAATGAGCCCGCGAAGTTTCCGGCGCTTCGCGGCCAGCACTCTGTCTATGTCGTGAAGCAGCTGAACGATTACGCGTCGGGAGTTCGCAGCACGGGACCCAACGGCATCATGCAGACCATTGCCAAGCGCCTGTCGCCCGACGACATCCGCAATGTCGCCTCCTATTTGCAAGGGCTTCGTTAAGATGCGCGCACCGGCATTATCGTTATTCGTGGTCCTGGCTCTCGCGCTGGGCGCCTGCGGCAAACAACAATCGTCGGACGATCGGCGCCAGACTGCCGCGGCTCCGACCACGGCGTTGGCGCCTCCGGCGGACACGGCGGCTCCGGCGGCCACCGCGGCGCAACGCGAGGACGCCGGACTTGCCCCTCGGCCGAGCAAGATCACCCGACCCAACGAAGACGGGTCCGAAACGGTTGAGGAAACCACCGGCGACACCGGCACGCATAACCCGCTGTTGGCTGCGGTCGCTTCCACGGTGTCGGCCACTACGCCGAACGCCGCGGCCGCAACCACCACCACACCTCCCACCCTGTGGCAGGAAGGCGTCAACTACACGCGCCTGGTTCCCGGTCAACCGACTTCGGTTCCAGCGGGCCAGGTCGAGGTCCTCGAGTTTTTCTGGTACGGCTGCCCGCACTGCTATGCGATCGACCCGCTGGTCGAGTCGTGGAAGAAGACCAAGCCGGCCTACATCACGTTCTCGCGCGTGCCCGTGATGTGGAGCGAAGGGCATCGATCGACCGCGCGCCTTTATTACACGTTGGAGAGCCTGGGCAAGCTCGATCAACTGCATGGCGAAGTCTTCAAGGAGATACACACCAACAACAATCCCTTGATCGCGACCGATCCAAACGATACCGCCGGGGCGCTGCGTCTTCAGGCCGCTTTCTTGCAGAAATTCGGAATATCCGAAGACGCGTTCAAGAAAGCCAGTCAGTCCTTCGCCGTGGAGACCGCACTGCAAAGAGCCGATCAACTCGTGCTGCGGTTTCGGATAGAAGGCGTGCCGACATTCGTCGTCAATGGGAAGTACGTGGCGGACGTGCGCTCGGCAGGCTCTCCGGAGCGCTTGCTTTCCCTGGTGGACGACCTCGCGACCCAAGAACACAAACATTGAGCGGCGCGCACGTGGTCAAGCACTCAGGTGGATGCCACTGCGGCCGGGTCCGGTTCGAAGTGACGGCGCCCGCGCGGCTCGAGGTGTCGGACTGCAACTGCTCGATGTGCGGCAAGTCCGGCTTCCTGCACCTGATCGTTCCGGCGGATCAATTCGTGCTTGTTTCCGGCCGCGGCGATTTGACCACCTACACCTTCAACACCGGTGTCGCAAAGCACACCTTTTGCTCTCATTGCGGCGTGAAGTCTTTTTATACTCCGCGGTCGCACCCCGATGGGGTGAGCGTGAACGCGCGATGCATCGACAGCGAAACCGTCGAGTCGATGTCGATCACTCCCTTCGACGGCCGCCACTGGGAGAGTGCCCGCCCCAGCCTGCGCGGACCCGATAAGACATAACACGCAATTCAACGTGATTATGTTTTAATGCGCTGGCGGTGTGCGCCGACTTGGCGCAAATTTGTGACGTATGCCGCGCTCGCCGACCGCGATATTGGAGGATGCTGACCATGCCGTAGAGGGCATGATGCAACACTCATCCAGCGAGGCGAATATTTTCGCACATCACGATGCGCAGGCCTGCTTCCGCACCACCCGGTATTTCGGCGTGTGCGACAGAATGCTCGTGGGATTGGCGATTCTCACCATCGTACGCACATCTCCGGCGCTGGCCGGCGAGCAGGTTCCGCCGACGGTCAATCAGGCGAAACCGGACTTCAACGCCGCGCGGCAATTCGCGCCCGCTCCCGCATTCTTGCCGCCGCTGACGTCGAGCTACCAGTTTGTCCCGCCGGGTTTCCAGTCTGTCCCGTCGAGTTTCCGGGCCGTCGATCTGCCGGAAATCAAATCCTTTTCGGCGGCGGAGTTTCGTCCGCGCGGACGCTCGATACTGGAAAAGGATTCCCCTTTCGGAGACGCGGAAGACGCACCCATGTTGCGCGGCACGACGGTGTGGCAGCGATTGAAGGATTATCGATCGCGCGATCGCGTCCGTGTGGTGACGCTGTGGGAGACCGGCGGCGGCAGCGTTTCCCTGCAAGCGGGGAGAAAGGGCGATCCTTCGCTGCAATGGACGAGCCGACTGATGAACCGCGGCGGCGCCACGCGCGGTCTGCTGGATCACGTGTTGGCGACCTCCTTGGGCGGAGTGGCGCACAGCCTTCACCTCACGCCGCGTGCGGCCGGCGCCGATGCGTTCGGAAAGCCGTCGAAATCCGCTGAAACGGTTCTCGGCAACGGCGGGGCCGGGACGAAGTAGCCGCCGCCCGCGGACTGCGTGCCGGACACTTTGAGACGACGGCTCGCACGATCACAGAGATTGCGTAATTGCCTTCGCACCGGTCAGCACCGCCAGCATCATCAACAGTCTCAAGACCCAGCGTCGAAAGTTCACCGGATCCGCGGTCAGGAATCTACGATTGCCGAGCCGGATTCCGCCGGTCAACGCGGGCAGAAAGACCAGGGCGCGCCAGAGCGTCGACGCGCCGATGAGTCCGCTCCAGCCCTGCCATGCAAGTCCCATGACGTCGGTAATCAGGAAGAAGGCGATCATCGAGGCACGCCCCGCCGCAGCCCCGGCGGGGGAACTGAAAAAGAACAGGATCACCGGCGGACCGCCGATTCCAAAACTGCCGTTGAAAAGGCCTGAAGACACGCCCGTGGCGAAGGTGGCCGCGGGACCCGGAAGCGACTTCAGGGCGTAGCCCCGGGCCAGCAGAATCGCGGCGATCAGCACGAAGACGGCGAGCCCCAAGGTCATCGGCGCAGGTGGGACATGCGCGAGCGCATAGACTCCGAAGGGGGTGCCGACGAGGCTTCCAACAGTGAGCCAAAGAAGCGCCCGCCAATGGATATCACGCCACACGCCGGGCAGCAGGTGAAAGCTTGCCGCGACCTCCATGATGAAGATTGACGGCACGCTCTCTGCAGGCGGCAAAAGCAGGGAGAGCGATGTGATGGCCAGCAGCGAGAAGCCGAATCCACTGTAGCCTCTCACGACGGCGGCACCGAAAACACAAACGACGGCGTACAGGAGGATCAATATCTGCATTGAAGGTGGTGCGCCCGCCGAGATTCGAACTCGGGACCTTCGGCTTCGGAGGCCGACACTCTATCCAGCTGAGCTACAGGCGCATTGTACGGGTTGGCGATACTACTCGCGGCGACCGACTTGCGTCCATAGGCAACCGGTCACTTCGGATAGAGAATCATTTGCGTGCAGCGAAACAGCGCGATCGTTTTAGCGGACTCCTTGTGGGTCACCACCGCATCCCAGACCTGCGTGGTTCTGCCCATATGCACCGCCTTTGCTAGGCACGCGACGGTGCCGTCAATCGCCGTACCCAGATGATTGGACTTGAGCTCGAGGGTTGTGAATCCGGTGGCGCCCGGCGGCAGATTGGCGAAGCAGCCATAGCCGCAGGCGGTGTCGGCCAGCGTGACGATGCTGCCGGCATGCAGAAAGCCGTTGGGCGCCATGAGTTCGCTGCGCACCCTGAACTCGGCTTCGATCTCCGTGCCGCCCGACCGGGTGAACACCAGCCCGACAAGTCCGGGAAATTTCCCGACCCCGCGTTGATTGAGCGCCTCTGTCGTTATCGTCATGGCGTCACGCTCACCCCGACCCCTCCTCGGGAACCCCATCGAAAAAATCGACGACGCCGCTTTCCAGCGAATACTCCGCGCCCACCACGAGCAGCCCTTGGTTGCGAACAAGCTGCTCGATGATTTCCGAGCCGTGCCGCAAGTGATTCACCGAGGCGCGAATATTCGCGCGGACTGCCTGATGGATCAATTCGTTCAGATTGTGCCTCAGGTCCGTTGCCAGCAGATCCTCGACCGACGGACGTATCAAGTCGACGATCGAATGGAGGTTGTGTGATTGGTTTTCCTTGGGCCGTTGCAGCTGCTCCAGGGTCGCTTGGATGGCGCCGCACTTCGAGTGACCCAGCACGACGACCAATCGCGTCCCGAACTGCTCCGCGGCGAACTCGACGCTTCCCACCAGCGACGGAGCGACAATGTTGCCGGCCACTCGAATGACGAATAAATCTCCGAGTCCCTGATCAAAGACGATTTCCACCGGCACTCTGGAATCGGAACATCCAAGGATGACGGCGAAAGGCTGTTGACCGGCCGCCAATTCAATGCGCCGCGCCCGGCTCGGCAGAGTATCGTGACTTCTGACATCGGCCACGAACCGTCGATTTCCGTCCCGCAACAGGGCAAGCGACTCTCGAGCCGGAATCATCGGAATTTCACCTTGGGTGCGGAGCGGAGCAAGAACACGTCGCGGGGCGGCGGCGGTCGGCTAGCGGGTCCGCGCGGACGGGCGTTCGCGGTAGCCTAGCAGCCGTGCCGGAAGGAACAGCACGGCCTTGAACAGCGCAAACAGCGCTTCGAACACGATCCCGAACAGGCGGAACGGCAACGACAAGAGCCACAGCAGCGGCCACAGAAGAATGGTCAAGATGGCGAGCGGCCAGCAAAGCACGAACAACAGACACCACGCGACGACGACCAATAAAACTTTCACGGATACTCCCGACTGGCGGCACCGCCGACCGGCCTCAGACGCATAACTCCTCCCCGCCGCAGCCTTCATCTTAATGGATCCGCGCGAATTTGCAGGATGAAATTCGGCCGGCGGTGAGGCGGCCGTTCAACCGTCACCCGCCGCTGGATTTCACCCGGAGCATCTCCCGGCGCTGCAGACTTGCCGCAGGCCAATACTCTGAAGCCTTGTAGTACGCCGGAACGGCGGGGGTCCCCGGCGGCAGAATGACCCACGGCTGCTTCGACTCCGTGTAGATGTGAATGTCGGGCGGCCACGCGTCGGGTTCATCGAGGGTGCCGACGCGCACAAAATGGATCGCGCTCCCGGCGCCCGAGTAGTTGCTCCAGACAGCGATATGACACTGCGGGCAGCGTGAAATCCTCTGACCTCTTCCGCTGGCGCTCGGCGTGTCGATGACCTCCACCCGTCCCCGCAGCAGCGCCACGCGGTCCGCTTCGATCAATGCGTTGTGCGCAAACGCGGCGCCGGTTTCCCGCTGACACCAGCGGCAGTGGCAGCAATGCACGAACATCGGGCTCGCGTTCATCCGATAACGCACGAATCCGCAGGTACATCCGCCGTCATAGTGACTCGCGCTCATCGTCGCTCCGTTTCGTCGATCGGTCCGATGCTCCCATCGTTGGCGCTCTGGGGCAAGCTTGGGTTGGCCGAACTTCGCCCGTCGTGAACCCACAGACCCAGCGACACGGCGAACCACCACGATACCGCCACCCACAAGCCCGCACCCTTCAGATAGATCCCCGATACGAGCACCACCAGCGTCGCGGCGATGCAGCCGAGCACGATCCTGGCGATTGCAGAAGGCGCCAGGTGCGCTCCAAAAAATCGGCGGATGAGACTCGCGTAACTTGCGGCTCCGATCCCGGACGACAAGGACAGAAGCAGCGCGGTTTGCGCCATTCCCATCGATCCGCCGATGAAGCGGCGCGCGCCCAGGCCGAGCGCGACGCTCAACATGCTGAGTGAAGAGGCGATGACCACGAACCACAACCGGCGGCCGGCGGGCGGCCGCGCGCGCAGCGTGACGGCGAGCGCGGCCGCATGCAATGCCCCATAAATCCCAAAGGCAGCCACGACGCCGATCGCGGGATTCCACCGACGGGTGGCAGCCAGGAGCGCAGCCAGGCAGGCCAAGAGAGCGAAATGCCGGGCGTAATACAGGATTCCCATCGAGCGCTCAGCCCCTTCTTTTGCACGCTTGAGCGGCGCCGGCCATTCCGCAAAGCGCGGCGACGGATGTTCCGACCACCGGCGGGCAGCTCAACAAATGACCCGATCCAGCGCCCGGAGTTTGACGGCTTCGGACACATGGTTCGTGGCCCTCTTTCGGTAAATCCGCCGGAGATAAATTGACCGTGATGCGTCCCGGCGGGAAACTATACCCGGCCGTCAACAGTGCGGAGCGCACCCGTTCCTTGCTCTCGAACCGCAGTCTCGGGAAGTACCACCATGAAAAACGCCGGCAGGCCGGACCCCAAGTGCGCCTCGACTCGGACCAATGGGGCCGACAGGCCGGCGGGTGCCCGGCTCAAGACGGTGCTGACCGGTCTTTCGTCCATCGCCGATGTCCGGCAGTCGGACTCCAGGTTATTGGGGGTTGAGTTTCGTTTCGAGTTCCTTCAACCGCGCCTCGAGCGCGGTCAGCATGGCCTGCGTCCGCGCCAGCAGCGCCGCTTGAACGTCGAATTCCTGCCGGCTGACCAGATCGAGCTTGCTGAGTTGAGCTTGCAGTACGGCCTTAAAATTGCCCTCCAGGTCGCGCCCGAAGCTGCGCACCGACTCGGGCACCGCCTCGGCCAGCCGTCGGGCCAGATCGTCCAAGCTGGTCGAATTTAAGAAACTCATGAGATTCCTCCGAAATCGCCCCGAATCGCACTGCCTAAACGCACTGCAATGCGAGCTTCGCACCACCCGGGTGCGCCTATGCGACCGCTAATGCGCAAGTTGTTGATATATCAGCCCATGCGTTCTGGCATGAAAGCTGCAGTGTTCATAGCAATAGTACGCGCAAGTGGTATTGGAGGCTGCTCGATTAAACGGCGTAAGCGGGGATAAATGCATGAAGCTCATCACCGCAGTGATCAAGCCGTTCAAGGTGGATGAAGTTCGACAAGCGGTGGCGGATATCGGCATCCAGGGAGTGACGGTCACGGAAGTTCACGGTTACGGAGCCGGAGTGGGTCATACCGAGTTTTATCGGGGCGACGAGTACAGCGTCGAGTTTTTACCCAAGGCGAAGATCGAACTCGCCGTGGACGATTCGATAGCGGAGCAGGTCATTGAGGCTGTTTGCAACGTGGCGAGAACCGGAAAGCCGGGCGACGGCAAAGTCTGGGTCTCGGAGCTCGAGCGAGCCTTGCGGGTCAGAACCGGAGAGACCGGTCCGGATGCGATTTAGATGAACGAGTACTGGCGAGGATTTCTGAGGCCCCGCCCGTAGTCGAGCGAGGCCAGCAACTTTTGACGATTTAGGAGCATCTCGCGCCGGCAAGCCAGCCAACTCCCCCGTCGGTGCGATATCCCGGCGGCGCGGTTTCCCTTAAGAACCCGCGCCGTTTTTTATATTCGCGCGCCCGACGCAAGACGCTACGCGTTTATACATTAGAAAATATCAATATTCCATGCTGCTGCGCAGCAAATTATGGTCAAAACCGCTGCAAGACTGCTACCGTAATCGATCACAGGAGTTTCCCCGCATGAAAATCGTCGTCGCCATCATCAAACCCTTCAAGCTCGACGATGTGCGATCGGCACTGGCTGAAGTAGGGGTTCAGGGCATTACCGTGACAGAGGTCAAGGGCTTCGGGCGTCAAAAGGGCCACACTGAACTGTATCGAGGGGCCGAGTATGTGGTCGACTTCCTGCCCAAGGTAAAACTCGAGTTGGCGGTGGACGACGACCAGGTGGATCGGGTGGTCGAAGCCATCATTGAAACGGCGCGCACCGGAAAGATCGGTGACGGAAAGATATTCATAGCCGATCTCGGGTCGGCGGTGCGCATTCGTACCGGAGAGGCCGGATCGCGCGCTTTGTAGGTCTCAAGCGAGGTGTTGAACATGAAACGCGTTCTGTTGTGCGCCGCGCTGCTGGCCTGGTCCGGTCTGGCGTCGGCCGTGGTGTACAAATGGATCGACGCGCAGGGCAAGTTGCAATACGGCGACCGGCCCCCGGATGGAGTCCATGCGCAGATCGTCGAAGGGCTGGGTACTCACGGGACGCGACCGGAGCCGGCGCGGCCGCCGGCGGACTCTTCGCAGCCGGTCAAGAGCGTCGCGCAAACCAATAACGCTCAGGACAGCGTCAAGCAGACCGTTGACGAGGACGTCTCGCAAGTCAAGGACAGACAATGCGCCGACGCGCAGGCACGATACAAGTCGCTGATCGAAGGCCGCAGGCTCTACAAGGCCGGCGCCGACGGCGAGCGTCAGTACCTGACATCGGAAGAAATCGATGCCGAACGGATCAACGCCAAGCGCGACATCGACGCCATCTGCAATAGCCCGACGTAGGCACCTCGCTGCAGTAGCCCGACCGAGCCGGGATTGAGCTTTGCCCCCTGGGACCTAAAGCCGTACAGTTGCGGTCCTCAGAACCAAGGTGGATCGCGTATGCAAACCGGCTTAGTTGGATTGGGCGCCATGGGTACGCACATGGCACGCAATCTTCATCGATCGGGCCTTCTTACCGGCGTTTGGAATCGAACCGCCGACAAGGCTGCGGCCCTGGCTGAGGAATTGAAGTGCCACGCGTTCGCGAGTCTCGCGGAACTGGCCGGCAACTGCGAAGCGGTGGTGATCTGCGTCTCCGCGGACGACGATTTACGTGCGGTGGTGGCCGGCCTCGATCCCGGGCTGACCCCCAATATGCTCGTCATCGACTGTTCAACCGTGGGCTCCGGGACGGCGCGCGAGATGCATGATCATCTTGCGGCTCTCGGCGTGGGGTTCCTCGACTGTCCGGTGAGCGGCGGCGTCGAAGGCGCCCGCAATGCCACTCTCGCCATCATGGCCGGCGGCGACGAGAGCGTCTACGGTCGTGCCCTGCCCATGTTGGAGAAGCTGGGAAAGACCGTCACCTATTTAGGCGCAAGCGGCGCCGGGCAGGCGGCGAAGGCCACCAATCAAATCATGTGCGCCGGGATCATCCAGGCCGTGGGCGAGGCGATGGCATTCGCTCATGCGGAGGGACTACCGCTCGATCGGCTGATCGAGACACTGGGTAAAGGCGCGGGCTCCAGCTGGTACTTCGTGAATCGAGCGCCCTTCATGGCGAACAATCATTTCCCGGCCGGCTTTCGCGTGCGCCTCCACGACAAGGATTTGCGCATTTGCCGCGACATGGCCGCGAAGCGCGGCGCGGTGCTGCCGGTCGTCGAATCCACTCTGCATGAGTATGAGCGGCTGATCGAGCGCGGCTTCGGCGATGAGGACATATCGTCTATTTATCGGCTGAAATCCGCACTGTTCCCCAAGGCGTCGACGGATCCGAAGTGAGCATTTCGGCGACCAGATTAAGAATTGCAACTCGAAAAAGCCAACTCGCCTTGTGGCAGGCCGAGCACGTCGCAGATCTCTTGCGTCAGGCCCATGCCGGTCTCGAGATCGAACTCGTGCCCATCTCCACCAAGGGCGACCGCATTCAGGATCGAAGCCTGGCCGCCATCGGCGGCAAGGGGCTGTTCATCAAGGAGCTGGAGGCCGCACTCGAAGAACATCGCGCCGATGTCGCCGTGCATTCGATGAAGGATGTGCCGAGCGAGGTGCCCTCCGGATTTGCGATTGCCGCGGTTCTGAAACGCGCGGACCCGTATGATGCCCTCATCACGACTCAGGCCGGGCGGCTCGAAGACCTGCCGCAGGGTGCGCGGGTGGGAACGTCGAGTTTGCGACGCCAGGCGCAGCTGCTGTCGGCGCGCCCGGATTTGCGCATCGAAGCCCTGCGCGGCAACGTGGATACGCGGCTGCGCCGGCTCGACCAGGGCGAGCTGGACGCCATCATCCTGGCCTGCGCCGGGCTCATCCGATTGGGGTGGGAATCCCGAATCACGGCGCGTTTGAGCGCTCGCGAATGCCTGCCCGCGGTAGCCCAGGGAATCATCGGCATCGAATGCCGCGACGCCGACGCGAATTCCCGCTCGCTGCTCCAGGGGTTGAACGACCCGACGACCCGGGCCGCCATGGATGCCGAACGGGCTTTCGCCGGACGGCTCGGCGGCAGCTGTCAATCGCCGATCGCCGCATACGCAATAGTCGATGCGCAGCGATTGACGCTCGACGGGTTGGTGGCCGAGCCCGACGGGTCGCGGCTGTTGCGCGACTCCATTACGGGCAGCGCCGGGAACTCCCGCGCCTTGGGCGAGGAACTCGCGGATCGCGTGCTATCTGCCGGCGCGCGCGCTCTCTTAGAGCGGCTGCGCACTTCTTAAAAATGCAGCCGTTGCAAGGCATCGGAGTCCTCGTTACTCGGCCCGCGCAGCAAGCAACGCCGCTGTGCCGCCTGCTGGAGTCGGCCGGCGCGCTGGCCCTGCGGCTGCCGGTCATCGACATCCGGTCTGCGGCGGACGCATCCGTCTTGCGGCTACGGGTGGGCGCCATCGAAGCCTTCGACCTCGTCATTTTTACCAGTGCCAACGCGGTACGGTTCGGTAGCGCGCTTCTCGAACAACGGCAGGACCTGGTGCTTGCCGCGATCGGCCCTGCCACCGCGCGGGCACTGGGCGACGCGGGCTATCGCGTGGCCGTCAGCCCACGCGGTGGATTCGATTCCGAGAGCCTGCTGTTACACCCGATGCTCGCGCACCCCGCGGACCGACGCATCCTGCTGATCAAGGGCATGAACGGACGGGGTCTTCTCGAGACGCAGCTCACCCAACGCGGCGCGCAAGTCGTCGTCGCCGACGTCTACATGCGCGAGCGCGCCTCGCACAGTACCGCGACTCTCGAGACGCTGGAGCGTGAATTTGCGGCCGGCAAGATCCAAGTCGTCACCGCGACCAGCGTGGAGATCGCCGCCGGCCTGCTCGATATCGCGACTCCGGCCCTGCGCCGCGATTTCGACAACGTCCATTGGCTGGTCCCCGGCGACCGCGTCGCTGCAGCATTGCGCGAGCGCGGCGTGTCGGGGCCCGTCCTGAAGGCGAGCACGGCCGAGGATCAGGATTTGGTCGCGGCCGTCGTGCGCTGGCGCTCGAGCGTATCCGGCGCACAGGCGCCTGTCTGAGTATTTCTCGTGGCCGCGACCGCGGCAGATTTCCCCTCAGGCAAGGCGGAGCCGACGAGGTTGGGTAGATACCCAATAAGGAGGCGACAACGCCGCATGAGGGGAAATCTGCCCGGTCCCGAAGGGTTGGCAAGGAGAGGGGCGTCTGCGGCGTTGCTCGGCTTGTCCATAGTATCCACTATGGACCGCGCCGCGCGCCTTGCATCCGCTCCCTCTCCTTGCCAACGCGGCTCACGAAGCGGCGCTCGGCTCGGACAGCACCGCCTCGTAGCGAAACCACGGTACCCGGCGAACCAGTTCCTCGAGCTCTTGGTGCGCATAGAGATCGCGTTCACTGCGCACACCCCAGTACAAGGTCATGCGCCGCGGCAGATCGTTTTCGATCACATGCCTCAAGATGCTCTTGAGGGGCGCGAGACCGGTGCCGCCGCCGACCAGCAACATGGGCGCGTCGGCCGGTTGATACACAAACTGTCCGAGCGGGCCCTCGATCGACAGCAGCGTGCCGCGCTCGCTGTACTTGAGCGGGCCGGCAAACAGCGGATCGGTAAATTCACCGCCCCGAACCCGCCGAATGTGCAGTTCGAGCAGCGACGAATCATGCGGCGGTGATGCGATGGAAAAACTGCGCCTGCGTCCTCCGGACAGCATCACATCGATGTATTGACCGGGTTGAAAATCAAAACTTTCAGCGGCGGGCAGGCGCAGGAATACGCCCATGACGTCATGCGATAACGGGTTCGAGCGGACGATGCGGCCGGGCACGCGCTTGATGGCCGACTCGCCGGGCGCGCTGCGCTCGAAAGCCTCGATGCGCAGATCGCTGACGGCCCGCGCCTGACACAGCAGGATGAAACCGTCGGCCACCTCGGCGTCGGAGAGGCCCAGCGGCCGGCCGTTCGGATAGGTCACTTCGCCTTCGAGGAGGCGGACGCGGCAGGCGCCGCAGTTGCCGCCCTTGCAGCTGTGCGGCAGATTCAGGCCGGCATCGAGCGCCGCGTCGAGCACCGGGCGATCCGGCGCCCCGCTGAAACTCCTATCTGACTTGGATAAACTCACGCGCACGCTGTTTCCTCATCGATCACCCAAGGGCCTGTCAGTATGCACTCGGTTTCCATCGTCGGTTGCGGTTACACCGGGTTGCGGCTGGCGGGTCGCTGGTTATCGTTGACGCATGGGGTCCGCGGTTTTGCGGCTCGAACCGAAAGCCTCCGGCAGATTGCGGCCATCGGCGCGGAACCGATCCCGTTGAACCTGGACCAGACCCCCGCCATGATCGACTTGGAAGGACAGATCGCCTACTACGCGGTCCCCCCGGCGCCCGTGGGCGATCGGGATCGGCGGCTCGAGCGGCTTCTCGAGCACGCCGTCGGAAGACCCCGGCGATTCGTCTACCTCAGCACCACCGGCGTCTACGGCGATCGGGGCGGCGCCGCCGTCGATGAGGACACCCCGCCGGCGCCACAATCGGAGCGTGCAGTTCGTCGGCTCGCCGCGGAGACCACCTTGCGCGATTGGGCGAATTCGCACGCGATATCGTGGTGCATCCTGCGAGTTCCCGGAATCTACGGCCCAGGCCGGCTGCCTGTCGACCGGCTGCGCCGCGGAGATCCGGCCATCGATCCGCGTGAAGCCACGCCGAGCAATCGCATTCACGTGGAAGATCTCGTGACCGCATGTATCGCGGCCGGTACGGCGGCGGCCGCCGATGGACGCATCTACAATGTAACGGATGGCACCGACGACAGTCACACGGCCTACCTTGGACGGGTGGCGCGGCTCGGCAACTTGCCGCCCCCGCCTCTCATCAGCCTGCCGGAGGCACAGAAGACGTTCGGCGCGGCCGCCTGGTCGTTTTTGCGCGAATCCCGCCGCGTCGACAATCGACGCATGCTGGCCGAACTCGGGATCTCGCTGGCATTTGACGATCTCGATGCCGGCATCCGGGCGAGTTTGTAACCGCTCCCCGCGTGCGCTCCCTACGGCTGGCTTCGCTTGCTGCCCAGCCACTCGCGGATGGGTTCCCATTGTTTCCAATCGGAAGCCGCCAGATACTCCGGGAGCTCGAGCACGCCCATGCCGCGCGCGTACGCACGAACGTAGTTCTGGGCTTCGCGCAGACATCCGAGGTATGGCACCTTGAGCTTGGACAGATACTGATCCAGTTCTTCATAGATCAAGGTGTATTCGCGCACCCGATTGGCGACCAGCGCCAATCGCGCCTGTCGGCGCGACACCTTGCCGATCTCCAGAAGCTCGGCCATGAAGTGCGCACAGGCCTTCATGTCGATGCTCGATGGCAGCACCGGGACGATGATGGTCTCCGCACGCCGAACCAGTTCGTTCAGTTCGGTGCCATGCACGCGGGCCGGCGCATCGATCACCAGAATATCGGTGGACCGCGCGACGTTCCGCAAGCCGTCTTCATAAGCAGGGACGCCGCTGATGGGCGGCAGATCGGCCGGGCGTTGCGCAAGCCAGTCCAGGCTGGTTCGTTGGGAATCGTAGTCCGCGATGCAGACTTGATGACCATCCGTGGCGAAGAAGACGGCGATGTTGGTGGCCAGTGTGCTCTTTCCGCAACCGCCTTTCGCGTTCAAAACCATGATATGACGCATAATCCCCCAGCGTTGTTGTTTTCAGTAAGGTAAAACTCGGGTGCGTGTTGCGCAACCCCGATAACCTAAATGATTGCCGGGCGGTGGAGTGGTATCCTGCACGCCCATGCGCCTCGATTTCTTGAAGATGCAGGGTCTGGGCAACGATTTCCTGGTGTTCGATGCCCCACCTGCCGCGCGTCATTCCGTCGATTCGAACAAACTGCGTGCGCTGGCGGACCGGCACACGGGAATCGGCTTCGATCAAGCCTTGATGCTGGAAGCGCCGCGCGAAGCGCGCAGTCGCGTGTTCTATCGCGTTTTCAATTCCGACGGGAGCGAGGTCGAGCAATGCGGCAACGGCGCGCGCTGCGTTGCCGCCTTGATGTATGCACGGCGGCCCGAACTCGGCCGCGAGATGACCATGGAAAGTGCCGGCGGCGTCGTGCACGCGCGCGTCAGGGAAGATGGCATGGTGTCGGTCGACATGGGGATACCAAATTTTGATCCGCGCTCGCTGCCGATGGAGCTGGCCGGGTTAGGTGCGGCCGGCTTAGGTGCGCCCGGCGAGGAGGCACGCGGCGAAGCGTCGCCCGGAGAAATGCCGGTTTATTCGCTGGAGATCGACGGAGCGAACGTCGAATTCGGCGCCGTGTCGATGGGCAATCCCCATGTGGTGCTGCGCGTACCCGATGTGAAATCCGCGCCGGTGGAGCGGATTGGGCCTACTATCGAGCGGCACCGGCTTTTTGCGAAGAGGACCAATGTGGGATTCATGCAGATCGTGGATCGCGGACGCATCAAGTTGCGGGTCCACGAACGCGGTGTCGGTGAAACGCAGGCATGCGGCACGGGCGCTTGCGCCGCGGTCGCCTTCGGCGCAAAGCGCGATTTGCTGGATTCGGAGGTGCGGGTCGACTTGCCGGGCGGTTCCGCGATCGTTAGCTGGTCCGGACCGGGAGCGCACATTTGGCTCACAGGGCCGGCAACCACGGTTTTTACCGGTTCGATTGATATTTAACGTGAAGAACGGGAGCTGAACGATGACAACGGGTCAGGCACGCGGTATCAAACAAGGCGGGCTCAACGACTTGAGCGTTGCAGAGTATTTGCAGACCTATCCGGACTTCTTCGAGCGAAACGGGCCCTTGCTCGCAAAATTGCGCCTCCCGCATCTGCGCGACGCCGGCGCCACGGTGAGCCTGGTCGAGCGCCAGGTGGAGGTTCTGCGGGAACGCAATCAGTCGCTGGAGCGAAAACTGAAGGAACTCGTGGATGTAGCACGCGCCAACGACGCATTGGCCGACCGGATTCATCGCTTGAGTCAGCGATTGATCAAAGCGCACAACCTATTGGAAGCCATCAACGCGGTGGAGACGTCCTTGCGCGAGGATTTCGACGCGATGCACTCGGTCCTCGTGCTGTTTCTCGAGGAGGCCCGACCCTTGGAGGAGGCGGCGGGACGATTCCTGCGCGTGGGCGATCCGGCCGGCGCCGACATCAAGACTTTCGAGTCGCTATTGCAGTCCGGCAAGCCGCGCTGCGGGCAAGTCCGCGATGCGCAGCGCGACTACTTGTTCGGGAAGGACTCGGTCGCGATCGGTTCGGTGGCGTTGACGCCGCTGGGACCGAAGGGTGCACTGGGCTTGCTCGCAATCGGTGCGAGCGATGCAGACCGGTTTCATCCGGCGATGAGCACCGAGTTTCTGTCGCGCATCGGGGAACTAGTGACCTACGCGCTCATCCGCTGACAGCAAGACACTTGCATCGTGACCTCGGACCTGTGCGCTTGGATCGACCGTTTCGTCGCGCATTTGACCCACGAGCGCCGCATGAGCGAACACACCCGCTCGGCGTACCGGCGCGACCTCACGCAGCTGTTGCGATTCTGCGGGCGGCGCGGGATGCGCGAGTGGGGCGCGCTCGACAACGTTCAGGTGCGGGCGTTTGCCGCGGCGGAGCACGCGGCCGGCCTTGCCCCCCGCAGCATTCAAAGGCGTCTGTCCGCAGTCCGCACCTTTTACGAATTCCTGGTGCGTGAAGGATGCTGCCGGTTGAATCCGGCCCAGGACGTGCGTGCACCCCGATCGAAGAAACGCCTGCCGGACACCCTCGATGCGGACCAGATGGGCAGGCTTCTTGAATTCAGGGTCGATGACACGCTGTCCACACGCGACAAGGCCATGCTGGAATTGTTCTACTCCTCGGGGCTGCGCTTGAGCGAACTTGTCGGCTTGGATTTGCCGGCGCTCGACCTCAAGGATCGCACCGTGCGCGTCGACGGCAAGGGCAGCAAGACGCGCATCCTTCCCATCGGCCGTATGGCAGTGAACGCTCTCGAGAAATGGCTGCGGGAGCGCGCCGCGCTGCCCCGGCGCGAGGGCGCCGCCGTATTCATCGGCCGCGGCGGACGGCGCCTCACGCCCCGTGCGGTTCAGCTTCGAGTGACTACCTGGGCTCGGCGCATGGGCCTGGAAATGCATGTGCATCCGCACATGTTCCGGCATTCGTTTGCCACTCATTTGCTCGAATCCAGTTCGGATCTGCGCGGCGTCCAAGAACTGCTGGGACACGCCGACATAGCCACCACGCAGATCTACACGCACCTGGATTTTCAACACCTGGCAAAGGTTTACGACGCCGCACACCCCCGCGCCCGCCGGCGTCAGCGCGGCGCTTGAAAGGGCACCGCGCTTGAAAGGGCGCCGCGCGGCCCCAACCTGGTTCCTGTGAAGCACGACCCTGAGCGCATTTACGGAACCACCATTCTCGCTGTCCGGCGCAACGGCCGCGTCGCCGTCGGTGGGGACGGACAGGTCACCCTCGGACAGAGTGTCATGAAGGGCAACGCGCGCAAGGTCCGGCGCCTGTACGGCGGCAAGGTCGTCGCGGGATTTGCCGGCGGCACCGCCGACGCGTTCACCCTGTTTGAGCGGTTCGAGGGCAAGCTGGAGAAATTCGGCAATCTGACCCGCGCCGCCATCGAATTGGCCAAGGACTGGCGCAGCGACCGCAGCCTCCGCAGGCTCGAAGCGCTGCTGTGCGTGGCAGATGCCGATAGCACTTATGTGATATCCGGAAACGGCGACGTGATCGAGCCGGAATACGACTTGATTGCCATCGGTTCCGGCGGCAGCTATGCCCAGGCCGCGGCCCAGGCGTTCATGCAGGGAACCCAAATGTCTGCGCGCGAGATCGTCGAAAGTTCACTCAACATCGCGGCCGACATCTGCATTTATACCAACCGCAATCTGACGATCGAGGAGCTATAGGAGCCTGTATGAGTATTTCGCGTGGCCGCGACCGCGGCAGATTTCCCCTCAATCGAGGCGGAGCCGACGTGGTTGGGTCGAGACCCAATGAGGAGGCGACAACGACGAGTGAGGGGAAATCTGCCCGGTCCCGAAGGGTTGGCAAGGACCTTTGCTCGTACGCAGCCTTTGACGATTGCCTGGGCCATCGGATCGGTGAGCTGGGGCGTCCTTGCATCCGCTCCCCCGCACGGATCCGATGTTGTGGGCCGAGCCCAACTGCACCGCACGGATATACGGCCTTGCCAACGCGGCTCACGCGAAATACTCATACAGGCTCCTAGCCCGATGTCCCAAATGACCCCACGAGAGATCGTCGAGGAGCTGGACAAGCATATCGTCGGACAGAAGGCAGCGAAACGGGCGGTCGCAATCGCCTTGCGCAACCGCTGGCGGCGCCAGCATGTGGCCGAGAACCTGCGCCCGGAGATCACGCCGAAGAACATTCTCATGATCGGCCCGACGGGCGTCGGAAAGACGGAAATCGCCCGACGCCTGGCGAGGCTCGCCAAGGCGCCTTTCATCAAGGTGGAGGCCACGAAGTTCACCGAGGTTGGGTACGTGGGGAGAGAGGTTGACTCGATCGTACGCGATCTTGTAGAGATCTCCGTGAAAATGACCCGCGAAGAGGAAATCTCCAAGGTGCGGCATCGCGCCGGGGACGCCGCCGAGGACCGTGTGCTGGACACCCTCCTGCCCCGGGCTCAGGCCGGCTTCACCGGCGATTCCGCCCCCCGGGACAACGATACGCGTCAGCGCTTCCGCAAGATGCTGCGCGAGGGCGACCTCGACGACCGGGAAATTGAAATCGAGGTGCGGGCTCTTCCCGTGGGCGTCGAGATCATGGCGCCTCCCGGCATGGAGGAGATGACGCAGCAGCTTCAGGGAATGTTTCAGTCGTTGGGCGGCGGCCGCAGCCGGCAGCGCAAGCTCAAGATCAAGGAAGCATTGAAGCTCCTGATCGATGAAGAGGCTGCGAAAATGATCAACGAAGAGGAGCTCAAGGCGCGGGCGGTCGACAATGCCGAACAGAACGGCATCGTGTTCATCGATGAGATCGACAAGATCGCGCGGCGCCAGGAAACGGCCGGCGCCGACGTATCGCGCGAGGGCGTGCAGCGCGATCTACTGCCCCTCGTCGAGGGCTGCACCGTAAACACCAAGTACGGAACGGTGAAAACCGACCATGTTCTATTCATCGCCTCGGGCGCATTTCACATGTCGAAGCCCTCCGATCTGATCCCGGAGCTGCAGGGACGCCTTCCGATTCGTGTCGAACTGGAGCCGCTGGTCGTCGAGGACTTCGTGCGGATCCTGACCGAGCCGGACGCGTCGTTGTGCCGGCAATATTCCGCCTTGCTTGCCACCGAGGGGGTGGCGCTGGAATTCGACGCATCGGGCGTGAAACGGCTCGCGGAGGTGGCATTCGAGGTCAACGAGCGCACTGAAAACATCGGCGCGCGCCGGCTGCACACCGTCATGGAACGTTTACTGGAGTCCATATCCTTCGAAGCCGCCGATCGCAGCGGAGCGCGCGTGCTCGTCGATCGCGATTACGTCGAAGGCAATCTCGGGGAGCTGATGCGCGATCAGGATTTGTCGCGGTACATTCTGTAGGCAAATAGGAACTGGCATGCCTCAGCCGGTGGAAATCAAGTTGCGCACCGAATCGCGCATTCTCGACGTCGCGTTCGACGACGGATCCCATTACGAACTCACCTTCGAGTATCTGCGCGTGTTTTCACCTTCGGCGGAGGTGAAGGGACATGGCGGGGGCGAGGGAACGCTGCAAACCGGCAAGCAACGCGTACGCGTCACCGCGGTTGAACCCATCGGCAATTACGCAGTCCGGCTGGTCTTTGACGATGGCCACAACACCGGTCTTTACTCATGGGACTTGCTGCACGAACTGGGACGCGACGCCGCAACGAACTGGGCGCGCTACCTGGAACGATGCACGGCCGCCGGAGTCCGGCAGGGCGGGTAACGCACGGCGGGTAGCGCGCGGCCGGTGACGCGGCGCACGACCTCCCTGAATCAAGGTGGGATCGCTCGAGTCGGCTACAATGCGGCCTCCACCCGAGGAGCATCATGAGCAACTCCGACCGCCTTGTCGATTTCGGCTTTGAGAAGGTCGCCTGGGCCGAGAAGGCGCAGCGCGTTCGTTCGGTGTTCGCGTCGGTTGCCTCCAAGTACGACGTGATGAACGACCTGATGTCGTTCGGCGTACACCGGCTCTGGAAGCAGTTCACTCTGTCGCTGACCGGATTGAGACCGGGACAACGGGCGCTCGACGTTGCGGGGGGCACCGGCGATCTGGCGCTCGGAATGCTGCGGCAAGTGGGCAAGGAAGGCCGCGTCGTCCTGTCGGACATCAATCCCAGCATGTTGGAGCGCGGCAGGGACCGGCTGCTCGACTCAGGGTGGGCCGGAAATACCGAATGTCTGGTCGCGGACGCCGAACGGCTGCCTTTCGACGACAATTCGTTCGATTGCGTCACCATCGGCTTCGGTCTGCGCAACGTGACCGACAAAGCCGCCGCTTTGAACTCGATGCTCCGGGTGTTGAAGCCCGGGGGCCAGTTGTTGATCCTCGAATTTTCGCGTCCGGTTGCACCCGGCCTCAAGCCGCTGTACGACGCCTATTCGTTCAATGTGTTGCCTCTGCTGGGGCGATTCGTCGCGGGCGACGAAGCCAGCTATCGCTACCTGGCGGAGTCCATACGCATGCACCCCGACCAGGAAACCTTGCTCGAAATGCTGCGGACCGCGGGTTACGGCCAGGTCCGGTACCACAATTTGAGCGGCGGCATCGTCGCCCTGCACCGCGGGTACAAGATCTGACATGGCGGCCACTCCCGCATGGCTCGCCGCCGTTGAAGCCTTGCTCAATCGCGGTGTCCACGCATCGATGCAGGCTACCGCGCTTGCTCGCCGCCTCGCCGGGACCGCGCTGCTCCTCGACATCGAGGGGATGGCATCGATCCGCATCAGCGTGGTCGGGGAACGGCTGTCACTCATCGGCGCCGGCGCGCCGCTCGATTCGCAAGACTGCGAGCCCGCCGACGCCACCATCGTGGGATCGCCCCTGGCGCTGCTCCGGTTGGCCGGGGCAACCGGCTTGGGCGGGACAACAGGCTTCGGCGGGGCAACGGGCGGCGCGGCTGTCAGCGGCGACCCGGAAATTGCGAATTCGTATCGGGAACTCCTTGCCTTGGCGCGGCCCGATTTCGAGGAGGAGCTGTCGCGCCTGATGGGCGACGTCCCCGCGCGCGCACTGTCGCAGTTCGCGCTGAAAACGGTTGAATGGGTGCGCAGAGCCCGCCGTACCGCCGGCGAGAACATCGCCGAATATCTGCAGGAAGAAAGCCGGGACTTGGTCAACAAACCCGAGCTCGACGAATTTCTCCAGGGTGTCGACACGCTGCGTGAGACGGCCGATCGGGTCGGCGCACGCATCGCGCGTCTCGAGCAGCGGATGAAGGGCTCCGCCTGATGCGGCTTCGCGTCGTGGTCCGGCTGTTGACGATCCAACGCGCGCTGGTCAGGCACGGCTTGGACGATTTCATACGCGCCACCCATCTGTATTCGCCGTTCCGGTTCTTGTTCTACCTCTCGCCGTGGACCTGGTTCCAGCGCAGCGCCGGCGACACCCGCGGCGAACGGCTCAGGCTCGCGCTGGAGGAACTCGGGCCGATATTCGTCAAATTCGGCCAGGCCCTGTCGACACGCCGCGACTTGATACCGCTCGACATCGCCGACGAATTGGCCAAGCTCCAAGATCGGGTGCCGCCCTTCGGCAGCGATGTCGCCGTCGCAGCCATCGAAGACGCCCTGGCCGCCAGGCTCGGAGATGTCTTCGCCGGCTTCGACCCTGAACCGCTCGCCGCCGCCTCGGTCGCGCAGGTCCATGCGGCAACACTGAAATCCGGCGAGGATGTGGTCGTCAAGATCCTGCGGCCCGGCATGCATGCAATCATCGATCTGGACCTGGAAGTCCTGGACGCCCTGGCCACCCTGGCGGACGAATATTGGGAGGATGCCCGGCGGTTGCGTCCGATCGAGATCGTGCACGAGTATCGCAAGACCATACTGGACGAATTGGACCTGATGCGCGAGGCCGCCAATGCCGCGCAGCTGAAGCGAAATTTTGCAGGCTCCTCGCTGCTCTACGTGCCCGACGTCTATTGGGATTATTGCCGCATCAACGTCATGGTGATGGAACGCATACACGGTGTCATCGTCAGCCGGGTGGATGAGTTGCGCGCGCGCGGCACGAATATCGCCAAGTTGGCCGAAAACGGCGTCGAAATTTTTTTCACACAGGTGTTCCAGCACAACTTCTTCCACGCCGACATGCACCCGGGAAATATATTCGTACAGCTCGACGATCCGGAGAATCCGCGCTATGCGGCAGTCGACTTCGGAATCGTGGGCACCCTGCAGCCCCGCGATCAACACTACCTGGCCGCGAATTTCCTGGCCTTTTTCGACCGGGATTACGCACGGGTGGCGGCGCTGCACGTGGAGTCGGGCTGGGTGCCGGCGGGAACCCGGATCGACGAGCTCGAGTCCGCGGTGCGCACGGTGTGCGAGCCCATTTTCAACAAGCCCTTGAAGGACATCTCGTTCGCTCAGGTTCTGCTGCGGCTCTTCGAGACGGCGCGTCGCTTCGACATGCGAATCCAACCGCAGTTGATCCTTCTGCAAAAAACCCTCCTCAATGTCGAAGGTCTGGGCCGCGAGCTCTATCCTGAGCTCGATCTTTGGAAGACTGCGCATCCGATTCTGCGGTCCTGGATGCGCGAAAGAATGAGCCCCCGCTACATTTTGCGCAGGGTGCGCACGCAGCTTCCCGACACGATCGAGGCTTTGAAGCAGGTGCCGCAGCTTTTTCAAACCGCCGTGCGCGAAGCCACGGAAGGGCGCCTGAGGATCAGGGTCGAGAATGCCGGCATGGCCGAGCTGCGCGACGAGTTGCGCCGGGCTCGACGAAATCGGGACGCCTTTCTCGCGGCCGGCGTACTCTGGCTCTCCGGACTGATCTGGTTGGCGCTCAACGCCGACTACAAGTGGTTCGGCTGGATCCAGATGTGCGCGGCGATCGTCCTGGTGATCCGGAACCGCTCCCTGAAGGCCGGAGCATCTCGCGAGGATCTCCGGTGAAAATACCGGTCGGAGGCTCCACTGCATCCAAGGTCGATAGCGGCAATCTAGCCGGCCACCCCGTGGCCATCGACGGCGTGCCGCGATTGGACCGCGAGACCGAGGAAGAGCTTGGCGGACGCGGCCGATTCGACTGGTATGATGCATTGGACTTCACGCCGGCCCGCCTGCCCGAGGGCCGTGCGTGCATACATGGCCCATCACCAGGGTATGATTCTGGTGGCGATCGCCAATGTATTGAAGGCTGGAGTGATAAGAAATCTCTTTCACGACGATTCGATGATTCACGCCATGGAGTTGCTCTTGCAGGAACGTACGCCACGCGACGCAGATCGTTCACCCCCGGGATTCGACGACATGCCGTCCTCCACGGAATCCCGCGACTTGCCGGCGCCGGTGCCGCGCCGCTTCACGTCGCCGCACCATGTGGCGCCGCGCACGCACTTGCTGTCCAACGGCAACTATTCGGTGATGATTACCGCGGCCGGCTCGGGCTACAGCCGCTGGCGGGATACCGCGGTGACGCGCTGGCGCGAAGATCCGACCTGCGACGCCTGGGGGTCCTACGTGTTCCTGCGCGACGTGGCGAACGGTCAAGTATGGTCGGCGGGCTATCAGCCCGTAGGCCATGAACCGGATAGCTACGAGGTGTCGTTTTTCGAGGACCGCGCCGAGATCGCCCGCAGGGACGGTCCCATCATCACGTCCACGGAAATCGTCGTTTCTCCGGAGGACGATGCCGAAGTCCGGCGAGTGTCGATTGCCAACACCGGGAATCGACTGCGTGAAATCGAATTGACCACCTATGCCGAAGTCGTCTTGACGGCACCGGACGCCGACTCCGCGCACCCGGCATTCGCGAAGCTTTTCGTCCAGACCGAGTTCGTCGCCGGAGCCGGCACGTTGCTTGCCACTCGGCGCAACCGGGAACCGGGCGAGCAGCAGCTATGGGCTGCGCATATCAGCGTGCTCGAGGGCGAAGCGGTCGGCGGCCTGCAATTCGAGACCGATCGAGCCCGTTTTCTGGGACGCGGCAACGATCTGCGCAATGCCGTTTCCATCGTGGATGCGCAGCCGCTCTCGAACACCAGCGGAACGGTGCTGGATCCGGTACTTTCGCTGCGGCGGCGGGTGAGGATCCCGCCGGGTGAAACGGTACACGTCGCCTTTTGGACCATTCTGGCGAAGTCCAGGGCCGAGGCGTTGTCGCTCGCCGACAAGCACCGCGATACGGCGGCGTTCGACCGGGCGAAGACTTCGGCGTGGACCCAGGCACAGGTGCAGCTGCGTTACCTCGGCGTGAATTTCGAGGAGGCGCAGCAATTCCAGCGCATCGCCAATCGGGTACTCTATGCCGATGCGTCGCTGCGGGCGTCTCGCGAGATTCTCGGCAAAAACCGGTCCGGGCCGTCGTCGCTATGGCCGTTCGGCGTGTCCGGCGACTTTCCAATCGTCCTCGTCCGCATAGACGACGAGAACGAACTAGAAATCGTCAAGCAATTGCTGCGTGCGCACGAATACTGGCGGCTCAAGCGCTTGGCCGTGGATCTCGTCATCCTCAACGATCGACCGCCGTCCTATGCCTCCGATCTGCAGCAGGCGATCGATTCCGCGATCCGCACCGCCCAGTCGCGCGGCCAGCACGAAGAGGGATCGCGTCGCGGCAGCATATTCTCGCTGCGCGGCGATTCGATGCCGGCATCCAGCAGCGATTTCCTTCACACGGCGGCGCGCGCCGTGTTCGTCGCCAGGCGCGGCACCTTGGGCGACCAGCTCGCGCGATTACGCGAGCCTGCGCCCACACCGCGCGTGGAAGTGCCGAGACCGGCGACGCAGTCGCGCGCCGAAACGCCCCTGCCCATGCCCGCCCTTGAATACTTCAACGGCCTCGGAGGCTTCGCCGCGGCCGGCCGGGAATACATCACGGTGCTCGATGAGGGCCAACGGACGCCGGCGCCGTGGGTCAACGTGGTCGCGAATCCGCAATTCGGCTTTCAGGTCTCGGCGGACGGCGCCGGCAGCACTTGGTCGCTCAATGCGCGCGAGAATCAGCTCACGCCCTGGTCGAACGATCCCGTGAGCGATCCGCCCTCGGAAGTCATCTACCTCCGGGACGAGGACAGCGGCGATGTGTGGAGCGCCACTCCGCTGCCCATCCGGCAGCCGTCCGCGTCGTACGTGGTCCATCACGGCTTCGGTTACACCCGCTTCGAACACCTGTCGCACGGCATTGCGCTCGATTTGACCATGTTCGTACCGCTGGCCGACCCTGTGAAAATATCGCGGATGAAACTGGCCAATCGCTCGGAATCGGCCCGGCGGCTATCGGTGACGCACTATGTGGACTGGATATTGGGAAATCAGCGAAGTCGGACGGCCCCTTTCATCATCAGCGAGGTCGAACCGAGTACTTCGGCGTTGCTTGCGCGCAACCCGTGGCGCACGGAGTTCCAGTCGCGAGTGGCCTTTTTGGACACCCGCGGCAAGCAACAGACGTACACCGGCGATCGCGCCGAATTCGTCGGCAGGCATGGTTCGCTGTCGGAGCCGGCGGCGCTGCTCGGGGGAAACCGTTTGTCGAATCGCGTCGGCGGCGGACTGGATCCATGCGGCGCACTGCAATCCACTCTCACCCTGCGGGCGGGCGAGGAAATCGAACTGGTATTCATGCTCGGCGAAGCGGAGTCGACCGACGGCGCAGTCGCGCTGATCGGAAAGTACCGCGTTGCGGACCTCGATGAGGTGTTCAAATCGGTCACGGATTTTTGGGCGCAAACGCTGGGCGTCATCCAGGTCAAGACGCCCGATCGAACCGTCGACATTCTGTTGAACGGCTGGTTGCTGTACCAAACCCTGGTGTGCCGGGTGTGGGGCCGGACGGGGTTCTATCAATCGAGCGGCGCCTACGGCTATCGGGATCAGCTCCAGGACGTCATGGCACTGTGCATTTCGCGGCCGGCGATTGCCCGCGAACACATTTTGCGCGCGGCTGCGCGCCAGTTCACGGCGGGCGACGTACAGCATTGGTGGCTTCCCACTTCGGGGCAGGGCGTGAAAACCCGGGTGTCCGACGACCGCGTCTGGCTGCCGTTCGTCGTGTGCCACTATCTCACCGTCACCGGGGATCTCGCCGTGCTCGACGAATTGCTGCCCTTTCTGGAAGGCCCTCCGCTCAACATAGACCAACACGAGGTCTTTGCGTCTCCCGCGCCGACGGCGGAGACCGCGACGCTCTTCGAGCACTGTGTCCGGGCGTTGGACGGGAGCCTCGCCATCGGCTCGCATGGCCTGCCGCTGTTCGGAACGGGCGACTGGAACGACGGCATGAATCGGGTCGGCGCGGCGGGCCGCGGCGAGAGCGTCTGGCTGGGCTGGTTTTTGCATGCCACGCTGTTGAAGTTCGCCGCCGTGGCTGACCGGCGGGGGGAAGCTTCGAAGGCGGAACAGTGGCGCAAGCATGCCTACGCCCTGCAACAGGCCATCGAACGCGAGGCCTGGGACGGCGACTGGTATCGTCGCGGATATTTCGACGACGGATCGCCGCTGGGCTCGGTGTCCTGCGAGGAATGCCGCATCGACGCGATCGCGCAATCCTGGGGCGTCATCTCCGGCGGTGCTGAACCCGAGCGTGCGGCGAGAGCCATGTCGGCCGTGAATGCCCAATTGGTCAGTCGAAGCGACGGTCTCGTCAAGCTTTTCACGCCCCCGTTCGACCGCGGGACGCACGACCCCGGCTACGTTCAGGCGTACCCACCGGGGCTGCGGGAAAACGGAGGTCAATACACGCATGCTGCCATGTGGACTACGCTGGCGTTCGCGGTGATGGGTGACGGCGACCGCGCGGGCGAATTGTTTTCATTGCTGAACCCCATCAATCACGCCGCCACCCGCGCGGGAATCCATCGCTACAAGGTGGAACCCTATGTGGTGTGCGCAGACGTGTATTCTGCCGAGTCGCATGTCGGCTGCGGGGGATGGACCTGGTATACGGGATCGGCGGGGTGGATGTACCGCACCGCCGTCGAAGGAATACTCGGAATCAATCTGCGCGGCAATTTCCTATCGATCGACCCCTGCATTCCGCGCGCCTGGAGCGGTTTCGAAATCACCTACAAGCATGGGTCATCGAGATATCAGATTGCAGTCGACAATCCGAACGGCGTGTGCCGCGGAGTTGTGCGCGCGACGACGGACGACCGCGAAATCCCGACATCCGGCTGCGGCATAACGCTGGTCGATGATGGAAACTACCACTACACGCGCATCACCTTGGGCCAGGAGCCGGCCTGAGCATTTCCCGGGGCCGCGCTACTCGCGTTTCGATTGCGATGCCGGGCTCGACCGCAATGCCGAGATGGCTTTCACCAGCAAAATCCGCCCGATCGCGCCGGTCGGGAGCATGCGCAGCAATCGCAAAGCCAGTTGAGGCCGCGCTACGAGCAAGCCACAGACGGCGGCGCCCAAGGTTCCTGCGCCGCGCGCGCTCAAAAGCATTTTCATCGTGCGGCTGCGGGGAAAGGCTCCAGTGCCGGGGGCTCCACCGTCCGGACCGTCGCCCGGGGATACCCGCGGCGGCGGCTCCAAGCGCCTGCGAATCTCGGCCCGAGACGCGGCAAGTCGCGCCAAGGTTTCTTGTCTAGCGGCATCGATACCCATCGTTCACTCCTCGTCGGGCGAGAGGATGTGATCCAGAATCACCCGGTCCTCCCTCCACTCGCGGCGCACCGTCGCCAGGAACGGCGGCTGCGAACTCAACACCCGGAAACGGTAGGCCACCGCAATGACCGCGACCGCGAGGAATGCAACGCCCATCCAGACGATCGCCGCCACACGGTGCGGCGTATCCCAGGTCAGCGCGACGACCAGCAGGCATCCCGTCAGCAACAGGAAGAACACACAGATCCCTACGATCACGGCGGCAAGAAGCCGCGCGCCGAAATCGCGCTGCAGCTGGTCCAAATCTTGTACTGCAAGTTCGACGTAAGCGAGGACATGACGCAGCAGAGCGGGTGCCGCCTTCGGCAGCGACCACAGCAGGCGCATCTCCTCAAACCTACGAACGGCGGGTTGCTAGGATGCCCACCACCGCTCCGACCAAGGCGGCAATGCCTACCGCTTGCCAGGGGCTGTCGTGTACGTAATCGTCCGCGGTGGTTGCCGCATTCTGCGCCTGGCGGCGCAGCGTATCCGCGCTTTCGGACAGGCTCTCCTTGGCCGCATCCACCGCGCGTAGAACTTTGTTTCGGACCCGGGCGACGTCGGCGTCCTTGAGATCCGCGATTCGAGCCACCAGGTCTTCGACGTCGGCGATGAGGCTCTTGATTTCGGCCGATGCCGCATTTTTGATGTTACTCGCGCCCTCGCTGAGGTCGCGGTGTATTCGCCGCCCGGTGGCGTGAGTTTCATTGACCGTTCCGTCAAATGTTTCCATAAATCTTCTCCTTGTGGGCCCCGAAGTTAGCGGCTGACGGCGGCCCAGCCCATCGGCCACCGCGCAGGGATTCATGTAGGAAATGGCTCACATGGTAGACTAGCGGCTGACGTTAGGCATGTTTACATGAAAATCTTCGGCGAGGAATTGGGTCACGTGGGCCGGTGGTATCTCGTCCTGCCGCCGGTGCTGTTGATCGGCTTTCTCATCGGGCTCTTCTTCATTGCGGCGGCCGGTCAGACACGCCTGAATGCGGCCGACGAGAGAGTGCATAACTCCGAGGAGCGCGAACAGGCGCTCGACGATTTCCTTGCGCTCATTGCCGATGCCGAATCGGAGCAGCGCGGGTACTTGCTGACCGGCGAGAATTCGTATCTGCAATCCTACCGCGCCGCCGCCGCGAAACTCGCGCCGTCGCTCGATCGTTTGCACGCATCGTACGCATCGGGCAAGGAGCCCTTGAAAGAGATATCCCGGCTGCGGACGCTGTCGGGACTGAAATTGGGCGAACTCGACGAAACCATCGCTCTATACGACAGGGCGGGCCTCGACCCTGCAATGAGAGAGGCGCGCACCGAAATAAGCAGGCGCAGGACGAATAATATTCTCAGGAGCGTCGCGGTTTTGAGGAAGGAGGAGAGCGTGGAGCTGACCGCTGCCACCGCGCGCTGGCAGTCGGACCTTCGTTTGTCCCGCTGGATCACGTTGGGCGGCGCGATTTTGAACATTGGGCTCGTCGCACTCGCCACCGGCTTCGTCTATGGCGACATGCGGCGGCGCGCCCGGCAGGCGACGGACCTGCGCGACCAGAAGCGGGAGCTGGCCCGGCAGGTCGAGGAACGCACTCGGGAACTGACGGCGCTCTCGACCCACCTGCAGGACGTGTCGGAGCTCGAGAAATCCGCGCTGTCGCGCGAATTGCACGACGAACTGGGCGGCCTGCTGGTCGCGGCAAGAATGGACCTGTCCTGGCTGCAACATCGGCTCCCCACGAGCGACTCCGCCATCGAACAGCGCTTCAAGCGCATCCATGACTGCTTGAGCGCAGGCGTGGACCTCAAGCGGCGCGTGGTCGAGGAACTGCGGCCCACCTTGCTCGACAATATGGGTCTGTTTGCGGCGCTGCGATGGCAGTTCAAGGAGTCATGCCGCCGCACCGGTCTGCGGTGCACCGAGTCCATTCCGGAGGCCGAAGTGAGATTCACCGCGGACGCTGCGATCGGCGTCTTCCGCGTCGCTCAAGAAGCCCTGACCAACATCCTCAAGCATGCCGAGGCGCAGTCCGCCGACATGGCCATCGAAATCCAGCACGATATATTCGTCATGCGAATTTCGGACGACGGCAAAGGGATGTTTCCTGCCCGGCGGCCGACGATCCCCTCGCATGGGTTGGCGTCCATGCGACACCGGATTGCGGCGCTGGGAGGCAGCTGGGAAGTGAGTGCGCCCCCGGCGGGCGGAACGACCGTCACTGCCCGGATACCGCTCCGCAGCATGCTGCCTCCGGAGCCTGCCGTCGCGCTCGTCGGCCGGAACGTGTAGGCAAGGACGGGCCCCGGGCGGTGGGCGGCACCATTTGGCTGCCCCTGGATCTGGCTGCCCTCACCTGACCTGGCCTGGCCTCCTGGTCGACCTTCGCCTGCAGCCGCGCCTTGCTCGGTTGCTGCGGCCGCTTGCTGATTTACCGCAGGGCACTCATCAAGTCGAGCACGGCATACTTGCTCACGTTGGAGTCCGATTCAGCGGATCGCACCGCGGACCTGGCGGTCACGAGGGCGGTGTTGGGTTGCGGAGTCGAGACACAGGCACCGGCCTCACCTCAGCGTCGGCTGATCGGTCCGCCTCTTCTCTCCCGATGCCGTAGGCTTCCTGGAGCCTCCCCGCACATATTTCGCGGCGGCCGGCCAATGCAATCACGGGGTCATCGATCATCTTGCCCCACCCCGCTCGCACCCGGCCTTTTAACTGCTTCCAGTTGCCCTTGAGGCGATCCCAATTCATCGCTGTGCTCCTACACGCGGATTCAAACGCCAGTGGCATCCACGCCGCCCTCAAGAGAGAAGGAGCAAGCTACGTGCCAAACTCGAATGGCGCCCGCAAAATCAAGCCGCAAGGCGGAAACGAGGATTCGAGGGTGCGCGCAGTGAAGCCGATGTAGATATTGCCGATGCGGTCGGTAGACCTTACGAGGCTGCCGCGGGCGCGAAGCGCGAGCGCGCGAGGGAGTCAATGCTTTGCGAGATGGGCTTCGCAGATCTCGTGTAAGACTTCCGGGAGCCGGCCGTAGTCCCTGGCCTTATCGAGGAAATGAGTCGCGCCGAGTGCGAGCGCCGCGTTTTTATACTCCGGCAAGTCGTAATTCGTGAGCACGATGATGCGAGGGCGCAGTTGCGTCGTCGCCAGCGCTCGCATCACACCGAAACCGGTGCCCTGCTTCAGGTGCAAATCCAAAATGATGACGTCCACGGAATCGCGTTTGACCGCAGCGAGTGCGCCCGCCTCGGTATCCGCGGTTCCAATGAGTTCAACCTCCGGAATCTGCCTGATCGCCTCCGTCAGCCGCTCGGTCAGCACTTTGGAGTCTTCGACGAGCAAGACCCGCAGTCCCTGAGCCATTACCATGGCATCCATGTGATTTGCCCGCATGCTAGACACGATTCATGGTCTCGCAGAGTGAAGAACGGTATGTGCACGGCTCATCGCTTATTGAATGAGGCCGTTTCGAAGCGCATAAGAGGTGATATCCGCGTTGGCACTGAAGCTCATCTTTTCGAGGATGCGGCTCCGGTAGGTGCTCACGGTCTTCACACTGAGAGAGAGTTCGTTTGCAATGTCGGAGACGCCGCGGCCCGCGGCCAGCTTGCAAAAGATTTGAAATTCGCGGGTCGACAGCCTGGCATGCAGAGGTTTGTCCGGATCGCCATCGAGATCGGCCACCAGAATTTCCGCCAGGGCGGCGCTGACGTAGCGCCTCCCCGACAGCACGGTGCGGACCGCTTTCATGAGTTCTTCGGGGGCACTGTCCTTCGACAGGTAACCGCTCGCGCCGGCGCGCAGCACATTGACCGCGTACTGCTGCTCGGGCAACCCGCTCATCACGAGCACACGTACGCCGGGATGCCCCGTCTGGATGTGGCGCAGGATGTCCAATCCGCTCCGGTCAGGCATGTGGATGTCCAGCAGGACCAAATCCCATTCCTGCTGCCGAAGCAAATCGAGCGTCTCGTTGCCGCTCGCGGCCTCGCCAACCGCGTTGATGGTGGAATCGGCCTCGAGAAATTGCTTGAATCCGGCGCGAACGACCGCGTGATCATCGGCGATCAGTACTCGTGACACTTGCCTTCCTCCGGTAACGGCGCGCTCAACTGCTGGCGCACTCTTGGTTCTGTGAATATCCGTTCAGTTTGTTATACAGGGTCTTCAGGCTGCAGCCCAGCGCATCGGCTGCGCGCCGTTTGTTGCCTTTGAAATAATCGAGCGTGGCTTCGATCAACGAACGCTCCATATCGTAGATGCGCGAGCCCACCCGGATATCGAGCCGTTCGCGATCCGATCCCGTGTCGCCGCCGCGCGCCGGAATTTGAATGAGCGGCGCCAATTCCAGCGTTTGATCTCCCAGTATGAAGGCACGTTCGATGCAGTTCTTCAACTCCCTGACATTTCCGGGCCAGGTATGCTGCTTCAACGTCATGCGTGCCCTGGCGGAAAGCCGCTTCTGCGTGCGGCTCTGCACGTTGAGTTCCGTGAGGAAATGCTCGGCGAGGAGTTCCACGTCGCCGCCCCGGCTGCGCAGCGGCGGCATGTCGATCGGAAAGACAGCCAGACGGTACAGCAGATCCTCACGCAGCTGGCCGTTCTGCACGGCCTGCAGCGGGCATCGGTTGGTCGAGGCGATTACCCGGACGTCCGAACTGAATTCGATGCTGGCGCCGACGCGGTAGAACTTTCGGCTCTCGAGGACCCGCAGCAGGCGGGTCTGCATGTCCAAGGGCATCTCGGTGACTTCGTCGAGGACCAGCGTGCCGCCCTGGGCACGTTCAAAGACGCCGGCATGCGCGCGTATCGCTCCCGTGAAGCTCCCCTTTTCGTAGCCGAAAAGCTCGGCTTCGATCAATCCGGCGGGAATGGCGCCGCAGTTGATGGCAAGAAACGGCCCTCCTCTGCGTGCACTGCGGTCATGGATCGACTGCGCCGCCAGTTCCTTTCCGGATCCGCTCTCTCCGGTCAGGAGCACGCTGGCCTCCGTCGGACCCACCCGCTCGATGAGTCGGAACACCTCCTGCATGGCTTCGGAGTCCCCCAACAACGGACTCGGAGCCGCGAAGGGCACCACTGATTCGGAAAAATCACTTCTGGCGATATTCATCACTCGATCTCCTCCTGATCGGGTTCGTGTAATGGTTACACTGAACACATAGTCAATTTGTAACCTGTGCCGCCATTGGTGGCCAGAGATGGGCGCTGAACCTAGGCTCAGAATTTACGATATTTGATGTAGGTGTTCGTCCGACACGCATCCTTAAGTCGTTGAAGAATAAGGCCCAATATAGCGCTTTCACGGGGATCGGATACCCCGTTCGACCTCACGGCGCGGGCTGGCACACACTATGCAAACCCTTCTTTCCCGATATGCCTCTTGGTTTTATACGCCGCGTGGCGGACCGGCAGTTCCGCAGCGCCAGCACTGGGTGAACTGCGGTTCCAGCTGTTCGCCGCAACCGCTGCACGTCCACATGGTGCCCACCGGCGCCGCCGCGGCGCGCGCCAAGGCACGGAGCGCCAAGGTCTCGTCGTCATCGTCCACGTAAAGCTGCGGCCAAGTCTCCATCATGGGTAGGTCGCCCAGCGCGCCGGCCAGATATTGATTCCGCAACTCGCACCGAATTCCGGCGGTGATGAGCACGTTGCGGGCATGCGCCACCTGCAACAAGGATGCGGCTCGGTACACTCGCTTCAAGGCCGGGCCTCCTAGCGCAGCGAACCCAAAAAAGCCTTGACATCGTCGCCGCGCTCCAACGCCTCGACCAAGGCGGAGCCGACCACGACTCCATCGACATGCGATCCGAAGCGCGTCACCTGATCACGCGAACGAATGCCGAAGCCGGCGCAAACGGGCACGGTCGAGCAGCGCTTGACGCGATCCATGTAGGCCAATACGTCGTCAGGTACCCCGGCGGATTTTCCGGTCGTGCCCGTCATGGTAACCGCGTATACGAAGCCTCGGGCGGACTTGCACAGCATCTCCAAACGTTCCTGAGGCGTAACGGGGGTCACCATCTGTATCAAGGCGAGTCCCTCGCCGTCCAATGCCGTGCTGAGTTCGCCGCTTTCCTCATACGGCAAATCGGGAACGATGAATCCCGCGACGCCCGCCCGCGCGGCATCGCCGGGCAGCTTGTCGAGGCCGTACTTCAGCAGGGGGTTCAAATAGCTCATCAAGAGGACTGGCGCGGAGCGGGGCGCCGGAATCTCCCGGAGCTCCTGCAGTATCCAGGGAAGCGTCACGCCGTCGGCCAGCGCCACGAAGCTCGCTCGCTGGATCGTCGCACCGTCCGCCATCGGATCGCTGAACGGCACGCCGATTTCCACGACGTCACAAGCGCCGAGAACGGCCGTGAAGTTGCCCTTGAATTGCCGGCGGCTCGGAAAACCGGCGGTGAGAAAGCCCACCAACGCCGGTCGACCGGACGCAACGGCCGCTTTGATCGCCGCGGCTATCGTGTCGCGCGGTTTCGTCAAGTCTGCAGGTCCTTCAAGACGGTACGTTGCAAAATCGGCATGTCCTTGTCGCCCCGCCCGGAGCAGCCGATCAAGATTCGCGACCCGGGGTGCGCGAGGGCGTAGCGGCGCGCCCCGAAAATCGCGTGCGCCGTTTCGATGGCGGGGAGGATGCCCTCGCATTTGGCGCATTCCATCAGCGCGTCCAAGGCCTCGGTGTCCGTCGCCGATTCGTAGGCGACCCGGCCGCAGGTCTTAAGGTAGGCGTGCTCCGGCCCGACACCCGAGTAATCCAGGCCGGCGGAAACCGAATGCGTTTCCTGAACCTGCCCGAAGGCATCTTGGAGAATCAAGGTATAGCTGCCTTGCAGCACCCCGGGCGTGCCGGACGTGAGGGACGCCGCGTTGTCGCCGAGACCGGGACCGCGGCCCCCGGCTTCCACGCCCAGCAAGCTCACGTTAGCATCGCCCAGAAAGGGATGGAACAACCCGATCGCGTTCGATCCGCCCCCCACGCAGGCCACCGCGACATCCGGCAATGCGCCGGCAAGCTCGAGCATTTGCGATCGCGCCTCGCGCCCGATCACCGCCTGCAATTCACGGACCAAATAGGGATACGGGTGCGGGCCGACGGCCGATCCCAACGCATAATAGGTTCCGTCCGGATCGGAGACCCAATCGCGCAGCGCCTCATCGATGGCCGCGCGCAAGGTCTTGTCGCCGCTCGTGACCGGCACCACCGTCGCACCCATCAATTGCATGCGGCCCACGTTCGGCGCCTGCCGCTCGACGTCCACGGCGCCCATGTAGACCACACAGGGCATTCCCAGCCTGGCGGCCGCGGCGGCGCTCGCGACCCCATGCTGTCCCGCGCCGGTTTCCGCGATGATGCGCTTCGCCCCCAGGCGTTTGGCGAGCAGCGTCTGGCCCACCGCGTTGTTGATCTTGTGCGCCCCCGTGTGCGCGAGATCCTCCCGTTTCAGCCACACTTCAGCCCCCCACCGCTTGCTCAACGTGGGTGCGAAGGACAACACCGTCGGGCGCCCCACCCAGGTCTTCAACTCGTGGGTGAATTCGGCTTGGAATTCGGGGCTGTGCAGATGCAGCGCAACGCCGGCTTGCAGGCGATCGAGCGCCGGCACCAATGTCTCCGGGACGTACCGTCCGCCGAATGCGCCGTATCGGCCCTTGGCGTCCGGATACGACTTGAATTGCGCGGCATCCGCGCGCACTTGCGAGTTCAAGAGTCATGCTCCCATCGCGCCGCGGCGGCCCGGGCCGCGCGCACGAATTCGTGAATCTTGTCCGGGTCCTTGATGCCCGGAACGTCCTCCACTCCGCTGCTCACATCCACACCGAACGGCCTCACCGCCTGTATGGCTTCACCGACGTTCTGCGCCGACAGCCCGCCGGCCAGAATCACTTCGGTCTGGCGCGCGAGCTCCGCGGCTCTGCCCCAATCGGCGAGTTCACCGATGCCGCTCGAGGGGCCCTCGAACAGCATGCGGGCCGGCAACGGGCTCGGAGTCTTGCGGCCGAAGCGCACCACCGGGAGCACCTTCACGTGCGGCGGAATCTTCAGTTCCCGCAAATCCTCGACGTCGGTCTGAAAGTAGTCCGGCTTGAGAATCCGGCAGATTTCATCCACTTTCATTTGCAGGGGATGCTGCGCCACCGCGATCCGAAGAATGCCGGGCGGTGCCAGCGCCGCAAGCTGTGCCGCCTGACCGGGCGTCACCTGGCGCGGGCTCGGCGCAAAGACGAAACCGATCGCGTCCACCTTGGCCTCCGCGGCTGCGGCGATCGCATCGGCACTGGTCATACCGCAGATTTTGATCCACATGGGTCCGAGTGTAGCCATTTTACCCGCGCGCTGTCCGCGCAGCCTCCAAGATTTCCGCAACCATCGCGGCCGGATCATCGCAGTTCATCAAGGCGGTGCCGATCAACGCCAGGCGGTACCCGAGGCGGCGCATTGCGCGGGCGTCGGACGGCGACGTCACGCCGCTTTCGGCAACGCCGGCGGAGGCGGCGGGCAACAGCGGCGCCAGCGCTGCAAACCGCTCCGGCACCACTTCCAAGGTCTGCAAATCACGGCTGTTTATCCCGACCAGGATGGTCTCGCCAGCAGCCCGCGACGACAGCAATTGCCGTGCAGATTCGAGATCCGATTCATCGAACGCCTCAAGCAGAACGAACAAGCCGTGATCGGCCGCGGCGTCCAGCAAGGCGCAGACCCGCTCCCGCGTCAACATGCGCAAAATGACCAATATTCCCGCCGCACCGGCGGCACGCGCCTCCAGCACCTGGTAGGGGTCGACCAGGAAATCCTTCCGCATGGCGGGAACATGCAGCGGCGCCAATACCAGAGCCGCCTGGCGTAGATGCTCCAACGAGCCGTCGAACCGCGACGGCTCGGTCAGCACGGAGACGGCGGCCGCGCCGCCGCGCGCATAGGCGGCGATTCGGCCCAGCCAGTCCTGTGATTCGCTGCCCAGCTGGCCCGCGGCCGGAGAACGCAACTTCAGCTCGGCAATGACGTCGAAACCTGCCGGCGACAACCGCAAAGCCGGGCCGGGCGGTGTTCCTCGCGCACGGCGTTCCAATTCGGCGAAGGATTCCAGTTGTTGCGCGGCGCGCACCCGGGCCGTACTCGACCGCGCCATCTCATCCAGGAGGCCGCTCATGTTGGGTGCGACTCCGCCGCATAGTTCTCCAATTGCCGCAACCAGCGCAGCGCCTGGCCGCTGTCCAACGCGGAGCCGGCGATGTCGATTCCGGCCGGAATGGACCCGGCGCGGCCGGCAATGTGCAGCGCGAGCCCACTCTGCAGAACCAACGCGGCCCGGTGCGGACCGCGATCACGACCCTCGAAAACATCGCGTAGCGCCCCCAGGTTCGCCGCGGCGTCGCCGCCCGCCAAGTCGGCCGATTCGCATGGTTCCAACCCGAACTCGCGCGGGTCCACATGGTGACGGCAGATCTCGCCACCGGTCACCTCGAACGCCAGGAAAGGCCCGATGGGGGTGGCTTCGTCCCAGCCGGCGGCACCGTGCACCACCCACGAGCGTTCGGCTTCCATGCCGGCCAGAGTGGCGGCCATCAGTTCGGCGGCCGCGGCGTCGAATGCACCGATCAGGTAGAAGCGCGGCGCCGCGGGATTGGTCAACGGCCCCAGAAGATTGAATACCGTGCGCACGCCGAGAGCGGTGCGAATGGGCGCAAGAGTCTTCATCGCCGGGTGAAAATACGGCGCGAAGAGAAACGTAAACCCGGTTGCCGCAAAACACTCCGCTGCCTGACGTTCGTCGAGCGGCAGCCGAAGGCCCAGCCGCTCGATCAGGTCCGCGCTTCCGCTGCGGCTCGAAATGGAGCGATTGCCGTGCTTGATCACCGGCAGGCCGCACGCCGCGGCGAGCAGCGCGGCACCCGTGGAAAGGTTCAAACTACCGGACGAGTCGCCGCCGGTACCGACGATGTCGATGGCATCCGGTGCGTGCGGGAGTTCGGGTTTGCGGGCCAGCCCGCGCATGGCGCCCGCGAAACCACGTACTTCGGCGGCCGTCACTCCTTTGCCGCGCAGTGCCGCCAGCAGCGCCCCGGCCATCGCGGGCGCGAGGTCCGGGGCGGTGAGCTGACCCAGCAGATCGCCCGCCTGCGCCTCGGTGAGATCCCGGCCCTCGAGCAAGTGTTCCAATGTGCTGCTGGGGGGCTGCATGGCGTTGGACTCAAGTCTCCCGGGTCTTGAGAAAGTTGCCCATCAACACCGGACCTTCGGGCGTGAGCACGCTCTCCGGATGGAATTGAACGCCCTCGATGGGCAGGGTCCTGTGGCGCACGCCCATGATCTCGCCTTCGGCCGTCCGGGCCGTGACCTCGAGCACCGCTGGAATGCTGGACGGCTCGGCAATCAATGAATGGTAGCGGCCGGCAGGAAATTCCTGGGGCATGCCGCTGAACAAACCCCGGCCGTCATGCACCACGGGGGACACCTTGCCATGCATCAAACGGGGCGCGCGCACCACTTTCCCGCCGAACACTTCCACCAGGGACTGGTGCCCCAGGCATACGCCGAAGATCGGAACGCGTCCGGCGAACGCCTCGATCATGCGCATCGACACGCCGGCGCCGCGCGGCGTGCCGGGTCCTGGCGAAATGACCAGATGCGTATGGTGCTGAGCGAGCGCCTCCTCGACGGTGATGGCGTCGTTGCGGTGCACGTCGACGTCCGCACCCAGCACCAGAAAGGCCTGCACCAGGTTGTAGGTGAAGGAGTCGTAGTTGTCGATGAGCAGTACCTTCGGTCGCATGCTACAGCCCCTCGGCCGCAATCTGAAGGGCACGCCGCAGTACCGCGCTCTTCGCCATGACTTCTTCGTATTCCGTTCTCGGTGAACTGTCGGCAACGATGCCGCCGCCCGCCTGATAGCTGTAGCCATCGCCGCGGAAGACGAGCGTGCGAATGGTGATGGCCTGATCCATGTCCCCTCGACGGCCGAAATAACCCACGGTGCCGCCGTATAACTGCCGTCCCACCGGTTCGAGTTCGTCAATGATCTCCATGGCGCGTACCTTCGGCGCGCCCACCAGCGTGCCGGCAGGGAACGTGGCCGCAAACAGATCGAACGCATCCTGGCCGGCACGCAATTGACCGTTGACCCCGCTGACGATGTGCATGATGTGGCTGTAGCGCTCGATGACGCGGTAGGGATCCACTCGAACGGAACCCGCCGTGGCGACTCTGCCGAGATCATTGCGGGCGAGATCGACCAGCATGACGTGTTCGGCGTTCTCCTTCGGGTCGGCAAGCAACTCCGCCTCGAGATCGGCGTCGCGCAGAGCATCGGCGCCGCGCGGCCGTGAACCGGCGATGGGCCGCAACTGGGCGTGGCCGTCGTGCGACTTGACCAAGGCCTCGGGCGATGAGCCCACCACCGTGACGTCGCCCAGTTCGCAGAAAAACATATACGGCGACGGGTTCAGCATGCGCAGCGCCCGATACACCTCGAACGGCGACAGCGAGTGCCGGCCCTCGAAGCGCGAAGAGAGCACCAATTGGTATACGTCGCCGGAGGCGATGTATTCCTGCGCTCTGCGAACGCCCATAGCGTGCGCGGCCTCGGTGAGCGAGGGAACTGCCGGGGAAAAGCGGCCGGCAGTGAGGAGCGTGGGCACGCCGCCGCGCAGCGCCTGGACGACTTCGCGACGCAGGCTTTGGCGCTCCGCCTCGCTGCCGTCGTGCAGCAGCGCGACGCCGCGGGTCAGGTGATCGAACACCAGCAGCGAGCGTGGAGCAACGTAGTGTGCGTGGGGTGATTCCGTGCCGTCCAGGCTGCGTCCCGGTACTCGCTCGAAATAGCGCACGGCGTCGTACGCGGTGTATCCCACGAGGCCGCCGGACAGGGGCACGCCGGGAATCTCAGGCAAGGGTTGGGGCGCGCGCGCGAGAGCACCGCGCAGCGCGTCCAGGAAGGCGGCCTTCGACCGGGGCCTGGGGGTATGGATCCCGTCTATGTCAAATCCGGCGGAATCCAGACGGACCTCCAGACAATCACCGAATCCGATGAAGGAATAGCGCGCCAGCCGCTCCCCGCCTTCCACGCTCTCCAGCAGGAAGCGCGGCTTGAACGGCCCCAACTTCAAATAGGCCGACACCGGCGTGTCCAGATCGGCTGCGATGTCGAAAGGTGGCTTCATGAACCCCGGCCTTAAAACTCGAAGACAATAAAAAACCCATCACCACACAAGTTGCGGAGATGGGTTCTGGATGACGTGAAACTAGATTTTGACTGATGCGGCCAGCGCCCACTCCTCAAGGGGAAGTGCGCCACCACCAACGAGCATCGAGATCAATGACCTTGCGTACTAAAAATCGGGTCGACATGCGGTGGAGTATCGCCGCCCGGAGTATACAGCGTCAAGAGCCCTTTACGGGATTCACCACGGGTGCAACGGCGGGCGCACCGCCCATGGGGGCTGCTGGCGGGGCAGCTTGGAGTTCCTTCTTGAACCGGCGGGTGAGTTCGACGAACCGGGGCGTCAAGCCGACGTCTTCGTACGCCGGGTCGCCCTGGTCGTCTCGCGATATGATCTTCGGCCCCGCGACATAGGGCATGGCGGCCGCAATTTCATCCAGGCCGACATGCAGCAGATCGGAAATGAGCTCCTCCATTCGACGGTCCGGAAACAATGCCGCCAAGGCGTGCAGCCGCGCGGCGTCGTCCAGATTCAAGCGAACCGCATACTCTTTCGCGGTTCTCGCCGGCGACGCTTCCTTCTTCCAACGATCGAGCAAGACCTTGAATTTCACGACTACTCCGCCATACCGGTTCCATTGGTTGCGCATTATAGCCGTCGGCGACCTGGGCCGAAGGGGATCGCAGATGAATATGGAATTCAGCGCCGAGAAGCGCGACCGCGCGGTGGCGCCTCGCCGGTGCGGTCTCCTGAAGCCACGCCGCCGTCCGGTCTGCCCGCGTCTGGTGAAGTAGCCGACTTGTCCGCCCATCCTCACGCCACCTCCGGAGCAACGGACAAAACCGACAACGGATCGCTGCAACGCGGGCTGCTGGACGTGTTCTCTTACAGCCGCCGCGCCTTGATGCTGGTCTGGACCACCAACAAGGGATTGAGCATCACGCTGGCCGCGCTGACTCTTCTCGCCGGGGTCCTGCCGGCCGGCATCGCCTACATCGGATCACTGATAGTGGATGCGGTGATCCACGCGTCCGATCTGCACCGGCGTACCGGAACGACGTCGCTGATTCCCACCGTCAAGCTGGTCGCCTTCGAGGCCGCGCTGGTGGCGGCAACGTCCGTCGCCCAGCGTGGTATTTCGCTCGCGCAGTCGTTGCTGCGCGCGCAGCTCGGGCAGCGCGTCAATGTGATGATTCTCGAAAAGGCGTTGACGCTGGACCTGACGCAATTCGAAGATTCCGAGTTCTACGACAAATTGACCCGCGCGCGGCGCGAAGCTTCCAGCCGTCCGTTGAGTCTGGTCATGCGCACCTTCGGATTGCTGCAGAACGCCATTTCGTTGATCTCGTTCGGCGGCTTGCTCGTGCGGTTCTCGCCGTGGGCGGTGGTGCTCCTGGTGCTGGCAGGCCTGCCCGCCTTTCTCGCCGAAGCGAAGTTCTCCGGCGAAGCGTTCCGCCTGTTCCGATGGCGCGCTCCCGAAGCGCGGATGCAGATTTACCTCGAATCGGTCCTGGCACGCGAGGACAACGCGAAGGAGGTCAAGCTGTTCCAATTGGGCGCGCGCTTGCTGGGTCGATACCGGGGAATTTTCACCAGGCTATACCGGGAGGACCGCAATCTGACCTTGCGGCGCGACGCGTGGGGTTTCGGCTTGGGGCTCATCGGCACCATGACTCTGTACGGCGGCTACGCCTGGATTGCCGCGGAAACAGTGCTCGGTGCGATGACGGTCGGACAGATGACGATGTACTTGATGTTGTTCAGACAGGGGCAGACGGCGGTGAGTGCGGCGTTGTCCGCAGTCAGCGGACTGTACGAGGACAATCTGTACCTGTCGAATCTTTACGAATACCTCGAGCAACCCGTGGGGCACAGCGGCGGCAGTCTGGTCCTTGGCCTTGCGCCGGGCGACGGCATTCGTTTCGAAGGCGTTGAATTCGTCTACCCCGGAGCGGTCGTCGCGGCCTTGTCGGATATCGATCTTCACGTCAAGCCCGGCGAGAGTCTGGCCCTCGTGGGACAGAACGGCTCCGGAAAAACCACGCTCATCAAGCTCCTGACCCGCCTGTACCGGCCGACCAAAGGACGAATTCTCCTCGACGGGGTTGACCTCCAGGAATGGGATGAGACCACCTTGCGACAGCGGATCGGGGTCATATTCCAAGACTTCGCGCGCTATCAGATGCTGGTCGGCGAGAATATCGGCGCCGGCGACGAGCGGGCCTTCGACGACGAGGCGCGCTGGCGCAGCGCCGCCGCGCAGGGCCTGGCCGCGGATTTCGTGGAACAGCTGCCGGCGGGCTATCACACACAGCTCGGCAAGTGGTTCAAGGATGGCCGCGAACTATCGGGAGGCCAATGGCAGAAGATCGCGCTGGCGCGCGCCTTCATGCGCAACGAGGCGGATATCCTGGTGCTGGACGAGCCGACGGCGGCCATCGATGCGGGGGCGGAGGCGGAAGTGTTCGAACACTTCCGCGATCTGACGCGAAATCGCATTGCCATCGTCATCTCGCATCGATTTTCGACGGTGCGGATGACGGATCAGATTTTGGTTCTCGAAGAAGGCCGTATCGTCGAGCGCGGCAGCCACGAATCTCTGATGGCCCTGGGCGGCAGTTATGCGAATCTTTTCACATTGCAGGCTCGCGGGTATCGTTGAGCCATGAGAAGCAAACCAATCATGAGGGGCAAACCAGTGGGCCGTTGGAAAGCTGCGCGCTTGTTGGCCGGGCGCATTGCGGCGGGATGCGTATGCGCCCTTCTGGCGGGCACATGCAGCCGCGGCGCTCCACCGTCCGCAGCGGCCGGCGCCGGCGTCAAGCCGGGTACGTACCGTGCAGTTCTGCAAATCCCGGGCGGCGAGCTTCCATTCGGGCTCGATCTGTCTCGCGAGGATTCCGCGTGGGTGGGATATCTGGTCAACGGCCCGGAGCGAGTGAAGTTGACCGAGGTCGCCGTCGACGGGAGGCATCTGGAAATCAAGATGCCAGGCTACGAAAATCGCCTCACGGCCGATGCGGAGGGCGGGCAGCTACGGGGTGAAGTGGTGCTGAACAAACTGGGAGACAAGGACCAGCACATACCCATCGTTGCGCAGTTCGATCAGCACTACCGGTTCTTTGCGCGATCCGCCGCCGGGTTTCCGAACGTTGCCGGACGCTACGCGGTCACCTTCACCGAAGACGACGGCCGGACCGAAGCGGCTGTCGGCGAGTTCACCCAATCGAACGACATCGTCAGCGGAACGTTCTTGACCGCGACCGGCGATCACCGCTTCTTGGCGGGACAGGTGCACGACGGCGATCTGTACCTCTCGACATTCGACGGCGCCCATGTGTTTCTTTACAAGGCGAAGATCTCCGGACCCGATGCCGCCCTGACCGGCGACTACTGGTCGGGCACTTCCTATCATGAACGCTGGTCCGCCAAGCGCGATGCGCATGCAGCGCTGCCCGACGCGTACTCGCTCACGAACCTGCGCAGCGGGGTCAAGGAATTCGCGTTCTCGTTCCCCGATCTGGCCGGAACCCCGGTCACGTCCAAGGACGCCAAATTTCGGAACAAGGTGCTGGTGGTGGCGCTTGCCGGAAGTTGGTGCCCGAATTGTCACGATGAAGCGGCCTTTCTGGCCCCTTTCTACCGCGAATATCGCGCGAAGGGATTGGAGATCGTTTCGTTGATGTTCGAGCACTTCGGTGATTTCGATCGCGCCGCCGCGGCCACGGAGCGGTTCCGGCAGCACTACGGCATCGAGTACACCACCCTGATCGCCGGGATTTCGGACAAGGACGAGGCGGCGAAGAAGTTGCCCATGTTGGACCGCGTCTACGCCTTTCCGACGACGATTTTCATCGACCGCCGGGGCCGCGTCCGTAAGATTCATACGGGCTATTCCGGACCTGCGACCGGCGACCACTACACGCAATTCGTCGATGAATTCAAAAGCACCATCGATCAACTACTTGCTGAAACCTGAGCCGCACCATGCCTTCATTCGACGTCGTTTCCGAAATCGATACTCACGAGTTGACCAATGCGGTCGATCAAGCCGTCCGCGAACTCACCCAGCGTTTCGATTTCAAAGGCACCGATGCCACGTTCGAACTCGATGACACCACCGTGACCATGAGCGCACCGGCGGACTTTCAATTGAAGCAGATGCTGGAAATTCTCAAACTGAGGATTGCCAAGCGCGGCATTGATGTCGCATGCCTCGAGGTCAAGGATCCCGTGGTGAACCTGGCGAAGGCAAGGCAGGACGTGGTGCTCCGGCATGGTATCGACGCCGACACCGGGAAAAAGGTGGCGCGCTTGCTCAAGGATTCGAAGCTCAAGGTGCAAGCGCAGATCCAGGGGGAAAAAGTTCGCGTCACAGGCAAGAAACGCGACGATCTTCAGGATGCCATCGCGTTCCTGCGCAAGGCAGAATTCGACGTGCCCCTGCAGTTCAACAATTTCCGTGACTAACGCGGCCGCATGCCGACTAATGAGGCCGTCTGGCCGAATTGAACGCCGCGAACGCGGCGGCCCCGCAGGGGCGAGGCGCAACGCGCCGAGTAATTGAACGCCGGCGGCTCTGCGCCGGCGGCCCCGAAGGGGTGAGGCGCGCAGCGCCGAATACTAGGGCGCGGCCTCTGCCTGATTCAAGAGCGCGCGACTATCCGCCGACGGATGGAGACTATCGGCGATCCTCGCCTCGGCCGCCGCCTCCGGCCTGCGCTCGAGTGCGAGCAAAGCCTTGGCGAGATTGTAGTGAGCCAGGTACGAGCGGGGCCGCAACGCGACGGCGTGCTGATAATGCAGCACCGCGTCGGGGTATTGCCCGCGGGCAGCCGCCAGATACCCCATCGCTTCCCAAACGGGCCCGTTGTCGGGCTGCTCGAGCGAGATACGTTCGGCCAAGGTCCGCGCTTCCTCGACCCTGCCCATCTTGATATAGCCCCAGACGACGTGATCCCAGCGGATCGGCGGAGGCGGAAATTGCCTTCCCAAAACCAGAGACGCAGCGCCGATCGCGATGGCCAGCAGGCCAAAAAACGCAGCCATTCGGCGTCCAACACCATCGATCGCAGGACCACGGGCGCCGCGCACCGGCACGCGTCGCAGCAGTCCGTCGATCCAGATCCCACTCGACAGCGCGAGCACCGGCACTGCATGAAACCGGAAGCGATCCTCGGCCCAAAACGCGGCCACGGTGAGCCAGGAGATCACGATCGGTACGGCGACGATGGGCCAGCGGCGATCCTCCCGCCCCAGCCACACCAGCCCGGCCAGGCCCATGGCCAGCAGCCACGCCATCGGCGGCGGTAACAACCTGAGAACCGGGGAAAACAGCCGCTCCTCCGCCGACGAACGGTTGTTGGGTATTTCGGTACCGGCAAGGAAGACGACGCTTTTGTGGGCAGCATCGGCGAGCACCTGACCGGGGTGTTCGCGCATGAAGTCGAGCGCCTCCTTCCGCCAGTAGGCATCCGCTTCGCGCGGCGACAGCGCGCGTCCGCTGCGGCGCTCCGCCTCGGCCGCGTAGCCGCGCCAAATCTCGCTGGGGTGCAGATAGTTCACGAAGGGCGGAATCCAGATGGCGGACTCCGGGTTTTCGGGGTTGTACGCCTGGTGCAGCACGATTCCGCCATTGTCGGGCAAGGGCGACAGACTGCCGAACGCATGGAAATTACGCACCGACCACGGCGTGAGCGCCACCGCCATTCCCAGCATCACGAGCAATGCCGTGGATGCCCAACCCAAGGGTGCGCGCACTGCGCCGGTATCGGTGCGCCGGCGGAGCCCCGGCAGCAGCAGCGCCGCCAGCCCAAACAACAGCAGCGTCGACCGCAGGGCGATGCCGATCCCGCAGTACACGCCGAACAAAGCCCACCCGAGACGTCGCTGGGAGCGCAGCAGCACAAGCGCGGCCGCCACCCACCAGGTCACGTAGCTCGCCACCCAAACTTCTTTCAGCAGGGTGACGGAGAACATGATGGCTGTGGAAGTCAGAGCATACAGCAGCGCGCCGTAGAGGCCGGCCCGCTGGCGTCCCAACAGCCTGCCGATGACCAAGATTCCGTATGCCGTGGCCGTATCCAGAAGCGCTTGCAGCAGATAGACCGCGACCGGGTTCACGCCGACCAATTTGAACACCGCGCCCAACAGATATCCGTATCCCGGATCCATGAACGTGAACTCGGGGCCGTCGGCGCCGCGCCCGGAAGAAACGGCCTCGCCGAAGCGCAGGTAATAGTCCTCGTCCGGCCCCGGTTGATAGCTCAAGGGACTTTGCAATGCGCTGGAAAGATGCATGACGCGAACCGCCAACGCGAGGGCCAGCACGCCGGACACGACGATGGGGTTCAAGCCCGGCGCCGGGGATCGATCGGAGTTGGTCCCGAGCATGGTGCGCGCGCCCTCAATGCGCAGGTTCGACGCCCTTCGCAGGTTCGAGGCCCTTCGAATGGATCACGGTGCCGTCGAGTTTGACGATGATGGCGTCGATGTCATCGATCCGATTGTAGATTTCCATGGCCTTGTCCGGCCCCAGCACGAAGGCAGTCTTCGACAGGCCGTCGGTGCGTATAGCCGCCGGCCCGATGATGGTGGCGCTGCGGACCTTGCTGGCCGAATGGCCGGTGTGCGGGTCGATGATATGGTGATAGCGCACGCCATCTTCCTCGAAGTAGCGCTCGTAGTCGCCGGACGTGGAGATCGCCGCATCGACCAACGGGATGCGCGTGATCACGTCGTCGGATCCCTTTCTCGGATCGCGGATGCCCACCATCCAGGGCTTGCCGAATCGATCGCCGATGATCCGGCTGTCGCCGCCGGCAGAGACATAGGCCCGGGTGATACCGAGCGCTTTGAGTACGTTGATTCCACAATCCACCGAGTAGCCCTTTGCAATGCCGCCGAGGTCGATGCGCACACCCTTCTGCGAGAACTGCACGGTTTGCTTCCTCGGATCGAGCAGAACGTGGCGATAGTCCACCGCGGGCAAGGCCTTGCTGATTTGCGCTTCGTTCGGCCTGACGCGCTTTCGAAAATCGTACAGGTAGCCGACGCTGGCGTAGGTGATGTCGAATGCGCCGTCGGTGAGCACCGAGTACTCCTTGGCGGTGGTCAAGAGGTCAAACAGCTCCTTGGTGATGGGCATGGGACCGTCGGCGGCCTTCGCATTGACCTGCGATACCTCGCTGGTCGATTTGTACGTACTCATCGATCCGTCGAGGCGACGCATTTCGTCGAGGACGGCGTCGATGGCGTGCTCGCCTTTGTCCTTGTCGTCCGCCCACAACTCCACCGTGATTCGCGTGCCCATGATGCCGTCGGTGATCCGCCGCACCCACTCGGTGTGCGCCGGCAACGCCAGGCACGCCAGCAACGCCAAGCACCACACCTTGCTCAAGATCTCCTCCGGCGCCACTGCATGACCACCAACGCACTGCCGATCATGCCCCCGAGATGCGCGAAATGGGCGATGCCGGAGAGGGTGCCGGTGACGCCGAGGAACAGTTCCACACCCGCGAAGATCGTGGCGAACAGCCACGCCGGCATCGGAATGGGCGGAAACAACGGAATCACCTTCCGATGGGGGAACATCAACGCATACGCAAGCAGCAACCCGAAGACGCCGCCGGAGGCGCCGACCGTGGGCGCGGGCGGTGCGCCGAACACCGCCGGCACAAAGAGCTGCGTCAGAGCCGCGGTCACCACGGAGGCGAAAAAACAGGCCAGCAACCGGCGCGGCCCGACGTAACGCTCGATTTCGGCGCCGAACATCCACAACGCCAGCATGTTGAACAGCAGATGGGCAATGCTGCGGGTATCATGCAGAAAGGCATAGGTGATGATTTGCCAAACTTTAAAATACACTTGTCCGTCGACCGGGGTCAGGGGCCACAACGCAAACAGCTCATCAAAGCTGTCGCCGGACGAAGACTGCTGCAGAAACATTTGCAGCAGGTACATCATCACATTGGCGGCGATCAAGATCTTGACGGCACGTGCTTTGCTCACGAGGTATTCTAACCCGCCGTGAGAGCCGTATTCCTGGATTACGAAACCGTGTCCAATGGAGACCTGGACTGTTCCGGCCTGACCGCCGTGATGCCCGGGCTGCAGATCTACGGATCGACGAGCGATTCCGAAGCCGCAGCGCGCATTGCCGACGCCGAGATCGTGCTGTTGAACAATTTCGTCCTGACACGCGCGCTCGTGCTCGGGGCGACGCACCTGAAGTTGATCGCGCTCGCCGCGACCGGCACGGACAATGTCGATCTGACGGCGGCGCACGAACGTGGCGTCGGCGTGTGCAATGTACGCGGCTACTGCAGCCGGTCGGTCATGCAGCAAGTGTGGGCGATGATCTTAGGTCTCACCCAGCGCCTGGAGGAATTCACGCGCCGGGCGAAGGATGGCTCCTGGGAAAGAAGCGGAGCGTTCGACTACTTCGAGCATCCGATCCGCGAGCTCGCAGGCCTGACGTTCGGCGTCGTCGGCTGGGGCGAGTTGGGGCAGGCCGCGGCCGGGGCTGCGGCAGCGTTCGGCATGCGGGTGGTCATTGCCAACCGGCCTGGCGCCGCGCACGAAACAGGACGCTTCGACCTGGATCAGGTGCTGGCGATGTCCGACGTCCTATCCCTGCATTGCCCGCTCAATGAGGCAACGCGCGGGATGATCGGGGCACGGGAGTTGGCGCTCATGAAACCGGACGCGTTGCTCATCAATACCGCCCGGGGCGGCTTGATCCACAGTCATGCGCTCGCAGCCGCGCTGAAAGCCCATCGTCTGGGCGGCGCCGGCATCGACGTGCTGCCGCAGGAACCGCCGGTGGACGGCGACCCGCTCCTCGATCCGGACATACCGAATCTTCTGTTGACACCGCACGTCGCATGGGCAGCGCGCGAGGCACGTCAACGATGCCTCGACGAAATCGCCGCGAACGTCAGCGATTTCCTGATGGGCGGTCGACGCGGCCGCGTGGTCTGAAGCCGAAGGCCCTGACTGACGGGCTCCTACCCTCTGGCTTGTTTCTTCTCCTTCTTGGCAGCGCGCTTCTCTTCCAGCGTCTTGGTCGGCTTCTTCTTGTCTTCCTTCTTTCGATCCATGCCTTTGCCCATGACTCGACTCCTCTAAGTTGAATTGAACGATCAATCTTTCCCGGCGCGGGAGGGTGTGATCCGCCGGCTCAGCATCTTACGCTCCTTGTGTTCTCCAAGTTTGAGCGATCCTGAGGACCCACGCGGCGGCTTCGGCGGTTTCTCGTCGACTTTGCTGATGCGTAATTCCCGGCCGGCGACCAGCACCTTTTGCAGCAGCTTGAAGACCTGTTTCGGCATGCCCTCCGGCAAGTCGACGAAGCTGTGGTCGTCGCGAATGTCCACTCGTCCGATGTGCACGCCCTCGATGCCCGCCTCGTTGGCGATCGCTCCAACGACGTTGCTCGGCTTGATGCCGTGGGTGGATCCCACCTCGATGCGAAAGGTCTCCATCAGGCTGCCCGCGGCTTTGGACCGCGGCGTTCGAGCTGTCTCGGGCGACGGCGCCGGATCCGGCCGTGGCCGGGGTTCCGCCGATCGTGGCGGCTCGCCGGGGCGCGAACGTTGCGGGGCCCGCGGCCGCTCCGGGGCCCGCGCCCGGTACGGAACTTCCGGGCTCTCGAAAACCTGGCGTCCCAGACCCGGCGGGTGTTCCAGAACCTGCGCTCTTGGCGGAGCATACGGCCGGCCCCCGCCCGGCGTAGCCATACCCGGCGTAGCCACGCCCGGCGCTACTTCACCGCGGTCCACTTTACCGCCGAGCAGCAGCGGTGTCGTGCCCTGCGCCAACGCCGCGAGGGCGGCAGCGATGTCGATGAGCGGCAGCCCGCTTTCGGCTTCGAGCTGTTCGACGATGGGGCGCAGCTCCTTCGCATCCCTCTGAGCGACCGTCTCGACAACCCGCTGTTTGAACTTCGCGATACGCAACGAATTGACCGCGTCGACCGTCGGCAGGTTCATGGGTTCGATGACCTGCCGGGTGGCGCGCTCGATGGCGCGCAGCATGTTCCGTTCGCGGGGGGCGATGAACAGGATGGCCTCGCCCTTGCGCCCGGCCCGGCCGGTCCGGCCGACGCGGTGCACATAGGATTCAGTGTCGTACGGGACGTCGTAGTTCACCACGTGCCCGATACGCTCGACATCGAGTCCCCGTGCCGCCACGTCGGTGGCGACCAGAATGTCGATCTGCCCGCCTTTGAGACGCGCCACCGTACGCTCGCGCTGCGGTTGCGGAATGTCGCCGTTGAGCGGCGCCGCGGCGAATCCCCGGGCCTCCAGTTTTTCGGCCAACTCGACAGTGGACTGCTTGGTGCGGGTGAACACCAGCATGCCGTCGAAATCCTCGGCCTCGAGAATTCGCGTGAGGGCGTCCAGCTTGTGCATGCCGCTCACCATCCAATAGCGTTGACGGATGTTGGTGGCGGTGCTGGTCTTGCTCTTGATCGTGACTTCGATCGGCGAGCGCAAATGCTTGGATGCGATACGGCGGATCGGAGCCGCCATGGTCGCCGAAAACAGCGCCACCTGCCGCTGCGGCGGCGTCTGCTCGAGGATGCTTTCGACGGCATCCACGAAGCCCATCGCAAGCATCTCGTCGGCCTCGTCCAGGACCAGCAGCGTAAGACCGCCGAGCTTCAAGGTACCGCGGTTCATGTGATCGATGACGCGGCCGGGTGTCCCGACCACCACATGCACTCCGCGCCGCAACGCGTTCAACTGCGGTTGGTAGCTTTGACCACCGTAGATCGGGAGTACATGAAAGCCCTTGATGTGAGCGGCATACCGCAGAAACGCCTCGGAAACCTGCAGGGCAAGTTCGCGGGTGGGTACCAGGACCAATACCTGCGGCTCATGCTTGGACAGGTCGATTCGCGACAGTGCAGGCAGGGCGAATGCCGCGGTCTTCCCCGTGCCCGTCTGCGCCTGGCCGAGCATGTCGGCGCCTGACAGCAGCACCGGGATGGTGGCTGCCTGGATGGGCGACGGTGACTCATAGCCTACATCGGCGAGCGCTCGCAGCACGGGATCCGACAGCGCCAGGTCGCGGAAACTCGTGGGGACCGGGTTTTCACCGGCGGGGACTGCACTCATAGAAAACGCCTTCGAGAATCAGGAGCCGGTCTGGCAGGCTCCGAACGGCAAGTCTAGCGGTTTGACAGGGTATTGCTACCATGCGCGGTATGGGACGCATATTCGAAGTCCGAAAGCACGCGATGTTCGCTCGTTGGAACCGCATGGCGAAGCAATTCACCCGGGTGGCGAAGGATATCGCGATCGCCGTTCATGCGGGCGGTCCGGATCCGGCCGCAAACCCGACATTGCGGCGGGTTTTGCAGAACGCCCGCGCCGTAAATATGCCGAAGGACAAGACCGACGCCGCAATCCGCCGCGCCTCGGGTAAGGAAGCCACTAACTACTCGGAAATCCTCTACGAGGGTTACGCGCCGCATGGCGTTGCTCTGTTGGTCGAAACCGCCACCGACAATCCCACCCGGACGGTGGGAAGCCTGCGCAACATCTTCGTCAAGGGCGCAGGCAATCTCGGCACCACCGGCAGCGTGAGCTTCTTGTTCAAGAAGATGGGCGTGTTCCGCCTGGACCCTTCGAGCGTCAAAGACCAGGATGAGCTGGAACTCGACCTCATCGACTACGGACTCGAGGAAATGGGCGAGAGCACCGGCGAGAAGGGCGAACCGCAATTGGTCATACGCTGCGCCTTCAACGACTTCGGTAAGCTCCAGGAGGCGCTGGAGGCGCGGGGCATCGCGCCGCTGTCCGCGGAGCATGAGTACATTTGCTCGGTTCCCACCGAGCTTCCTGAGGACCAGGCCGCCGAGGTGCTCGCACTGATCGACCGGCTGGAACAGGACGATGATGTGCAGAAGGTGTTCCACACCCTGGCATGACATCCCGCCCGCCTTGGCTGCCTCTCGGCGAGGACTCCTTTCCCTATGTGCCCCTGCCTTAAGGTTGGTTCATGCTGTCATCTTAGGACTCCGCTGTTGCGTTGTACCTCTTGAGGCGCAACAATCCCCAGGAGGGGCGGTCATGAAAATTCTTAGTAAGTTGTTGATTCCAATTGGAATTATGGCCATGACAGGGTGTGTGGTCGCGCCCTACGGCTATCACCGCGGATATTATGGTCCGCGCGTGGGGGTGTTGGTCCCGGCGCCCCTCGTCGTGGCGCCTCCCGTGGTGGGCGAGATGACCGGCCGGCCGTCGACCCTCTATCTCGAGGTGGCCAGCGACCGGCACATTCGGGTCAGCGGCGACGTCGTCGACTTAGGGTGCGGCACGCTAACGCTCTAGCAACGTCAGGCCCGCGAATCCTCCGACTCGGGGCGGAAGGCTCCATGATTCACGACGCCATAGGCCCAGCGCACCACCGGCTGTAGGCGCGGCGATACCATGGACAGCGCGCGCGCGTAGTCCACCCACCTCGCCTCGTGATGCTCAGGTGTCCCGAGATCGGGATTGACGGGCAGTTGGATTTCCGTCTCCTTGCTGCGCGCAATGTAATAGCGGGCGATCTTCCCCTTGTTGTAGGGTCCGGTGTCCATGTACACCATGCCCCAGTCGAAGGAGATATCGTCCAAGGTCGTCTCCTCGCGCACTTCGCGAACGGCGGCATCGATGGGAGACTCGCCCGGCTCCACCAGGCCCTTGGGGAAGTCCCAGTTGCGATACGCCCGGAGCAGCAAGAATTTCAATTTCCTGTCGAGCACGCTCACCACCACCACGCCGGCGGACATTCGAGCGGGAAAAGCAGCTGACGGCATGGCAGGGCCTGTTGGGTTCAGTCCGCCATATTGTACAGAGCCGGTCCACCCTGACGCGGGCCGATTTCGCTACCGTCAAGCGGCCACGGGCAACGGCGAGCGTATCAGATGATCGAAGGCGCTCAAGCTGGCTTTCGCGCCCTCGCCCATCGCAATTACGATCTGCTTGTACGGCACGATGGTACAGTCGCCCGCCGCGAAGACGCCGGGCACCGAGGTCTGGCCGCGGGCGTCGACCTCGATTTCCCCGCGAGCCGACAGTTTCAAGGTTCCCTTGAGCCAATCGGTGTTCGGCACCAAGCCGATCTGCACGAAGACTCCGGCAAGTTCGAGCGTGTGCGCCGCTCCGCTCGGGCGATCCGTGTAAGTCAGGGAAGTCACTCGCGTTCCGTCGCCGATGATTTCAGTCGTCTGCGCGCTCGTAATCACCGTGACGTTCGGCAAACTCCCGAGCTTGGCAGTCAACACGGCGTCGGCGCGCAGCTGCGCGTCGTACTCAATGACCGTCACATGGCTGACCAGACCGGCCAGATCGATCGCCGCCTCGACGCCGGAATTGCCGCCGCCGATCACCGCAACCCGCTTGCCCTTGAACAGCGGTCCGTCGCAGTGGGGGCAGTACGCCACTCCGCGGTTCCGGTACTGCCGCTCGCCCGGCACATTGATCTCTCGCCAGCGCGCACCGGTCGCGATGACCACGGACTTCGCCTTCAACGCCGCGCCGCTGCTGAGCCGGACCTCGATCAGGTCGCCGGGCGTCAGCGCCTCGGCGCGCTGCAGATTCATCACGTCGACATCGTAGGTGGTGACGTGCTGCTCAAGTCCGGTCGCCAGCTTGTGGCCCTCGGTTTCCTTCACCGAAATGAAATTCTCGATGCCCACGGTATCCAACAACTGTCCGCCCAGGCGCTCGGCGGCAATGCCGGTGCGGATTCCCTTGCGCGCCGCATAAATGGCGGCCGCCGCGCCGGCGGGCCCTCCGCCGACGACCAGCACGTCGTAGGGCGCTTTTGCATTGAGCTTCGCCAAGTCGCGTTCCGCCCCACCGGCGTCGAGCTTGGCGAGGATTTCCGGGAGCTCCATGCGGCCCTGGCCGAAGGGCCGGCCGTTCAAGAAAACGGCGGGCACCGCCATCACCTCGCGCCGCTCGACTTCCTCCTGAAACAGTGCGCCGTCGATCATCGTGTGCCGGATCTTGGGGTTCACCACCGCCATCAAGTTGAGCGCCTGAACCACGTCGGGGCAGCTCTGACAGCTCAACGAAACGAAGGTCTCGAAATTGAGTTCTCCCTCGAGCCCGCGGATCTGCTCGAGCACCGCAGGGAGCGCTTTAGAGGGGTGGCCTCCCGCCTGCAGCAAGGCCAGCACCAAGGATGTGAACTCGTGGCCCATGGGCAGGCCCGCGAAACGCACACGGGGCTCCTGTCCCGGACGGCGCAGTGCGAAGGACGGCTTCACCTGCGCCGCGTCGCGTGCCGGATCGAGCGTTACCAGGGGCGAGAGCGAAACAATGTCCTGAAGCAGCTCGAGCATCTCGCGCGACTTATCGCCGTCGTCCAAGGATGCAACGATCTCGACCGGCTGCACCAGCCGGTCGAGATAGCCCTTCAACTGATTTTTGAGATTCTCTTCGAGCATGATGTACGCCTGACCCGCGATCAGATCTTGCCGACCAGGTCGAGCGAGGGCGACAGCGTCTTGTCGCCCGGCGTCCACTTCGCAGGGCACACTTCGCCCGGGTGCGAGGCAACGTACTGCGCCGCCTGCACCTTGCGCAGCAATTCCTTCGCGTCGCGGCCGATGCCGTTGTCGTGCACTTCGATGATCTTGATGCGGCCTTCGGGATTGATGACGAAGGTGCCGCGGTAGGCCAGGCCCTCCTCTTCGATCAGCACCTCGAAATTGCGCGAAATCGCCAAAGTGGAGTCTCCGATGAGCGGGTATTGGACCTTGCCGATCGTCTCCGACGTGTCGTGCCAGGCCTTGTGCGTGAAATGCGTATCGGTGGACACGCCGTAGATCTCGACTCCCAGCTTCTTGAACGAGGCGTAGTTGTCGGCCAGGTCGCCCAGTTCGGTCGGGCATACGAAGGTGAAGTCGGCGGGATAGAACACGAACACCGACCACTTGCCCTTCAGAGCCTCGTTCGTCACCGTGACGAACTTGCCGTTGTGATACGCATTGGCCTTGAAGGGCTTGATTTCAGAATTGATTAGAGACATTAAATTTCCTCAACAGGTTTGCACTTGAGACGGCATCCAGGATGCCACAATCCGCCATCGTTGCTATTGATTAAATTCATCTATCTGATAGAGTTCATCTATCGTATGAATTTGAAAGATCTCAAATACTTGGTGGCGCTCGCCGACACCGGGCATTTCGGCAAGGCGGCGGAACGCACGTTCGTGAGCCAGCCCACGCTGTCCGCGCAGCTCAAAAAGCTCGAGGACTATCTCGGCGTCAAGCTGGTGGAACGTCAGCCCAGGAACGTGCAGCTCACCGAAGTCGGCAAGCAGGTGGTCGTGCGCGCCCGCCGCATGCTGGACGAAGGCGACCAGATCATCGCACTGGCCCGCAACAACAAGGATCCGTTCGCAGGCCGGTTGAAGCTGGCCCTGATACCCACCATCGGCCCGTATCTCCTGCCCCGGGTCATGCAGAAGATCCGCAAGGCCCTGCCGCAGCTTGGACTCATGCTCTACGAGCACCAGACCGAAGCGCTGCTCAAAAAGTTGCACGACGGGGAGATCGACCTTGGAATCATGGCGCTGCCGATCGCGCAGGACGGGATGGAAACCCGCGAACTCTACGAAGAGGCCTTCACTGTCGCATTGCCCAACCACCATGCGCTCGCCGCCAAATCCACCATCAAGGTGCAGGACCTCAAAGGCCAGACGCTGCTGCTCCTGGAGGACGGCCACTGCCTGCGCGACCAGGCCTTGGAAGTGTGCAGTCGTGTCGACGTTCGCGAGGCCGAAGACTTCCGGGCCACGAGTCTGGAAACCCTGAGACAGATGGTGGTCGCCGGTCTCGGCATCACCTTGCTTCCGGAAACCGCCGTGGAATCGCCGTTCGGGTCTCAGCGAGGGCTCACGATACGGCAATTCTCCAAGCCCGTGCCGACGCGCGCGGTGGGCGCGGTCTGGCGCAAATCGAGCACCCGAGCGGAAGCCATTGCCGCGGTATGCGACATACTCGCCGGCGCCATGAGGGCGAAAGGCTAGTTACCAGGTGTAGCGGACGCGGTAGCGGACGGTCTGCTCCCCGTCCGCAGGCACCTTTACCGCGAAATAGAGCGTCCGGGCATCGCCTTTTTCATACGCGGTGGAACTCGATTGCATGGTCCAGTTGGTCCAGCGGAAGAGGTTTTCCCGCACCAGGACGTCCACCGGTTCCTTCTTGTGATTGCGGAGCTTGACCTCGATTTCTTCTTCCATCGATTTCGCCTTCGAGTCCAGCGCGAAATCCACTTGCCGTCGTTCGCCGACCACGTCGAATGCGGCTCCCAGCTTCACCAGCACTCGTTCGTTCTTGGGGGTGTGATCGATGACGTCTTCGCCGATGAATTCGAGGCCATGGTCGGCGGTGTCGAGCTGCGAGACGCGCACGCGCCCTTTGGGCAAGGGGACTCCCAGTCCGGATTTTTCGTCGTTCTTGAATTCCAGATACACGTCGACCTTCTTGTTGAAGTTCGCACCGTAGCTTCTTTCGGAATTGACGCCGGGCCCGTAGTACATGCCCGCCTGGCCGAAGTACATGAGAGTTTTGCGGGCGGGTATGTGCTTCGCCGCGTCGAAAAGCTCCAGCTGCTTGGTGGAATTGTCCGGCAGCGACGTGCGCCGGCCCAGGGTGTACAGGTGATATTCGAAGAAGGACTTCTCGGCGAAGCCGGCGTCTTCCGCCGAGGCGCTGCGGCGGGCTGCGGAAAGCGCGACTCCCTCCAAGCGGGCGGGCGGCTGGGCGCGCTGCACGTCGCCGGCGATCAGCTTGAGCTTCGCGTCCTCGTAGCCCGCGCCGCTTTGATTGACGATGCTTACCCAGGCGCCCACATCGACGAACCCGGAGTTGGCATCGGTGCCCGGGGTGAACGTCAAGTTGTAGTCGGCCCACCACGTCATCCCGCCGGTTTGATAGCTGACGCGCGCCGTTTGCTCGCCCGACTTGCGTGCGGAAATATCCCACAGCAGAGTCGGCCGCGTGATGAGGCCCCCGGGCAGTTCGGCGAAGCGCAGATTCGAGTATTGGTTGATGGCGCGAATCTGCCCATCCGCGCCGCGCAGTACCAGTCCGTCGCCGGCGGACAGCAACGTGCCGGTTACCTCGGTCGATTGCGCGCCTTGCGCGATCTGTACCGTCACCGTCTTGTCGACGTACCTCGACAGCAATTTCTGGGTGCTGACCAGATCGAATTGGAAATTCTGCTCCAAAACCTTCGTGTTTTCCGGGTCGCTCAAGGAGACGAACTGCACGGTCGTCGGATCGATGAGCGCCGCCACGTCGGTAAAGCGCAGCTGCGTTCGGCCGGAGGCCAGCGAGACCTTGCGATCCTGGCTGACCATGGCGTAGCCGGGAACGCCGTCGGCGTTGGCGCCGCCCCGGCCGGGCAAGGGACGGTAGTACTCTGCCGGTACCGCGCCGGGCTGCGCAGAACTGTAAATCGTGATGCGCGTCTCACCGTCGGCAGCCGCGGCTGCGCCGGACGCCAGGCAAAGAATGCCGCAAATCGCCGCCGACATGCCGCCGCCGGCGAGACTTCGTGCAGACATGAACTTTCTCCCGCAATCCGCTGACGCTTCTGCCGATTATTTCACATATTGCGCGAGCCAGACCCGGCAAGATGTTGACTCAACGGAATGACTCATCATGAACGCGAACCCCATTGCACCGGTCACGGCACAGTCGGCAGCACGCTTTGATGCGAAGTTCATCGAAGACCACCAGCTCATCGACCGCTATCTGGAGGGCAAGTTGCCCGCCAAGGGCGCTCGCGATCTCGAGAACTGGTGCCGCGCCAACCCCGCCTACCTGGAGGCCTTGAAGCTATCCCAGCGCACTCAGGCGTGCCTGCAGCTGCTGGAAGCCTGCGGCGCACCGCTCGACCTCACGGAACCGAAGCCGCCATGGTGGAAGTCGCCTTACCTGCCCATCGGGGGAGGGGCTGTCGCGCTCATATGTCTGCTGGGTTTTTGGGCCTTGTTCGGCAAGTATGTGCTGCTGCGGGAGGAACTCGAGGACACCCGCACCCGCATGCATCAGGGATCGTTGGTGCAACCCGCGGTGGAGACCAATATGCACGTGGTGCCGGACCGGGCGGCCGGGATCGACAAGGCGCGCATCATCGTGAACCGGAGCGCCCCGCAGCTCGTCGATTTGCACATCGACTTGGGCTACACGAAACAACTGCAGCAATACCGCATGTTCGTCGACAAGCTGGACCAAGGACGTGCGCTGATCCTGAACGATTTGCTCAAGGACTCGAACGGAGAATTGAGGCTGACGTTCAATACCACGGGCCTGGCCGCCGGCATCTACAACATTCGCATCGAATCCCTGCCGATTCGCGCCAGCGGCAGCCCAACCCCCGAAGGATGGTTGATCCTCGAAGTCCGTTGATGAATTGACCGCCGTAGGCCTGGTCAATCATCGCGCAGCGTCACGATCGGCGGAGTATTGACGACGCGTCGCGTCGCCAGCGTGCCGCTGACCCCCACGAGAATGGTGCCGCAGACCAAGCCCAGGACCCACACCCAGGGATCGACGGCGAACTGCAGAGAGAACAGGCGCCTCGCCAATATCCACCCGACACCCGTGGCGCCGAATGCCGCGAGAGTCCCGGAAAGAAAGCCGAGCGCCGAGAATTCGGCGGCCACGCCCTGCAGCACCGTGCCGCGGCTGGCGCCCAGGGTCCGCAGCATCGCGCTCTCGTAGCGGCGTTCGTCGCGAGTCGACTGCACCGCCGCGAGCAGCACGACGACGCCGGCTGCCAGGGTGAACAAGAACACGTACTGCACCGCCAGCGACGCTCGGTCCATGATGTCGCGGATTTGCTTGAGGATGGCAACCACGTCCAATACCGAGACGGTCGGGAATTGCCGGACCAGATCGACCAGCGCCGGACGCTGCTTCTCCGTCAGGTAAATGCTCGTCATGTAGGTGCCCGCGGCGCCGTCGAGCAGCTTCGGCGGAAACACCAGGAAGAAATTCGGCCGAAAACTATCCCACCGTATTTTGCGGATGCTGGCAACCGTCGCGTTGAGAGTCTCGCCGGCCACGTCGAAAGCCAGCGTGTCGCCGAGCTTCAACCCCAGCGATTCCTGGTATTCGGACGAAATGGACACCAGCGGCTTGCCGTAGTCATCCGGCTCCCACCACCGGCCGGCGATCAGTTCATTGTCGTCCATGAGCGTCGCCGCCCAGGTCAGGTTCTGCTCGCGCTCGAGAAGCCCGCGGCCGTTCTCGGCCTTCAACTTGATCGATTCCGCCGGCACCGCATTGATGGCCGTGATGCGCGCCCGCACCATGGGATACATCTGCGGCTGACCCAGATCATGGGACTGCAAGAAATCCTCGAGAGACCGGCGTTCATCCGGGCGGATATTGATGAGGAAGTTGTTGGGCACGTCGTTCGGCAGGCTGCGGCGCCAGTCGGCGAGCAGGTCGCCCCGGACCACGGCCAGCAGCAGCAGAACCATCAACCCCAAGCCGAAGGCCACGATCTGCACCACGCTGCCGCCGCCGCGCCGCGAGACGTTGGCAAGGCCATAGCGCCAGGCGACGCCCACGCCTCCCCGCAAACGACCCGTCAGGCGCACCAGGCCGTAACCCGCGGCGGTGAGCACGCCGCCCACGCCCAGGACGCCCACGAACAGACTCGCCACGAGTTCGGTGTCTCGCACCAAGCTCCACAGGATCGCGAACAGCGCGGCGAGCGCGAAGACATACGAAAGGCCGAACCGCAGAGGGGGCGCTGCCGCCGCTTTTCTCAAGACCCGGCCGGGCGGTGTGTTCTTCAATTGCAGCAAGGGCGGCAACGCGAATCCGATCAGCATGGCCATGACGGTCACGAGTGCGATCGGAAGCGGCGCGAGCGACGCGGGCGGCAATTCGGTCCGGATCAGATCCCGGAGCAGCCAGGCCAACCCGGACTGCGCCAGATACCCGAGCAACGCGCCCGCCGCGACCGCGCTCACCGCCAGCAGAGTCAGTTCGATGAGCGAAATCGACAGGACGAAGCCTTGCGACGCGCCCATGCATTTCATCAGCGCCACGGTGTCGATGTGGCGCGCCGCATAGCGCCGCGCGCCCATGGCGACGGCGACCGCCGCCAGCAGCACGGAGGCCAGGCTCGCGAGGTTCAAGAACCGGCTGGCACGATCGATGGCCGAGTTCAACTGCCGGCTCGATTCGTCGACCTCGCGCAGGCGTTCGCCGCCCGCTTTGTGCGTGTTCAGATATTCGCGAAACTGGTTCACGGCGGCCGGAGGACCTGCAAACAGCGCCGCATAGGTGACCCGGCTTCCCGGCTGAATGAGTTGCGTGGCCGCGATGTCGTCATAGTTGAGCAGCGCCGCCGGTGCAAGATTGACGAAGCCCGTACCCTGGTCGGGCCGGTAATCGAGCACTTCCGCGACCCGGAACGAACCGGCGCCGATACGCAGCGAGTCGCCCAGCGACACTTTCAACTGGGCGATGATGCGCGCGTCGATCCAGACCTCACCGGCCTTCGGGATGCGGTCGGTGGTGCGGGCCGGTCCAAAAGGCGCATCGGCGATACGCATGCGGCCGCGCAACGGATAGTCGGCCGTGACCGCATTGAGCGCGGAGAGCTGACTGAAGTCGCCATTGAAGATCGCCGTTGGAAACGACAGTACCCGTGCGGTTCTCAGCCCAAGTTCTTTCGCTTCGGAGAAATACTTCGGCGGCAACGGAGTCGGCGATTCCAGTCGCAGATCGGCCGCCAGAACCTCCGCTGCCTGCGCACGCACGCCCTGCGAGATGCGGCTGGTGAAGAACCCGACGGCCGTCAAGGACAGCACCGCCACCGACAATGCCAGCAGCAACACCGACAATTCGCCGGACTTCAGATCACGCCAGAGATTGCGCAAGGCGAAGCGCAGGACTTGCATGGGCTAGGCAGGCTCCTGGCGCGGGGCATGGCCGGCGCTCACGGTATGTCCGGCGTCGAGTTCGAGTACGCGGCCGCAACGCTGCGCCAGCGAGCGGTCGTGGGTCACCAGAATCAATGTGCTGCCGCTGCTGCGATTGAGTTCGAACAGCAGGTCGGTGATCCGCTGTCCGGTTGCGGTGTCGAGATTGCCGGTGGGCTCGTCGGCGAACAGCACCGCCGGGCGCGTGACGAAGGCGCGCGCAATCGCCACGCGCTGCTGTTCGCCGCCGGACAATTGTTTGGGATAGTGCGCCGCGCGCGGCGTGAGGCCCACTTCGGCGAGCGCCTTGGCGGCCGCCTGTCGGGCGTCCGGCCGATTGCCCAATTCGAGCGGCAGCATGACATTTTCGATCGCCGTGAGCGACGGGATCAGGTGAAAGGATTGGAATACGAACCCGACATGCCGGCCGCGAATCGCGGCGCGGCCGTCTTCGTCGAGTTCCGTCAGATTGACGCCTGCGATCGACACCCGCCCGGTGCTGGGAGAATCCAGCCCGGCCAGCAGGGCCAGCAGCGTGGATTTCCCAGCCCCGGAAGCGCCGACGATCGCCAGGGACTCACTGTTTCGCACACTAAGGCTGACATCGGCGAGAATGGTCAGCGGACCTTCGGGACTGGATACCGTCTTGGATACGTTTTTAGCTTCGAGAACGACTTGATCTTGCATCGGGAGCGCCTGTGAAACGGTTTTTCGTCCTTTTGGTCCTGGTTTTTGCGGGTTCCCCGGCAAATGCCGACACGCCCGCGATTCTCGTGTTCGGCGACAGCATCAGTGCCGGGTACGGACTCGCGCGTGTCGAGCAGGGATGGGTGGGGATGCTGCGGGCAAAGCTCAAGGATGAAGGGTACGGTTACCAGGTCGTCAACGCCAGCGTGACCGGCGAAACCACCGCCGGCGGCTTGGCGCGCCTGCCGCGTGCGCTGGCCCTGCATCACCCCCAGGTGGTGATTCTCGAACTCGGCGGCAATGACGGACTGCGGGCGCTGCCCATCGGCCAGATGCGCGGCAATCTCGGCAAGATGGTCGACCTGTCGGTGGATTCCGGGGCCCAGGTCCTGTTGCTCGGCATGCGCATACCGCCCAACTACGGTCCTGAATTCACCGAGAAATTCTTCGCGGTGTTCGCCGAGGTCGCCCGCGATAAAAGAACGCCGTTCGTGCCGTTCCTGCTGAACGGCATCGCGCTGTCGCCCAACCTGATGCAGGCCGACGGCGTACACCCCAGTGAACTCGGGCAGCCAAAGCTCCTGGACAATGTGTGGCCGAGACTGCGTCCCCTCCTGCGCAAATGAACGGGCGGCGGCGGCGGACCGCCCGTCCCCGGGGAAATGTTACTGCGTCAGGAACTCGGCGACGCCGCCATGATGCGAGCAAGAACCCTTGTGGTGCTTCGATTTCGAGTAAGTCCCGTCCTTGCACTTGGCGGTGGCGCCCGTCGGATCGGTGTTGCCGCTGGTCGCAGCCGCCTTTCCGGCCGGCGCGGCCTTTGACGCAGCCGCCGCCGGCGCAGGGGCGGCAGCAGGAGAAGCCGCCTCCGTGGAAGCCGGGGCGGCGGCAGCGGCCGATTTGGCGGCTTTCTGTACACCGCCATGACCACTGCAGGCGCCCCGCCCGGTCGCGGCGGAGGTCGTTCCGTCCTTGCAGGTCGAATCGGCGTGGCAGGGCAGCGCCATCGCGAATATCAGCAGCGGCGCCGCCAGGGCACCGACCAATGTTGTCATTTTCACAAGATTTACTCCCTGGTTTTGAATCGAACGTCCCCGTGAAATTGTAAACCCTTTCGGGTCAAATCCCACGTCTCCCTTGAAGCACTCACGCTCGCCTTGGCAGCGCTCGCATCCGTCTTACGGGGCCGGTTTGAGCGGCAGCAACGTCGTGACGTTCATCAAGAATCGTGTGTATTGATGCGTGGATGCCGATTCGAACAGTGAGCCCTGCGCGCTGACGTGCGAGTTCTCGATGATGTTCTCCGGGAATTCGGACACGCCGACGAGTTGTATGTCGGTGGCGGACATGCACTGGTAACTATGCGCCGGCGAATACACATATGCGGTCCGATCGAGCACCAGCACCGGCACATTGTCGATGCCGTCGGGCGCCGGGAACGACCGGAAGTGAATGCGGCCCGTCAACGTGTGTTTGATCGGCTGCAGGAACAAGCAACCGGACCCGTGCACGCAACCCGACAGCGCCACCAGCGCACCCAAAATCCACGATCTTGAAATATTCATGCCAACGCCGCCGTGCCGCTCATTGAGCCATCCGACAGGCTCCAGTCTACTCCCGGAGCAAAGAGGATTGCTGGCGCGCCGAAGCGATGCTATACACGCGGGACAAAAACCGTGGAGCGCGTGCGTGGAGCGAACTTGGCTACAGCAGTATCAGGCCGGGGTACCGACCGACATCGATCCGAGCGAGTATGCCTCGCTTCGGGACTTGTTCGAGGAGGCCGTCGCGGCCCACAAGAGCAAACCGGTCTACAGCAACATGGGGACCAACCTGAGCTTTGCCGAGTTGGACGTGCTCTCCGGAGCGTTCGCGGCCTGGCTGCAGAAAAAATCGGGTTTGGCCGCGGGCGATCGGGTCGCGTTGATGATGCCGAACATCCTGCAATACCCGATCGCCATATTCGGCGTGCTGCGCGCCGGCATGGTGGTCGTGAACACGAATCCGCTGTACACCGCGCGCGAACTCGAGCATCAGCTCAACGATTCAGCGGCGAAATGCATCGTAATCCTCGAGAATTTCGCGCACGTCCTGCAGCAAGTCCTGCCGCGCACCGCCCTCAAGAAAGTCTTGGTGACCGGGGTCGGCGATCTGCTCGGAATCCCGAAGGGCTTCATCGTCAACTTCGTACTGCGGCACGTCCGCAAGCAAATTCCGGCGTGGAGCATGCCGGGCACGGAGACGTTCAAGAGCGCGCTCTCATCCGGTCTCGGTCTCAAGCTCGACCCGGTGCTGCTTGGGCCGGACGACATTGCCTTTCTTCAGTACACCGGCGGCACGACCGGCGTCGCGAAGGCGGCGGTGCTCACCCATCGCAACATGGTCGCCAACGTGCTGCAGACCACCGCCTGGATCTTTCCCTCGATGCGGGCGGGCGGTGCCCGCGTCATCATCTGCGCCTTGCCGCTTTACCATATATTCGCTCTCACCACGAATTTGCTCGCCTTCCTGCCGCTGGGTGCATGCAACGTGTTGATCACCAACCCGCGGGATTTCGCGGCGTTCGTCAAGGAACTGAAGAAGCACAAGTTCAACTTCATCAGCGGCGTTAACACCTTGTACAATGCCTTGCTCAATACGCCCGGGTTCGAAACCGTGGACTTCAGCGCCCTGCGGGTGTCTTTTGCCGGTGGCATGGCCTTGCAGGGTGTCGTCGCCGAACGATGGAAGAAGGTCACCGGCTGCGTGATGACTCAAGGGTGGGGATTGACCGAGACCTCGCCGGTGGCCACCGCGAATCCGATCGGCGCCGATTTCAACGGCAGTATCGGGCTGCCGATTCCCTCCACGGACGTCTCGATTCGAGACGACGAGGGCAAGGAAGTCGCCACCGATGCCGTGGGTGAAATCTGCGTATTCGGACCGCAGGTCATGCGTGGCTATTGGAACCGGCCGGACGAGACCGAAAAAGTGATGTTCGGCGATTGGCTGCGCACCGGCGACATCGGCCGCATCAACGCCAAGGGCTACGTCTTCCTCGAGGACCGCAAGAAGGACATGATCCTGGTGTCCGGATTCAACGTCTATCCCAACGAGGTCGAGGGAGTAGCCGCGTCGCATCCCGGCGTCGTGGAAGTCGCCGCGGTCGCGCAACCGGACGAGGCGTCAGGCGAGGTGGTGGTTCTGTTCGTGGTCAGCAAGAATCCGGGTCTGACGGCCCAGGCGCTGATCGCGCATTGTCGAACCGAGCTCACCGGATACAAAGTGCCGAGACAGGTTTATTTCCGCAAGGAACTGCCGAAAACCAATGTCGGCAAGATTCTCCGCCGAGCCCTGCGCGATGAGCTGCGCGCCGCCGCCGCAGGTACCCGCGGCGTCGAAAAGTCGAAGTCCGCGAAACGCTAGCGGAATTTCGCGGAAGGGCTAGGTCGCCGCATAGTTCCGTACGGTATCGACCAGGACCGCAACGCGTTCCGGATCGACGTCCGGCGTGATGCCGTGACCCAGGTTGAAGACATGCCCCGGTCCGGCACCGTAGCTGTCGAGCACACGGCGAGTTTCGGCGCGCAGCGCCTCCGGTGGGGCGAACAGCGCCGACGGGTCCAGGTTGCCCTGCAAGGCAACCCGGCCATCGACAGCTTGGCGGGCCGCCGCGAGATCGGTGGTCCAGTCGACGCCGACGGCGTCACAGCCGATCGCCGCGATCTTTCCCAGCCATGCGCCGCCGCCCTTGGTAAATACGATATTGGGCACGCGGCGTCCGCCGCTCTCGCGGGTCAATTCGCCGACCACCTGCGCCATGTATCGCAGTGAAAATTCTTCGTATTGCGCGGGCGTCAGAACGCCGCCCCAGGTATCGAACACCATGACCGCTTGCGCACCGGCGGCAATCTGCGCGTTAAGATACAGAATGGTCGACCGCGCGAGCACATCGAGCAGCCGATGCAGCACCTGGGGAGACTCGTACATCATCCGTTTGATGAGGCCGAAGGTCTTGCTGCCGCCCCCTTCGACCATGTACGTCGCCACGGTCCAAGGGCTGCCGGCAAAACCGATCAAGGGCACGCGGCCGGCCAATTCGCGGCGAATCAGGGCGACGGCGTCGATGACATAGCGCAGTTCACGCGCCGGATCCGGAATCTTGAGGTTGGCGACGTCGGCGGCGGAGCGCACCGGCCTCTCGATCGTCGGGCCCTCGCCGGCTTCAAATTCCAGCCCGAGATCCATGGCATGCGGAATAGTCAGGATGTCGGAAAACAAAATGGCGGCGTCCAAGGGAAAGCGATCGACGGGCTGCAAAGTCACTTCACAAGCCAGCTGCGGATTGGTGCACAAGGCCATGAAGCTTCCGGCCCGCGCGCGAGTCGCGCGATATTCAGGCAAATACCGCCCCGCCTGCCGCATCAACCAGATGGGCCGACGCGGCGTCGGCTCCTTGAGCAGAGCACGCAGCAGCAGGTCGTTTTTCAGCTGGGATGTCATATTCGCCTGAGATGTCATATTCGCCGCGTCCATCAGGTTCGTTCGCCGGGGTCGAACAACCGGCGATGCTCGAGGATGGCATAGCGGTCGGTCATCCCGGCGATATAGTCCGCCACGGCGCGCGCACGGCCTGCGGTCCCATGCGCCCGTTCCAATCGCTCGCCGGCTCCCCGGTGTTCGTCGGGCATCAGCGTGGGATCGTCGAAAAATGCGTCGAACAGCGCTCCGACGACGCGACGGGCCTTCGAGGTCATGCGTCTCACCTTGTAATGCCGGTAGACGTGCTCGCGCAGAAATGCCTTGAGCGTGTAGTTCAGTTCCCGGGTCGCATCGGTGAACCCGATCAAGGGCTGGGAGTGTTCTCTTACGTCGGCGATCGACCCTACTCCGGAACTGCGAAGGCGCGCCGCGGAGGAGTCGATGAGATCCGACACCAGCCGGTTGATCATGCGGCGCAGGATCTCGTACACCAGGCGGCGGCCGCCCAGAGCCGGGTATCGCCCCAGCACCTCGCGGTGATATTCGAGGAAGAGAGGCACTTCGAGCAATTGGTCCACGGTAACGAGCCCTGCCCGTATGCCGTCATCGACGTCATGATTGTTGTAAGCGATCTCATCGGCGAAGTTGGCCAGCTGCGCCTCGAGCCCCGGCTGCGTGCGGTTGATGAAGCGTTCACCCACGTCGCCGAGCTGCACCGCGTTGTTATAGGAGCAGTGCTTGAGGATTCCTTCGCGGCATTCGAAGCTCAGGTTCAGTCCGTTGAATTCAGCATAGAGCTCCTCGAGTTCATCCACCACACGCAGCGACTGCATGTTGTGCTCGAAGCCGCCGAAATCCATCATGCATTCGTTGAGGGCATCCTGGCCTGCGTGTCCGAACGGCGTGTGCCCCAGGTCGTGAGCCAGGCAGATGGCTTCCGACAGCACTTCGTTCAGCCCCAGCGCGCGCGCGATGGTGCGTGCAATTTGAGCCACCTCCAGCGAATGCGTGAGCCGGGTCCGAAACAAATCTCCCTCGTGGTTGACGAACACCTGGGTCTTGTACACCAACCGGCGGAATGCCGTGGAATGTACGATGCGGTCGCGGTCGCGCTGATATTCGGAGCGATAGGTCGGCGGCGGTTCGGCATGGCGGCGGCCGCGGGAGCGGCCCTCGTGTACGGCATACGGCGCCAGATCCGTTTCGCCATTCTCCGTCATGCACAATACTCGGCCAGCGTGGCATCGAGCATGGGTTGCCCGTAGGCGCCGGTCACCACGGCACGGCCGAGCTTTTCGAGAAGCACCAGGCGCATGGTTCCGGACAGCACCTTCTTGTCCATCTGCATCAATTCCAACGCCCGGGACACGCCGATCCGCGGCGCTTCGGTGGGCAGTCCGGCCCGCATCAAGAGGTCGCTAATGCGGGCATGTTCGGCCGCGTCCAGCCAACCGAGTCGGCGCGACAAGCTCGCGGCCATCAACATGCCGAGGCCGACCGCCTCCCCGTGCAGATAGGTTGAGTAGTGAGTGGCCGACTCGATGGCGTGCCCGAACGTATGGCCGAAATTCAACAAGGCGCGCACGTTGCTTTCGCGCTCGTCCCGGGCGACAACATGGGCCTTGATTTCGCAGGATCGACCGATTGCGTGGGCCAGGGCCGCAGGGTCGCGCCGGGTGAGATTGTCGATGTTGAGTTCCAGCCAGTCGAACAGCAGCGGGTCCTGGATGCAACCGTACTTGATCACTTCGGCCAGCCCGGCCCGCAACTCGCGGTCCGGGAGGGTCGCCAGGGTATTGGTATCGGCGATGACGGCGAGCGGCTGATAGAACGCGCCGATGAGATTCTTGCCGCCCGGATGGTTGACGCCGGTTTTACCGCCCACGGAGGAATCCACCTGTGCCAGCAGGGTCGTCGGCAGCTGCACGTAGCCGACGCCGCGCTGATAGCACGCCGCGGCGAAACCCGCGATGTCGCCGACCACTCCGCCGCCCAGCGCCAGGATGGTGGAATCGCGGTTGAGTCTGGCGTCGACCAAGGCATCGAACACGCGTCCGACGGTGTCCAGCGTCTTGTACTGTTCGCCGTCGGGCAGCACGCAATGGACGACACGCCGGGCGTCGCTGCGCCGGCCGTCGCCACGCGGGGCGGCGAGTGTCGCCTGCAATTTCTCGAGGTAGAGGCCCGCAACGGTCGTGTTGGTGACCACACACAGGTCGCGGCCGGGGATGAGAGAATCCAGCAACTCGCCGTCGCCCAACAAGCCGGGTCCGATCTTGATGGGGTAAATCGTGTGTCCGACGTCTACCTTGAGTGTTTGCACGGTTCGAGGATTATACGGCTCTTACGGACCATACGCCCGACGAAGCTCCTGCAGAATCTCTTCGGCCACCGTTTGCACGCGCCGGCCGTCCGTGGAGACGGTGACGTTGGCGATTTCGGCATACAGAGCCGCCCTTCGCCGCATGAGATCCTTGAGCTTTTCTTCCGGATCCGTATCGTACAACAAGGGGCGGTGCCGGCCGTGCCGTGTGCGTTCGATCTGTTGGTCGACGGAGGTCTGTAAATACACCACCACGCCGCGCTCCGCGAGCGCGCGCCGGTTTTCGGGGTCGATCACGGCGCCGCCGCCGGTGGCCAGAACGATGGACTCCATGCGGGTGAGGCGGTCGATGGATTCGCGCTCCCGAATCCTGAACCCAGCCTCGCCTTCCTTCTCGAAAATGAAGGAGATATCGACGCCGGTCCTGGCCTCGATATCCGCATCACTGTCGAGAAACGTGAAACGGAACAATCTGGCCAAATGGCGGCCTACGGCCGTTTTGCCGGAGCCCATGGGACCTATGAGAAAGATGTTTCGAATGGCTGGCATGCGCGGCGAATCATAGTCGAGTCGCGCAGTCTCTGCGTCGCGGGGTCACCGGCGCCGGCTCGGTTCCCACCGAAAACGGGCCCACGGCGATGTCCGTTCGCCTTGGGCCCGGCAGCGGATCAGTAAAGGTTCGACCCTTCGCGCAAAATCTTCGGGGTGATGAAGATCAAAAGCTCTTTCTTGTTGTTGACGTCGGTGGTCGTCTTGAACAGGTGTCCCAACACGGGAATATCGCCGAGATAGGGCACTTTGTTGGTCGATGTAGTCTTGGTGGTTTCGAGGATGCCGCCGAGCACCACCGTCTGGCCGTCGTTGACCAGCACCTGCGTCAGAATCTCGCGGGTGTCGATGGACGGCACGGATCCGCCCGTGGCGCTCTGCACCAACTGACCCACCGAGTCGTCGTTGACGTCGAGATCCAGGATGACCCGATTGTCGGGAGTAATCAACGGCGTCACCTTGAGGGACAGCACGGCCTTCTTGAACTGCGTGGTCGTGGCTCCGCTCGACGCCGATTCCTGGTACGGGATTTCGACACCCTGCATGATGGTCGCGGCCTTCTGATTCGCCGTGATGACGCGCGGCGAGGAAATCACTTCGCCGCGGCCTTCGTTCTGGGCGGCGGACAGTTCCAGATCGAGAAGGTTGGCGCCGTGCAGCAAGGAAATGCCGATGGTGCCGGCAGGATTCGCTACCGGAAGATTGACCTGGTAGCGGTTGTTCAGAATGGGCGCCGTCACGGGAAAGATGGGCTTGCCGCCGGCAAGATTGTTGGCGGCGGAACCGGTCAGGGTATCCGCGCCCACGCCGTTGCCGGTCACGGCCAACAACCCGTTGTTGCCGTTCTGCTGCGCCGTGGTGATGCCGAAGCGCGCACCCAGATCCCGCTCGAAGGTATCGTTCACGATCACGATGCGGGCTTCGATCAACACCTGCCTGACTGGCACGTCCAGCGTCTGCACGAGACGCCGGATGTCCGCCAATTTCTCGGCGGTGTCCTGCACCAGCAAGGTATTGGTGCGTTCGTCGATCGACAGAGTGCCGCGCGGCGACAGCATCGAGTCCTTGCCGGAGCCGGACTTGATGAGCTTCGCGAGATCCGCAACCTTGGCGTAGTTGACCTGCAAATACTCCGAGCGGACGGGCGACAATTCCTGCACTTCACGCCGTGCCGAGAGCTCCGCCTTTTCGCGATTCGCGAGCTCCTCGGTGGGACCGATGATGATGACGTTATCCTGCCGGCGCTTGTCCAGTCCCTTGGTGCGCAGCACGATATCGAGGGCCTGATCCCAGGGCACGTTCTGCAGGCGCAGCGTCAGGTTGCCGGTTACCGAGTCGCTGACCACGATGTTCTGCCCGCTGGTATCGGCCAGCAATTGCAGCACCGACCGCACATCGATGTCCTGGAAGTTCAAGGTGAGCCGTTCGCCGGAATATTCCTTCTTCTCTTCCGCGGTGGACCGCTTCAGGGACGGTTTGATCTCGATGGTGTACTGATTGTCGGACTGGTAGGCAAGCTGTTCGAAATCGCCCTGCGCGCTGATCACGAGGCGCGAGCTTCCCTCGACGCGGATCGCATCGACGGTTTGGACCGGCGTGGCGAAATCCATGACGTCATAGCGGCGCATGAGATTCTTGGGCATGACCGTTCCGGCAAAATCGACGACCACTTGATTGCCTTCCTGGCGGACGTTCACGGGCGTGCGAGGATCGGTGAGCTGCACGATCACACGGCCGGTGCCGTCGGACCCGCGCCGAAAATCGATGGTGCGGATGGTGCGCACGGCTGCGGCCGCCGGTTGGCCCGATCCTGCGCGAGGCGGCTCGCCGAGCTTCGAAAGGGCTGCCCCCGGCTGATTTCCGAGCGTAACGATGATGGTATTGCCATCGACCTTCGTGGTGTAGGGGAGCAGCGAATCGACATTCACGACCAGGCGCGTACGCCCATTGGCTTCGGCGGCCACGACCGAGTCGACGCCGCCGGAATGGACGTCCACGCGGCGCGAGGCCAGCGCCAGCACCGTGTTCGGCAAATCGAAGGCGATCCGCGCCGGCTTGTCGATGGTGAAGGGCATGGGCTCGGTGGCCGGTCCGGTCAAGTGCAGCTTGAGCTGCACCTGCTGGCCCGACAAGGTCTGCACCTCGATGGACTCGAGTTTGTTCGGATCCGCGGCGTGAGCCTTGAAATTGAGCCCGGAGACCGCGGCCAACACAATCGCCAGAGTGGTCGCCGCGCGTATTTTAAAACTGATCATGCTTAAATTCTCCCTGTGGCCTCAATTGTTCAATGCCAATGAGGCCGGTCGCTCGATATAGCCGCCGAGACCGTCCGGTATGATTTCGACGACGCTAATCTTGCTGGCGGATATGTCGGTGACTTTCCCATCGTTCTGTCCCAAATAATTGCCGGGCTGCACCTTGTGCACGAGGCCGTCCTTCGACTGCACCAACCCGTAGAAATTGCTGCCCACCTTGAAGGTGCCCACCATCTTGAGCGTATCGAGCGAGAATCCCTCGAGGAACTCGCGGTTACGGCGCGCACTCGGCCGGAGGCCTGCGACGCCGCCGCCGATGGCGCCGGGACCCTGCGGCTGAAAGGGCGAACGCATGGTATTCGCCGAATAGACGAAGGTTTCATACGGTTTTACTTCGGGCAGCGCCTGAATGCGGCCGCCCGGCTTCTTCTTGGTCTCTGCAATCCACTTCTGCAGGTCCGACTGCCCGCCGGAACATCCCGCCGCCATGAAACCCGCGAGCACGGCCACACAGGCTGCTCGCGCACCCAATGTACTTCTCACGTCGCGCCTCCTGACTTCTTTTTCGGTCCTGCGCGGCCGCCGTCATCCTCGATGTACCGGTAGGTCTTGGCGGTCACGTCCATGATCAAATTGTCATAGCCGCCGGCCTTGTCGTTCGCGGGCGCGATCTGGATGTCGTGCAGAGTCACGATGCGGGGCAGGGCGGCTATGCCGCTGACGAATGTGCCGAACTCATGATAGCTGCCGACCAGCCGGATGCGGATCGGCAGCTCCGCGTAAAAGCCCCTGCTTTGTTCGCCTGCGGGCTGGAACAGTTTTTCCTGAAGACCCGCCCCGAGCCCCGTTTGCGAGATATCCACCAACAGATTCGGCACCTCGGTCTTGCCGGGCAGCTGCCGCAACATGGCGCCGAAGCTGCGCTCCATCTCCCCGAGCTGCGCCTTGTACGCATCGAGGTTTGCGGCACGCTGTTGCTTGTTCTCGAACTGGCTGCGTAAGTCCAATTCGTCCGCCTCGGCCTTTTGCAGAATCGGCCGGTCGTCGTTCCAGACGAACATGTACCAGGCGAAGGCCGAGCAGATGATGAAAATCAGCAGCACGAAGAAGCCGCGCACGGCCACCGGCCAGCGGCCGACGTCGCGCGGATCGAGAGTACGCAGTTGGTCGATGAAATTCATTTCGCCGCAACCTTCTTGACCGTAGTTTGGCCGCCGTCCTCGAGGTTCACGCCCACAGTATCGGCAAACAACGTGAAGCTTGAGCCGCCGGTGGGGGAATTCGCGGCGGACTCGACGACCTGCAGCTGAGGGTTATCCATCCATACGGACCCGTCGATGTTCCGCATGAACGTCGACACCCGGGTACTCGACTGCGCCACCCCGTGTATCTCCAGCTTGTTGCCGTTCTCCTTCAGCTGCGTGAGGTACACGCCTTCGGGAACGATCTTCACGAGTTCGTCGAACAGATGCACTATTTCCGGCCGCTTGCGCTGCAGCCGCTCGATGATCTCCATGCGGGCGACCAGACGCTGCTTGCGGGTTTCGAGATCTTGAATATCGGCGATCTGCGCATCGAGCTTGACGATCTCCTTTTTGAGGAGATTGTTCTTCTCGATCTGGGCGTCGGTCCAGCTCGAGTACACGAGCTTGCCGACGACGATCAGGATGACGGAGGCGAACACGGCGGCGCCTGCCGCGACCAGGAATTCTCGACGCCGTACTTTACGTTCTTGCTCACGCCAGGGAAGTAGGTTGATACGCGGCATGTCGGTACTCAGTCAAAGCTTCGCAGCGCGAGGCCGCAGGCGGTTAGTAATGCCGTGGCGTCGCGGCCGACCGCTTGCGCCTTGGCCTTGGACGACACTCTCATGTTGCCGAGCGGATCGCCCTTGTCGGCCGGTACGCCGACGCGGCTCGAAATGACCTCCGCCACTCCGGGAATGTTGGCGCATCCGCCGCAGATCAATATCTGGTCGGGCTGCGAGCGGCCGCTGCCCGATGCCAGATAAAACTGCAGTGAACGGCTGACCTGTTGGGTCATGTCGTCGATGAACGGATCGAGCACCTCGGGCTGGTAGTTGCTCGGCAGACCGCCTTCTTTCTTGGCACGGCCGGCTTCTTCCATGCTCAGGCCGTAGGTGCGCATGATCTCCTCGGTGAGCTGCTGGCCCCCGAACGCAAAATCGCGCGTATAAATGACCCGCATATCGCGCAGCACGCTGAACGTGGTGCTGCTGGCGCCGAAATCGACCACCGCTACGGTGCGGTCCAAACCGCCGTCCGGCATCTGGTGGCGCATCAAGGCGCAGGCATTTTCCAATGCGAAAGCTTCGACATCGACGATGTGCGCGGTCAATCCGGAAGCCTGCACGGCCGCTTGCCGCTGCTCGACGTTTTCGGTCCGGGTGGCCACCAATAAGACATCGAGCATGTCGGGATCTTTCTCCGAGGGACCTACCACTTGGTAGTCGTAGCTCACTTCTTCCATCGGAAACGGAATGTACTGGTCGGCCTGCATCTCAACCTGCCCTTCGAGCTCGTTTTCACCGAGATTCTTGGGCATTTGAATGACTTTCGTGATCGCGGCGTCGCCCGAGATGGCGATCGCGGCGAGACGGCTCTTGGCGCCGGAGCGCTTCACAGCCCTGCGGATTGCCTCGCCGACGGCCTCGGCGTCCACGATGGCCTTTTCATTGATGGCGTTGTGCGGCGTAGGCTCCGCTGCATACGACTCAACCCGGTACTGGCCACCCGACATCGTGAGCTCAATCAGCTTCACAGATGAGGTGGTTATGTCAAGTCCTAATAGCGGACGATATCTTTTTCCGAACGACCACACAAATTTTTTCCCTTTTTGCTCAGTACTTTGGAGGCCGAAACTGCTGTGCGGAGACTAGCTACGCGGAACTAACTTAGCAAGAAACTGTTAAATGGAACGTGAATCTACTCACGGTAATCGCTGCCGGGAGCCTCCAGCATGGAAAAGTGCGAACCACGAACGGTCCGCAGCGAAATCGAGGCCGCTTCATGTCATTCATACAGACCTCTACACTCTCGCAGGCGCCGCCGGCGATTGGCTGATCTTGGTCTGGCAACCCCGCTTTCCTAGGCCAGTGCCTTTAGGACCGGTGGCTTTGCGTCCTCATCTTTCGATGAGTATGCCCGTGTAACCAGCGGTACTATGCTTAGCCCATCCGCCGGTCCAATAAGTTAGAACGGTTTTCAGTGGCCAAACGTTACCTAGTTCTCATCTCGCGCATTTGTGTGGTTCTGGTGGGTGTAATCCTCCTGATCGCCTTCGCAAATGTCTGCGCCTACGCCTATTTGAGGCCCGCCTTGCCCGATGTCGCCAGTCTGCGCGACGTTCAGCTCCAAGTGCCGCTGCGCGTCTATACGCGCGACGGCCGCCTGATGGCCGCCATTGGCGACCAGCGCCGCATTCCGGTGCTCTATGACCAGCTCCCCAAAAAGCTGATCCAGGCATTCCTGGCCACTGAGGACGACCGCTTTTTCCAGCACCATGGCGTTGATTGGCAAGGGATTTTGCGGGCAGCGGTGGCCAATTTCAAAGCCGGCAAGATCAGTCAGGGAGCGAGCACGATCACCATGCAGGTGTCGCGCGATATGTTTCTGACGCCGAAACGGGATATGAAGCGGAAAATGAGCGAGGTCTACATCTCGCTGCTGATGGAAACCGAATTCACCAAGGAGGAGATTTTCTCCTTATACGTGAACAAGATCTTTCTGGGGCAGCGCTCGTACGGGGTGGCCGCCGCCGCCGAGGTTTACTTCGGCAAGACCCTCGATCAGCTGAGCATCGCTGAAATGGCCACCTTGGCCGGCATTCCGACGGCGCCCTCGGTGGTGAACCCGGTGGCCAGCGCCGAAGCCGCGAAAGTGCGCCGCACCCACGTGCTGGGGCGCATGCGGGAACTCAACTACATCACCCAGGCCGAATACGACCAGGCCAACGGGAGCCCGATGGAATCGCGGCTGCATGGTCCCACCATCGAGGTGGATGCGCCGTATGTGGCGGAAATGGTACGGAACGAGATGCAGGCCAAGTATGGCGACAGCATTTACACGGCGGGCTATCGGGTGTTCACGACCATCGACGCCCGTCTCGAGAGCGCCGCCACGGTGGCGTTGCGCACGGGGCTGCTCGAATATGATCGCCGTCATGGCTGGCGCGGCGCCACCGCCAAGGTGGAATTGCCCAAATCCTCGACGGAGGCCGAACTGGAACTGGAACTCGAGGAGTTCCCGGTCATCGGCGGTTTGCGGCCGGCCATCGTCCAAAGCGTCGAAGCGAAGACCGCCAAGATCTACGTCAAAAACTTAGGGGCGGTGATACTGCCCTGGGAGAAAATGGCGTGGGCGCGCCGCGAGCTGCCCGATGAGAAGGTCGATCGCGCGCCGACTCAGGCGTCGGATATCTTCAGCCGCGGCGACGTGATCTACACCGTGGGCAATACCCGTGAATTGCTTCAGTTCGTTCAAGTTCCCGAAGCGCAGAGCGCGCTCGTGTCGGTGGATCCCAAGGACGGCGCAGTCGTCGCCTTGGTGGGCGGCTTCGACTTCTTCCAAAGCAAGTTCAATCGCGTGACTCAGGCGCGGCGCCAACCTGGGTCTGGATTCAAGCCCTTCGTTTACGCGGCGGCGTTCGACAAGGGCTTTACACCGGCGAGCGTGGTCATGGACGCACCCATCGTGATCGACGAGGCGGGCATGGAACAGGCCTGGAGGCCCAAGGAAAACGAGGGCAAGTTCTTCGGACCCATTCGCCTGCGCGAGGCGATGACGCATTCGCGCAACTTGGTCTCGGTCCGACTGATGCGGGAAATCGGCGGCGACTACACCTGGCATTACGTGCAGCGATTCGGATTCGACAAGTCGCAGCTTCCCAACGACCTCACCATGGCGCTGGGCACGGCCTCGTTGAGCCCGCTGCAGATGGCAAACGCCTATGCCACGTTTGCCAATGGCGGCTACAAAGTGACCTCGTACTACATCGATCGCATCGAGGATGCCGGCGGTAAAACCCTGCTGCGCGCGGCGCCCGCCCTGGCATGTTCGGATTGCGGCCGCGTCTGGGAGCCGGCGACGGTACCCGTGAAGAGCGGATCGGGCGTGCGTTCGAGCCTGTTGGACCAGGGCCTCCACGATGGCAGGACGGTGATTCCGGCGGACAATCTGGCGCCGCAGGTCCTGCGGCCGCAGATTGCCTACCTCTTGTCGGACATGATGGCGGACGTCATCAGGCACGGTACGGGCATGGGCGCCCGCGTGCTCAACCGCGACGACATCGCCGGCAAAACCGGCACCACCAACGATCAGCACGATGCCTGGTTCAACGGCTTCAACGGCGACCTCGTCACCACCGTCTGGACCGGGTTCGATCAGGATCGGTCGCTTGGGTCAGGCGAGGAAGGCGCGCACGCGGCGCTGCCGATCTGGGTGTATTTCACGCATGACGCGCTCGCGGGCGCTCCGCGACACGGCGTTCCGGTGCCCGACGGCATCGTGACGGTACGCATATCGCCCGATTCGGGGCTTCTCGCCAGCGCGGAGAATCCCAATGGGATCATGGAGAAATTCATCGAGGGCAACCTGCCCAAGACGGAAGTCTACGAAGGGCCCAACGGCCAGAATCCGATGACGGATGGCGACAAACCGCTATTCTAGTACATTGGAAAAAGTCGCCTGCGGCGCTTTTTGTGCCTTACCATCCCTGGACGGCACCCTGCGGGCCGACCTCTGGTCGTCCAAACGCGCTCCTGCGCGTTTGTCGGACATCAGCTTCGTTTCCGCTGGCAAAAAGCGTGGTTTTTGCCAGCTGCGTAGGAGCCTTTTTTAGTATGGCCAAGAAGTTTTCCCAGCGTGCCGAAGATTTGCGACGAGCGCTCGCCCAGGAGGCCGCACGGATCATGGCCGAGCACGGCATCGAAGATTTCCTGCAGGCCAAGCGCAAGGCGGCCGACCGGCTGGGTGTCAACGATGTCGCCGTACTGCCGAAGAACATCGAGATCGAGGCGGCGCTCCGCGAACATCAACGGCTTTTCGGCCGTGACTCCCACGATCATACCCTGAAGGAACAGCGTCGAATCGCGCTCGATACCATGCGCTTGCTCGACGAGTTTCAACCGCGGCTGGTCGGTTCCGTGCTGAAGGGGACGGCGACCAATTACAGCGACATCAATCTACATCTGTTCGCCGACCGCTCCGAGTCCGTTGCGATCAGGCTGCTGGAAATCGGCATTCCTCACGAGTTCTACGAGCGCCGCGTCAAGATGGACGCGGAGCGCAGCGTCAATTATCCGGCCTTGAGATTCGATGCCAACGGCCGCACGGTCGATGCCACCGTTTTCCCCATCGACGGCATCCGGCAGTCTCCCTACTCCCCGGTGGACGGGCGGCCGATGAAGCGGGCCGATCTGCGGGAAGTGTCCGAGCTCATAGACTCCAACTGACCGGCCCTAGTTCATTGGAAAAAGTCGCCTGCGGCGCTTTTTGTGCCTATCCATTGCGCTACGCTATCCCTGCTGCGCGCAAGCCCTGGGTGGCCATTGGGCTGCGCAGTCCCTGCTCCGCCCAAGCCCTGGGTGACCATCCATGGTCACCCGCGGGACGCGGGAACGCTTACTTCGCGGATTTTTCCTGCCATACCGCGAGAGTGTCGGGAGAGCCTTGAGCGCGGATGCCGTTGTCCATCAGAATATCGTCGGTGGCGCTCATGATGGCCTGTCTCGAGAATACCAGGGCCTCACCGCCCTTCTGATCGAATTCGATGGTGACGAACGAATCCTTCAGGTCGCGCAGCACCGCGACCATGTGAACGAGGCTCTTGATGCGCGTGCCGTTCACGGCAGACACCACCGAGCCCGCCGGATTGGAATAGCCGTTGGCTATCCTGTGGGGGAAAAATGGAGATGAAACCACCACGAGTTCCTGCAGATCGGCGTCCGGCTCATCGAGGGCATGAGTCACCAAGGGACTCTTCACCAGGCCCAGCATGCGCATCAATCCGGCATTGTTCTCCAGACTGGACACCAGCTGCCAGGTCGCCGGCGAAAACACCAGAGGTCCATAAACGAAATAGGAAGGGTAAGCCCCCCGCAAATCCGTGACCAGGGTCGGGTGCTCCGCCGACACCGGCAACTGGACCGCCAAGGTCTTGCCGCCGCGAACCACGGTCAGCGGCAGCTTGCCGTTGCTCGCCACCTGCTGAATCAAATAACCGAAGCTCACGCGCAAATCCTTGTCGATCTTGACCATGCCCTGATTGTCGATGGGCGCATCGCCGATGCGGCTCACGACGTCCCATTCCTTCAGAGGATATTCCGCATCCGCACGGGCGGGATGGTGAACCACCATGCCTTCGACTTTCTTGTCCAGCTTCAGGTAGTCGCGCAGGGCGGGGTTCTCGAGCGTCTGCAGATCGTCGTACATCGCCGGCTTGCCGTCGTAGTGGCCATCCGCGATGTCCTTCAGGAACAGCTCAACCTCCTCGTTGGGAATGATGTAGCCGATGTTCTGCGCGTCGCCGCTCAGCTTGCTGAACGCGAGCCCGATCATCTTGTCCCCGGCGATCGCGGGTCCGCCGCTGTTGCCGGGATTGATCGCCGCGTCGACCTGGATGCGCAGGCCCGAGACGGGGTAGTTGTAGGAAACAAATTCGATGCGCGACACGATCCCCTTGGTGATGGACAGGGAATTGCCCCCCGTCGGGAAGCCGTACGCCAACACGGCATCCTTGATATGCGGCAATTTGCTCGCGCGCGCGACGGCGGGATGCGTGTCGAAGAACGTCGGATCGTCGAGTTGCAGGACGGCAAGATCGATGCCCGGCGCCACCGCCACCACCGTCGCGGGCACCTTGTCGCCCGCCGCGCTGGCCTGCACCTGCACCTGGCTCGCGTACAGCACGACATGCGCGTTCGTCAGAATACGTCTGCCCTCGATCACGACCCCGGATCCGCTGACTTCGTTGGGCGCCTGCTTGGTCCAGGGCTTGAAGGGATCGGGAAACCGCATGGTCGAAAAGACTTTGACCACGGAATTTTCGATGGGAGACGACGTATCCGCCGGTTGGGCATGCGCCGCGGCACCCAGAGCGACCGAGACCGACGCGCCATACGCCAGGCATAGGCCAAGAAGAGACAGCCGTTTGCATCGTGTCATAAGAAGGATTCGCGTACCTATTTGCCGTCCACTGAAAAGGCGAGCAGAACGTTGCCCGGCTGGCCGTAACGTTGGCCGTAACCTGAATTGATGTAAACGACGCCGTTCACGATCGTCGCGCCTCCCTGATCCAGGGAGCCGCCGCTTGCTCTGATTCCGTTGACGGTCAAAAAATCCTTCGCGGTCTCGGTGTCCCACATGATCTTGCCGTCGATCGTGGAATATGCGCGCAGATGGCCGTCCATGGATCCCGAAAAGGCCACCCCCGGGATCACGGTTACCGCCTGCGCCTGCGCATGCGCGCAGGCTTCAGGCCCCCAGGTGCACGCCGGGGACGGAGACGGCGTAAACCAGCGCTTGATTCCCGTTTTCATGTCGAGTGCAGCAAGGCCGCCCGACGTGTTGTCGGGTTCCGCCACCAAACCGGACAGGGCAACGTAGAGCCGGCGGTGGTCCGCGGCAGGACCCCATTCGATTCCGCTGGCGGCGCCGTCCTCGGCGACATTGGATTGCCATAGAACGTCGCCCCCATGATCGGGATCGAGCGCATACACGATGCCGGACGTTTGCCCGGCCAAGAGAATTTGCCTGCCGTCCGCCAGCGTGCGCAGTATGGGTGAGCTGGCGAAATCCGCGGCTCCCACCTTATCGTGCCGAGGGAACTGCTTCGCCCAGCGCAGCTGACCGTCGTTCAAATCGAGCGCCACCACGGCATCGGTCAAGGGCTGATTGAGGTCCGTCAATGACCCGCCCGTGCCCACATACAGGAGACCGCGCTTGATGTCGATGGAAGCGGCCGCCGCTACCGCGCCGCCGGCGGGTCCGAACCCCTGGCCTCCGGAGGCGTTCTTGCGATAGGGCCGCGGTTCTTCCGAAATGGTGAAGGTTTTCCACAGCACGCGTCCGGTGGTCATGTCGAGCGCCGCGACGCTGCCGCGAAAGGTGCAGCAGGCATAGGCCGCGTCTATTGCCGCGCTCTGCTCCTGCGATGAGACCACGACGTACAGCCGATCGTGATACAGCGTGGGTCCGCCGACGATGCGAGCCAGCGGGTGCGTGTCGACCGCGGTCTTCCACAGCAACGTACCTCTCTGTGCATCCAGCGCATAGACCGCGCCGGTATCGTCGCCGAAGAACGCCGCGCTTGGCGCCTTCAGAATGTCCAGATGGGCCAGCGTGTACTGGCGCTTCGACTTTTTGGAGCCGCCGTGCTTGCGCCGCGGGCCAGACGTATATTTCGGGGCGGCGGCGCTTCGCGACGGAGCGAACTCTCCGATGGAAATCGCCGTACGGGTCCCGGCCGGAGCATCGAAGGTCCAATACGTGCAGCCCGTTTTTGCATCCAGCGAATAGATTCGGCCCGCCGAACTCGCGACGAACAGCCGGCCGTCGACCACCGTCGGTTGACCCGCCACCGCGCTGCCCTGAAATCCGAAAGCCCACTTCAGTGCAAGCTTTGACACGTCGGACGCGCGTATCGCGGGCTCCGGCTGGTACCGCGTATTTTCGATGTCGCGCCCCCACCCGTTCCACTGCGCAGAGCCCAGCGCCAGCGGGCCCGCGGCATCAGCACAGATGTTCTTTTCGGGGACCGCATCGGCCGGTCCGGCGTGTGCTGACGCGGCGAGCAGCAATGCGGTGAGTGCGACCGATCTAGGAGCCTGTCTGAGTATTCCGCGTGAGCCGTGTTGGCTGGGCCGTATATCCGTGCGATGCAGTTGGGCTTGGCCCACGCCATTGGATCCGTGCACGGGAGCGGATGCAAGGCGCGCGGCGCGGTCCATAGTGGATACTATGGACAAGCCGTGCAACGCCGCAGACGCCCCAGCGCACAGATCCGCCCGCACGGCCAAATACAATGGTTGCGCTCGAGCAAAGTGCCCTGCCAACCCTTCGGGACCGGGCAGATTTCCCCTCATGCGGCGTTGTCGCCTCCTCATTGGGTGCGGTCGCGGCCACGCGGAATACTCAGACAGGCTCCCAACTGTGGTCCGTGCAAGCACGCGGTCAGCGCTTTTCTATGGGCTGATAATCTCGCTGCGTGGGGCCGGTGTAAAGCTGCCGAGGACGGCCGATCTTCATGTTCGGATCCGATACCATTTCCTGCCAATGCGCGACCCACCCGGCAGTGCGCGCGATCGCGAACATGACGGTGAACATCGAACGGGGAATGCCCAGCGCGCTGTAGATGATGCCCGAATAGAAGTCGACGTTCGGGTACAACTTGCGCGATACGAAGTATTCGTCCTTGAGTGCAATTTCCTCGAGCTTGAGCGCCAGATCGAACAGCGGATCGTCGGTACGCCCGAGTTTCTCGAGCACCCGGTAGCACATGCCCCGAATGATCTTCGCGCGTGGGTCGAAATTCTTGTAGACGCGGTGACCGAAGCCCATGAGCCGGACGCCGTCGGATTTGTCTTTGACCTTGCTGAGAAATTTATCGATTTGCGCTACGGAGCCGATGCTGTCCAGCATGTCGAGCACGGCCTCGTTTGCTCCACCGTGTGCCGGCCCCCACAGCGCCGACACGCCGGCTGAGATGGCGGCATAGGGATTTGCACCGGTGCTGCCGGCGAGGCGCACGGTCGACGTGCTCGCGTTCTGCTCATGGTCGGCGTGCAAAATGAACAACAGATCCAGCGCCTCGGCGGCGACGGGGTCGATCGCATACGGCTCGCACGGGACCGCGAAGAACATGTTGAGCATGTTCGAGCAGTAGCGCAGGTCGTTGCGCGGATAGATGAACGGTTGACCGAGCGTGTGCTTGTACGCCGCGGCCGCGATGGTTGGCAGCTTCGCGATGATGCGATGCGCAAAGATTTCGCGGTGACGTGGGTTATTGATGTCCGTCGTGTCATGGTAGAAGGCCGCCATGGACGCCACCACCGCCGACACCATGGCCATCGGATGAGCGTCGTGGTGAAACCCTTGGAAGAAACGCAGCAACTGCTCGTTGACCATGGTGTGCCGCATGATCGAATCGTGAAACGCACAGAGTCCCGCTTTCGTGGGCAAGCTGCCGTTGATGAGCAGATTCGCCACTTCGAGGAAGCTCGAGCGTTCCGCCAGTTGCTCTACCGGATAACCGCGATATAGAAGCACCCCCGCATCGCCGTCGATATAGGTGACCTTGCTTTCAGTGCTGGCGGTGGCCATGAATCCGGGATCGAACGTAAAAACATTCATATCCCTGGTCAAATGGGAAATGTTGATCACATCGGGACCGATGGTGCCCGACATGGAATCGAGTTGCGTGGACTTACCGGTGGCGAGATTCTTCAGTTCGTATTTCGTGCTCATGCGCTTTTCCGACGGAATGATACCTTCGATATGGAACCCCGCAGAGTTGCACGGCCGTTCAGGGGAATCAAGGGCGGCCGGCGAGGCGCGGGCGGCTAGTTGCGCCCGGCGAGTGGGCGACGCGTTGCGCGCCGGCCAGCCATCGGGTCGGCGGCGAATATCTGGCCCTTCGGTAAATGCATGCGCGGAGTCGGACTCCGCGCATGCCGGACAAGGACGGCCGAAAGATCAAGCCTTGGCAGCGGCCGTCGCGTACTTCTTGCGGAATTTGTCCACGCGACCGCCGGTATCCACAATCTTCTGCTTGCCGGTATAGAACGGATGGCAGTTCGAACAGACCTCAACCTGCAAATCTTGGCCGATGGTGGAGCGGGTGGGAAACGTATTTCCGCACGTGCAGGTAACGGTGATTTCTTTGTATTCAGGATGGATGCCGGCTTTCATGGGAACCTCGTGTGTCTTTGACGGCAGAATCGATAAAAAAACCCAAACTTGCCGGCAGGCCAATCTCGCGGCCAAGCCAGCGTCGTTTGCTGGAGAATTATCGCCACGCCAGGGTGTACCCGTTTAAACGGGCGCGATATCATACTTTAGGTACCTCCGGCCGGGCAATGGGTCAGCCGACCCCCTTCGGTGTCAAGTAATTGCAATGTTGTCCACAATATCTGTGGATAACTCTGTGGACGAAGCCCGGCGGCCGCTCTTCGCTCAGCGGAAATTCCCATAAATGTTAACTTGCTCAAAAAATAAACAGGTTAGTTTTACCTTATTTTTCAATCTGTTATTGGCATCATCTGACCTAATAGAGGCGCAATGTGCTGTAGGTACTGCTTTGTGCGAGAGGTCACGGCCTGTGTGCATAAGCTCATTCCAGGAAACGCGACTGCAGATCGTTTAGGAATCGTCTGCCCAAATCTGTCGGCTTCCATCCGACATCCGAGGCGTCGATGAGGCCCCGGGCTGCCGAATCCTGCATGTTGGGCACGAATACGTCCTTTTCAAGGCCGGTACGCGCGGTAAAAGACTCGTTGGAAAACCCGTCATTGAGCCGCAAGGCGTTCAACATGAATTCGAACGGAAGATCCGCGACCGCGATGAAATTGCGCTCGCCGATGGGGCTGCTGGACTCGGCGACCTGTTGTTGAAAGTCGCGCGGCTGCTTCGGCTTCGCCGTGCGTAGAATTCTGTCCGGCAGCTGCAGGGTCAATTTCCCATGTGCTCCGGCCCCTAGCCCCAGGTAATCACCGAACAGCCAGTAATTGAGATTGTGCCGGCATTGAGAGCCGGCGCGCGCGTATGCGGAAACCTCATATTGCCGATAGCCGGCGGCCGACAGCAGCGCCTGGCATTCGCATTGTATCCGCCACGCCGACTCATCGTCGGGCAGCGGCGGCGGGCGCGCGTGAAACACGGTGCCGGGTTCCAGCGTGAGCTGGTAGTAGGAAATATGCGCTGGTGCGAGCGCGCAGGCGGTTTTTACATCGAAGATCGCGGCGTCGAGGGTTTGCTCGGGCAATGCATACATCAAATCCAGGTTGAAATTCCCGATACCCGCTGACCGCAGCTCCTCGACCGCCCGGTGAGTGTCATCCGGCGTATGAATGCGTCCCAGGCGCTCGAGGGCCGCCGCAGAGAAAGTTTGTGCGCCAAGCGAAACCCGATTGATCCCCGCATCCCGGTAGCCGGCGAACCGGCCGCGTTCGATGGTGCCCGGGTTGGCTTCCAGCGTGATCTCGGCATCGGCTGCGAACTCGATGCGCTGCCGCATCGCGTGCAGCAACCAGGCGAAGTCGTCGGGGCTGAACAAACTGGGCGTTCCGCCGCCGAAGAACACCGTATCGATTCGGCGGCTCGCAACCAACGGCAACTCCGCCTCGAAGTCGCGCATGAGCGCGTCCAGGTACGCGCGATCGGGCCGTGCCGATTTCAGCTGGTGTGAATTGAAATCGCAGTACGGGCACTTGCGCACGCACCAGGGCAGATGAACGTACAGCGCCAGCCCCTTCACGTGCGCGCCTCCAGCCGCTCCCGCAGCAGCCGGAGCGCCGTCGCCCGGTGACTGCGGCGGTTCTTTTCGACGGGTTCGAGCTCGGCCGCGGTCATCTTCAACTCAGGCAGCCAGAAGTGCGGGTCGTATCCAAAACCCGCCGAGCCCCGGGGTGAATCCACGATAAAGCCATCCCACGCGCCCTCGGCAATGACAGGCGCAGGGTCCGCATCGCCGGCGACGAATACCAGAACGCAGCGGTAACGCGCACTGCGCATTCGCAGCGGAATCGCCTTTAGCGCATCGAGCAGCTTGGCGTTGTTCGCGGCCTCGCCGGCGCCCACACCTGCGTAGCGTGCCGAATAGATGCCGGGGGCTCCACCCAGGGCATCCACCTCGAGCCCGGAGTCGTCTGCGATGGCCGCCGCACGCGCGGCGCTTGCGGCGTGGCGTGCTTTGAGCAGAGCGTTCTCGAGAAAACTCGTTCCCGTCTCCTCTGGAGCGGCTATTCCAAGTTCCCCTTGCGCGATGACATCAAACGGCAAGCCGGCCAGCAACTCCCGAAGCTCGCGCAGCTTGCCCGGGTTGCCGGAGGCGATGACCAGCCGCTCACGACGCGCGTGCACTGAGCTGAGCGGCATGCAGCCGGGAAATGCCCTGGGAGGCGAGATCCAACAATTGATCGAGTTCGTGGCGCCGAAACGCGTGGCCTTCCGCAGTGCCTTGAACCTCGACGAATGCGCCGCCGCTGTTCATGACCACGTTCATATCGGTTTCCGCATTCGAATCCTCCGCGTAGTCCAGATCGAGCACCGGCGTCCCGCGGTAGATGCCCACGGAAACGGCGGCTACCTGGCCATGCAACGGATTTGCATTCAGAACGCGCTTTTTCAAGAGCGTATCGATGGCGTCGGCGAGCGCGACGAACCCGCCGGTGATGGCCGCGGTGCGGGTTCCGCCATCCGCTTGCAGCACGTCGCAATCCACGGTGACCGTGCGCTCGCCCAAGCCCTTCAAGTCGACCACGGCCCGTAGAGCGCGGCCGATCAGGCGCTGAATCTCCTGCGTGCGGCCTGTCTGCTTGCCGCGAGCCGCCTCGCGCCCCGATCGGGTGTGCGTGGCCCGCGGCAGCATGCCGTACTCGGCGGTGACCCACCCTTGGTTCTGCCCCCGCAGGAACGACGGCACACTTTCCTCGATACTCGCCGTGCACAGCACGCGGGTACCCCCGAAGCTGACCAACACCGAGCCTTCGGCATGCTGCGTAAACCCGCGCACGAAGGAGAGGGCGCGCAATTCATCCGGAGCCCTGCCGCTGGGCCGTATTACGCTCACGCAGCCCGCCAACGCAGCGCCGCAGCGCTCGTGTTGTCGCTGTACGGGGCGGAGGCCGCTACCGCTTGAGTGCCCAGTTCGGTCAACGAATCACGCAGGGATTTACCCACCGTCTGCGCGAACCGCGCCAGATCTTGATCTTTGAGATTGGCCCACAGGCCGTCGGTGCACAGTAACAGCATGTCGCCCGGCTTCAGGCGCCGGCGGGTGGAAATGCTCATCTCGGGCAGTGCGGCGTCGCCGCCGAGACAGCACTCGACGTAGTTGCGCATCGGGTGTCCGTGGACTTCGGCCTCGGTGATCAGGCCCTCGCGCAGCAGCACCTCGACATGGCTGTGATCACGGGTACGCTCCAAGACCTGCGCCTGCCGCAATTGATAGACGCGGCTGTCGCCCACATGCGCCCAATAGGCCGCGCCCTCCTGCACCAAACACACCGCGCAAGTGGCGCGCGGCCGCGCTTCGACCCCGAGGCCCACTCCCAGCTTCACCACTTCCTCGTGCGCTCTCCCCAAGGACAGATGCAAAAATCCCAGCGGATCGAAAATCGGGTGCGGCGTCTGCCAGAACAATTCCAACAGCGTCGCCAGTGCAGTCTCAGCCGCCCGGGCGCCTTCCGCATGACCGCCCATGCCATCGATGACGATCAGCAGAACGGCGTGCTCGGCAGCCGCCACCGCAACCCGGTCCTGATTTTCGTCGCGATGGCCGATCAGGCTCACGTCCGCGGTCTCGATCTGCAATGACAGCTCCTTGGGGACCCGTTAAACTGAATGCCGACATTATGGCCGAATTTGGCTTCAGACCCCTATGATTCGTAGCATGACCGGCTTTGCGCGGCGCGAGCGGCAGTTTCCCTGGGGACTGCTGTCGTGGGAACTGAAAACGGTCAACCATCGTTTCCTCGAGATCGGCTGCCGTCTGCCGGAGGATTTTCGCAGTGCGGAAGCGGATTTCCGGCAAACCATCGCCGGCACCGTCAAGCGCGGCAAGGTGGACGTTTCACTGCATTTTCGTCCCGCTCTAGCGGCGAGCTCGCTCGAGGTCGATGCCGATCTGCTCGGCAGCCTCACCCAGCGCGCGCAACAAATCGCCGCGGCGGCCGGCCCCGCTGCGCGGATCGAAGTCCTGGATCTGCTGCGCTGGCCGGGCGTGATGCGCGACGACAAGCGCGACACGGCCGCATTGGTAGCGGCCGCGCAACCCCTGCTCGGCGAGGCTCTGGCGGAACTTACCCGGTTTCGCGACAGCGAGGGCGGCCGGCTGCGCGACGCCCTCGAGCAGCGATGTGCGGGCTTGCTGGATTTCGCCGCAATGGTTGCCGAAAGACTGCCCGAGGTTCACGCCCGCATGCGGTCGAAACTCCTCGATCGCATTGGGCAATTGGCGACCGAGGTCAACCACGAGAGGCTGGAGCAGGAACTCGCCATCCTGGCGCAGCGACAAGACGTCGACGAGGAACTCGATCGGCTTCGCGGGCATGTGACGGAAGTGCGCAAAGCGTTCACCGTGCAGGAACCGTCCGGCCGGCGGCTCGATTTTCTGATGCAGGAACTCAACCGCGAGGCGAACACGCTGTCTTCCAAATCGCAGGACATCGAAACCACGCGCGCTGCGGTCGACATGAAGGTTCTTATCGAACAGATGCGCGAACAGGTGCAGAACATCGAATGATTCGGGTTGAAATGGGATGCAACGTCCAAAACCCGACAAATACTGCTAGGGTGCATGTTTAGCCCTGTTTTGCCATTTCATCTCATAGCATCCCGTAGCACCCTAGCGCATACTCCATGTGTCCCCCAGCGTGTCCCGCACTCCGCGAGGCTCTAAAACCGGGGGACACATTGCAGGGTGCGACATGGCAAGAGAAACGAAACGGCTTGCGGACAGGGAAATCAAACGGCTGATTGCGGCCGGGCAGCCCTTTGAAAAAGCAGACGGCGACGGCCTGTGGTTGAGGCTGCGCGAGGGCGCCCCCAAAGCGGTGTTCAGATTCCGCTATAGATTCGCCGGGGAAGCCCGCGTGATGGTTTTGGGCAGCTATGGGGACGTTTCCCTTGCCGACGCCCGCGCGACCGCCCTAGGGCTTCGTGGTGACCTTTCCAGGGATGTGGATATAGCCGAGGAAGCCCGCAAGCGTGAGCAAGAGGCGCAGGCCCGGAGCGATGCCAAAAAGAACGTCTACACCGTGGCAAACCTCGCGGACGAATTCTTGAAGCGAAAAATTCAGGGCCACGTAAAGCACCCCGACATCGTGCGCGCCCGGATCGAGAGGGATATTAAGCCCAACATCGGTAAGCTGCCCGTGGCCGACGTGAAGCCCCGTGACGTGCGGCACATGCTCGAAAAAGTGGTAGAGCGTGGCGCCCGCACTATGGCCAATGACGTGTTGCGGCTCACCCTTCGCATTTTCAACGAAGCGGTGAAAGATGGGGACATTGAGTACAACCCGGCCGCCGCGTTTGACCAATCCGACGCAGGGGGCCAAGAAGAAGCCCGCACCCGCGCGCTATCGCGTGATGAGGTTGTGAAATTCTTTGCAGCGATGCGCAAGACGCCGGGTTTTTCCGTGGAAAATCTCCACACCTTCAAGCTGCTGCTGTTGCTGGCCGTGCGCAAGAGCGAACTTGTCATGGCCCGCGTGTCCGAATTCGATTTTAAGGCTGCCATGTGGGCGCTGCCGGCCGAACGCACCAAGACTGAGGCCGCCATAGACATACCGCTGTCAAAGCCCGCTGTGGAAGCCCTGCGCGAGTTGGTGCGCCTTGGTGACGGCAATGAGTACCTGTTGCCGGCTCGCAAGTCGCAAGAGCGCATGTTGCCGCACATCCACGAAAACACCTTGAACGTTGCGCTGTCCAAAGTGCGCAAACTCATGCCGGGTGTCGAAAACTTCACCATTCACGATTTGCGGCGCACGGCCCGCACGCATCTAGGTAAGCTTAAAGTTGCTCCGCACATCGCGGAAAAGTGTCTCAACCACAAAACCAAGGGCGTGGCCGGCACCTATGACCGGCACGACTACTTCGATGAGCGGCGCGAGGCGTTGGCGAAGTGGGCCACCTTCGTGGAAGGATGCGAACGGGGGACGAAGGCGTGAAAAATCTATGCCGACGAGAGGCGCGATGCGTGAACAAATGGGCGCGTCATCTTGCGGCGTTGCGCTGAGCGCGCCGTCTCACATTTGATGATTTAGTAAAATATTTATCCGCATTGCGGAGTCGTTACAAGGGCGACACGCCCTAACCTGTAAGGGCGCCGCGCCCTACGTGCCGATGTAAGCCCTTGGAACCAGTCTAACTACGCGGGCACTCGTGCCCTACGTGGCAAGCTTTTCCGTCCTGTAGCAAGCAGAAAAACAAGTGATAGCGTGTCACCCCGGATCAGTCAACGGTAGGAACTCGCAATGAAACCCAAAGTTAAATCCAGCCCCAAGCACGGGACCGCGGTCGTCTGGCCGCGTGGTCTTGAAGACCGTTACGGCATCTCCGCGCCCACACGCTGGCGCTGGGAGCGTGACGGCAAACTGCCGAAGCGCGACATCAACGTCGGCGGCAAAACCGGCTGGAAACCTTCTACGCTCGATACAGCCGATGGCACTTCCGCCGCGGTCGTCGCCGTCGCCTGAATGAGCACCTTGACGAACGTCACCATCGGGCTGCGCAGTGTCGACCTGGACAGCGCGCCAGAAAGAGCCTTATGGGCGCTGGACCGCGATGCGCTGCAAGACCGATCGCAGCCCCCGCTTGCATCGCCGCGCCGGCTGACGACCCTCCAGAAGGCCGCCGTTGAGCATCATGAGTGTGGTCACGCATTCGCCGCGTTCAAGTTCGGCGCCTCGAGCATCAGCGTAAAGTCGAGAGACGACGGAACTGGCATTTGCACCTGCGACAAAATCGAAGACCTCCAGCACGCGATCGTGTACCACTTGAGCGGCCCGGTTTCCGAGAGTTTGTATAACCCGGCAGCATCCCGCCGATTCGTCGACGGCAAAAGCTACGATTTTATGGCCGCGAGAATTGCCATAGAGGCGTTCAACAAACAGCAGATGTGGCCTGTCA